>RepKanNP_Acetate_BrdU_F21BDRAFT_1000201_pt1 | contig 30898 bp, 31 predicted proteins | sample RepKananBrdUF21B_FD_10624 | JGI IMG/M metagenome (IMG submission 10624)
GAGCCGCTCGACGCTGCGCTCAATGCGCTGGCACGGCAGGCGGGTGCGCAGCTCATCTTTGCCAGCGCGCTGACGGCGGGCAAGACGGCGCCGCGCGTTCAGGGGCAGATGCGCGTGGAAGATGCACTCGACCGGCTGCTCGCCCAATCCGGGCTGGTGGCACGCAAGCAAGGCGGCAACACGTTCACCATCGAACCGACGGGCGGTAGCGCGCAAGTCACGCTGCCGGCCACGGTGGCGACCGCCAGTGCGCAACAGGAATCGGCGACTGGGCCTGTGCGTGGCTACATCGCCCAGCGCAGCGCCACTGGCACCAAAACCGATGTACCACTCTCGGAGATTCCGCAATCGATCAGCGTGGTCTCGCGCGACCGCTTCGAGGCGCAGGGTGCGCAGAGCGTGAACGAGGCGCTGCGCTACTCGGCGTCCGTCTCGTCGTACGGCGCGGGCACGCGCTCGGATTGGTACACCGCCGTGCGCGGCTTCGTGCCGGCCACGTACCTCGACGGGCTGCAGTTGCCCAACACCATCAACCTGGCGAGCTGGCGTGTGGACCCGTGGCAGATCGAGCGCGTCGAATTGCTGCGCGGGCCGTCGTCCGTGCTGTATGGCCAGGGCGACCCGGGCGGCACGGTGAACATCGTCACCAAGCAGCCGACCACCGAGCCGATCCGCGAAATTGAAGTGCAATACGGTAGCCACGCGCGCAAGCAGGTGGCCGGCGACTTTGCCGGCGCGCTCGACGCCGACGGCAAGCTGTCGTATCGCCTGACGGCCGTTGCCCGCGACGGCAACCTGCCCTTCGGCCCGTTCAAGGACCAACGCCTGATGGTGGCGCCCTCGCTCACGTGGAAGCCATCGGCCGATACCACGCTCACGCTGCTGGCAACCTACCTGCGCGACAAGACCAACTCGTCCGACAACTTCCTGCCCGCGAGCGGCACCATCCTGCCGAACCCGAACGGCAAGATTCCCGCCACGCTGTTCACGGGCTCGCCGGACTTTGATGCGTACGAGAAGACGCAGTACTCGCTGGGCTACCAGTTCGAGCACGAGCTCAACGACACGTGGACGGTGCGGCAAAACACGCGCTACATGCACCTGAAGCTGGACGACCGCATGACCTACGGCGTGGGCCTGGACCCGAGCGACCCGACGCAGCGCATGATGTGGCGCTACGCCGGCATCGCCAAGCCGAGCTACGGGCGATTCGACGTCGATACGCAGGTGCAGGCGAAGTTCGCCACCGGCATCGCGCGGCACACCTTCCTGGCGGGCGTGGACTATCAGCGCCAGACCACCAAGGACCCTGAGAACTACGCCCTCACCTCGTCGCTGGATCTGTACAACCCGGTGTATGCCCCGTTCGACTGGTCGATCTTCAATGGCTCAGGCGCATCGCCGCAGGACATCCATCAGAAGCAGACGCAGCTGGGTGTGTACCTGCAGGACCAGATCAAGCTGGGCGAACGCTGGGTCTTTACGCTCGGCGGCCGCCACGACTGGAGCGACCTGCGCACCGACGACCTGCTCGCCGGCACCAACAGCAGCCAGCGCGATTCCGCCTTCACGGGCCGCGTGGGCGTGGTGTACCTCGGGCCGTACGGGCTGTCGCCGTACGTGAGCTATTCGACGTCGTTCAACCCGACCATCGGCACCGACCGCAACAATCAGCCGTTCAAGCCGACCAAGGGCAAGCAGATCGAGGCGGGCATCAAGTTTGCGCCGAGCAGCAAGACGTCGATCACAGCGGCGGTGTTCCAGATCCACCAGACCAATGTGCTCACGCCGGACCTGAACGACCCGACCGGCATGCACAACGCGCAGTCGGGCGAGATCCGCTCGCAGGGCATCGAGCTGGAAGGCACGACGCAGCTGCTGCCGGGCTGGAACGTGATCGCCAGCTACACATATCAGGACGTGCGCAACACCAAGGCCAACGACGTCACGCTCAACAAGTGGCCGATCGCGATTCCGATTCCGCGTCAGATGGCATCGCTGTGGACGGACTACCGCATCCGCTCGGGTGTGCTGCAAGGTGTGGGCATCGGTGCCGGTGTGCGTTACACCAGCCCGACGGCCGGTGCGCCGGATAACTCACTCAAGGTGCCGGGCTACACGCTGTTTGATGCGTCCATCTTCTACACCGTCGGCCACTGGCGCTTTGCGCTCAACGGCACGAACCTGGGCAACCGCGAAGTCATCTCCGGCTGCTACGACGCCACGCGCTGCATCTACAACAACGGGCGCACGGTACTGGCAACAGCCAAATACGCCTGGTAACACGCTGCGACATCGCCAAAGAAAAACGGGCCACATCGTGGCCCGTTCTCTTTACTGCACTACCAATCCGGCAATGCGCACCAGCACCAACCCTGCGGCCACGACTAGGTAGCCGCGCAGCACGAACATCCATGTCCGCTTGAGCGGCGTCCAGCGTGCCGGCGTGAGCTGCTCCAGCGGCGGCATGGTCCAGTGATTGCGGTCCAGCACGCTCACACGTTGCGGATGATGCGTCCGATGGTTGCGTTGCTCGATGCGCCACAGCACCAGCGACATCACCACGGCGATGACCGAACCGCCGATCAGGATCGCGCCGATCTCGAACTCGCCGATGCCCGGGAACAGCACCGCAGCCGTGAGGATGACCGACAGCATCACCAGCACCGCCACCACGCCGCCGGTGAAGATGTTCATCGCGCGACCGTTCGTCCACGGGCCCAGCACAGCCTTGTCGTTGCACAACAGCAGCAGGAACACCGTGGCGCTCGGCAGCAGCACGCCCGCCAGCGATTGCACGGCATTGGTCAGCAGGCCCAGCGGCACACCCGGCGTCAGCACCAGGCCTGCGGCCAGCAGCGTCAAGCCGAAGTAGACGGCGTAGAAGCCCTTGGCCTCGGTCGGCTTGCGATGCAGCGAATGGCGCACGGCAAACACATCGCCAATCGCATAGGCGGTCGACAGCGACACCGCGCACGCGCCGATGATGCTGGCGTCCAGCAGCGCAATGGCGAACAGAATGCCCGCCCAGCGGCCCGAGTAGGCCTCCAGCCCCTTCGCCGTACCCAGCGCATCGGTGTAGTTGCCGAACTCCGGCGTACCGTGGAAGGCCTGCGCGCTGAAGGCAATCATCGCCACCGCGCCGGCAATCACAAGCACGATGCCCAGCCACAGGTCCGCACGCTCATAGCGGATGAAGCGCGCAGTGATGCGCTTGTCGATCACGTAGCTTTGCTGGAAGAACAACTGCCACGGCGCCACGGTCGTCCCAACGATGGCGATGATCAGCAGCATCACTTCCGCCAGCGGTGCACCGGCCGGTAGAGCAGGCACGAAGAAATCGCGTGCCACCTGCCCCATCGGCGGATGCACCACCAGAAAGATCGGAATGAGCGTGAGACTGCCCGCCACCAGCGCAAGTGCAAAGCGCTCGAACCGTCGGAAGTCACCCGTGGACGCGGCCAACATCACCAGCGCCGCTGCAGCGCACACACCCCAGTGGCGCGGAATGCCGAGATATTCCAGCGCAAGGCTGATACCGATGAACTCCGTCACCAGCGTCAACGCATTGACGAGGAATAGGTCGATGACAGAGAAGCTGCCCCAGAACTTGCCGAAGCGCGCAAAGATCAGCCGCGCATGGCCAACCCGGGTGACGGCGCCCAGGCGCAGCACCATCTCCTGGTTCACGTACAGCACGGGGATGAGCAGCATCAGCGTCCACAACAGCGTGGTGCCGTAGTTCTGCCCGGCTTGCGTGTACGTGCCGAAGGCGCCGGCGTCGTTATCGCCCACCATTACGATCAGGCCGGGGCCGAGGATGGCCAGCAGCGTGCGCAAGCGTGCACGCCAGCCGTCACGCGCGCCAGTATCGTGGTGCGCAATGGTGCCGAGCGCGCCACGAATGTCGCCCACATGGGCCTCATCAAGCGCGGCATGACGTGGTGGTGCGTCGATGCCAGAAGCAATTTGGGTCATATCGACCTCCGATTTGTTATTGGGTGAGGGATGTACCCGTCGTTGGATTACCCGCCGGTTACCAATAGGTGCGCGACAGCCGGATGGCGGCGGCGGCGTAGCCGTGGTTGGAGAGCGATTGGCCCCCGTCGTCAGCGCGCCGGTTGGACGTGGTCGACACAGCGTTGGCACGCTCCGGCGCACCAGCACGGGCCTGCACGAACGGCGAGCTGAACGGCAGAGCGATGGCCGAGAAACGACGGGCGGGAATGTTGAATTTGCGCATAACAACTCCTGGCCGCATGGGCACGACGCGTGCACGGCATGCGGCAATCGCCGCGCTCGGGTTGTCGTACCCGAGGCGGCAGATTCAAACAATCAAGGAGCGATGCAGACACCGCTGCCTTGCCGGGGCGGCAAGTCAGCAGCAGGGAACAACCGTGCGGCGGACTCGCCTAGTAGGAAAGAAATGTCGGGTAAGGTCGACTCGGACTGTCCATATGGGTCCTCCGTAGGTCTTAGAACTCGGCGTGGACGCGCATGCCGTAAAACTTGGCAGGGCCGCGGTCCCGGTTGTAGCCAGGGTTCTGGATCAATTGAAAATCGGGGCTGAGCATGAGGCCCTTCACCGGTTGAAAGCTGTAAAACAATTCGAGTACGCGCTCGTGGCCATAGTTCAACGCGCCATCGCCCAGGAACGCGCCGCTACCGCCGGCCGCCAGGTAGGCCTTGTGATCCGGGCCCAACATGTTCAGCGAAAATGCCGCACCCACCACATCATTGGGGCGACCCCACGACGAGCCCTTCAGCAGACCGCCGAACGACACGTTGCGGCCCACCTCAGTAAAGGCGTACGTCTCGGTCTTGTCATCCGACCAGTTCAGCCGTGCAAACAGGCCCAGGTTCTCGCCCGCCTTCTGCTCGAACGACAGGCCCACGCCCACCTTGGCGTGCTCCTTACGCACCTGGCTCAGGTCCGGCGCGCTTCCCGTGGCCTGGCCGAGAGCGATGGCGTCATCAAAGCGGCCCATGCGCGTCTTGTTGCGCCAGCCCATCAACCGTACCTTGCCGTCCTGGCCGAACAGCGTGTAGCTCTTTTCCAGTTCCACCATGTCACCGTAGTGCTGCATGAAGGCGGAATCCAGTGCCAACCCGTTGGACTCGATCGGCTGCAGGAAGCGGCCAGCGCGCGCGGCCCAGCCGAGTTCGCTGTCGATGTACTCCAACGCGATGCCCCAGTTGTAGCCGCGCGCATCGGCCGGGTAGTCGAACGATGGGCTCGCCATGAACGACCAGTTCAAGAATTGCGTGCGCGGATCGTGCGAGTACTCCACACCATCAAACACATCCAACACCGGCATGTTGCCCACGGTCAGCACCACGCGGCGCTTGTCGACCACGTCTGCAAACTGGTTGAAGTCGGCGTCGATCTTTTCTGTATCGCCGCCCAGGCCCCAGGTCTGGCGCAGAAAAGCGCGGGCGCGGTATAGCGTCGGGTCGGTGCCCGTCACCTTCGCCAGCTCGCCGTTGGTCGGGCCACCCAGACCATGCAGATCCGAGAACGCCTTGCCCATGATGACTTCCGGGTTGAAGTGGAACTCGGCGCCCTTCCACAACCGCATGCCCAGGTCCAGCGTGGTGCTGAACGAGTAGCTGATGGCGCGGCCGCCGGTCAGGCTGTTATCACCGCTGTACGGTGACTTGAACGCAGGCTTGGCTTGCCAAACCCAGGTCGATTGACCGTGGAAACCGAAGCGGTCATCGAGTTCACCGCCAGCGATCGGCAGTGCATCCGCAGCCGGTGCGGAAGCCTGGGCTTCTTGGGCTTGAGCCGCGTGGGTGAAAACAGAGAACGAAGCCATCGCGGCCAGCAAGGCCGGACGACGGAAGGGACCAAACGGGCGGAATGCGGCAGCAGCACGCACCAGAACGAGCGGACGCACCGCGACCCAAACGTATTGCAGCATCGAGAGAAACAGCATGAGACCTCCCCCGTTCGTTTCTATGACGAACGTAGGCATGAGCCGACCACGGTCCTCCCAGGAGACTACGAACGCGAGCGCGCACGCAGCCACATGGCCGTGTCGGTAAAACAATCGAATTGTGGGAATGGGCTTGTACGGAGAACCCGCACAAGTGCCACTACCCGCCGTGCATACGGCTAGGCAGTGGATGGGCGCAAAGCGAAAGCGATGCGCCGAGACTGTCTAGCCGTTCAGAGTGCGATCGAAGATCGACTAGAACAACTGTCCATGGAGAACATCTCCGTAGTGATGACGGGGCGCAGAGTAACAAAGTGTTCTTGGGCTCGGCAAGCGTTTTTTGGAGGGGGTGGAAGGCGCTTTGCGCGCCGACAACATGGGCATCCCTCGCAAACCCATGACTGGTGCGGAATTGGCTTGCCTGCGCCATTTGCGGGCAACTGAGTCACAATAGAAAATACTCCCCCCAAGTACGTGTGTAACCACACAAATCACGCGCCTATTTGCGACGCACCGACCACGCGCCGCGAGCATTCGCATCCCGCTGCCGCGCCTGCTTAACTGACCCTGTGGATACACTACCGCCACGAACCCGAGCGCACTGCGCCACCCACGCATCGCACTCGATCGCAGATCCCATTCGACATCAAACGAGAGGTTGTATGACGCGCTTAGCAACAATGCTCATGGCAGTTGCCGCCATTGCAAGCATGGCCGGATGCTCCACGGCCGGCATAGAGCAAACCAAGAACGCAGGCGAGGCGCCCATGGCTGAACACACGCAACCGGCAGGCGCATGCCAGGCCGCTTCGGTTCCGGACGACACACTCATCGGCAAATCCGAGCAAGATGCAACGACACTGCTGAACGGCTGCCTGTGGCGCGTCAGTGAACGCGACGGCAAGGCGTTGCCGGGCACGATGGACTATCGGGAAGAACGCCGTAATCTGGGTATCCAGAACGGCAAGGTGATTTGGGTGCGGCGGGGCTGAGGTTTCCCCTGCGCCGTCACGTGTTGCGAACGGACAAAGAAAAAGCGGCTTCCTTTTGGAAGCCGCTTTTGCATTTGGTGCGGCTGCAGGGGTGGAACAACCGCGAACCCAACCTCGCTTCCTCTGCCATCACTCGACTCGACAGGCTATTCGATGCAAAGAACGCGTCCCCGCACCCCCTGGATGCCTCGCACCGGGAACAATGCTATTCCAGCGACTCAGACTCGGTGGCGCCCTCAAGCCGCCTGCGTAGGGCGGTTAGCACTTGATGCGTGGTCTGAAGATCCGACGGTTCGAGCCCGTCCGCGAGCGCGTTGGCCCACGGCACTTCAACGCGCATGGCGTTGGCAAACGCGTCGCGCCCTGCGCTCGTCAAGACGACAAGTTGAGCGCGCCGATGGTGGGGATTGGGTTGGAATTCGAGCAACCCGTCTCTTACCAGGTCATTGACGATGCGTTGGATATTCTGGCGGTTGGCTCCCATGTCGCGGGCCAACCAGGCCACAGGCTGAGGACGCTCAGCCGCTGCGATCGTTCCCAACACCTGCCACCTGGCGCTGGTCAGGCCAATGTCGGCCACCAAGCGATCGCCGGCCGTCAGCATGCGGTTGTTCAGCCGGAACAGCTCCAGAACAAGATTCGTCAATGCCTCACCGGCAAGTGTGTGCTTTTCCAGGGTCATGACGCAATCATACCATCTTGACACCACAATGCCAAATTGCTACATTAAGGATGCATGATGTCAATTCGGTGTCGTGCAACCACCGAAGGACCTTGCCATGCTTTCGTTGCGCCCCCTTGATCCCGTCGCTCCTATTGAGCAACAGCTCCACTGCGCATCAACCCCAGTCGTCCTGGTGAATCTCTTCACTGTGGCAGAAGCAGATATCCCTGCCCTGATGGTTGCCTGGAAGCACGACGCCAACTGGATGAAACTCCAGCCCGGGTACATCTCGACCCAACTGCACAGGGCTGTCGGCGCAAGCGCTATGTTCATGAACTACGCAGTCTGGGAGTCGGTCGACCATTTCCGTGCTGCGTTCACCCATCCCGAGTTCGCCAACGCACTGGCTGCATACCCCTCCAGCGCCGTTGCGCAGCCGCACCTCTTCTCGAAGGTGTCGGTCCCCAACCTCTGCACGGCTTGAGCCTGCAAAGTCGAAAAGACAACCATGCCCAAACTCATTCATCGCATCGGCAGCACGATCGCGCCGCTATGCATTGCGACCTTCTTCCTCTCGACCCTGCTGTGTGAGCTGTTTGCCACCCGCACGGTGGTGGCCCAGTTGAAGTCTCTGATCGTCACGCCAGGATTGTGGATCCTGATTCCTGCGCTTGCAGCGACAGGAGCGAGCGGAATGTTCCTTGCAAAGTCGCGACGCGGACGGCTGGTCGACGCCAAAAAGAAGCGCATGCCGATCATCGCGGCTGTGGGTCTGCTGGTGCTCGTGCCCTGCGCCATCGCGTTGAACCGCTGGGCTTCGGCGGGAGCCTTCGACCCCACCTTCTACCTGGTCCAGACGATCGAGCTGCTGGCCGGCGCAACGAATCTCACGCTGATCGGCCTCAACGTCCGCGACGGGCTACGCTTGAGCGGCCGGCTGCGGGCAAAAAGCCAGTCGCCACTCAATCGCCCTGAGCTTCGGCAAACGCAAGGTTCTACCTTGAATATGAGAAACCGGAGAGACCATCCGAAACACAGTTGACTCTCGACCTCTACCCCTCCTGAATTCGCCATGCAAGTTGGAGGCATCGGGTTCTGTGTGTCAGTTTATGGGGCGATGGTGAGCGGATAGCCGCGTTGAACAACCGAAACGGACAACGTGGGTCATGCCCAGGCCACTGCAGGGGCATCAAAGCCGCGACATGACTGAGCACGATGTACGCAAGCGGCAGGGGCAAGCGGCTCTACAGCCTTGCGCGATCGACTCGCCATGCCCCCTCCGAAGAGTTCGTAGAAAACTCGACGTTTTGTAGACGCAAAGAAAAAGCGGCTTCCTTTCGGAAGCCGCTTTCGCATTTGGTGCCGGCTGCAGGACTCGAACCCGCCACCTGATGATTACAAATCAACTGCTCTACCAGATGAGCTAAGCCGGCAAAGAAACGCGATTCTAACCTAACACGCGTTACTTGACGACCTTCAGTGCAGGTTTGCCACCAATTCGTGGCACATTCGGCGGCGGCTCGTCTTCCGGGCCGCCATCCACCTCTGCGGCAACCGGTGCAGGCGCCGATTCGGAGTCCACTGCAGCCAACTTGGGCGGCGGATTGTTCTCGCGTTCGGTGGCGGCTTGCGTGGTCGGCGTACTGCGCTCAACCGGGAAGGCCATGCCCTGCCCATTCTCGCGCGCGTAGACGGCGAGCACGTTCTCGACCGGCACTTCGATCTTGCGCGACACGCCTGAGAAGCGCGCGCTAAACGTAATCCACTCGTTGCCCATGTCGAGCTGACTGGTCGCGTCAAAGCTCACGTTCAGCACGATCTCGTCATTCTTGACGAACTCGCGCGGCACGTTGGTACTGTTATCGACGAAGACAGCAATGTACGGCGTGAAGCCGTTGTCCGTGCACCATTCGTAAATGGCCCGGATCAGATAGGGCTTGGTGGAGGTTTCCGACATGATGAAATCAGTAACCGCGGGTGCGGCCATGCTGGTGCATGGCCCATAACCCGGCGGCAATCAGCGGCGCATGACCTTTTCCGACGGGGTCAGCGCTTCAATATACGCCGGACGGCTGAAGATACGCTCGGCGTATTTCATCAGCGGTGCGGCGTTCTTCGAGACTTCAATGCCGTAGTGATCCAGGCGCCACAACAGCGGCGCGATCGCCACGTCGAGCATCGAGAACTCTTCGCCCAGCATGTACTTGTTCTTCAGGAAGATCGGAGCGAGCTGCGTGAGGCGGTCACGGATGGCGGCACGCGCCTTCTCGTGATTTTTCTCGGCAGCCTTGCCCTTTTCGTTCTCCAGCACCGACACGTGCGTGAAGAGTTCCTTTTCAAAGTTGAACAGGAACAGGCGAGCACGGGCGCGCTGCACCGGGTCAGCCGGCATCAGCTGCGGGTGCGGGAAGCGCTCGTCGATGTACTCGTTGATGATGTTCGACTCGTACAGGATGAGGTCACGCTCGACCAGGATGGGTACCTGGCCGTACGGGTTCATCACCGCGATGTCTTCCGGCTTGTTGAAGAGATCGACGTCGCGAATCTCGAAATCCATGCCCTTTTCGAACAGGACGAGGCGGCAACGCTGCGAGAACGGGCAAGTGGTGCCCGAGTACAAGACCATCATGGTTGTAGTTCCTTGACGCATGGGCCGGGGGCGGCCCGATGACGGTACAACCGTGGCGGTAAACCTTACCGCCACGGCACAAAAAGCCAAAAGGCAAGGGCTAGGACCAGTTCTTCACCGGCCTAGCCCTTGCCCGGAAAACACGGATTTTACTTGATGTCCTTCCAATAGGCCGCATTCAGGCGCCAGGCCAGCACAAAGAACACGCCAATGAACAACAGAACCCACACGCCCAGGCGCTTGCGCAGGTTGCCGGCAGGCTCTGCCATCCAGTCCAGATACGTGACAAGGTCGGCCGCTGCCTGGTCGTATTCGACCTTGCTCATCTTGCCCGGCACCGCCAGTTCAAAGCCGACGAGCTTCTTCTCGACCTCGCCGTGCTCGGACTTCACTTCGGCGTACTTCGGCACCTGCTGACCCTGCAACTCCCACAGCACGTGCGGCATGCCGACCTTGTCGAACACCAGGTTGTTCCAGCCGGTCGGACGCGTGTCGTCGCGGTAGAACGTGCGCAGGTAGGTGTAGAGCCAATCGCTGCCGCGCGCGCGCGCAATCACCGACAGGTCCGGCGGCACGGCGCCGAACCACTTCTTGGCGTCGTCTCGCGACATGGCGATATGCATCAGGTCACCGACCTTGTCCGACGTGAACAGCAGGTTCTTCTGGATCTGCTCTTCGGAGAGGCCGATATCGCGCAGGCGGTTGTAGCGCATCGCGCTTGCGCCGTGGCAGTTCAGGCAGTAGTTGACGAACAGCTTGGCACCGCGCTGCAGCGCGGACGTGTCGCTGGATTGGTTGGGCGCCGAATCGAGCGGCACGCCGCCCTCATTGGCCATCACAGGCGCGGCAAACACGAGACCGGCCAAGGCGAAAATCGCGAGCAGCTTTTTCATTCTTGTGTCCTTCATGGGTCCTTGTGCGCGGGTTCTATCAGTGCGGCGTGAACGTGACGCGCTCAGGCACTGGCTTGAACGTCCCGATCCGGCTCCAGATCGGCATCGCGAGGAAGAACGCGAAGTACAGAATGGTGCCGATCTGCGAGATGATCGAACCGATCGGGCTCGGCGGCTGGATACCCAGGTAGCCCAGCACCGCAAAGGCGATCACGAAGAGGATCAGCAGCGTCTTGTGGAAGCCCGGACGATAGCGGATCGACTTGACCGGCGATTGATCCAGCCACGGCAGGAAGAAGAAGATCACCACCGAGCCGCCCATCACCACCACGCCCCAGAACTTGGCGTCGATGAAGGCAAAGCCCAGCGCCAGAATCACGGCCACCGCCACCGCCACGCCCTTGACCTTCATGCTCTTCGAACGCACGAACAGCAGGCCCAGCATGATCGCCAGGAAGCCCCACAGGACCGGCAGGAAGTCCGACGTGGTCGCACGCAGCATCGAGTAGAACGGCGTGAAATACCACACCGGCGCAATGTGCGGCGGCGTCTTCAGCGAGTCTGCCGGGATGAAGTTGTTGGCTTCCAGGAAGTAGCCGCCCATTTCCGGCGCGAAGAACACGATCGCGCTGAAGATGAACAGGAACACCGCCACGCCCACGATGTCGTGCACCGAGTAGTACGGGTGGAACGGAATGCCGTCGAGCGGAATGCCACGCTCATCCTTCTTGGCCTTGATCTCGACACCGTCCGGGTTGTTCGAGCCCACTTCATGCAGCGCGATGATGTGCGCCACCACTAGGCCCAGCAGCACCAGCGGCACGGCAATCACGTGGAACGAGAAGAAGCGGTTCAGCGTTGCGTCCGACACCACGTAGTCACCGCGAATCCACAGCGACAGGTCCGGGCCGATCAGCGGGATGGCGGAGAACAGGTTCACGATCACCTGCGCGCCCCAGTACGACATCTGGCCCCACGGCAGCAGATAGCCCATGAAGGCTTCGGCCATCAGGCACAGGAAGATCAGGCAGCCGAAGATCCAAACCAGCTCGCGCGGCTTGCGGTACGAGCCGTACAGCATGCCGCGGAACATGTGCATGTAGACCACGACAAAGAACGCCGACGCGCCGGTCGAGTGCATGTAGCGCACCAGCCAGCCCCACGGCACTTCGCGCATGATGAACTCCACGCTCGCGTAGGCGACGGGGATGCCGGCGGCGTTGAGCGTGCCGTCCGGCTTGTAGTTCATCACCAGGAAGATGCCGGTGAGGATCTGGATCACCAGCACCAGCAGCGCCAGTGAGCCAAAGAAATACCAGAAGTTGAAATTCTTCGGCGCGTAGTATTCCGACAGATGCGCCTTCCACAGCTCGGATGCCGGGAAGCGCGCATCGATCCAGCCCAGCAGCCCGGTTGTCTCCACCTTCTTCTCGGCCATGATCAAGCCTCCCCTTTCTCGTCTTTACCGATCACCAGCTTCGTGTCCGACAGGAACATGAACGGCGGAACGTCCAGGTTCTGCGGGGCCGGCTTGTTCTTGAACACGCGGCCTGCCAGGTCGAACGTGGAGCCATGACAGGGGCAGACGAAGCCGGGGTCGCCGGCAAGCTGCACGTTGGCGCCTGCGGGAAACGGACCGGACGGAGAGCAACCCAGGTGAGAGCAGATGCCGACCACGACCAACAGGTCTTTATGTTCGGCGCGGGAGCGGGTTTCGTTCTTGCAGTAGTCCGGCGTCTTCATGGTGAAGGGCACGTCGGACTTGGGGTCGGCGACTTCAGCGTCGGTTTTCTTGAGCGATTCCAGCATTTCGGGCGTGCGCTTGAGCAACCAGACCGGCTTGCCGCGCCATTCCACCACCTTCATCTGGCCAGGCGCCAGGTCACTCACGTCCGCCTCTACGGGCGCGCCCGCTGCACGGGCTTTTTCAGATGGTGCGAATGTGCAAACGAAAGGGGCCGCAACTGCAACCCCTCCCACACCACCAGCGACGGACGTCGCAATCAACAGATTGCGGCGCCCTTTATCGACGTTTTGCTGGTCACTCATTCAAGACCCCAGGGTGAGAAATCAAGATAGGTTCGCGTCAACCAAAAATTATACCCGAGCGTACGAAGCCGACGATACCCGTCGCGGGGCACGCTGCTTGCGGATATAGTTGACCTACCGATCGCCCGCCAGCCCAGTGCCAGCGCGGTTTCGGAGTGTCTCCTATAAACTCGCTTTCAACAATTCAGGTCAACCGATCCACAGCTTGACCGTTTGTGTCGAATCAAACAATCCGGAGAAAACCGATGGCACTTGTGCAAGACTTCAAAAAATTCGCGATGCGCGGCAACGTCATCGACCTGGCAGTCGGTGTGATCATCGGTGCGGCGTTCGGCAAAATTGTCGACTCGCTGGTCAATGACCTGATCATGCCGCTGATCGGCCGTATCGTCGGCAAGCTCGATTTCTCGAATCTGTATATCCAGTTGGCCGACGCCCCTGCAGGCGTGCCGCAGACGCTGGCCGATCTGAAGAAGGCAGGCGTGCCGGTCTTCGCCTACGGCAACTTCATCACCGTGGCGGTCAACTTCCTGATCCTGGCGTTTATCGTGTTTCTGATGGTGCGCGCCATCACGCGCATGACCGAGGCCAACAAGGCACCCGAAGCCGCCCCAGCAACGCCGGAAGACACTGTGCTGCTGCGCGAGATCCGCGACAGCCTCAAGGCCAAGGGTTAATCAGTACGCACCGCCTCACACCGGATTCGGAATATCGATGAAGGTGTGACGCACGCCAAAGCGCTCGGCGAGGTGGTTGCCGAGCGCCTGAACGCCACCGCGCTCGGTGGCATGGTGGCCCGCTCCGATGTAGGCCACACCGGATTCGCGCGCCAGATGCGTGGTCTGCTCGGATGCCTCGCCGCTCAGGTAGACATCCACCCCCGCCGCGACGGCCGCTTCAAACCAGCCCTGCGCGCCGCCCGTGCACCAACCGACCGTACGCACCGGCCGGTCGGCTTCGCCGAGCACCAGCGGCGCCCGGTTCAGCCGGGCCGCGACCGACTCGGCAAACACACCCAGCGTGGTCGCCTGGGGCAACGAGCCGATCCAACCCAGTTCATCGTCGCCAAAGCGACCCTTGGGCTCGATACCAAGCAATGTGCCCAGTTGTGCGTTGTTGCCGAACTCCGGATGCGCATCCAGCGGCAAGTGGTAGGCGAAGAGATTCAGGTCGTTCGCAAGAAGCCGCTTCAGACGCGCGTGCTTCTGACCTACGATGCGGGCGTCCTCGCCCTTCCAGAAATAGCCGTGATGCACGAGGATGGCATCGGCACGCGCATCGACAGCCGCCTCAATCAAAGCCAAACTGGCGGTGACCCCCGTCACAATGTGGGTGACGTCTTCGCGACCCTGCACTTGCAGACCGTTGGGGCAATAGTCCCGAAAACGGGCCGCTTGCAACAGGTCGTTCAAGTACAATTCAAGTTCTTTTCGATCCATTTCGACTCAATTTCGCCCTATGTTGCGCCGCTTTTGGCTGTTTTTTGCACAAGCCGTCACGGTCGTCCTGGCCGTCTGGTTTGTGATTGCCACCCTCAAGCCCGAGTGGCTCCAGCGGGGCAAGATGGCTGTGCAGTCCGGCTCGCCCATCGTCGCACTGAAAGAAGTCGCGCCGATCGGCCACGGCGGCACCTCCAGCAACTCCTACGCGGAAGCCGCCAAGGTGGCAATGCCGGCGGTGGTCAACATCTTCAGCAGCAAGAACGCTCCGAAGCGCAACAACAACCCACAGGCCAGCACAGACCCGTGGTTCCGCTTCTTCTTTGGCGACCGCGCCCCCGAGCAACGCCAGGAGCCGACAGCCAGCCTGGGCTCGGGCGTCATTGTCAGCTCGGAAGGCTACATTCTAACGAACCACCATGTGGTGGATGGCGCCGACGAAATCGAAGTGGCGCTTACCGATGGCCGCAAGGCTAACGCCAAGGTGGTTGGCTCCGACCCGGAGACCGACCTGGCGGTCCTCAAGATCAATCTGCCCGACCTGCCGGCCATCACGCTGGGCCGCCTGGAAAACGTGCGCGTTGGCGACGTGGTGCTCGCCATTGGCAATCCGTTCGGTGTGGGCCAGACGGTGACAATGGGCATCGTCTCGGCGCTGGGCCGCAGCCACCTGGGCATCAACACGTTCGAGAACTTCATCCAGACCGACGCGGCGATCAACCCTGGTAACTCAGGCGGCGCATTGGTGGATGCCGACGGCAACCTGCTCGGCATCAACACGGCCATCTATTCGCGCTCGGGAGGCTCGCTTGGGATTGGCTTCGCGATTCCCGTGTCGCTGGCCAAGCAGGTGATGGAGTCGATCATCTCGACCGGCAGCGTGGTGCGTGGCTGGATCGGCGTTGAACCACAAGACGTGACACCGGAGATTGCCGAATCATTCGGCCTGTCGCGCAAGGATGGCGCGCTGATCGCTGCGGTAGTCCAAGGGGGACCGGCGGATCGAGCAGGCCTGCGCCCCGGCGACATCCTCACCAGCGTGAACGGCCAACCGATTGCCGACACGACCGCGCTGCTGAACAGCATTGCCCAGCTCAAGCCTGGCGCGGAAGCCAAGGTGGCCGTGTCGCGCAAGGGCAAGGCAGTCGAACTCACGATTGTCGTCGGCAAGCGCCCGGCGCCAACGCGACGCAACGTACCGATGCCCTCTCAGGACGAAGAAGAGCAGTAAGCAGCGTACGCAGTGACAACACACAAACGGCGGCCAATGTGCCGCCGTTTTTTACCGGCACCAACCATGGGGCTGCCGAGCAGCCAGGAAAGTGGAAAGTCTTCACCCGGCATGACCAAGCCCCCCCCCTCTGGAATGCCGGTCGAATCAAGGTACAGGCATCTGCCCTCTTCACCCAAGGCGTCACGCGATCGCACGTGCGCCGCGGCAACTCAAGCGCAGGTCCGGACCCAGCCAAGTCACACCCACACTGGCAAGACAACGCTTTGCGCTCACCATCCAATCCATATGCTTTCGCGAGCGAGCCTGTTTTGCGGCCGGTGAAAACAAAGCAACCAACAGGCTCACCTCCACCCCACGATCAACCAATCGCCGCACATAAACCGCTCACACAAAGAAAAACGCCGACCCCTTTCGGGATCGGCGTTTAACCGTTTAATTCGATGCGCCCTTACGAGCGCGTCAAATTAGAACTTGTGACGCAGGCCGACGGTAGCGCCGAACTGGTTGTTGCTGTTGTTCGGGCCCGAGAACACTTGGCTGCCGTTCGTCAGCGTCGTACCAGCGTAGCTAGCGTCGTTCAGGCCGATCACGCCCAGACCCGAACCGCCGCTGTTCTTAGCATAGGCCAGGTTGAAGTAAGCGTCGGTGCGCTTCGACAGAGCGTAGTCGGTGCCGACCACGAACAGCCACGGGTTGCCCGTGCCGCTGTTCTTGAACTGTTGGTAGTAAGCCGTACCCGTCAGCGTCAGAGCCGGCGTAGCTTGGTAGCCCAGGCCTGCCCAGTACAGGTTCGAACGCAGGTTGCCATTGCCAGCAACGGTTGCGTAGTTAGCCTTGTACCAACGGTAGCCAGCGTACAGCTTGGCCGGACCGAAGGCGTACGTGCCAGCGATCGTGGCGCGTTGTTCCTTGTTGTCGCTGCCAACAACCGTCGAGTTGGTCGAGTCATACACTGCGCCGATGCCCAGCGGGCCGCCAGCGTAGTTAGCACCCAGGCTCCACTCACGGCCGGTCTTGCTGCTGCCAGCAACTTCGTTGCCGTTGTTGTTGAACGAGTACAGAGCCGAGACGCTCAGGCCACCGAACGTGCCGATGTACTTGACGGCGTTGTCAGCACGACCCGAGAAGAAGGCGTCTTGCGAAGCCAGCGAGTAACGCGTGGCAATTGCCATCGGGTCATAGATCAGCGAGAAGTCGTACAGCAGGTTTTGCTGACGACCCAGGGTCAGTTGACCCCACTGGCCTTGCAGACCAACGTAAGCGTTACGACCGAACAGACGGCCACCTTGACCCGACGTGCCGGTGTCAATGTTGAAGCCGCTTTCCAGGTTGAAGATACCCTTCAGGCCACCGCCCAGGTCTTCAACGCCACGCAGGCCCCAACGCGAGCCCGACAGGCCGCCCGAATCCAGGCCAATACGCGAGCCGCTCGAACCAGCGGTTGCGCCCGGCACCTTGTTTGCGTAGGTCAGACCAGCGTCGACCACACCGTACAGGGTCACGGAGGATTGTGCATAGGCGCCACCGGCGGCCAGAGCTGCAACAGCAGCTGCAAACAGTTTCATCTTCATATCGACACTTTCCTTGTCAACTGATTGGGAAATCTTGACTGTCCTTATGGACGACGTAGATACCTCACGTCTGACCGCATTATGGGCCAGCGTTGACAGATTCCGGAAACCCTTTCTGGCTCTGGAGCACGATTTGCGGCCAAGTTGTTGCTCATGGGCAACACGCGGGAGCCCCCCTCGGACAGGGGCCGAGACGGGCTTTTGGCGCGATGGCGCGGGGGTTGGCGGCCAATTGTCGGGGGCTGGCGGCGTGCCATTTTTGTCACCCGGGTGCCGACAGAAATTGTCGCCTTCTCGCCACGCTCACCCAAAAAGAGCCCCTTAGATCTCTTTCACTTAACGACCGAGCGCAGCGCGCCATCGCTTCAGGAAATCGGCACGGCGCAGCTGATCTTGATGGGCGAGTAAACCCGGGCCAACCGGAATGGGCCGATGCGTATTGCCCAGTTCGGCAAGCAGGCGCTTGGCGGTCAACCCGGTCTCGACGTCCTGACGCAGCGAGAAAAGGAATGCGCGGTCGGCCATCACACTCTGGCCGTCACGCGAGAGCATGAAGTCGAGCCACAGGCGCGCAGCGTTCGGCCGGGCAGCGCGGCGAGCAATGAAGGCGACGCGGGTGGCGACCAGCGTGTAGTCGGCCGGCATCTTGATGGCGAGCGCGGGATTGCGATCGGCGTAGCGCGCGGCGTACGAGCCGATCACGTCATAGGCAAGCAGGCTTTCACCGGAGGCGACGCGCTCGAGCATGGCGGCCGTGGTGATGTACAGGTTGACGTTGACGCCACCCAATGCCTTGGCAACATCCCAGAACACGGGGGAGGTGCGCGCATCTTCCGCCGCAAACAGGAAGGCGGAGCCCGAGTGCTCGATGTCGTACGCGGCAACGCGGCCGCGCAGCAAGTCGCGATGGCTGTTGAGGATGCGGGCGAAATCGGCGTGCGTGGACGGCACCAAGTCGGCGGACAACTGACGCGCGTTGTAGACGAAGACGACCGGCTCGTAGCTCGTGCCATAGGCTTCGTTCTTCCAGATGGCCCACGACGGCAGGTAGGGCCGCTCGGGTGATGCATACGACAGCGCGTGGCCATCGTTGACGAGCTTGAACTGCTCGGGCATCGCCGAGCTCCACACGACGTCGGCGCCGGGCGACTTGGAGGCAAGTTCTGCGAGGAAGCGTCGGTAGATGTCGTCGCTGTTCTGCTCGCGGTAGTCGACGGTGATGCCGGGGTAGCGCGCCTCGAATGCGCGGATGAGCGGGTGGGCGGCAGCAAAGTCCGTCGTCGAATAGACCGTGACGCGGCCTTCGCGTCGGGCGGCGTCGATCATCGCGCCGTAGTCGCGCGGGTAGTACGACGGCAGTTCGGGCGCGGAGCCCGCCAGCCATTGCGCATGACCCTCAAGCGAAACGGCACCCCCCGCGGCCAACAGCGCGGCGGCCTGGCACAGCCAGCGGCGACGGGAATTTGGGATGGACGACATGCAGGTCAGTCCGCATCCATGAGTTGGTGTGATTTGACGGTGTAATCGCGATGCGGGCGCACGCATTATCATGAAAAAGCACACAGAACGATATTGAGAGACACCCGATGCGGATTTTGCTGGTGGAGGATGAGGACGAATTGGCGGCATGGCTGGCGCGCGCGCTGGCACAAAGCGGCTTCGTGATCGAGCGCGCAGCCGATGGCGTGATTGCGGAAGCCTTCCTCGGCTCCGGAGAATTTGACGCGGTGGTGCTGGACCTGCGGCTGCCGCGCAAGGATGGCTTTGCCGTGTTGGCCGACATGCGTGCGCGGGATGACCGCACGCCGGTGTTGATCCTCACGGCGCAGGGTGCGCTGGATGAGCGCGTGCGCGGTCTCAATGCAGGCGCGGATGACTTTCTCACCAAACCGTTCGCGCTGGCCGAGCTGGAAGCGCGACTGATGGCGCTGATTCGGCGCAGCCGCGGCCGGGCGTTCCCGCGTCTGCGTTGCGGACCGCTGGAGTTCGACACCGGGCGCAAGGCGTTCCTGCTGTCAGGCGAGCCGCTCTCGCTTACGCCGCGCGAGCACGCTGCGCTGTCGGCGCTGCTGCACAAGACCGGCCAGCCGATCGCCAAGGTGCATCTGTTCGACAAGGTCTTCAACCTCGACAGCGATTCGAGCCCCGACGCGGTGGAGGTCGTCGTGCACCGCCTGCGCAAGAAGCTGGCCGGCACGGGCGTGCAGATCGTCACCGTGCGGGGTCTGGGCTACATGCTCGAAGCCGGCGCGAGCGACGTCAGCACCGTCGGCGACAACACCGCCTCATGACGCAACGGCTTGCCCTGCTGCCGCGCAGTCTGAAACTCACGCTGCTGTGGCTGCTGCTGCCCGGGTTGATCGGCGTGCTGGCGATCGACATCGTGAGTGCGTACCAGGCGCTGCGCAGCGCCACCGATCGCGCGTACGACCGCGCTCTGCTCGGCTCGGTGCGCGCCATCGAGAACGGCGTGACGATCGAGCGCGGCCAAGTGCAGGTCAACGTGCCGTATGTTGCCTTGTCGATGTTCGAGTCGACCGCGCAGAGCAGCGTCTACTACCGCGTCGCCTTCGAGCCGGCACCGGGCAAAGCCCCCGAGGCCGCGCTCACCGGGTATGACGACCTGCCGCTGCCCACCACGCGCCTGGAGAACGACACCGAGTTTTTCTACGATGCGCTGTATCACGGTGAGCCGGTGCGTGTGGTGGCCGTTGCCAAGCCGCTGTATCAGCCGGGGCTGCCGGCACGCATCGTGATCCAGGTGGCCGAAACCATCGAGACACGGCGTGCGCTGCAGCAGGCCGTCTGGCGCGGCACCCTGCTGCGCGATGCGGCGCTGGTGGTAGTGAGCGCGGCGCTGCTGTGGCTGGGCGTAACCGTGGCGCTGCGCCCGCTGAACCGTCTTGCGCGCAGCATCGCAGTCCGCGCTTCTGACGACTTGCGGCCGCTCGATGCCGCGGACGTCCCCGCCGAGGTGCGCCCGCTGGTGCAAGCGATCAACCACCACATCCAGCGCTACGCAGAACTGGCGGAGGCGCAGAGCCAGTTCCTCGCCGATGCATCGCATCAGATGCGCACGCCGCTGGCCGTGCTGCTCACGCAGGCCGAATACGCGCTGCGCGAAACTGACCCGGCGCGCGTGCGAGAAAGCCTGACAGCCATCATCGCGCGGTTGCAGTCGACTAATCGGCTGACCTCGCAGTTGCTCGCGCTCGCCCGCGCGCGCCACGCGGGGCAGGATGCACCGGCCGAGACGTTCGACCTGGGCGAGCTAGCACGCGACGTGGTGGTCGATGCCTTGCCGCTGGCACGCGAAAAGCAGCAGGACCTCGGTTGGGACGATGCAGGGCTCGCCGCAACCCTGTCCGTCACGGGCTACCCTGCCTTCCTGCGTGAAGCGCTGTCCAACTTGGTACACAACGCGATCCGCTACACCCCCGCCGGTGGACGCATCACCGTGCGGGCAATTGCCGACGGCGACACCGCGCTCGTCAGCGTGGATGACACCGGCCCCGGCATGAGCGCCGACGAGCGCGCGCACGCGTTTCAGCGATTCCGCCGTGCGCATGAAGGTGGTGGTCGTGCGGCGAAGTTGAAAAATGCGCCCAACAGCGCGCCGAAGGATGCGCGCTATGCCGCAGAGGGTTCTGGCCTGGGATTGGCGATCGCGCGGGCGTATGCGGCGCGCAGCGGCGGGCAAATCGAACTGGCCGATGGCGAGCCGAACGGGCATGGCGGCGTGGGCCTATCTGCGCGGATTCGCGTGCCGCTCACAACATCAGCGGCGCTTCCTGAGCATGTTGCAACGCAGCAGCTTTAATGAAAGCGTGACGAAAGCGCGCGACTTCTATACTGCGCCGCACCTGGGGCCATCCGCCCGAGCTACACGCACATCGCCATAAGTAGCCAGCCCCACGACACCTAAGCAAACAGGAGACAAACCCATGCTTCGTGGCCGCTTTGTGCCCGCGCACGCCGCTCTCGCTTCGATTGCAGCTGCCGCTCTGACCCTCAGCACCGCTGCACTCGCGCAAGTCCCGGCTGGCTATCCCGCCAGCTACGCCGACACCATCGCCGCCGCCAAGAAGGAAGGCAAAGTCGTGGTCTACGCCACGACCGATACCAAAGCGGCCGACCCGCTGATCAAGGACTTCGAGTCGCTCTACCCCGGCGTGAAGGTCGAATACAACGACATGAACAGCAGCGAGCTGTACAACCGCTTCATCAGCGAGCAGGCCGCCGGCGGCGCCTCAGCTGACATGATGTGGAACTCGTCGATGGACTCGCAGCTCAAGCTCGCGCAGACCTACGCGCTGAAGTACGACTCGCCCGAAGTGCCGCACCTGCCGACGTGGGCCGTCTACAAGGGCCTGGCCTACGGCACCACGTATGAGCCGGCTGTGTTTCTGTACAACAAGCGCCTGATCAAGGACAGCGAAGTCCCGCAAACGCACGCCGACCTCGCCAAGCTGGTGGGCAGTCAGGGCGAGCGTTTCAAGAACAAGGTCACGACGTACGACATCGAGAAGTCCGCCGTGGGCTTCATGATGGCTGCGCAGGACAACCTGGATTCGCCGCAGTACTTCGACTTCATCAAGGCGGTCGGCCCGAACCTGGTGCTGCAGTCGTCCACCGGCACGATGATGGAACGCGTGGCCTCGGGCGAAAACCTGGTGGCGTACAACATCCTCGGCTCGTACGCGATTGCGCGCGCGAAGAAGGACCCGTCGATCGGCATCGTCTATCCGAAGGACTACACGCTGGTGGTTTCGCGCGTGGCGATGATTGCCAAGAAGGCGAAGAACCCGAACGCCGCCAAGCTGTGGCTGGACTACATCCTGTCCAAACGCGGCCAGGACATCCTCGCCAACAAGTCGGATCTGCACTCGCTGCGTGACGACGTGACGGGCGAAGCGACTGCCGCCGGCCTGAAGAAGATTCTCGGCAACACGATCAAGCCGATTCCGGTGGACGAATCGATCCTGGCATTCCTGGAACCGAAGAAGCGCCTGGACTTCATCAAGCAATGGCGCACTGCCGCCGGTCGTTGATCTGCTGACTTGCTGATCGCGATTCCTCTCATCTGACCGACCCGCTGGCGCCATCCGACTCTGGCGCCAGCCCCTCTTGGAGGCACCATGCGTTCTCTAGCGCAAGACCGTGCCGCCGCTTCGGAAGTCTCCCTCAAGCGCTCGCCCTGGACGCGTGTGGGACAGGCTTTGCCGCGCGGCGTGGTCATCCTGCTTACCGCGCTGGCGATTTTCACGCCGCTGGCGCTGATCTTCTACCAGAGCTTCCTCTCCGCGCCGTTCTTCATGCCCGACGCGCTGGCGGGGCTCGATGCGTATCGCTTCATCTTTACGGATTCGGATTTTTGGCACGCCTTTGAGAAGTCGGCTGCGCTGGCATTTGGTCTGGCAGCGATCTCGGTGCCACTGGGCGGCATCCTGGCGTTCCTGATGGTGCGTTCGGACCTGCCCGGCCGCCGCATCCTTGAGCCGCTGCTGATGATCCCGGTGTTTGTCTCGCCGATGGTGCTGGCGTTCGGCTACGTCGTCTCGGCTGGCCCCGTGGGCTTCTACACGGTGTGGTTCAAGCACCTGTTTGGGGGTGCGCCGTGGAACGTGTATTCGTTCACCAGCATCATCATCATCGCCGGCCTGACGCACGTGCCGCACGTGTACCTGTATGTCTCGTCGGCGCTGCGCAGCCTCGGCTCGGATGTGGAAGAAGCCGCGCGTATCGCGGGTGCATCGCCGCTGTCGGTCGCGCTGAACGTGAGCCTGCCGATGGTGCGCCCCGCCCTGCTGTACGCAGCCGTGCTGGTGACCTTCCTGGGCTTCGAAGTGTTCGGCCTGGTGCTGGTGCTGGGCGATCCGGAAGGCCACCTGGTGCTGGCCACGTATCTGTACAAGCTGACCAATAAGCTCGGCACACCGGCCTATCACCTGATGGCCGCCGTGGCAGTCTGCCTGGTGATGGTGACCTTCCCGCTGGTGCTGCTGCAGCGCTACATGCTGAAGTCGGCCAACCGCTTTGTCACCGTCAAGGGCAAGGTCACGCGCAGCCGCCCGCTGCCGCTGGGCAAGTGGCGCTGGCCCGCGTGGGCAATCGTCGTGTTCTGGTTCTTCGTCACGGTGGTGGTGCCGCTTTCGGGTATCGCGCTGCGCGCCTTCGTGTCGAACTGGGGGGAAGGCGTGTCGCTGGTCGAGGCCTTCTCGACCACGGCGTTCCAGCAAATCTTCGAGCAGCCGCAGTTCCTGCGTGCGATGGTCAACACGGTGCTGATCGGCGTGATCGGCGGTGCGATCGCGGTGGCCAGCTACACCTGCATCGGCCTGGCCATGCACCGCAAACCGGACGGCTGGACGCGCTTCCTCGACTACAGCGTGCTCGTGCCGCGTGCGGTGCCAGGCCTGCTGGCCGGTCTGGCCTTCCTGTGGGTGTTCCTGTTCGTGCCGAACTGGATCGAAACCGGCCTGACCGACAGCGGCCTGCCCTTCGCCAACTGGATCATCGAGCACGTCGTGCCGAGCCTGCGCGACCTGCGCAGCACGATCTTCAGCGTGTGGATCGCCTATACGGTGGTGTGGATGGCCTACGGCTTGCGCCTGATCTCAGCGGCACTGCTGCAGGTCGGCCCTGAGCTGGAAGAGGCGGCACGCTCGGTGGGCGCCACCCGTGCCCGCACCACGCGCGACGTGACCGTGCCGCTCACGCGCTACGGCCTGCTCGGCGCCTGGCTGCTGATCTTCCTGATTTTCGAGCGCGAGTACTCGACCGGTGTGTACCTGCTGTCGCCGGGCACCGAGACGATCGGCTCGATGCTGGTTTCCCTGTGGGCGGGCGGCGCCATCGATATCGTCGCCGCGCTGTCCTTCGTCAATATCGTGCTGGTGGCCGTCGGCCTCGGCATCGCACTGCGTTTCGGGGTAAAGCTCCATGATTGAACTCACTGTCAACGACCTGCACCTGCAATACGGCAACAACCCGGTCCTCAAGGGTGTCTCGATGCAGTTGCAGAAGGGCGAGGTCGTCTCGCTGCTGGGTCCGTCCGGTTCGGGCAAGACCACGCTGCTGCGCGCCGTCGCCGGCCTCGAACAGGCCAGCCAAGGCACCGTCCAGATCGGCGATCGCGTCATGTTCGATGGCGCCAAGAAGCTCGACGTGCCGGCCGAAGGGCGCAACCTGGGCTTGGTGTTCCAGTCGTACGCACTGTGGCCGCACAAGACCGTGGCCGAGAACGTCGCCTACCCGCTCAAGCTGCGCAAGACGCCGTCCGCACAGATCAAGGAACGCGTGCAGGCCGTGCTGCAGCAACTGGGCCTCGGCCACCTGGGCGAGCGCTTCCCGAGCCAGCTCTCCGGCGGCCAACAACAGCGCGTGGCAATCGCCCGTGCGCTGGTCTACAACCCGCCTGTGATCCTGCTCGACGAGCCGCTCTCCAACCTCGACGCCAAGCTGCGTGAAGAAGCCCGCGCCTTCCTGCGCGAGCTGATCGTGCGCCTGGGCCTCTCCGCGCTGATGGTCACCCACGACCAAAGCGAAGCGATGGCCATGTCCGATCGCATCCTGCTGCTCAACAACGGTGTGATCGAGCAACAAGGCACGCCCGAAGAGATGTACGGCGCGCCGCAAACCCTCTTCACCGCCGAGTTCATGGGCAGCAATAACCGCGTCAACGGCAAGATCGCCGAAGTGCGTGATGGCATGGCCCGGCTGGTCGATGAGGCTGGCGGTTGGTCGCTGTGGGGTGTGGCGCGCGGCGATCTGAAGCCGGGTGCATCGGCGCATGGCGTGATCCGCCTGGAGCAGGTGCGTGTGGGCGTGGACAACGCCGACAACACCATCCGCCTGCCGCTGGCCACCCGCATGTACCTGGGCGACCGTTGGGAATGCCTGTTCCGCGCAACGGGCGATGCTGGCACGGGTCTGCGCGCCTACGCCAGCAGCGCGCCAAGCGAGGGCCAATATGCGCTGACCTTCCCGCGCGAGCAATTCTGGTTGTACGCCGCGTAAGCAGGCATCGCAGAAACGAGAAAGGCAGCCGAGGCTGCCTTTTTCTTTGGGCGATCGTTGAATCGGCCCGTCAGTCCTTCACCGCTGGTAGATGCTCCGGGGTCTCTTCTGGCGCGACCGTCTTGCGCAGGAAGATCGCCGCCAGAATCAGCCCCAGCTCGTACAGCAACCACAGCGGCACCGCCAGCAACAACTGCGACATCACGTCCGGCGGAGTCACTACGGCCGCAATCACGAACGCACCCACCACCACGTACGGGCGTGCCTGGCGCAGCTTGTCCAGGCTGACGATGCCAAAGCGCACCAGCACCATCACCACCACCGGCACCTCAAAGGTGATGCCAAAGGCAAGGAACGTGGTCATCGCAAAGCTGAGGTACTTGTCGATATCGGTCGACATTTCCGCGCCCAATGGCGCGTTGTAGTGCGCCATGACCTTGAACACGGTCGGGAAGACGAGGAAGTACGCAAACGCCACGCCGCAGAGGAACAGGATGTAGGTACTGACCACCAGCGGCATGATCATGCGCTTCTCGTGCGAGTACAGCCCCGGCGCCACGAAACGCCAGATCTGATACAGCACCCACGGCAGCGCGATCAGAAAGGCCGCCAGCAGCGTCACCTTCATCGGCACGAAGAACGAGCCGGTGACGTCCGTCACGATCATGTGGCCGTTCTTGGGCAGCGCCTGAATCAGCGGCCGCGAGAACAGGTTGAAGATGTCCGGTGCCCAGTAGACGAGGCCCAGGAAGATCAGCAGCACACCCGCACCGGCCTTGACGATGCGCTCGCGCAACTCGACCAGGTGCGAGATGAAGGTTTCCTGCGCGCCGTCCTCGGGCGATTGCGGATCGAGCGGAGCAGCACTCATGTCGGCTGGAGGGGGATGCGGTCAGAGCACCCAGCGGTGGGTGCTCGGAGAATCATTCGAAGAAGGAACGCCCACGCGACTGCGCGGCAACGATAGGCGGACGATGGCGCTTGACGCGCGCGGCACCCGATTGCGCCCACATGCGCACGCCCTGCTTCTGGCGATACCACTTGGGCATCGACAACTGCTTGTTGCGCCAGCTGTTGCGGCCATTGCGCGACTTGCCCGGCGCCGGGCGCCAGTCAGGGGCGGAGGTGGCGGTCTCGCGCAACGCCGGATCGCCGAGCGCCTCGTTCAGGCGTTCGTTGATTTCCGACGTGTGCTTGCTGACCTCCTGGTGGATGGTCTGCTCGACATTGCGCGCGGCCTGCTCGAAATCGGTGCGCATCTTGCGCAGCTCTTCGAGCTCGATCTCGCGGCTCACCTCGGCCTTCACATCGGCGATGTAACGCTGCGCGCGACCGAGCAACGCACCGGCCGTGCGCGCCACTTTGGGCAGGCGCTCCGGCCCGATGACGACAAGCGCCACCATGCCAATCAGCGCCAGCTTGGAAATGCCGAGATCGATCATCAGTCAGCGAGCGACAGTGCTCAGCCTTGCTTGGACTTTTCGCGCGCCTCGACGTCGATCGTCGTCGAGTCGTGCAGTTCGCGCGGCGGCTGGCCAGCGGTCTGTTGCGGGGCGGCCGGCTTGTCGTCCGCGGCGCCTTCCTTCATGCCGTCCTTGAAGCCCTTCACGGCACCACCGAGGTCTGAACCGATGTTACGCAGCTTCTTCGTGCCGAACACCATCATGACGATCACCAGCACGATCAGCCAGTGCCAAATGCTAAAGGAACCCATGTCCTACTCCCACGTAAATATGACTGCGACTGGCGCCATGACTGCAGCAACGGTGGCGGCGCCATTGATAGATTTTACTGATTGGCGTACATCGGCTTGCTGTCGTTGAGGTACAGCCAGCCCTTCACAATACGATACAGCATCCAGATGCCCAGAACCCACAGCACCGCAAAGCCGATAAAGGCCAGCGGAATGAGCATCACGCCGATCGCAGCCCATAGTACGCACCACCAGAACGAACGGATCTGCCAACGAAAGTGCGACTCGTACAGCGTGCCGCGCACATCGTCGCGCTTAACATACCCGACGATGATGGCAATCAATGCAGTGATGCCGCCGGTCAGCCAAAAAATGGCGTAGAGCGCATACAGGATATGCGTCAGCCGCCGCAGCCCGGCCAGACGTTCTTCGTCTGTCGTCACTGTCACCGCTGATCCGTAGTTGTCCACGCTGCCTCCCTGCGACGATGCGTCACCGATCAGTCACCTGCAGCGTCGCGAGCCTGCGACTTGCGCAACGCCTTCTCTTCCAACCCCGAGAGTCCTTCGCGGCGTGCCAGTTCGTTAACCACATCATCCGGCGTGAGGTCGAAGTGCGACAATAGCACCATGGTGTGGAACCACAGGTCGGCCACTTCGTAGACGACTTTGCCGCGCGCCTCGTCGGTCATGCCGGCGGCGCGGGCGTCCTTGGCGGCCATGACCGTCTCGGTGGCCTCCTCGCCGATCTTCTTGAGGATGGCGTCATCGCCCTTGTTGAACAGGCGCGCGATGTAGCTCTTGTCCGGGTCACCGCCATTGGCGAGCTTGCGGGATTCGAGCACCTCGCCCAGACGGCGCAGGGTGTCACTCATGGTTGTGGCCGGGCTTGCCGGCATAGATTTCGTCGGGGTCTTTGAGCACGGGTTCAACGGTGAGCCAGTCACCGTCTTCCGCACTGCCTTCGAACTTCTGGAAGAAGCACGCGTGGCGGCCAGTATGGCAGGCGATGCCGCCAACTTGGGTGACGCGGAGCAAGACCACGTCTTCGTCGCAGTCCAGGCGGATCTCGTGCACCTTCTGGATGTGGCCGGACTCCTCGCCCTTGTGCCACAGGCGCTTGCGCGAACGCGACCAGAACACGGCCTCGCCGGTCTCCACGGTCTTCTGCAGCGCCTCGCGGTTCATGAAGGCGAACATCAGCACGTCGTTGCTGCCCTGCTCCTGCACGATCACAGGCACGAGGCCGTTGTCGTCCCAGTGGACCTTATTCAGCCACTTCTTACTCATAGTCCGATCCGTACTGGAATGCCTTTTTCAGCCATGAATTGCTTGGCCTGGCCGACGGTGTATTCACCGTAGTGGAAGATGCTGGCGGCCAGCACCGCATCGGCGTGACCTTGCTGGATGCCTTCTGCCAGATGCTGCAGATTGCCGACGCCGCCGGAGGCGATCACAGGCACTGGCACGGCATCAGACACCGCACGCGTGAGTTCAAGGTCGAAGCCAGCCTTGGTGCCGTCGCGGTCCATGCTGGTGAGCAGGATCTCGCCCGCACCGCGCTGTGCCATCTCGCGCGCCCACGCCACGGCGTCCAGGCCCGTGCCCTTGCGGCCACCGTGCGTGAAGACCTCCCAGCGCGGGGCTTCGCCCTCAGCCGACACCTTCTTGGCGTCGATCGCCACGACGATGCACTGCGCACCATGGCGGGCGCTGGCGTCCGACACGAGCTGCGGGTTCGACACAGCAGACGAGTTCATGCTGATCTTGTCCGCACCGGCATTGAGCAGCCGGCGCACGTCTTCCAGCGCGCGCACGCCACCGCCGACGGTCAACGGAATGAAGACCTGCGACGCCACCGCCTCGATGATGTTCAGCATCAGGTCGCGTCCATCAGACGTGGCGGTGATGTCGAGGAAGGTGATTTCGTCGGCGCCCTGCTCGTCGTAGCGACGGGCGATTTCAACGGGGTCGCCCGCGTCGCGCAACTCGACGAAGTTGACGCCCTTGACCACCCGGCCGTTGGTCACGTCCAGGCAGGGGATGATTCGTTTGGCTAGCATGATGAGTCGGGTGCCGAGGCACCCGTTGAGCGCAGCTTAGGCTGCGCCGAGTTTGTCCGCGAGAGCTTGCGCTTCCTTGAAGTTCAGGTCGCCCGAATAGATGGCGCGGCCGCAGATCACGCCTTCCACGCCATGCTCTTCGACCGCGCAGAGGTGGTCGATGTCCTTCAGGTTCGACAAGCCGCCGCTGGCGATGACCGGAATCTTCACCGACTGTGCCAGCTTGACGGTGGCATCGATGTTGATGCCCTGCAGCATGCCGTCGCGGCCGATGTCGGTGTAGATGATGCCTTCGACGCCGTAGTCCTCGTACTTCTTGGCGAGGTCCACGACTTCGTGGCCCGAGAGCTTGCTCCAGCCGTCGGTCGCCACCTTGCCGTCCTTGGCATCGAGCCCGACGATGATGTGGCCGCCAAATGCCGTGCATGCGTCGCGCAGAAAGCCCGGATCCTTGACCGCCGCCGTACCGATGATCACGTACGACAGGCCGTCGTCGAGCCAGCGCTCGATGGTGCCCAGATCGCGGATGCCGCCGCCGAGTTGCACGGGAATCTCGTCACCCACCTCAGCGAGGATGGCCTTGACGGCCGCCTCGTTACGCGGCTTGCCCGCGAAAGCGCCATTCAGGTCGACGAGGTGCAAGCGGCGCGCGCCCTGCTCGACCCAATGCCGCGCCATGGCAGCGGGGTCTTCCGAGAACACGGTGGCTTGATCCATATCGCCTTGTTTGAGGCGCACACATTGACCGTCCTTCAGGTCGATGGCCGGGATGAGCAACATAAGCGTGACGACAAAGTTGAGGGGGTAAAGGGGAAAACAGGGCTGCTTGTGACGGTGACGCCAGATTCAGGGGTTCCAGTGCACGAAGTTGCGGTAAATCTGCAAACCGGCCTGTGCACTTTTTTCCGGGTGAAACTGTGTGGCAAAAATATTATCCCGGGCGATGGCACAGGTAAACAGCACCCCGTACTCGGTCTCCCCGACCGATTCTTCAGCCCGCGCGGGTCGTGCATAGTAGCTGTGCACGAAATAAAAGTAGCTGTCGTCCGGCACGCCGGCCCACAGCGCGTGGGGGCGACTCTGACGCACGCGGTTCCAGCCCATCTGGGGCACTTTGTACCGCGAACCGTCCGGTTGCAACTGGCCGTCCAGATCAAAACGAATCACTTCGCCGCCGATCAGACCCAACCCTTGGGTGTACTCCTGGCCCGGACGCGCCTCGGTGCTGCGCTCGAGCAGCATTTGCTCCCCCACGCACACACCGAGCATCGGCTTGGTGCGAGACGCCTCGAGCACGGCTTCGCGCAAGCCCGATTGGTCAAAAGCAGCCATGCAGTCGGGCATGGCGCCCTGCCCCGGCAGCACCACGCGGTCGGCCGCGCGAATCTCGTCGGCTTGCGCACTGATGCGCACATCGGCTTCCGGAGCCACCGTACGCAGGGCCTGCGCTACCGAGCGCAGGTTGCCCATGCCGTAATCGACAATTGCAATCGTAGTCATGATTTGAGAACAGGCAACAGGGTTTTCAGCCCGTCGACAATGAATTCCACGGCCAGCGCCGCCAGGATCAAACCCATCAACCGCGTGCCGACGTTGATGCCGGTGCGACCGATGACCCGGGCGATGGGCTCGGCGGCACGGAGCACGATCCATACCACCAGCGCGATCGCCACGCCCACGCCAGCCAGCAAAAACAACTCCCACCAGTGGCGGG
>RepKanNP_Acetate_BrdU_F21BDRAFT_1000208_pt1 | contig 29852 bp, 26 predicted proteins | sample RepKananBrdUF21B_FD_10624 | JGI IMG/M metagenome (IMG submission 10624)
TGGAAGGCTTCGAGCCGGACCCGACGATTGCGCCGGAGCCGATTCCGAATGGGCGCAACTCGGCGGGCCGTGGCGGTAATGCGCGTGGCGGTCGCCCGGGCGGTGGTCGCAGCCAGCAACCGCGCCAAGCTGCGGGCGGCAACGCTGCACCGCGCGAGCCACGTGCTCCGCGTGAGCCCCGCGAACCGCGTCGTGAGTCGAGCGGTAACGGTCAGGCCCAGAGCCAGAATCAAGGCCAAGGCCAGGGTCGCAATGGTGGCGGTAACCGCCAACGCCAGGCGCAAGACCAACGTGACGGTCAGGCTGCACCGAAGCCGCACAATGGGCGTCGCGGCAATGGTGCTGGCAACGGCGCCAGCAACGGCCAATCGCAAGCGCGCGGCCAACGCCAGGGCAATGGCCAAGGACAAGGTAACGGGCAGGGCGGTCAGCGTCGTTCGTCGAACACGCAAGCCGCACAACCGGCGCAGAAGGCTGCACAACCGGCCAAGCAACCGTTCAACGGTTTGTTTGCCAAAGCGGCAGCACTGCTCGGCGGCCGCAAAGCCTGACGTTCATGCACAGTAGCGACGACAGCGGCCAACCAGCATCTTCTGAAGCCCCGTACGACGGCCTGACGCCCGACAGCATCCTCGATGCATTGGCGCAGGTTGGGCTGATGCCGGACGGCCGCATGTTCGCGCTCAACAGCTACGAGAACCGCGTCTACCAGGTCGGCGTGGAAGACAGCGCGCCGGTGGTCGTCAAGTTCTACCGGCCGGGCCGCTGGAACGACGCGCAGATCGTCGAGGAACACGCCTTCACGGCGGAACTCGCCGCTGCGGAAATTCCAGTGATCGCACCGCTGGAAATCGACGGCCGCACGCTGCACGCGTTCGAGCGCTGGCACTTTGCGGTCTTCCCGCGCTGCGCCGGCCGCGTCCCCGCGATTGATCGCGACGACACGCTCGAATGGATGGGCCGTTTCCTCGGACGCATCCATGCCGTGGGTGCGCAACGCCCGTTCATGGCGCGGCCCGCGCTCGACATCGACACCTTCGGCGTGCAATCGCGCGACTGGCTGCTCGAACACGATTTCATCCCGCCGGATTTGTTGCCCGCCTGGCGCAGCGTGGCCGACGCAGCGCTGGATGGCGTGCGTCGCTGCTACGACCGCGCGGGCGATGTGGCATTGCTGCGCCTACACGGCGATTGCCATGCGTCGAACGTTCTCTGGATCGAAGAGGCCGACGCCAAGCAAGGCGACCCGCTGCGCAGTGCCGGCCCGCACTTCGTTGACTTTGACGACAGCCGCACCGGTCCCGCTGTGCAGGACTTGTGGATGTTGCTCTCGGGCGATCGACCGTCGATGCAATCGCAGCTCGCCAGCCTGCTGGCCGGCTACGAAGACTTCTGCGAATTCGACACGCGTGAGTTGTATCTGGTGGAAGCGCTGCGCACGCTGCGCCTGCTGCACTACAGCGCGTGGTTGGCGCGTCGCTGGAATGATCCGGCGTTTCCGGCCGCGTTTCCGTGGTTCAACACGCAACGCTATTGGCAGGATCGGGTATTGGAATTGCGCGAGCAGATCGCGCTGTTGGACGAACCGCCGCTCTGGTAAAACCGAGCGGCGGTTTTTCTTTGGGCAAATGCGAACGCTTTAGGCGAACTTGCCAGCTTGGAAGTCTCGCACGGCCTGGAAGATTTCTTCCTGCGTGTTCATCACGAACGGGCCGTATTGCGCGATCGACTCGTTCAGCGGCTTGCCTGCCACCACTAGCACACGTGCTTCAGCATCACCTGCGCGGATGACCACGCCGTCGCTGCCTTCCGTATTGGCGAGGATGGCCATCTGCTTGTCATCCACGCGTTGCAGGCCGGCATTGCCCGGTGCATCGACATCGCCCACCAGCGCGCTGCCACGGAACACGTAGACGAACGCGTTGTGCCCCACCGGCAGCGGCTGTGCAAACGACGCACCCGCCGGCAGCGTGATGTCCAGATACAGCGGCTGTGTCGCTTCACGCGTCATCGCGCCTTGCACGCCTTGCGACTCGCCAGCGATCACGCGCACCGCCACGCCATCTTCCGTCGTGAACTCGGGAATCTCGTTCGACGGGATGTCGCGGTACCACGGGGTCGTCATCTTGTCGCGTGCGGGCAGGTTCAGCCAGAGCTGGAAGCCTTCCATCACGCCGTCTTCCTGTTCGGGCATCTCCGAATGCACGACGCCGCTGCCGGCGGTCATCCACTGCACGCCGCCGTGTTGCAGCAGGCCTTCGTGGCCAGCGCTGTCGCGGTGGCGCATGCGGCCCGCGATCATGTACGTCACCGTTTCAAAGCCCCGGTGCGGGTGATCGGGAAAGCCGGCCAGGTAGTCGTTCGGATCATCGCTGCGGAACGCGTCGAGCATCAGGAACGGATCGAGCCGGCGTTGCAGGTTGTTCGTCAGCACGCGCGTGAGCTTCACGCCCGCCCCGTCCGAGGTGGGCCGGCCGGTGACGATGCGTTCCACGCGGCGAGCATGTTGCACACGAGGTTGCACGAGGGTTTCCATGTGCTTCTCCTGAAATTGGGGATTTGTCATACCCACAATGTAGGGTGGTTGCCCCTTTGGCACTAGTCGGTTATCGTGGGAAAAAATGTTGCTCCCGGCGGGACAATTACAACCATAGACCGGCGAGCACGACCACAAGAGGAGGAAACCACGTGGATTTGAATCAATTGTCGCTGTTCGTGCGCGTTGTCGAGGCGGGCAGCTTTACCGCGGCTGCCGCGCGCCTGGATCTGCCCAAATCGTCTGTCAGCCGGGGCATTGCCGCGCTGGAACAGGATTTGAACGTACGCCTGTTACAGCGCACCACGCGCACGCTGCATCTGACCGACGCTGGTCAGAGCCTGTATCAGGTGGCTTCGCATGCACTGGAAGACATTGAGCGCGCAACAACCTGCGCGGGTGAGCTGCAGGACACCCCGCGCGGCAAAGTGCGGCTCACCTCTTCCGAAGATGTGGGGCGCCTGCTGGTCGCGCCGGTGGCCGCGCGTTTCATGCAGCAATACCAGGACATTGACCTGGATGTCGTGCTCTCGCCGCGCAATGTCGATCTGGTGCAGGAGGGCTTCGATCTTGCCGTGCGTGTTGGCCGGCTGGCCGACAGTTCACTCGTGGCGCGGCCGCTGGGTGTATTGCGCATCGGGCTGTTCGCCTCGCCGGAATACTTGCAGCGGCGCGGTGTGCCCGAGACGGTGCAGGAACTGGCCGACCACTGCTGTCTCGACTTCCGCGGCACTGGCCGTGGCGAGACGCAATGGCGCCTGGTCGGCCCCGACGGCCTGAAGACCGTGGCCGTGCGTGCGCGCCTGAATGCCGACAGCCTGATCTACCTGGAAACGCTCATCGCCTCCGGCACCGGCATCGGTCCGCTGCCCTTGTATGCAAGCGGTATTGCCCGTGCGAACGCGCCACTGCCGCGCCTCGTGCGCGTGCTGCCCGACTACGCCACCAGCGGTGAGCCGATCAATCTCGTGACGCCATCTGCGCGTTTTGTACCCAAGCGGGTGCGTCTGCTGATCGACATGCTGACAGAGTCGATCCGGCAGGAACTGGAAAACGCTGATCCCATCTGAGGCATCGCCACCGGGCATGGTGGTCCGTTAAATGTTGTGACGAATGATCCGGGCACGCATGTGGCGCGGCATCATCCGCTCCACGTTTGCCGGACAACTACGTCGACCTCCTCGACGTCACCCCCGTGAAGCGTTGCAGCGCGTCCCCCCGGTGTGCTGCAGCGTGTCCGGCATACGCGACCCTTGGGTGTTTCTGATCCCGTCACGTTGTGAGAAACACCGCCGCCCGGACCTCGTTTGTCCGGGTTTTTTTTTATTCGCGATGCCGATGTTCTCGGTCAGCCAATGTCCGTGGGCGCTTGGAAGAGTCTTCACAAATTAGGACTCTTCTCATGGTTCGTGGCACACCTTGCCAACAAAATTGCATGGAAATAACACATGCAACGGATCGCACGAGAGTGCAGCCGATTGGGCTGCTGTACGAGCCCACGCCATCCCGGCACGCATGTGCGCATTTTTCATGGAACCGAACATGCGAATCGCCTTGCTTGAAGACGATCCCTTCCAGAGCGAAGTCATCGTCCAGATCCTGTCCCAGTCCGGCCACGATGTGGTCACCTATACCGATGGCGCAACGCTGCTGCGCATGCTGGGGCGCTCCTCGTACGACATGCTGATCCTCGACTGGCACACACCGGGCATGCTCGGCATCGATGTGCTGAGCGTGGTGCGCAGCCGCCACAAGGATGTCCTGCCGATCCTGTTCGTGACGGCCGAAGAGAGCGAGAAGGGCCTGGTGCGCGCACTCACGCAGGGTGCTGATGACTACATCACCAAGCCGTTCCGCATTCCTGAGCTGCGCGCGCGCGTTGATGCGCTGCTGCGTCGTGCTTATCCGATTCCGTACGGTCGTCTGCCGTTTGACGTGGGCCCGTTCCACTTCAATCCGCAGCGCCAGCAGGTCACGCTGCACGGCGAGCCCGTCACGCTGACGGGTATCGAGTTCCAGCTCGCGCTGCTGCTGTTCTCGAACGTGGGCCGCACGCTTTCGCGTGACCATATCTTCGGGCAGGTGTGGGGCCGCAACTCGTCGGAGTACACACGTACGATCGACAGCCATGTCTCGCGCATCCGCATGAAACTGAACATCGAACCGGTGAACGAGGTGCGCCTGGTAGCCGTGTACAAGCACGGCTATCGACTGGACCACCTGAGGCCTGCGGATGAGGCAAGCTCACTGGTGGGCGACGAGGCTGTGCCGTACGAAGTCTGACGGGCTCAGTTGAGCACGGCTTCAGCCAGCGCATTGGTTGGCACGTATGGCGCAGGATGACCCGGTTGCAGGGTGATCCACGCGCCGTGCGTCTGTGCGGTGGGCAATGAGGCGGCTGCGCTGTGCGCACCCGCCAGCGTCAGGCCCAGCACGCCTTCTCCGCGCGTGCTGAGTCTGTGTTCCAGGTCTGCGGCTGCCGGCAGGGCGCTGCCCGGCAGCGGGCTGACCAGCACCACGGACGCACCGCCCACCGGCAACACGACCGTGGCGATTCCGATACCGGACAACGCCACTGGCGCCGGTTCCTGCGTCAATCCGAGCAGTGCGCGATAGCGCGCCACGCTCGCTTCGATATCCCGTACCACCACTGTTACCGATGCGATACCTCGCACGCCATTGGCGTGCGCGCGCACGTCGCCTTCGCGCACGCGCAGGTGGCGCGGCGTGATGTCGCCGCACAGAAAGGGCAGATCGGAGGTGGCCGGGCGGCCAAGTTCCCAACGCAGTTGTTCGCCATCGGGGCGCAGGCGGCCGCCGGGTAGCGGGCCTTCATAGTCGAGCCCACGTGCGCGCGCTGCGCTGACCAATGCCCCCACGTTGTGCGGCAGCAGGGCAAAGTCGACATAGCCGGCGCCATGCTGCTCGCCGAGCGTCCACCAGCGGCGCTCGGGTGCGGGCTGGAGGAAGGCAATCAGCTCCAGATAGCTGCCATCGGCAAAACCCACCAGGGCGTTGTGTGTGACGCCGTCGGCATGGGTGCCGCCACGCTGTACGGTAAAGCCGAGTGCAGCGTAGTCGGCAATGACGCGCTCGAGATCGTTCACGCGGATGACGATGTGGTCCAGGGTCAGGCTCATGGCGGTTCCGTTTGGGTGGGGGATTGCGGCAGCGTCAGGCGGCTTCACCGCCAAGGTAGGCATGGCGGATGCGCGGGTCGTGCAGCAATTCGCGCGCCGGGCCCGACAGCACGATGCGGCCGTTCTGCAGTACGTAGCCATGGTGGGCGATGCGCAGGGCGAGGCTGGCATTCTGTTCGACCATGAAGACCGACACGCCCGTCGCGTTCACTTGGGCGATGAGGTCCAGTACGTGGTCGACATAGCGTGGGGAGAGGCCCATGGTCGGCTCATCCATGCAGATCAGGCGCGGGCGGCCCATCAGCGCGCGGGCCATGGCCACCATCTGCTGTTCACCGCCCGAGAGCGTGCCGGCCAGCGCGTGCAGGCGCTCTTTCACGCGTGGGAACAAGGCGAGCATGCGTTCGTAGTCTTCTGCAATGGCGGCGCGCTCGCGGTGCGGGTTGCGCGTGAAGGCGCCCATCAGCAGGTTCTCGCGCACTGTCATGGCGCCGAACAACCGCCGCGCTTCGGGCACCGACGCCACGCCCAGGCGGATGATCTGCGGCGTCGACAGCTTTAGGGTGGAGGCGCCATCGATCTGCACATCGCCGGAGGTCGGCTTGTGCAGCCCGAGGATCAGTTTCATCGACGTCGACTTGCCGCTGGCATTGCCGCCCAGCAGGCTGACGATCTGGCCGTGCTGCACGTCCAGGTTCACGTCAAAGTGCACTTGCGCCGGACCATAGTGCGTGTTGATGTGGCTCAGGCGCAGCAGCGGAGCGGAAGGGGCGAGCGTGGTCATGTGGGGTTCATGCAGCCAGGGCGTCGGGCGCTTCGCCCACGGCGCGGTGGCCAAGATAGGCTTCGACGACAGCGGGATCGTTGCGTACGGCATCGGGCTCGCCCTCGGCGATCTTGCGGCCGTCATCCATGGCGATCACGCGGTCAGACAGCCGCATCACCAGTTCCAGCTTGTGCTCGATCAGGAGAATGGTCTGGCCGCGCGCCTTGAGCGTGGCGATGATCTGCTGCATCTCGGCGGTTTCGCTCTCGTTCATGCCGGCGGTGGGCTCATCGAGCAGCAACAGGCGAGGGCGGGCGGCGAGCGCGCGGGCGATCTCCACGCGGCGGCGGTTCGCATACGACAGCGTGTAGGTGGGCTGATGCAGGCGGGGCAGCAGGCGCTCGCCAAAGAGCGCGAGGATGTCGAGCGCTTGGGCGTGCAGTGCGGCTTCTTCGTCGCGTACGCGCGCCGGGCGCCACAGCGCAAGCGCCAGTTCGGCAAGCGGGCCGATCACGGGCCACGCAGGCCGCACCGCGCGCAGCTGGGCGTGCGCGCCAATCAGCACGTTGTCGAGCACGCTCAGGTTGCCGAACACCCGGCCGTGTTGGAACGTGCGTGCCAGGCCGGCGGCAGCAAGCTGCTCGGCACGCCTGCCGGTTGTGTCGATGCCATCCACGCGCACCGTGCCGGCATCCGGTGTGTCGATGCCGGTGATGAGGTTGAACAGCGTGGTCTTGCCCGCACCGTTCGGGCCGATCAGGCTGACGACTTCGCCGTCGGCCACGTCCAGGCTGATGCCGTCAACGGCCGTCAGCCCGCCGAAGCGACGCGTGACGCCACGCAGTTCAAGCCGGGACGGCATCGCTGGCCTGCGTTTGCGCGGTGCCCGTGCGCGTGTGTTGCAGCGTGGCGCGAATACTTTGCGGATGCTTGAGCAGGTTCAGGATCGGGCAGGTGCGCTCGACTGCCTCGAACAGCGTATCGAGCTGCTCGCGCGATGCCGGTGACGCGATGTGCACCGTGTAGCCGATGTCGTGCGGATAGACGGGAACGTGCTCAAAGCCGGGGTGGCCGGCGCGGGCATCGATCTGCCCTGTCACCTCCACCTCCAGCGAATCGATCGGCACCTGATGCTGCGCGGCCTGGATCAGGAAGATATGCGTGACGCAGGACCCGAGCACGCCCAACTGCTGCTCCGGAGAACTGGCCCCGAGGTTGTAGCCGGCAAAGTCGGGCGGGCTGTCGCTGATGATCTGGTGCTCGCGGATGCGCACGCGGCGCACGCCGCTGCGCCCCTCGGCACTCACGCTGGCGGCCAGCCGCACCGGCTCGAAGGTACCGGCGGCGATGCGTGCATCACGGGCCAGGACGGCCGCGCGTTTTTCGATCAGGTAGTCGTTGAGTGTGCTCATGGGGCCCTCTTGGGAGTCATGCGTTGGACTGCTCAGACCGTTCCCAGCAGCCCTTGCGGGCGGAAGCGGACCAGCAGCAGAAGCGTGAGGCCGACGATCAGGACGCGGTACTCGGCCGTCACGCGAAACAGTTCAGGCAGGCCGACCAGTGCCACCGCGCCGATCACCGCCCCCGCCACGTTGCCCAGGCCACCGAGGATCACCATGGTCAGCGCCAAGATGGAGATCGGTGAGCCGAAGGTCTCGTGGTTGATGTAGCTGTATTGATGCGCCGTCAACGCGCCGGCAATGCCCGCCGCAAAGCCGCCCACACCGAACGCCAGCGCCTTGTAGCGCGCCGGTGAAATGCCATAGGCGCGGGCCGCGACGTCGTCATCACGGATGGCGCGCAGGCTGCGGCCCAGGTGCGTGCCGAGCAGGCGGCGCTGCAGCAGCGCCAGCGCAACCACCGCGCCCAGGCCCATCCAGTAGAACGCCGCCGCGGAATCGAGTGCCAGGCTGCCCACCGCCAGCGGCGGAATGCCCGCCACCCCGATCGGCCCGCGCGTCACGCTTTCCCAGTTGAGGATGACCAGCGCAATGATCTCGCCGATGCCGAGCGTGGCAATCGACACGTAGTGCCCACGCAGGCGAAACGCCGGCAGCACCAGCAGCGTGCCCAGCCCGGCGGTGACGATGCCCGCCAGCAGCACGGCCAGCAGCACCGGCACATGGGCATCGATCGCCAGCAACGCCGATGCATAGGCGCCGATTGCCAGCAGACCAGCGTGCCCGAGCGAGATCTGCCCCGCTGTACCGGCCACCAGCGAGAGCGATAGCGCGAGCAGCGCATAGAGCCAGGCATTGGTCAGCACTTGCACGACGTACGGCGAGATGCCGGTCAGCGGAATCAACGCCAGCACCGCGACTGCCACGGGCCACACCCAGCGCGGCACGTGGATCGGCCGGCTTGGTGCGATGAAGGTGCCGGTCAACGGTTCGGGTGGCAATGCCGGCTTGCGTGCGAACAAGCCATTGGGCCGCCACGCCAGCACGCCTAGCAGCAACAGGAAGGCGAACAGGTTGCGGTAGGGCGTGCCGAACAGCGCCACGCCGTAGCTTTCCGTCAGGCCCAGCAGCAGGCTGCCGGCAATCGCACCGGGTACGTTGCCCACGCCGCCGATCACCACCGCCACCACGCCCTTGAGCGTGGCCTGAAAGCTCATCGCTGGGCTGATGTTGTTGTAGTACATGCCGACCAGCAGGCCGCTCAGGCCGCCCAGCGCCGAGGCAATCGCAAACACCGCCTGGTTGACGGCATGGGTGCTTACGCCCATCTGGCGCGCGGCGTCGCGGTCTTGTGCGGTGGCGCGTACCGCCCAGCCCAGGCGCGTGTAGCGCAGGAAGACGAACAGCACGGCAGCACTGGCCAGGCCCAGCCCCGCGATCAGCACATCCAGCGCGCCGATGCTGCCGCCGCCCAGCGTCAGGCGCCAATCGGGCAGCGGGCTTGGCAGCGCTCGCGGGTCGGGCCCGGCGAGCAACTGCACGGCCTGGTCGATCACATAGCTCAAACCGATGGTGGCCAGCAGCGGCGCAATGCGCGGCGCGTTTGCCAGCGGACGCAACCCCACGCGCTCGATGCCCATGCCCAGCAGCGCTGAACCGACAATCACCAGCAGAATCGTCGCCCACAGCGGCGCGTGCAGATGCGTGATGGCAAACCAGCCCAGGAACGCACCTACGGTATAGACCGAGCCATGCGCAAAGTTGATCAGGTGCGAGACGCCGAAGATCAACGCCAGCCCCACCGCCAGCAACGCATAGATGTTGCCGACGACGAGCCCGTTGACCGTGTAATCCAGCCACGCTCCATGCCACAGCGATTCCATCGTCAAACCACCCGTCGTGCTATTGCGATGCCACCGTCGACTTGCGCTCAAGCAGCGCCCACTTGCCGTCCTTGACCACCACGTTGACGCTGCGCACGCCCAGTACGCGGCGCGTGTTCGGATCGAACGTGGCGCGGCCAAAGACCACGCTAGGCACGTCGCGCAGCTTGGGCAGCGCGTCGCGGATGGCGCGGCGGTCGGTGCCGCCGGCCTTCAGTGCTTCGGCGGCCAGGATGACGGCGTCGTAGGCGAAGGCGTTGAAGGCATCGGGGTCGCGCTGGTACTTGGTGCGGAACTGTTTGACGAAGGCCTGCACCACCGGGCGCGGCTCGTCGGGGAAGAACGTGGTGTTGGTTGCCACGCCATTGACGGCCGCCGCCCCAAGCTCCAGGAACTTGGGCGAGTACACCGAGCTGGCGGCCACGATCGGCAACTGGATGCCGGTGGCGCGCAACTGGCCGGCAATGAGGGCGCCGTCTGCGTAATACGAGATCAGGACGATGCCGTCAGGCTTGGCATCCCGCACGCGCACGAGCGTGGAGCGGAAATCCTTCTCGTCAGGCTGATAGCCCTCGGCGGCCACCACCTGCGCGCCGCGTTGTTTGACTGCTGCCGCGAACACGTCCTTGCTGGTGCGGCCCCAATCGGTGTTCAGGTACAGCACGGCTACGCGCTTGAAGCCTTCGGTCTTGACGGCCAGATCGGCCAGCAGCGGCTGCGCATCGGCCTGGCTGACCGATGGGCTCCAGATGAAATCACCGCCCTTGGTGAAATCCGGGTGCGAGTTGGTGAAGCCCAACTGCACCAGCCCCGCGCGCTGATAGATCGGCGAAGCGGCCATGGAGGCGGGGCTGGAGAAATCCCCCAGCTCGATGAGAATGCGGCGGTCGGCCACGAACTTTTGCGCAATGGCGACTGCCTGGCGTGGGTCGCTCTGGCTGTCTTCAAACACGTATTGCAGCGGGCGCCCGTGGATGCCGCCGGCAGCGTTGATCTGCTCCAGCGCCAGGTCGAAGCCGGCCTTCCACTGCGCGCCGTACTGCGCGTTCTGCCCGGTCAGCGGGCCCGAGACGCCAAAGTACAGCGGCTCGCCGGAGGCGGGCGCCGCCAGGGCGTGCCCACCGGCAGCGGCAGCCACCACCCACACTGCACCGCTCCACCAACGGCGCCATCCACGCAGTACAGCCATCGTTTGCTCCATCGCTCAGGAAAGACAGGGAAGCAATCACTATGGGCTGGCCGTGCGTGTGCGCCAACGAACGGTTTGGAGCATGCATATTCGCGCGGGCAAGCATGCGCGCCATGCGTGTGCGAATCGGCGATGCTATGCTCGGCGTCCCTTCCTCCCAGCCGAGCTTTCTGTGTCACTGGTCAATCTGAATGCGTTTGCGCAAGCGCTTCCCAAGGCATGGTCGTCTCGCGTGCTGGAGCGTTTTGGTGGCGGCAACTTCAAGGTGCTGCGCATGGATGGCACGCCGTATCCCGACGAGGTGCACGACTATGCCGAGGGCCTGCTGGTGATTGACGGTGAGCTGCGCCTGCGCATCCACGGCGAGGCGGTGACGGTCTCGCGCGGGGAAGTCTATGTCGTGCCGGCTGGTGTGCCGCACAGCGTGGACGCTGGCAGCGCCGGCACGCTGGTTATTCTGGACGTGTAAGCGGCAATTTGCGGACTACGCGCGTGCTTCGGCCAGCTGCTTGATGCGCTTGAGCATCATGCGGCGGATCAGCCCGCTCGGGATGCGGATCAGCAGCCAGTAGGGCGTGAAGCGGCGGCGCGAGGCGTCGTCCGGGCAATGCACACAGGTGCGGGTGGTGAGCTGCGTACCGCCTGCGCCGTCGGGCTGGGTCACGAACGTCATCACCAGCTTGAGCACGCCGGCTGCGGAAAACGTGCGGAATTCGCTTGCCTGCACATCAACGAGCCCACCGTCGGGCTCCCAGAACTTGCCGACCAGACCCAGCGCGAGTTCACGATCATCATCCCGGCCGAGCTTGATGAAGTCATGCAACCCGAACCCTGCGTCGACGCGGCGCTCGCTATGCTTGCCCGCCAGCGCGGCCAGGCGCGCGGGTACGGCGCGCAGATGAAGAAACAGCTTTGCCAGCGGAAAGTCGCTGATATCCAATCGAGACACCATGTCGAGCACACGCCCGGGAGCGGCATCGATGCGGATCTGATGCTGCTCGCTGAACTGGTGTTCAGGTAACAGGCTTCGCAGCAACGGCATGTCGATGGATGAGGTCAGGTTCATGCTTGCGTCTCTTCACTTGCGGGTGTGGCGGCGTGGGCGACATTGCGCGCGGGCGGCTCGGCCAGGCTGCGTTTCATGAGCCATGCCACGCCGGGAATGCGCAGGCCGGTGGTGAACACCAGGTCGCGCGCCCAGCCGCCGTATTGCGCCTGAAAGCACGGCGTGAGCGCACGGCTGAGGGTTTGATAGGCCTGTACGGTGCGCAACCGCCGCGCGTGATAGGCGAGGGCGCCGTCGACGGGGCCGTGTTCCTGCACGGCGGAAGCTAGCGCCAGCGCATCTTGCGCGGCCAGCGTGGTCCCCAGGCCGAGCTGCGGGCTCATCGCGTGGGCTGCGTCGCCGATGACGCAATAGGGCGGCTTGGCCAGTGCGCGTGGCCACGTGTGGCGATACACGGCAAAGGGCAGGTCATCGTGCGAGCGGATCTGTTCGACCACGGGTGCGGCTTGCGGCCACAGGCTCAGTACATGGGCTTTCCACTGGGCGATGTCGCCTTGGCGCCATGTATCGACGCTATCGCTGGGCAGGCTCCAGAACATCGACAGGCGCGTGCGGGTGCCGTCGATGTCGGTGGGCAGCAGGCCCATCATTTCGCGCGTGCCGCGAAAGCGCTGGTGCAGCACGCGGGCATCCCAGTTGTCGACCCAGGCCTGGAACCACAACGTGCCCCAGCGGTAGGTGCTCGACGGGCCTGCCAAGCCCGCAGGCTCGCGCAATGCGGAGGCCGCGCCGTCGGCGATCACGAAGAGGTCGAAGGTCGATTCACCTTGTGCGTGGGTTACGCGTGCCTGTGTGCCATCCCGGTGCAGTTGTTGGATGCCGCAATCGAAATGGAAAGCGGCACCGGCACGCAGGGCTGCGTCGTACAGCATGGAAGAGAGCGAGTGGCGCGTGACTGCACGGCCGGGTGCATCGGTGTAGTCGATGTCGAGCAGGCGCCAGCCACGGTGGCTCAGACCGATCAGGCGGTCGATCGGCGCGCCGATGCCTTCCAGCTCACGGCCCACGCCGAGCGCTTCCAGCGCACGAATGCCCTGCGGCTGGATCAGCAGGCCCGCGCCCATGGCGGTCAGTTGCGGATGCTTTTCATAGACGTGGACATCATGCCCCTGGCGGGCAAATGCGATGGCGGCAGCCAGGCCGGCGTTGCCGGCGCCTGCAATGCCGATGGACAGCGGGCGAGGTACGGTCATGAATGCGAGGCGGATCGTTTGTTCAAGATGATAACGATACGGCACGCAGGTTAAGCCTGTTCGCGCCAGTCCTGCCAGATAATGCGCACACCTCTATCGGCTCCACTGGACGTGCCATGCAGATCAAATGGCTGGAAGATTTCAAGGAACTGGCGAAAACGCGCAGCTTCAGCCGCGCTGCCGAGAACCGCAACGTTACGCACCCCGCGTTCGGGCGGCGCATCAAGGCGCTGGAGGAATGGGTGGGCACCGCACTGGTGGAGCGCAGCGAGCACCCTGTCACGCTCACGCCCGCCGGGCGGTTGTTTCTGGATGCGGCAGCCAATGCGGTCGATGGCTTGAACGATGCACGCCTGCTGCTGCGTGAGGCGCAATTGCCCGTGGCGCTGAAGATCGGCACCGGGCGCACGCTCGCACGCACCTTCGTCCCCGGCTGGTATGAAACGCTGGCGCGCCAGCGCGGCGTGTTTCCGCTGACGGTGACGACCGGCGGCACGCAGGAGGGTGTGCTGGCGCTGGCCGATGGCACGGTCGATTTGCTGATCGCCTATGCCAGCCCGCAGGCCGATGCGCTGCTCGACCCGCGCAAGTACGACAACTGCCTGCTCGGCAGCGAGACGCTGGTGCCCGTGAGTGCTCCCGATAAGCGTGGCCGTGCGCGCTTCACGCTGCCGGGCACGACCACCGCACCGCTGCCGTGGCTGGCCTTCGCACGTGGGCTGACGCTGCGGCAGATGCTCGACAGTCATCTGGCGGCGGCAGACCGCAAGGCGCATCTGCAGCCCGTGTTCCAGGCGGATTTCTACGAGGCAGTGGAGGAGATGGCGCTGCGCGGATTCGGCATGGCATGGCTACCGTATCGCCTGGCCAAGCCGCACCTGAACGCCGGCGCACTGCGCCCCGCCGGCGACGATGCCTGGCACATCCACGTCGACATCCGCATGATGCGCGTGCGCAGCAACCAGAGCGTGCTGCTCGACGAGGTGTGGCAATTGGCGGTCGCCAACGCGCAGACCTCCTCTGGCTGAGGCCGCCGCAAAAAGCCCAACCTTGTGCCGAAACGGCACAAGGGCCCCAGGCGTGCCGCCTAGACTCCCCCGCAACCTTCACCTGCCGAGGCTGTTCAACCAGCCAACAGGCGGATCGGCACAGACCACGGGGAGACAACCTTGCCAGCCCACACCCTCAACGCGAGCGGCGCACCCGCGCACGCGGCCACTGACACACACCGACACCCCGCGCCTTGGCGCGCCGTGCTGGCCGCCAGCGTCGGCAATGCGCTCGAATACTACGATCTGCTGATCTACGGCTACTTCGCCATCACCATCGGCAAGCTGTTCTTCCCGACGGGCGATGCGTGGAGCTCGCTGATGCTCTCGGTCGGCACGTTTGGCGTGTCGTTCATCATGCGGCCGCTGGGCTCGATGGTGCTCGGCAGCTATGCCGACCGCGTCGGCCGAAAGGCGGCGCTCACGTGGTCGATCCTCCTGATGATGCTGGGCACCGCGATGATCGCGTTTGCGCCCACGTATGCGTCGATCGGGCTGTGGTCACCCGCTATCGTGATCGTGGCGCGGCTGCTGCAGGGCTTCTCCGCTGGCGGCGAGTTTGGCTCTGCCACCGCTTTCATGATCGAGCACGCCAACGGCAAGCGCATGGGCTACAACGCGAGCTGGCAGGCGGCCACGCAAGGCCTCGCCACGTTGCTGGCAGCAGGCCTGAGCGCGTGGCTTACGTATGCGTTGACCACCGCGCAGGTGGAATCGTGGGGCTGGCGCGTGGCCTTCCTGTTCGGCCTGCTGATCGGCCCCATCGGCGTCTACATCCGCCGCCATACGCCCGAGACGCCGGAGTTTGTTGCCATGCAGGCCGAAGCGCCCGCCGCGCTGCAAGAACGCTCGCCGCTGCGCGACACCCTCACGCAGGGTCTTCCTGGTTTGCTGCTGGGGGCCGGCGTGGTGGTGGCCGTCACCGCGTTCAACTACGTGCAGAAGGTCTACATGCCGACCTATGCCATCAATCAACTGCACATCGCGACCAGCGCATCGCTGGTCTGCACGATGATCACCGGCGCGATGCTGATGGTGATGGCGCCCGCGTTCGGCTTGCTGGCGGATCGCTTTGGCAGCATCCGCGTGGTATCGATTGCGATGGTGGTGATTGCGCTGTCGACGTATCCGATGTTCGCCACGCTGGTTGCGCAGCCGACGTTCTGGACCCTGCTGGTCATGCAGGCGATTGTGGGTGTGTTGCTGGCGGCCATCCTGGCGCCGCTGCCCGCGCTGCTGGCCGACATCTTCCCGACGCGCAACCGTGGCACGGGCCTGGCCTTGAGCTATAACTTGTCGGTGACGATCTTCGGCGGGTTTTCGCCGCTTATCGTCACGTGGCTGATTGGTGTCACGCATATCAAGACGTCGCCGAGCTTCTACGTGTTTGCGACGACACTCGTTAGCTTGGCCTCGCTGTGGATGCTGCGCGGCCGTGCGCGGGCACACTGAACCCGAACAGACTTTTCGTTTCGTCTCTACGCAAGGATTTCGCATGATGACCCTGGAGGCGCTGCGCGCCACGCTGCCGGTGTACCCGATCGAGCTGCAGAAGCCGGACATTCGCCGCTGGAAGACCGGCACGCACGGCGTGGACTACGTGCACACGTTCGACAGCGGTGTGCTCGGCCCGCACGTCATGATCAACGCACTCACGCACGGCAATGAGCTGTGCGGCGCGATTGCGGTGGATGCGCTGCTGGCTGCCGGCGTGCGTCCGGCACGCGGGCAACTCACGCTGTCGTTTGCCAATGTGGAGGCGTACGAGCGCTTCGACATCAACGATCCCGACGCCACGCGCTTCATCGATGAAGACCTGAACCGCGTCTGGTCGGCCGACAAGCTCGATGGCCCCGGCAACACGCTGGAACTGCGCCGCGCACGCGAGCTGCGTCCCGTGATCGACACGGTGGACTACCTGCTCGACATCCACTCAATGCACGAGAAGGCCGAGCCGCTGATGCTGACGGGCCCGCTGGAGAAGGGCGTCGCCTTCGGTCGTCAGGTGGGTGCGCCGTCGCACCTGATGATCGATGCAGGCCACGCCGCTGGCCGCCGCCTGCGCGACTACGCCGGCTTTGGCGATGCCGACAGCCCGAAGAACGCATTGCTCATCGAATGCGGCCAGCACTTCGAGCGCGTGAGCCGCGATGTGGCGCTGGATGCGTGCGCGCGGTTTCTGGTGGCGCTGGGCACGGTCGACGCATCGGTCGTGTCGCAATGGCTTGGGATTGCACCTGCGCTGGAGGTGCGATGCATCCGCGTGACGGACCCGGTGGTCGCCAAGTCCACCGCCTTCCGGTTTGCGGACGACTATCGCGGCATGGAGACCATCGCCCGCGCCGGTACGGTCATCGCCACCGATGGGGCGTTGCAGTTCGTCACGCCCTACGACAACTGCGTGCTGCTGCAGCCATCATTGCGGCACCTGGCGCCGGGTGTGACCGTGGTTCGGCTAGGGCGCCCGGAGGGCGCCGCCTGAATTGACTCAGTTGCCACTGCGTGCCAGCGATCGGAAGACCAGGCTGCCTGAGCCGAGCGCGATGAGCGCCAGCGTCACGGCAAAGGCGGTGGCACCGGTCGCTAGGCCAAACGCATCGATTGCATAGCCGGTCATCACGGGCAACAACCCCGCAGGCAGATAGCCGCCGAGGTTCATGACGGCATTGGCCTCAGCCCTGCGCGTGTCCGGCACGTGCAGGCTGATGAGCGTCAATCCGCCAAGTTGGCCGAGACCTTGCCCCGCCCCCGCCAGCAGCGCAGCGATTACCAAGAGGGGCGCCGATGACGCATGCACCGCTGCGCACAGCGCGCCCATCGACAGCGTGGTCGCAGCCGTGCCTGCCAGGAACACTGTCCGCACCGAATAATGCCGCACGGCAAACTGGACGCCGGTTGCGGTCAGAAACATCGCGCACGCCATGCCGCCGGCCACCAGCGGGCTGCGCACCTCAAGCAGGCGTGCAAGCAGGGATGGCCCCAGCGCCAGCACAAACGACGTCGCGGTAATACCGGGGCCGAAGACACCGATGCCGCTGGCGACATGACGGCGATTCTGCGCGGGCACCGACGGCAGATGTAGCGCTGCAGGTTCACTGCCATGCGGCATGGCTGGCCGGGCCAACGGCAACCGCCACACGATCACAAAGACGCTGAGTAGAACCACGGCTTCGAAGCCGAACACGGTCATGACCGGATGCATGAGCACTTGTCCGGCGCCGCCGGCCAGCAGCGGCCCGAGGCCAGCGCCGAGCACCATTGCCACCGAAGCCAGCAGCGCGGCATCACGCTTGCGTGCGCTGCCGCCCAGGTCTGCCACCGATGCCATCCCCGCCGACACGATGACGCCCACCGCAATGCCGGTCAGCAACCGGGCCACCGCAAGCATGGCGGTGGACGAGGCGCAGGCAAACAACCCGCACGCGACTAACGCGGCTGCAATGCCCGGTAGCAGCACCGGCTTGCGTCCGTAGCGGTCGGACAACTGGCCGGCCACCAGCAGCGTGCCCAGCAGACCGGCGATGTACAGCGCAAAGATGACGGTCAGGGTGCCGGACGAAAAGCCCAGCGCACGCTGCCAGACCACATAGAGCGGCGTTGGCGAGTTGGACAGCATGAAGACGGCGGTGACCATCCCGGCGGCACGCCACATGTCGGTGGTGATGCGGGCGGGTGTGCCGCAGGAAGAAACGGCAATGGAGGGGGACGACACGATACGGGTCCTTGTACGAATTTTCTCGAACTATATATTAGTTCGAGAAAATTCGTACAAGTGATACAGTGGCCCACATGAAACGCACCTCTTTGCCCAAGGCAGCCGCTGAGTTGGCTGACCTTCCCGAGCCGCTGCCGGAACCGGCCGTGGCGGATTTGCAGTTGGACGCCATCTTTGGCGCGCTGGCAGACCCATTGCGCCTGACCATCGTGCGCAAGCTGATGTTGGAATCCGAGGCGTACGACCACCCGTGCGGCTGGTTCGGCTTCGACCGGCCGAAGTCGTCGCTGACCCACCATTTCAAGGCACTGCGGGAAGCCGGCGTGCTGCGCCAGCGGCAGTACGGGCTAGAGCGACGCAGCCGCGTGCGTACCGAGGATCTTGACGCGAGGTTTCCCGGCCTGCTGCAACTGGTGCTTGCGTGGGAGCCGTCCGACGCATAGGTGGACTGCTGCAGTGGGGTGCTTGGGGCGGGGCCGCTAGCGTGCCGTCATGGCCTGCAACGTGCCGAGCAGCACCTGCCGGCAGTTGCGCACCATCTTCTCTTCCGGGTCCCGATACCCGGTCAGCAACCAGGCCGCGCCCACGTTGGTCATGGCGCCCACGAGCGCCAGGCCGAGGATGCGGTGATCGGCGCGCAGGTCGGCATCGTCGGCGCCGGGCGGCTGCGCATTCGCCATGATCTGTTTGCCGAACTCCAGCAGGTTGCGCTGGTAGGTCGCGTCCGTTTCCGGGCTCACGCCCATCACTTCCAGCAGCAGCACGCGCGCTGCACACGGGTCACGCAAGAAGGTGAAGAACGCGTGCAGGCCGGCGTCGACGCGCGCTTCCAGCGTGCCATCCACGGCGGCTGTGGCTTGTGACACCTGCGCGCGCAGGTCTTCGGCATGTTGCTGGTAGGTCGCCCGCAGCAGCGCTTCGGTGCTGTCGAACGCTGCGTAGAAGTAGCGATCGTTCAGCTTCGCCTCCTGGCAGATTGCCCGCACCGTCGCTTTGCGGAAGCCCACCGTGCCGAAGACGCACGTACCGGCGCGGATCAGCGCTTCACGGCGCTCTGCTGCGCGTGCTTCTGGCGCCACTCCACCGTACGGGCGGCCCTTCTTGGCCGTTTCAAATGTTTTCTCCATTTCGCTATTTGACGTCAGGACGCGGGAAAATTAAAGTGGTGACAACGTACACCAAATTTAAGGCGGGTTTGCCAAGCCCGTCGCCAAGCCGCCGGACGGCCAAAAACAAGGAGCGCACATGGAGACGACGATCGAAAGGGCCGCCACCGCCCAACCGCCCCGAAGCCGTGCCACGGCATCGGACACGGAGTTCGACGTGTTGATCGTCGGTGCGGGCCTGTCTGGCGTGGGCGCGGCTTACCACCTGCGCGAGCGATGCCCGTCGGCCCGGTTCGCCATCCTGGAGGGCCGCGCGACGATGGGCGGCACGTGGGATCTGTTCCGCTACCCCGGCATCCGCTCGGATTCCGACATGTTCACGCTCGGTTACAGCTTCCGCCCGTGGCATAGCGACAAGGCCATCTCCGATGGCCAGACCATCCTCGATTACATCCAGGACACGGCGCGCGTATTCGGCATCGACAAGACGATCCGGTACCAGCACAAGGTCACGGGTGCCAGTTGGGATTCGGCCGCTGCGCATTGGACGGTGCGCGTGCAACGCACCAACGGCGATCGGCAGGAAGAGCTGCACTACACATGCAAGTTCCTCTACATGTGCAGCGGCTACTACGACTACGAAGAGGGCCACGCACCCACCTGGGCGCAGATGGAGCAGTTCCAGGGGCGCATCGTCCATCCGCAGCATTGGCCGGAGGACCTGGACTACGCCGGCAAGCGCGTGGTGGTGATCGGCAGCGGCGCAACCGCGGTCACGCTGGTGCCGGCAATGGCCGAGACCGCGCAGCACGTGACCATGTTGCAACGCTCGCCTACCTACATCGTGTCGCGCCCCGAGCAGGACGCCGTGGCCAACACGCTGCGCCGCTGGTTGCCGGCGGGGCTTGCGCACCGGCTCGTGCGTACCAAGAACGTGCTGCTGACGATGTACTTCTACGGCCTTGCGCGCCGCAAGCCCAAGGCGGTCAAGGACTTCATCATCCGCATGGCTGGCAAGCAGATTGGGCCAGATTTCGATGTGCGCCAGCACCTCACACCGCGCTACAACCCGTGGGACCAGCGCCTGTGCCTGGTGCCCGATGGCGATCTGTTCAAGACGATCCGCTCGGGCCGTGCTTCCATCGCCACCGACGAGATCGAACATTTCACGCCGACCGGCCTGCAGCTCAAGGGAGGGGAGCATCTTGACGCCGACGTGGTTGTCACCGCCACCGGTCTCAAGCTCAAGGTGCTGGGCGGCGCGGCCGTGACTGTCGACGGGCGCCCCGTCGACCTGTCGCAGACGGTGTCGTACAAGGGCATGATGTACAGCGGCATTCCGAACCTTGCGTCGTCGTTCGGCTATACGAATGCCTCGTGGACGCTCAAGGCCGAACTGATTGCGCAGTATGTGTGCCGGCTGCTCAACCACATGCAGGCCAACGGTTACGATGTCTGCGTGCCCCGGCTCGACGATGAGGCGATGGACCGCGAGCCCGCTGTCGACCTGACGTCGGGCTACATCCAGCGCGCGGCGGGCATCCTGCCCAAGCAGGGCACCAAGCAGCCGTGGAAGTCGTATCAGAACTACGCACGCGACCTGATGATGCTCAAGTTCGGGGCGCTTGCTGATCATGCGATGCAGTTCGAGCGCCGCGGCCAGCCGGTCAGCGCCCGGCAAACCGCCTAAACCACTCCGGGGGCATTGTGACCAGCACCATCCTGACTGTCGTCGCCATCCTGATTGCGGTGATCGCCGTACTGGTGGCGTTCACGTTCTTGACCGCGCGCCGCGTGACCAAGGGGTTTCCGCCGGAAGGCAAGTTCATCGATGTCGATGGCGACCGCGTGCACTATGTCGATCAGGGCAGCGGCCCGGCCATCGTGTTCGTGCATGGCCTGTGTGGCAACCTGCGCAACTTCGCCTATCTCGAACTGGAGCGGCTGACGCAATCGCATCGCGTGATCTTGATCGACCGGCCGGGGTCGGGGCGCTCATTGCGTGGTGATGCGTCTCCAGCCAACGTCTATGCGCAGGCGCGCACGATCGCGCGGTGCATTGAAAAGCTTGGACTCGACAAGCCTGTGCTGGTGGGGCATTCGCTGGGTGGCGCGATTGCGCTGGCGGTTGGGCTCAACCACCCGCAGGTGATTCGTCGGCTGGCCTTGATTGCGCCGCTCACGCATGCAGAGAGCACGCCACCGGGCGCATTCAACGGCCTGGTGCTGCCGTCACCGCTGGTGCGCCGGCTGGTCTCGTGGACGCTGGCGATTCCCATGTCGATCATCAGTTCGCGCAAGGCAGTTGAGGCGGTGTTTGCCCCCGAATCCATGCCGCAGAATTTCCCGTTCAAGGGCGGTGGCCTGTTGGGGCTGCGCCCGCACGTGTTCTATGCCGCGTCGTCCGATCTGGTGTCGGCGCCGCAGGATCTGCCGGACATGGAGCGTCGCTATGCGTCGATGACGGTGCCGGTGGATGTGCTGTACGGCAAGGGAGATCGCATCCTCCACTACAAGCGCCAGGGCGAAGCACTCAAGCAGAAGCTCGACCGTGTGAACCTGCGCATCGTGGCGGGCGGCCACATGCTGCCGGTCACGCAACCTGCGTTGACCACGGATTGGGTGCTGGGGGTTGCGGCCTCCGAACTGGCGCCCACGCAAGGCGCCGCGCTGGCGGGCTAGGCGCGTAGTCGACACGGCAAAAGCCCCGTTGATGCGGGGCTTTGTTGTTTTTGTCGCCACCACGATGGGTGTAGCAAGCTTCACTCGTCAAAGTTCGGCCCGGATGTGCCGTTAAACACGGGAGCCCGCCCATTCCATGCGGCCTGTGGTCGCGTCCCCTGCGCGAGGGGTATCGCACCCGGACGATGTGCGCGGCACACTCCTCGCGGCCACGCAGCTGCGCGCAACCCTCGCCAAGAACCACCATGCTCATCAAGCTCGCTTCCGGCGATCTCCGGCTTGAAAGGCCCATCGACTTCGCCATCTACAACGCCGACGGCACCCTGCTTCTCCAGAAGGGGCAGGTGGTCACGTCCGAGGTTCTGCTGCAGCGGTTGTATCGCCTCGGCTATCGGCGCAACACGACACATGCGGGAAGGTTTGGGCTGAAGCCTGAGCATGCGTCGGCTGCCGAGAAGCGTGTGTCAGCGGCAGAAGGTGCGGAGGATGCCGAAGCGGCCGCATCAGGCAATCGTGTCGACCCACCACTCGGCAAGTCTTCCACGCTACCGAACCTGACGCAAAAGGTGGAGTTCTTCCACCTGACAACAGACGATGGCAAGGACGCGCCGCCGCCCGTGGAATTGGTGGGCGTGATCCCCGGGCAGGCGCTGATCGTGCAATGCGTGGCCGAAGGCGGCGCACCGACACTGAAGGCGGGCGTGACCTATCAAGCCAGGCTTTTTACCGGATCACGGCTGTTCAAGTTTTTGACGGAATTGCTGCCGGAAGCGGCAGGTCCGTTCGGCTGCTACTTCCTGCGCTATCCAGAGGCCGTTGCGCAGGCGCTTGTGCGCAGGCAGCAGCGCGTGACCACCACGTTCTCGGGCGAGTTGTCTTCGGGTGAGTATCAGCGTGCCGCTGTTGACGTGGTGGTAGAGAACGTCAGCACCATGGGCGCAGGTGTGTCGGCCAAGGAGGATTTCCTGATCGTGGGTCGCACCGCGCGGCTCAGGGTCGATCTGGCTATCGAGCACCGTGTGCGGCCCATCACCGTATTCGTCGAAGTGCGCAATCGCCGGCAGGACGGCGAGCGCTTCGTCTACGGCCTGGAGTTCTCCCGGATGCCCGAAGAAACGCGGCGCGATATCAAAGATTTCGTGCTGGAGAGCCTGGCGCTGCAGTAAGGCGTGCTGCGCTGGTGCGCAGACAAACAAAAGGCCGCTATTACGCAAGGAATAGCGGCCTTTCTTACATCCAGCGGCGAATCGGGGGGCGTTTCCCAATTTGACAAAACCCCGATCTTTCATCAACAATTCGGTCCGAAAAATGTCAGTCGATTGATAAGAAAGAGGCGAGAATAGCGCCTCGTATTCGCCCTAAACTGGCAGTCCACCTGCAAAAGCTTGAGCTTGAGGATGATGGGGCTGCTGCAGTCGTTCTCATAATACGAAGCGCTGATCTGAACGGATCCCATTGGGAAGACGGAACGTATGAAAGCCAAGGAAAGTTTCATCACCGCATTGTTGCTGCTACTTCTAGCGCCATCGATGTCCTTTGCGGATGCTATCAATGGGGAGCGAATCTTCTTGAAGCGATGCGCTATGTGCCACGGAGTCGATATCAAAGGCACAGGACCTCTGGCCAATAAAAGCGTCCCTCCCACGCCGGATCTCACAACGCGTGCGTTCAAGAAGCGCTTGATCGATTATCCGGGCGTCATCGTGTCGTCCGTCATACTCCGGCCAAACGGGGATCTAATTCCAAAGACATTGCGAGAGAATGGAGTCAAGTTGGCTCCATTCACATGGACGGTTAAAGATTTTCGTGATCTGAATGAGTATATGACGGGTGTCATTTCAAAAACGAATTGACCGCATCGCAGGGCTTCTTTTCGAGATCATCCAAAAGGGGTTCGGGGCAGAAATCAGCGTTAAAAAAGCACCTCAAGGGGTGCTTTTTTAATGCCATCAAATGGATGCAAATGATGCGCAAGTCGTACGCGCCGCGGCGTGACTTGTACAGCCGGCAACTTGCGCGTGGGGATGCCCAACCAAGTAACCTGCCGGACGAGAAAAAGGCTCTGCAACCTGTTGATTGCAGAGCCTTTTTGAAGATGGTGGCGAATCAGGGACTCGAACCCCGGACCTGCGGATTATGATTCCGTCGCTCTAACCGACTGAGCTAATTCGCCGAAGAAACGAGATTCTACAGCCTTCGGCGAATCTGTCAAGCCCCTTGATTCGTCATGTTGCTCAGTCGTTCTTGTAGATGTCCACGTCCTTGGTTTCGCGCACGAACAGCACGCCGATCACGAAGGTGATGGCCGCGATCCAGATCGGGTACCACAGGCCGTGGTAGATATTGCCGTTCTGCGCCACCAGGGCGAACGAGATGGTCGGCAGCAGCCCCCCGAACCAGCCGTTACCGATGTGATATGGCAACGACATCGACGAGTAGCGGATGCGTGTGGGGAACATTTCCACCAGCATCGCCGCGATCGGGCCGTAGACCATGGTCACGTAGATCACCAGGATCACCAGGATCACCAGCACCATGACCGTGTTCATCTGCGCCGGATCGGCCTTGGTCGGGTAGTTGGCGGCTTTGAGCGACTCGCTCACCTGCTTCTTGAAGTCGGCGATCTTCGCCTTGCTCTCGGCGTCGAAACTCTGGCCGTCCGCTGTGCGGCTGGCGTTGAGTGAGGCGATCTGCTTGCCTGCGATTGTCACCGAAGCAACCGTACCGGCCGGGCCTTCCACCGTCTCATAGCTAGCCGACGATTGCGCCAGCGTGCGCTTGGCGATGTCGCACGACGAGCGGAAATCCACCTCGCGGGCGATCGGGCTGCCCTGGAACGAGCACTCCTTCGGGTCGACCGTGATGGTGATCTGCGCGGTCTGCTGGGCACGCTCCAGCGCCGGGTTGGCGTAGTGCGTGAGCGCCTTGAACAGCGGGAAGTAGGTCAGCACCGCCAGCAGGCAGCCGGCCATGATGATCTTTTTGCGACCGATGCGGTCCGACAGCGAGCCGAAGAACACGAAGAACGGCGTGCCGATGGCCAGCGCCACGGCAATCAGCACGTTGGCCGTGAACGCGTCCACCTTCAGCACCTGCGTGAGGAAGAACAGCGCGTAGAACTGGCCCGTGTACCACACGACAGCCTGGCCGGCGGTCAGGCCGATCAGCGCCAGGATCACGATCTTCAGGTTGCGCCATTGGCCGAAGGCTTCCGTCAGCGGGGCCTTGGAGGTTTTGCCCTCGGCCTTCATCTTCTGGAACGCCGGCGATTCGCTCATCGACAGGCGGATGTACACCGACGTTGCCAGCAGCAGGATCGACACCAGGAACGGGATACGCCAGCCCCAATCGTCGAACGACTTGCCGGTCAGTTCACGCACCACCAGGATGACGACCAGCGACAGGAACAGGCCCAGTGTCGCCGTGGTCTGGATCCACGACGTGTAGGCACCGCGGCGGCCGTGCGGCGCGTGCTCGGCCACATACGTGGCGGCACCACCGTACTCACCGCCCAGCGCCAGGCCCTGCAGCATGCGCAGCGCGATCAGGATGATCGGCGCGGCCACGCCAATCGTGCCGTAAGAGGGCAGCAGACCGACGATGAACGTCGACGTGCCCATGATCACGATGGTGACCAAGAACGTGTACTTGCGGCCGATCATGTCGCCCAGCCGGCCGAACACCAGCGCGCCGAACGGGCGCACCAGGAAGCCGGCGGCAAAGGCCAGCAGTGCAAAGATGAAACCCGCCGTTGGATCGAGGCCCGAGAAGAACTGCTTGGCGATGATCGCCGCCAGTGAGCCGTAGAGATAGAAGTCGTACCACTCGAACACCGTCCCGAGCGACGAGGCGAAGATGACCTTCTTCTCCTCCTTCGTCATGGGCGCAGGCTGGACACGCCCGGCGGGCGCGTTCGGTGCACTTTGCACGGTTGCCATGTTGTCTCCTGTTTTCGTAGGTCGTCCCGCTGGGCATGGACACGACAACGCAAAGCAATCGCCCGCGGAATTGTGAACGATTGTGGAAAGCGAAACTTACTGCGTTCTGACACGAACGCCCTGTCAACAGGGCAATTTCGTCGGGGTATACACGAGGATGTGCGCGTTGCGTTGCAGCGCAATTCGCTGCTTCAGCGCATCAAATGGAAGGCGGTGGAGTGGGCTCAGCGGCTTCGTGCTGCGATGCCTCGTCATCCTGCGATGCAGCATCCGCTGCGCGGTTGGTGCGCCACGCATACAGCACGGTGATCAGCACGTAGACGATGGGTGCGCCCTGGCCCGCCACCCAGTAAGCGAATGGCCAACCGAAGAAGCGCATCGACAGATCACGCGCGAAGAATGCCACCACATAGGTGACGACAAACCACACCCCCAACAGCGCGGCGATCCAGCGCATGTTGGCGACCCAGCGTCGGCGTGCGGGTGTTCCGGGCGTGATGCTCATGCGGTGGTGTCCCCATCGGGTGCGCTGCGATGCAGCGTGATGCGAAAGCGCGCGCCCGCCAGGCGTGGCGATGCCTGGTAGACGTTGTCGAGCACCTCGATGTCGCCGCCGTGCTGCTGCACGATCTCACGCACGATGGCCAGGCCCAGCCCGCTGCCCTCGGCCTGCGTGCCGAGAATGCGATAGAAGCGCTGCATCACGCGTTCACGTTCCGCCACGGGGATGCCGGGGCCGGTGTCGTCCACGTCAATGAAGACGAATGGCTCGAACGGTGCCGTGGTCACGCGCACCGTGACATGGCCGCCGTCAGGCGTGTAGCGGATGGCGTTGTCGAGCAGGTTGTTGAGCATCTCGGCCAGCATCGTCGCGTTGCCGGACGTCATGACCGGCGGTCCGGGCTCTTCGAAGCCGAGGTCGATCTGCTTGGCCCACGCCTTCTGCAGCCAGTCGGCCACCACCTGCCGCGACAGCGCACAGATGTCGAGCGGCACCAGGACATCGGTCGCGCCCATGTTCTCCATGCGCGCCAGCGAGAGCAGTTGCTTGACGAGGTGCGCCGTGCGGTCCGAGCTGTCGGCGATGTGGGCGAGCGTGCGGCGCAACTCGTCGGGCGACTGTTCGCGCTGGGCCAACTCGGCTTGCATGCGCAGGCCGGCCAGCGGCGTTTTCATCTGATGCGCGGCATCGGCAATGAAACGCTTCTGCGTCTGCACGGATTGCTCCAGCCGCCCGAGCAGGTCGTTGAACGATGCCACCAGCGGTGTCAGTTCCTGCGGTGCGGCGCCTTCGTCAATGGGGCTGGTATCGCCCGGGTTGCGCGCGCGAATGCGCTCCTGAATCGCATTGAGCGGCGCCAGCCCGCGCGTGAGCCCGAACCACACCAGGATGACCGCCAGCGGCAGGATCACGAACTGCGGCAGGATCACGCCCTTGATGATTTCGTTGGCCAGTTGCGCACGCTTGTCGAGCGTTTCTGCCACCTGCACCAGCGCGGGTTTGCCGCCGGTCATGCCGGGGCGCTGCACAAACGTATACGCCACGCGGATCTCTGCGCCATGGATATGGTCGTCGCGCAATTGCACGAGGCTGCCGGCATTGGCGTCTTCTTCCGGGGGGAGCGGCAGGTCGCGATCGCCCGAGACGAACTCGCCGCTCTCGCCGAGCACCTGGTAATAGATGTTGTCGGTCTCATCCGCGCGCAGGATCTCGCGCGCGGAGATCGGCAATTGCAGCGTCACGCGCCCGTTCACTTCGCGCAGTTGCTGGCTGAGCACGATGGCGCTTGATTCCAGCGCGCGGTCGTAGGGCGCATTCGCAATGGACTTGGCCACAAGGTACGTCACCGCAATGCTCATCGGCCAGAGCAGCAACAGTGGCGCGAGCATCCAGTCGAGAATCTCGCCAAACAGCGATCGGGCGACGGGCCCGGTGGCGTCGTCTTCGAGGTGGGGGAGGGTATCGGCGAGGTCGCGGTCGTCAGCCTGGGGGGCAACGCCGGGGCGCGGTGCGCGCGGTATCCGGTGGCGACGCCACGGCCAGGCCAGCCGATCAGCCATGGGCGGTGGCTGAGGTGGCGGGGGCGGCAGCGCGCTCCAGGCAATAGCCCAACCCGCGCACGGTGGCAATGCGGATGCCCTCCACCTCGATCTTCTTGCGCAAGCGGTGGACGTACACCTCGATGGCGTTGTTGCTGACCTCTTCGCCCCAGCCGCACAGGTGGTCGACCAGTTGCTCCTTCGACACCAGCCGGCCCGCGCGCGCCAGCAGGATCTCCAGCAGCCCGATCTCACGCGCCGACAGGTCGATCATCTGGTCATGGATATAGGCGATGCGGCCGACCTGGTCGAACGCCAGCGGGCCGTGCCGGACGAGCGTGGCGCCGCCGCCCGTGCCGCGCCGGACCAGCGCACGCACGCGTGCCTCCAGTTCGGACAGGGCGAAGGGCTTGGCCATGTAGTCGTCGGCGCCCAGATCCAGGCCCTTGACGCGGTCTTCCACGCTGTCTGCGGCGGTCAGGATCAGCACCGGCAGCATGGCCCCGCGCGAACGCAGGCGTCGGAGCACCTCCAGCCCTGACAGGCGCGGCAACCCCACGTCGAGGATCAGAAGGTCATAGGTCTGGGCCGTTTGCGTGGCAAGCGCCGCGTCGGCGGCGGCCCCGTCTTCGGCCCGGTCGACGGCATAGCCGGCCTGGCGCAGCGAACGGGTCAGCCCGTCGGCCAGGGTGGCGTCGTCTTCGGCTATCAGGATGCGCATGCGTGTCTCCCCGCGATGCTGAGCAGGGTGTCTGGCCTGCCCATCCCGCCCGCTACATTATTTTCACGCGTGTTGTTGCGCAATCGCTGCGCTGGAGGCTTGTCAAAACCACTGGTTTTTTATACAGTACTCCGAACTCGCGGTGCTGTAGTCTTGGCGGCGCTAAAGTATCGAGATTGGTTCCAGCGTCAGGCCGTGCAGCGGATCTGCTGTTGCGAACAAACGCAGGAATCATCGGCCCTTGCGGCCCATTTATACACCAAATCGCACGAAGGACGACCATGGAAGACGGCAAGAAGGCAGCCACGATGAGCGCAGAAAAGCAGAAGGCGCTGGCTGCCGCGCTCGCGCAGATCGAAAAGCAGTTCGGCAAGGGCTCCATCATGAAGATGGGCGATGCCGAGGTGGAGCTGGTCCAGGTCGTGTCCACGGGCTCGCTGGGGCTGGACGTGGCGCTGGGCGTCGGTGGTCTGCCGCGCGGCCGCGTGATTGAAATCTATGGTCCGGAATCGTCCGGTAAGACCACGCTGACGCTGCAAGTGGTTGCTGAGATGCAGAAGCTGGGCGGCACCTGCGCATTCATTGACGCAGAACATGCACTGGACGTCACTTACGCTGACAAGATTGGCGTGAGCGTGCCGGACCTGCTGATCTCCCAGCCCGACACCGGTGAACAGGCCCTGGAAATTGCTGATGCGCTGGTGCGCTCGGGTTCGGTCGACCTGATCGTCATCGACTCGGTGGCCGCGCTGGTGCCGAAGGCTGAAATCGAAGGCGAAATGGGCGACGCGCTGCCCGGCTTGCAAGCCCGTCTGATGAGCCAGGCCCTGCGCAAGCTGACCGGCACCATCAAGAAGACCAACTGCATGGTTATCTTCATCAACCAGATCCGGATGAAGATCGGCGTGATGTTCGGCTCGCCGGAAACCACCACGGGCGGTAACGCGCTCAAGTTCTACGCGTCGGTGCGTCTGGATATCCGCCGCATCGGCTCGATCAAGAAGGGCGATGACGTGGTCGGCAACGAAACTAAGGTCAAGGTTGTGAAGAACAAGGTGGCGCCGCCGTTCCGCGAAGCCATCTTCGACATCCTCTACGGCCAAGGCGTGTCGCGCGAAGGCGAAATCATCGACCTGGGCGTCGAGGCCAAGATCGTCGAGAAGTCCGGCGCCTGGTACAGCTACGGCGGCGAGCGCATCGGCCAAGGCCGCGACAACTGCCGCGAATACCTGCGCGAGAACCCTGACTTGGCCCGCGACATCGAGAACAAGGTTCGCGAAGCACTGGGCGTGACACCAATGAGTGCTGTCGTGGCGGCCGCAGTCGAGGTCGAGGAAGAGTAATTGGGTTGGCCGCCGGCGCAGATTGGCGGCTCTATCGAGCTTCATACGCCTGCCGTTCCCCAACGGCGGGCGGTTTTCTTTTGGG
>RepKanNP_Acetate_BrdU_F21BDRAFT_1000215_pt1 | contig 29111 bp, 30 predicted proteins | sample RepKananBrdUF21B_FD_10624 | JGI IMG/M metagenome (IMG submission 10624)
AATCGGCCGAAACCCGCACCACCACTACTTCTCCACCGCCTTAACCACCCCGCCGTCGCTTTCGTTTCGGCGCTGTCGTTTGCAGCGAGGGGCGAACTATAGGCGGGTTCCTGGAGGTTGGCAACACCTTTGTCGTGACGGATTGATGACGAACCGATGAAGAATCACCGCCAGCCCAGTCTGCGCCTACGATTGCCGGCCAAAAGCAGCTGCAAAATGACCCGAAGGATACCCGAGATGATTACTCGGGTATTCCCTGAATCACTCCGCCAGCACCCTCTTATTGATGCTTGAACGCCGGCGCACGCTTCTCCAGGAAGGCGCGCATGCCTTCTTTCTGGTCTTCAGTGGCGAAAGTGGCGTGGAAGAGCCGCCGTTCCAGGTGCACGCCGTCGGAGAGCGAGGTCTCGTAGGCGGCGTTGATCGACTCCTTGATCATCATGACCGTTGGCAGCGAGAAGCTGGCGATGGTCTCGGCGGCCTGGATGGCTTCGTCGAGCAGCTTGTCGGCGGGGATGATGCGCGAGACCAAGCCCGCGCGCTCGGCTTCTTCGGCGCCCATCATGCGGGCGGTCAGGCAGAGGTCCATGGCCTTGGCCTTGGAGACGGCGCGCGGCAGGCGCTGGGTGCCACCGGCACCGGGCATGGTGCCGAGCTTGACTTCGGGCTGGCCGAACTTGGCGGTATCTGCGGCGAGGATGATGTCGCACATCATGGCCAGTTCGCAGCCGCCACCCAGCGCGTAGCCCGCCACGGCGGCGATCACCGGCTTGCGGATGCGGCGGATGGTCTCCCAGTTGCGGGTGATGTATTCGTTCTTATAGACGGTAGCGAAGTCGTAGTCGGCCATGGCGCCGATGTCGGCCCCGGCGGCGAACGCCTTCTCGCTGCCGGTGATGACGATGGCGCCAATGCTGGCGTCAGCATCGAAGGCGAGCAGCGCAGCGCCCAGCTCATCCATGAGCGCATCGTTCAGCGCGTTCAGCGCCTTGGGGCGATTCAGCGTAACAAGACCAACACGACCGCGCGTTTCGACCAGAATGTTTTCGTAGGACATGGAAGCTCCAGTTGGAATGGATGTAATATTAGCCGACCAACCGGTCGGTTAATCAATGAACCGATGACCGAGGAGGAGACAAGATGACGAGCCCCACCATTCTGCTCGACTGGCATGACCGCGTGGCCACCATCACGCTGAACCGGCCCGACCAGCTCAACAGCTTCACGGCCGGTATGCACCGGGAATTGCGCGAGGCGCTGGATAAGGTGGAGCGCCAGCACGCGCGGGCGCTGATCCTGACTGGCGCCGGACGCGGCTTCTGTGCGGGGCAGGATCTTGCCGAACTCAATGTCACGCCGGGGCAGATGACCGATCTGGGCGCGCTCATCGACGAGCAATTCAATCCGCTGGTACGCCGGCTGCGTGCGCTGCCGTTGCCCGTCATTGCCGCGGTGAACGGCGTCGCGGCCGGTGCGGGCGCCAACCTGGCGCTGGCGTGCGACATCGTGATGGCGGCGGAAAGCGCCTGCTTCCTGCAGGCGTTTGTGAAGATCGGCCTGCTGCCGGATTCGGGCGGCACGTGGTTCCTGCCGCAGCGCATCGGCGTGGCACGGGCGATGGGGCTGGCGATGCTGGGCGAGAAGCTCGACGCCAAGACCGCGCTGTCCTGGGGGCTGATCTGGGGCGTCTATCACGATGCCAAGATTCTGATGACCGAGGTGTCGGCGATGGCCGATCACTTGTCCAGGCAGCCGACTCGGGCGCTGGCCGCCATCAAGCGCGCGATGCACACGGCGCCCACGCAATCGCTCGACGCTCAACTGGATCTGGAGCGCGACCTGCAGCGCGAGCTGGGCAACTCCCACGACTATGCCGAGGGCGTGAATGCCTTCCTCCACAAACGCCCTGCCCACTTCACTGGCGAATAAAGGACAAAGGGATCAGCGTGACCGAGATTGCCCTCCAGGATGCGCAGGCGCTGGCCGAAGCCGCCTGCAAGAACATGTATGACGCCGACGCCTGCACTCGCTGGCTCGGCATGCGCATCGAGGCGGTCGGCCCCGGCTACGCGCGCCTGTCCATGACCGTGCGGCCCGAGTTCCTCAACGGGCACCGCACGTGTCATGGCGGGCTGATCTTCACGCTGGCCGATTCGGCCTTTGCGTTTGCCTGCAATAGCCACAACCACAACACGGTGGCGGCTGGCTGCAGCGTCGAATTCCTGCGCCCGGCGCACGGCGGCGATGTGCTGACCGCTGAGGCGACCGAGCAGGTCCTGTCCGGCCGACACGGCGTGTATGACGTGCGCGTGTCCAACCAGGCCGGCGAGGTGGTCGCCATGTTCCGCGGCAAATCTGCGCAGATTCGCGGCCACGTCATTCCCGTCCCAGATAACACCGAACAGTAAGCACCGATTGCCCTCTATATAGAGCCCCCTGATTGCGCCACCACAAGAGGACGCCGCACGACGGCATCCCAAGGAGACATGCCGCATGCGCCCCCGCTCGACCGACCTGCCGCTCGACCCCATCGAGACCGCCAGCCGTGACGCCATCCAGGCGCTGCAGCTCGACCGGCTGAAGCACAGCCTAGCCCACGCGTACGAGAACGTGCCGGCGTACCGGGCCAAGTTTGATGCGGCGGGCGTGCATCCATCGGAGGTGCAGTCGCTGGCCGACCTGGCGAAGTTTCCCTTCACGACCAAAGCGGATTTACGCGACAACTACCCGTTCGGGATGTTTGCGGTGCCGCAGGATCGGATTGCGCGCATCCACGCCTCGTCGGGGACGACGGGCAAACCCACCGTGGTCGGCTACACGCTGGCAGATATCGACACCTGGGCCGGGCTGGTGGCGCGCTCGATTCGTGCGGCAGGGGCGCGACGCGGCGATAAGGTCCACGTGAGCTACGGCTATGGCCTCTTCACAGGTGGCCTGGGCGCGCACTACGGCGTCGAGCGCGCGGGGCTCACCGCCATCCCCTTCGGCGGCGGGCAAACCGAGCGGCAGGTGCAGCTCATCCGCGATTTCCAGCCGCAGATCATCATGGTGACGCCCAGCTACATGCTGGCGATAGCGGACGAGTTCGAACGGCAAGGCATGGACCCGGCCGCGTCGAGCCTGCAGATCGGCATCTTCGGCGCGGAGCCGTGGACGCCCGAGATGCGCGCGGCCATTGAGGCGCGCATGGGGCTGTCGGCTGTGGATATCTATGGCCTATCGGAAGTGATGGGCCCCGGCGTCGCCAGCGAATGCGCCGAAACCAAAGACGGCCCGACCATCTGGGAAGACCATTTCTACCCCGAGATCATCGACCCGAACACCGGTGAGGTGCTGCCCGACGGCGAATTCGGCGAACTGGTGTTCACGTCGCTGACCAAGGAAGCGATGCCGGTGGTGCGCTACCGCACGCGCGACCTGACGCGCCTGCTGCCGGGCACCGCGCGCCCGGGCTTCCGCCGCATGGAAAAAATCACCGGCCGCTGCGACGACATGATGATCGTGCGCGGCGTGAACGTGTTCCCCTCGCAAATCGAAGAGTTGATCCTGAAACACGCAGCGCTGTCACCGCACTATCAATGCGTGCTCGCCAAGGAAGGGCCTCTGGATACGTTGACGGTACGAGTGGAAGCTGCGCTGGGCGCCTCGGCGGACGTTGCCAAATCGGCAAGCAGCCAGTTGGCGCACGACATCAAATCGCTGATCGGCGTGACGGCCACGATTGAGATTCTGGCGACCGGCGGGATCGAGCGCTCGGTCGGCAAGGCGCGCCGCGTGGTGGACTTGCGGCGCGGATAACGCTCGCGATTAGCGGGTGGCGACGCCGACGCTACCGCCCTTCGGCACCAGCACCCACAGCCGGCCGGCTTGCTTCATGCGCCCGGCCAGATCGCCGGCGGCATCGCCGTGGCCAAAGTAGTAGTCGGCACGCACGGCACCGCGGATGGCGGAGCCCACGTCCTGAGCAAACACCAGCTTCTGGATCGGCTCGGTCGACAGCGGCTTGGTGGTCGACAGGAACACCGGCGATCCGAGCGGGATGAACGTCGGGTCCACCGCAATCGAGCGCTCGTCCGTGAGCGGCACGCCCAGCTTGCCGATGGGGCCGCCGGTGTTGCCCGGGGTTTCTGCAAAGAAGACGTAGCGCGGGTTGATGTTGAGCATCTCTTCAACGCGGCCCGGGTTGGCGCGCGCCCACGCCTTGATGCCCTGCATGGTCGCCTGCACGGGGGTGATCTCCCCTTGATCGAGCAGCCAGCGCGCAAACGAGCGGAACGGCTGGTTGTTGGTGCCACCCACGCCTAGGCGCATGATGCCGCCCTCTTCCAGCTGGACCTGGCCCGAGCCCTGGATCTGCAGGAACGCCGCCTCGACCGGATCATCCACCCACACGACTTCCTGCCCCTGTAGCGCGGGGCTGCGGATCAACTGCGCGCGCGCCGGCAATGTCTTGCCGCGCCACGCGGCGGGCATGCGATACAGCGGCGTCTGATAGATACCGTGGCGGGTGCGCGAACCGCGCAGCAACGGCTCGTAGTAACCGGTGACCAGGCCGCTGTCCGTGCCGTCGTCCTTCACCACGCGATACGGCGTGAAGTTCTCTTCAAAGAAGACGCGCATGGCGATTGGATCGCCGGCGTCGACCATCAGGCCGGCGGCACACACGCGTGCCCACTCGGCGCGGCGCTTCATGGCCTGGCAGTTCGATTGCAGTGCAGGCCACGCGGAGGCGAGATCGTCCGTCGTCCAGCCCGTCACGTCGGCCCAGTTGGCCTGGTCCAGATGACCACCGAGCGTGCCGGTAGGCGGCTGCGGCGTTTCGACGCGCGGCGGCGGACCGCTGGTGCACGCTGCGAGCAAAACGGCGACCAGCGCAGTGGCCAGCCCGGCCCATCCGCGTCGGTGTGCCGTACGGACCGGCGTCAATGCATCCAAGGTTGCTGCTGTCATGCCTGTTTCATCCTGTCCGGTGAGGTGAGGGGCTTGGCTACAATGCCGGCACCCACGCTTTTTGCCTCGACCATGAGCGAATTCTTTGAAAACCATCCGATGATGCTGTTCGGCCTGGAGGCCGGCGTGGCGCTGTTCCTGCTGATCTTCATCGTGATCTGGACCATGTCCGGCGCCAAGAAGCATCCGCGTCCGCTGCGTGCACCGTCCGATCACCCGTCGCGCCAAGGCGACGCCGCCAAAGCCTCAGAATCGACCAACGCCGCGCCCAAAGATTCGCAGCCGGCCAAGCCTGACGCTTCCTGATCGCGGATCAGTGCAGCATGCGCGGCATCACCAACGCAAACTCGGGGATCGGCGCCTCGAAGCGGTGACCGTCTTCGGCCACGCAGAAGTATTCGCCGCGCATCGTACCCACGGGCGTCTTGATGGTCGCCCAACTCGTGTATTCGAAGGATTCGCCCGGCGGCAGCAGCGGCTGATGGCCGACCACGCCCAGGCCGCTGACTTCCTGTACCTGATCATCGGCATCCGTAATCACCCAATGACGCGAGATCAGTTGGCTCGGCACATCGCCGGTATTGCGGATGGTGATGGTGTAGGCAAACGCGTAGTTGCCTTGTTCCGGCTCGGATTGCTCCGACAGATAGCGCGCCCGGACCTGGACGGTGAGTTCGTAGCTCGGCATGACGATCCACTATAAGAATGGCGCCCATTGTGCGGCATGGCTGTGGCAGCGGCAAGGCGCGGCGAGTCCGTCGATCAGGTGGCTGATCCGGCTAAAATAGCGGTCTTCTTCGCGCATCCGTGCGTCTTACCCGTCTCCCATCATGTCCGCAGCCATCGATCCGTCCGGTTTCCGCATCGCTCCCTCCATCCTGTCCGCCGACTTTGCCCGCCTGGGCGAAGAAGTGCGCCGCGTGCTCGAATCGGGCGCCGACTGGATCCACTTCGATGTGATGGACAACCACTATGTGCCGAACCTGACCGTCGGCCCGCTGGTGTGCGAGGCCATCCGCCCGCACGCGATGAAGGACGGCAAGCCGGTGCCGATCGACGTGCACCTGATGGTGAGCCCGGTCGATCGCATCATTCCCGACTTCGCCAAGGCCGGCGCCGATCTGATCACCTTCCACCCGGAAGCCTCCGAGCACATCGACCGGTCGCTGGCGCTGATCCGCGACAACGGCTGCAAGGCCGGCCTGGTGTTCAACCCGGCCACGCCGCTGCACTACCTGGACCATGTGATGGATCGCCTGGACATGGTGCTGATCATGTCGGTCAACCCGGGCTTTGGCGGCCAATCGTTCATTCCGGAAGCGCTGAACAAGCTGCGCCTCGTGCGCCAGAAGCTGGATGCGTACCAGGAAAAGACCGGCCGCAAGATCCTGCTGGAGATCGACGGCGGCGTGAAGGCCGACAACATCGCTGAGATTGCCAAGGCAGGCGCGGACACCTTCGTCGCCGGTTCGGCCGTGTTCGGCAAGCCGGATGCGGACGGCGGCTACCGCGGCACCGTGGGCGCGCTGCGCCAAGCCCTGGCCAGCCTGTCGTGATGTCGGGCACCCTGCCGAGCGGCCCCGTCCGCGCCGTCATCATCGACCTGGACGGGACGATGGTCGACACGGCGGGCGACTTCCACGCCGCCATCAACGCGATGCTGGAAGCGCTCGGCGCCGCGCCGGACATGCCGATCGACGAAGTCGTCAGCTACGTCGGCAAGGGCTCGGAGAACCTCGTGCGGCGCGTGCTCGACGCGCGCCTGCCGCCCGCCCAGGCCAACAGCCGCTTCGCCGAAGCGCTGGACGCCTACCAACGCGCCTACATCGCCATCAACGGCCAGCACGTAAACGTCTATGACGGCGTGCGCGAAGGGCTGGCGGCGTTGCGCGACATGGGCCTCGCCCTGGCGTGCGTGACGAACAAGCCACACGATTTCACGCAACCGCTGCTGGCGCAGCTTGGTTTGGACACGTATTTCGACCTCGTCTACCCGGGCGATGCTTTCCCGTATCGCAAGCCTGATCCGTACCCCATGCTGCGGGTGGCAGAGGCGTTTGGCGTGAATCCGGCTGAAGTTGTGGCGATTGGCGACTCTGAAAACGACGCCCGAGCGGCCCGCGCCGCCGGCATGCGTGTGCTGGCCGTGCCGTATGGCTACAACCACGGCCAGCCTATACAGCACGCGGGAGCCGATGCTATAGTCGACACACTTTTTGCGGCAGCGCAGCTGATTCAGCCCTACGCTGAGCCACACAACGCAACATCTGCCGCTTCCAACTGACGATCCATGTTCCTGAATCGCAAACGCATCTTCGCTCGTGGTGACCGGGGGGCCTGGCCCTGGCGACCCTGGCACGCCCTCGCTCGGGCGTAAGCGTTTGCACGGCTGCTGATCGTTCTTCCCCGGGTTTCGGCGCGTTCTGCCTAAACCACCTCTGTATCTCCTGCCCCAAACGCTGACCGCCCGCCGGTCTTCCGTGGCCCTTAGCTTGCGGATGACCTCTGCGGGACCGCACGGTTTTTCGCGTTCCCATCCCTGATGTTCTGCTAACGTTCCGACGGCGCAATCACGTTTGCCGTGGAGCGAACGCATGCCGGTAAGCGCACCCCCGCCTGCCGGCGAATCGACCTGACCGCTCATGACCGAACTCGAATTCAAATCGCTGGCCGACCAGGGCTACAACCGCATCCCGCTGATTGCCGAGGCACTGGCCGATCTGGAGACGCCGCTTTCGCTGTACCTGAAGCTGGCGCAATCACACGACCGTGGCACGAACACCTTCCTGCTGGAATCGGTGGTGGGCGGCGAGCGCTTCGGGCGCTACTCGTTTATCGGCCTGCATGCGCACACGCTGCTGCGCGTGAGGGGCAACCACACCGAAGTCGTGACCGACGGCAAGGTCGTCGAGACGCACGAGGGCAACCCGCTGGACTTCATCGCCGCGTTCGAGCGCCGCCAGAAAGTGGCGCTGCGCCCGGGCCTGCCGCGTTTCTGTGGCGGCCTGGCCGGTTACTTCGGCTACGACGCCGTGCGCTTCATCGAGCCGCGCCTGGCTGAAACCGCCCCGCCCGACGACCTGCAACTGCCCGATATCCAGCTCATGCTGTGCGAAGAGCTGGCCGTGATCGACAACCTGTCGGGCAAGCTCTACCTGATCGTCTACGCCGATCCGTCCAAGCCCGAGGCCTACTCGCGCGCCAAGCAACGCCTGCGCGCACTGCGTACCAAGCTGCATCAGCCGGTGGATGTGCCGGTGACGTCCGCCTCGGTGCGCACAGACACCATCCGCGAGTTCGACAAGGCCGATTACATCAGCGCCGTGCTCAAGGCCAAGGAGTACATCGCCGCCGGCGACATGATGCAGGTGCAGGTCGGCCAGCGCCTGGTCAAGCCATTCCGCGATGCGCCGCTCTCGCTGTACCGCGCGCTGCGTTCGCTGAACCCGTCGCCGTACATGTACTTCTACAACTTCGGCGACATGCAGATCGTCGGAGCCTCGCCCGAGATCCTGGTGCGGCAAGAAGAACGCCGCGTGCCCGCCAGCGCGAATGGGGAAGGCAACGGCGCCGACGAATCCGCCCGCATCGTCACGATCCGCCCGCTGGCCGGCACCCGCCCACGCGGCAGCACGCCCGAGCGCGATGCTGAACTGGCCACCGAGCTGCTCAACGATCCGAAGGAGATCGCCGAGCACGTCATGCTGATCGACCTGGCACGCAACGACATCGGCCGCATTGCCGAGATCGGCTCGGTCAAGGTGACGGATCAGATGGTCATCGAAAAGTATTCGCACGTGCAGCACATCGTCAGCTCGGTCGAGGGCCGCCTGAAGCCCGGCATGACCAACATGGACGTGCTGCGCGCGACCTTCCCCGCCGGCACGCTGTCGGGCGCGCCCAAGGTGCGCGCGATGGAGATCATCGACGAGCTGGAGCCCGTCAAGCGCGGCATCTACGGCGGCGCGGTGGGCTACCTCTCGTTCTCGGGCGAGATGGACCTGGCGATCGCCATCCGCACCGGCATCATCAAGGACGGCAACCTGTACGTGCAGGCTGCGGCCGGCGTGGTAGCCGATTCGGACCCGGATGCCGAATGGAGGGAAACCGAACACAAGGCCCGCGCCGTGCTGCGCGCCGCCGAGCAAGTGCAAGACGGCCTCGACGCCGATTTCTGAGAGGGAAGGAGACCACCATGCTGTTGATGCTCGATAACTACGACTCCTTCACCTACAACATCGTCCAATACTTCGGTGAGCTGGGTCAGGATGTCCGCACGGTTCGCAACGATGAGATCACGATCGAAGAGATTGAGAAGCTCAACCCGGAACGCATCTGCCTGTCGCCCGGGCCGTGCACGCCCACAGAAGCCGGCATCCTCGTCCCCGCGCTCAAGCACTTTGCGGGGCGCGTGCCCATCCTGGGTGTGTGCCTGGGGCACCAGGCGATTGCCGATGCGTTCGGCGGGCGCGTGATCCGCGCGCAGAAGGTGATGCACGGCAAGGTCGACACCATTGAGAACACCGGCGTGGGCGTGTTCGCCAACCTGCCGCGCCATTTCAAGGTGACGCGCTACCACTCGCTGGCGATCGAGCGCGAAACGCTGCCCGATTGCCTCGAAGTGACCGCCTGGACGGCAGACGGCGAAATCATGGGTGTGCGCCACAAGACGCTGCCCGTGGAAGGCGTGCAGTTCCACCCGGAATCGATCCTGTCGGAACACGGCCACGCGCTGCTCGGCAACTTCCTGAAGGAACGCGTCTGATGCGCCGCGCGTGCGCGGTCGTGCTGGTGACTGTGACAGCGATGATGGCAAGCCTGCCGGCGATGGCCGGTACGCTGGAAGCCTGTCGTGCCGCCCAACCCGAAGCCGGCAATGTCGCCCAATGCGTGCAGACCGCGCGCACGGCGGCGCAGGCTGAACTAGCCTGGGCGGAGTCAACGCGCCGCAACGCATTGCGTGCCCGCATCACCGCCAACGCGGGAACGGACAAGGGCGCCGCCATGGCCTTCGACCGCACCGTGCGCGCACACCAACTCTATCGGCAGGCCGAATGTGACCTGCGCCGCCGCCTGGCCCGCAACACGCCCGATGCCGACCTGGCTGAAGGCGCGTGCGAGGCCGACCTCTTGCGCGAGCGCATCGGCGCCCTGCGTGAAGCGGGGCCAGCGACCCCGGCCCCGGCGGCACCCAACTGAATACGGAACAACCATGCCCATCACTCCGCAAGAAGCGCTCATCCGCTGTATCGAGCACCGCGAAATTTTCCACGACGAAATGCTGCACCTGATGCGGATGATCATGCGCGGCGAGATGTCGCCCGTGATGGCAGCTGCGCTCACCATGGGGCTGCGCGTCAAGAAAGAGACCATCGGCGAAATCGCCGCCGCTGCCACCGTCATGCGCGAGTTCGCCACCAAGGTTGAGGTGCCGGCGGAGGTGTCGAATCACTTTGTCGATATCGTCGGCACGGGCGGCGACGGTGCCAACACGTTCAACATCTCGACGGCGTCGATGTTCGTGGCCGCAGCGGCGGGCGCGCGTATCGCCAAGCACGGTGGCCGCGGCGTCAGCTCCAAGTCGGGCAGCGCCGATGTGCTGGAAGCGCTGGGCGTGAACATCATGCTCACGCCCGAGCAGGTGGCCGAATCGATCGAGACGGCGGGCATCGGCTTCATGTTTGCGCCCAACCACCACCCGGCCATGAAGAACGTCGCCCCGATCCGCAAGGAGCTGGGTGTGCGCACGATCTTCAACATCCTGGGGCCGCTCACTAACCCGGCCGGCGCGCCAAATATCCTGATGGGCGTGTTCCACCCGGATCTGGTCGGCATTCAGGTGCGCGTGATGCAGCGCCTGGGCGCAAAGCACGCCGTGGTGGTCTACGGCAAAGACGGCATGGACGAGGTGTCGCTCGGTGCCGCCACGCTGGTCGGCGAACTGAAGGACGGCGTGGTGACCGAGTATGAAATCCACCCGGAAGACTTCGGCCTGCAGATGGTTTCCAACCGCAGCCTGAAGGTGGCCGACGCGGAAGAGTCCAAAACGATGCTGATCGAAGCGCTGGAAAACAAGCCGGGCACACCGCGCGAGATCGTCTCGCTGAATGCGGGCGCAGCACTGTATGCGGCCAACATCGCCGGCTCCATTGAGGACGGCATGAAGCTGGCACGCGAAGCCATCGCTTCGGGCGCAGCGCGCGCCAAGCTCGATGAACTCGTGCGCGTCACCAACCAGTTCAAAGCCTAAGCCCGCTGACGTTACCCTTTAAGTCATGTCCGACATCCTGCAGAAAATCCTGGCCGTGAAGGCCGAAGAAGTGGCCGCCGCGCGCAAGCATCGCGACCTCGCCAGCGTGCGCGCTGAAGCCGAAGCCAACCGCACTGACAGCACCCTCGGCCCCCGCGGCTTTGCCCAGGCCGTGCGCGACAAGATCGCCGCCGGCCACGCCGCCGTCATCGCCGAGGTAAAGAAGGCCTCGCCGTCCAAGGGCGTGCTGCGCCCCAACTTCAAGCCCGCCGACATCGCCCGCAGCTATGCGGAGCATGGCGCCGCGTGCCTGTCCGTCCTGACCGACGAGCAGTTCTTCCAGGGCCACGCCGATTACCTGCGCGAAGCCCGCTCCGCCTGCACGCTGCCCGTGCTGCGCAAAGACTTCATGGTCGACCTGTACCAGGTGTACGAAGCGCGCTCGTGGGGCGCGGACTGCATCCTGCTGATCGTCGCCGCGCTGGACCAGGGCCTGATGGTCGAACTCGAAGCCTGCGCGCTCGAACTCGGCCTGGACGTGCTGGTGGAAGTGCACGACGGCCACGAACTGGACCGCGCGCTGCGCCTGCAAACGCCGCTGGTGGGCGTGAACAACCGCAACCTGCGCACGTTCGAAACCTCGCTCGACACCACGATCGGCCTGCTCAAGCACATGCCGGACGACCGCATCGTCGTCACCGAATCGGGCATCCTCGTGCAGGACGACGTGCGCAAGATGCGCGCGGCGGCCGTCAACGCCTTCCTCGTCGGCGAAGCCTTCATGCGTGCCGATGATCCGGGCGCCGAACTGGCCCGCCTCTTTGCTTGACCGATGGCCCGTGAAATTGAATTGAAGCTGGCCGTACCGGCCGGCGCGCACGACGCGCTGGTCGGCTGGCTGAATGCGCACGCCCAGGCAGCGGGCTCGGTGGAATTGGCCAACGTCTACTACGACACGCCCGATCAAGCCCTGGCACGCAACCGCGCCGCGCTGCGCGTGCGTCGACATGGCAATCAGTGGTTGCAGACGCTCAAAACCGCAGCAGTGAGTACGGCCGGCTTGAGCGCGCGCCACGAGTGGGAAGTGCCGCTGCAAAGCGATGTACTGTCGGTTGACGCCTTCGTCGCCCACAACGCCACCGAGGCCGCCGACTACGTGCGTCCGCACGCCGCCGCACTCGCCCCGCTGTTCCGCACCGACTTCACGCGCCGCCTCTGGCACGCGACCGTTGATGGGGCCGACGACGGCGAGATCGAGATCGCGCTGGATGCCGGTGCCATCCTCATCCCCGGCACCGATGCGCGCGAGCCCATCGACGAGCTGGAACTGGAGTGGAAACCGGCCACCGGCAGCACACTCAGCGAAGACGCGATCGCCGTGCGCCTGCACGGCTGGACGCAGACGCTACGCGCCGCCGTGCCGGACTTGGCACCGCTCGACATCAGCAAGGCGCAGCGCGGCTATCAACTGCGCGCGAACGCCGCCGGAGGCCAAGCATGAAGCGTCGCGCCGATCCTGCCCAAAGCGCCCTCTTCGACGAACCGGCTGCACATCCGGAAACCCCCACCGGTAAGTTCATCCCGCTCGCCGCGCAGTTCGATGCGCTGCCTGCGGACTGGAAGACCCTGCTCACGCCCTGCATCGCGCAGACCAATTGGCCAGAGTTGTGCGCCTTCGTCGATGGCGAACGCGCGGCGGGCAAGCCGATCTTCCCGACCGATGTGTTCCGTGCGCTGCACCTGACGTCAGTTGACGATGTGCGCGTGGTGATCCTCGGCCAGGACCCGTATCACGGCACGGGCACCGTGGATGGCCGCGAGATTCCGCAGGCGCATGGGCTGGCGTTCTCGGTGCCGGCCGGCGTGCGCGTGCCGCCGAGCCTGCGCAATATCTACAAGGAAATCGAAGCCGAATTCGGCCAGAAGCTGCCGAGCGCGTCGGGCAATCTCGAAGGTTGGTCGCAGCAAGGTGTGCTGCTGCTCAACACGGTGCTCACCGTCGAGCAGGGCCAAGCCGCCAGCCATGCCAAGCGCGGCTGGGAACGCATCACCGATTGCCTGTTGGAGCATCTGGCACGCGTTGGTCACAAGCGTGTGTTCATGCTGTGGGGTAGCCACGCACAGGCCAAGCGGGCGCTGTTGCCTGAGGGGCATCTCGTGCTGGAGGCGCCGCACCCGTCGCCGCTATCGGCGCATCGCGGGTTCTTGGGGTGCGGGCATTTCAAGACGGCCAATGCGTGGCTCGCGGCGCAGAGCCAGCCGGCGATCGACTGGTTGCGGCCGCAGGCTGATTGAGTTCGCGCGGACCTCAAACCTGCGGACTTGCGCGCCCAACGTCCGATGCCGGACGCCTGACCTCCGACATCGGACCTCAAACCCTCGAGTACACACCTTTGAGGTGCAAAGCCGGACCTGCCGACCTCCTGCGTTGCAGCTTAGAAGTCCAACGTTGGACCTCTGAGGTCCGGCACCGGACCTTTTACCTCCGGCAACGGAGGTCTTCGCGTGCACCGGCGGACCGTTGACGTCCGACGCCGGATCTTCAGGCTCCGGCCCTAGTCCCGCGACACCCGCAGCGCCCGCCCCAACGCTCCACACCGCAGCGCAATCTTCGCGGTATCCGCCCGCAGCGCTTGCAGGCGCCGCTCCAGCAGGTGCATGGCGGAGAGCGAATCCGACTCCGTGGCCGCCTCGACCATGCGCGCGCGCGCGGCCTGATCGGCAAAATCCGCCGCGCCCAACTCCTGCGTATCACGTGGGCGCACGCCCCAGCCGCCTTCGTGCACCGCCTGATCGAAACGCTCCTTGGCGCGCGTGAGGCTTTCGAGCGCGGATTCGACGGTCTGCTCGACCAGCGCCCGTGTCTCGGCTTCGTCCAACTCCTGCGTACGCTGGCGGACCAGAATGCGCACCGCCGCCACGTGCGCGGCCACCAGGTAGTTCTGCACGATGAAGCGGTTCAGGTTATCCACAGCACGGTGGCGGCTCTTGGGCTCGTCGAGCATGCGCGCAAAGGCGGAGATCAACCCGGTGAGCGCTTCCATGTACTGCTTACGCTGCACGCGATAGGCGAAATCGTCTTTGAGTGTGCCGAGCAGCAGGTCGCGCGCGGCTTCGATAAAGCGCCGGTTGGTACGCAGCACGTCGTCCACCAGCTTGGGCAGGTTGCGGTACTCCCACGCGGGCAGCACGTAGCTGAAGGCGGTGGCGATGGCCGCGCCGATCAGCGTATCGACCAGCCGCTCACCGATGGCGCCCTTGCTGCCCGGCAGCAGCAGGTTGATCTGGATGAGCACCTGCACGCACGCGGCAATGGCCGTGTAGCGGTATTTGATGGTGACGAACGCGGCGCTGGCGGCGGTGGACAGGTACAGCACGCCCATCAGGATCCACGTCGAATGCGTGAACCGCAGAATCACCGCCGCGATCACGCAGCCGATGAGCGTGCCGAGCACCCGGTCGAAGTTGCGCTGGCGCGTCATGCTGAAGGTCGGCTTGAGGATCACGACGATGGTCAGCAAGACCCAGTAGCCGTGCGACGAATACGGCAGGTGGTCGGCAATCCACAACCCGGCGGCCACCGCCATCGAAATGCGCAGCGCAAAGCGCAGCACCGGCGAGCGCCACGTCAGTTCTTCCAGCACCAGCCGCAGTTCGTACTTCTGGCGCGTCAGGAACGGGGTCATGTCCGGGCGCAGCAGCACCTTGGACAACTCCACCGGCGTGGCCGTGGCGGCGTGCAACTGTGCCATCAGGCGGATCGCGCCGCGCACGGTGGCAATCGACTCTTCCAGCGCGGCGATGGCCTCGATTGGGATGCCGTGGTGACCGTGCTGCACGTCGTCGAACGCGGCATCGATGGCAGCCATCTCCTGCTCGTACGACATCGGCGTGGGCGATGGCCGGTCGCGGCCCACGGCGTAGGCAACACCTTCGATGTCCTGGCGCAGGCGCTCGATGATCCCGTGCAGCAGGCGCAGGATCTCGGCGTCGGCCAGATACTGGCGCAGCAACGGGTAATCGGTGTTGGACGACAGCAGGTACTCGTAGATGTCGAGCATCCGCATGTGGATCTGCACGAGGCGCCCGTCGCTGGCCGTGCGGTTGTCGCGGAAGACGAAGTCGCGAGCCACCTGCTGCTTGTCGGCCACCGAAATCTGCTGGCGCACGAGCAAGTTGAACTGCTCGTCGAAATCCTTGGAGGCATCGTAGAAGCCGGCCTTGCGTTCGACATACACGGCCAGCTCATACAGGCACTCGGCCAGCACCTGTTCCTTGATGCGGCGCCGCTGGCCCCACGCCACCGCCATCGCAAAGGCCATGTAGCCCATAGCACCGAGGAAGAACTGCGCGGTGTGCTCCACCGCCTCGCGAAAAGCGAACTCCTCGGTAAAGGTGAGCGTCATGACGAACAGCGCCGCAAACTGCAGCGGCATCGTCTTGTTGCCGTACGCCACCATCATGCCGGCCAGGAAGGTGACCAGCACGATCACCACCGGCAAGATCGAATACGGCGTCGCCACCGCCACGATGAAGGTGATGGCCGTGGTGAGCAGCACGCACGCCATCATCTCGTTGAACTTGTGCCGCAGCGGGCTGGGCAAGTCCATGAGGCTGGTACACAGCGCACCGATCGACACCACCATCGCGCCCTGCAAATCCATCACCAGCAGCGCGAGCAGCGTCAGGCCGATCACGCCGGTGGCGGTACGGATGCCGCGCGATACGTAGTGGCTGTAGAGGAAGGTGCGTGGATCGTGGGCGTAGTCCATCGGCTGCGCGGATCAGGCGGCCGACTTGCCGCGTACGGCGCGCGTATCACGCACAACTTTGCGGCCGGCGGCGCGCTTGCCCAGCCATGCCGAGCGCAGCGGCGACGGGTCGGACGCCAGCGCCAGCGTGAACTGCGGTGTGGTGTCGGTGGCGAGCGTCACGTCCAGCGCCATCAGCTCGTCACGGCGGAACACGTGCACGGACACCGTATCGCCAGCGCGATGACGCGCCAGGGTCTTGTCGAGCTGGCCGGCCGGCACGCGCAGGCCGTCCACGGCAACGATCAGGTCGCCAGCGGACAAGCCGGCACGCTGCGCCGGGCTGCCGTCGAACACCTGCTGCAACTTGACGAAGCCGTTCTCGGCGCCGGACTTGGCGCCCAGGGCGAGCGCCGTCTCGGCCGCCTTGCGCGTCGCGCTCACACCCATCGCCTTGAACAACGCGGGCAGCGGCGGATCATCACGCCCTTCGGTCAGCTGGCGCGCCAGCGTGCGCAGGCGCAGGCCAGTGACTTCTTCCATCAGAGCGATCAGCCCCGCTTCGGTCACGCCGCGCTGCGTGTGGTCGGCGGCGTAGAAGTCGCGGCCGTAGGTGACCCACAGGGCACGCATCACGTCGTCGAGCGAACGGTCGCCGTCGGTCTGCGTGCGAATCGTGAGGTCCAGCGCCAGCGCCACCAGCGAGCCCTTGGTGTAGTAGCTGACGATGGCGTTGGGGGCGTTCTCGTCCTGGCGGTAGTACTTCGTCCACGCGTCGAACGAGCTTTCGGCCACGCTCTGCTTCAGGCGCCCGCTGCCGCGCAGCACGCCATTCCACGTCTTGGCGAGCATCTCCAGATACTGCGCTTCGGAGATCAAACCCGAGCGCACCAGCATCAGATCGTCGTAGTAACTGGTGAAGCCTTCGAACAGCCACAGCAGCGGCGTGTGCACCTCGCGGTCGAGCGCGTACGGCACGAACGTGGCCGGCTTGATGCGCTTGACGTTCCAGGTGTGGAAATACTCGTGGCTGACGAGGCCGAGGAAGGTGCGGTAGCCCTCGGTGGTCTCGTCGCGGCCGGTCACGGGCAAATCGCCGCGCGCGCACATCAGCGCGGTACTGGCGCGGTGCTCCAGGCCGCCGTAGCCGTCGGTCGTCACCATCGTCATGAAGACGTAGCGGCGGTTGCTATCCAGGAATGGCGCGGTGGCCGTCTGCGGCTCGAACAGGCGGATCTGCGCTTCGCAGATGCGCTTGAAGTCGCGGGCGATGCGTTCCAGATCGAGGTTCGGCACGCGGCCGGTGAAGACGGCGTCATGCTGCGCGCCGCAGGCCTCGAACGAGACCAGCTCGAACGTGCCCATCTCGACGGGGTGGTCGATCAGCTCGTCGTAGTTGGCGGCTTCGTACCAGCCGAACCCGTAGCGCTTGGCGCCAGCCTTGCCCTGGATGCGGCCGGTGGCTTCACGCAGCGCGGTGGCGACGCGCCAGCTACGGTAGGCGTCGCCAGCCGGTGGTTGGATATCGACCAGGCAGCGCTGGTCGTCGGCGCCTTCCACACGCAGGAAGACCGACGTGCCGTTGAAGAAGCCGTGCGTGGCGTCCAGATGCGCGGCCCGCACTGACAGATCCCACGCATAGACGTCATACGACACCGTCAGCGGCCCGCTGCAGGGCGTGGCCCACCAGGTGTCCTTGTCGACCTTGGTCAGACGTACGGGCTTGTTGTCGCCCGATAGGCCAGACGACGCCTCAATGCGCACGATGTTGCGCGCAAACTCCCGGATCATGTAGCTGCCCGGAATCCACGCCGGCAGCGAGAAACGCTGCCCCTGTGGATCCGGCGAATCGACCGTGACGGTGACGGTGAAAACATGCGCCTCGGGCGCGGCGGGGGCGATGGTGTAGCGGATCGGCTTCATGGCGGACATTGTAGCGTTGCCGTCCCTTGCTGCCGATGCCGAAATCGTCCGGAAACCAGTCTGTCAGCCTAACGGTTGACGTCCACAACCACGCGTCCGCGCATCTTGCCGGCCATGATGTCGTGCGCTGCATCAATGGCCTCCGACAGCGTCACCTCCCGCGTGATGGCGGCCAGGCGATCGGGCAGCAGGTCAGTGGCCAGGCGCTGCCATGCCGTCTGGCGCAGCGCACGCGGCGCCATCACGCTGTCGATGCCGCACAGCGTCACGCCGCGCAGGATGAACGGGGCGACCGTCGCCGGGAAATCCATCCCCTGCGCCAGCCCGCAGGCGGTGACCACGCCACCGTAACGCACCTGGGCGCAGGCATTGACCAGCGTGTGCGACCCCACCGAATCGACCACCGCCGCCCAGCGCTCCTTCTGCAGCGGCTTGCCGGGCGCGGACAGCTCCGCGCGGTCGATCACATCCGTGGCGCCCAGCGCTTGCAGAAAGTCGGCCTCGCTCGTCTTGCCGGTGGAGGCCACCACGCGGTAGCCCAGCTTGCCCAGCAGTGCGATAGCGATCGAGCCCACACCGCCAGAGGCGCCTGTCACCAGCACCTCGCCGTCGCCCGGTTTTACGCCGGCACGCTCCAGCGCCAACACCGACAGCATCGCCGTGTAACCCGCCGTGCCGATCGCCATAGCCTGCCGCGCATCGAGCCCCGTGGGCAGTGCGACCAGCCAGTCACCTGACAGGCGTGCGCGCTGCGCGAGGCAGCCCCAGTGCGCCTCGCCGACACCCCAGCCGTTGAGGATGACGGCATCGCCCGCTTTCCAATCCGGGTGCGAGGAATCGAGCACCACGCCCGCACCGTCAATGCCAGCCACCATCGGCCACTTGCGCACAACGGGGCCGCGACCGGTGATGGCCAGGCCGTCCTTGTAATTGATCGTCGACCAGTCCACGCGGATCAGCACGTCACCCGCGGTCACGTCGCTGGCCAGCGCTTCGGGCGTAGACAATGCCGCGTCCTCCAGGTCAACGATATGGGCCAGCGGCCCGCCATCCTGCTTTTCCAGCATCAGCGCGCGAAACGACATGAAGGTCTCCGATCGGGTTGTGATTGTTGTGACGTGAGTGCCCAAAGAAAAAGCGCCGGAAGAACCGGCGCTTTCATGGGGTGGCTTACGACTTCTTGAGCGCGGCGAACTTGCGCTCCAGCGTGGCCGCATCGATCAGGCCCGGGGCCCGCGAGCCGTCGGGGAAGATGATGGCCGGCGTGCCGGTCACGTTGAGCGACTGGCCGAGCTTCAGGTTGGCTTCCAGCGGCGTGTCGCAGGTGCCGGCGCCGGACGGGGCGGTCTTGGCGGTCATCCAGTCGCGCCAGGCCTTGGCCCGGTCAGCCGAGCACCAGATCTGCTTGGACTTGGTGTTCGAGTCTTCCGACAGGATCGGGAACAGGAAGGTGTAGACCGTGATGTTGTCGACCTGCGTGAGCATCTGCTCCAGCTTGTGGCAGTACGGGCAGTTCGGGTCGGAGAACACGGCGATCTTGCGTGCGCCGTTGCCCTTGACCCACTTCACGGCACGGTCCAGCGGCAGGTCGGACCACTTGATGCGGTTCAGCTCGGCCAGGCGCTCTTGCGTGAGGTTGGTGGCGGTCTGCGTGTCGAGCAGGTCGCCGTTCAGGACGTAGCGGCCGGTGGCATCGGTATAGACGACCTGGCTGCCGAGGTTGATCTCGTACAGGCCGGCCAGCGGCGACTTGGCAACGCTCTTGATCTCCACGTTGGAGCCCAGGGCCTTCTGCACGGTGGCCTTGACCTTGTCCAGTGCGGGCTCGGCGGCGCCCGCAGCCCCTGTCGTCAGCAGGTAACCCGCGCCAATAGCAGCCACAGTGACCGCCGAGGCGATGGCCGCCACCCGAATACGAAACGACATAAAAGCTCCAGAAACCCCGAGAAATCGCAAACTCGCGCTGATACTGCCTCAGCCCAGCGCGTGCTTGATCAATAAGCGTTTGATAAATGGCGTCATCCCCACCAGCGCCAAGCCCGCATTGCGTACCGTGCGGGGCAGTGCGCCCGGCAGGGCGAACAGCTTGTGCAGACCATCCGTGGCGGCCGTGAGCGAGAGCAGGTCTTCGCGGCGGGCACGCTCGTAACGGCGCAACAACCTCAGATCGCCATGATCGCGCATGGTTTCACGTTCCGCCATCACCTTGCCAATTTCTGCGACATCCCGCAGACCCAGGTTCATGCCCTGCCCGGCCAGCGGATGAATCACATGGGCCGCATCGCCCACCAGCGCCACGCGCGGCGCAACCACCCGGCTGGCGTGCTGCAGGATCAGCGGAAAGCCCTGCGCGGGCGTGATGTTCGACAGGCGCCCGAAGCGGGCGGCGATGGCGCCACCTGCGGCGGCCTCCACAGCGCGGCAAAGCGCATCCGGCGACAGGGCGAGCAGTTCACGCGCGTGGTTCTCGTCGGCGGACCACACCATCGAGACGCGGCGATCAGGCAACGGCAGCATCGCGAGGATCTCGCCGCGTGCGGGGGTGGCGTCGTCGGCTGCGGCAGCCTGCTCGGCGGAGGTGCCGAGAAACCACTGCCACGCGGTGTCCTGATGCCAGTGCTCGGCCTGGAAGTTGGCGACCACGCCCAACTGGCGATACGGCTTCGCTTCGGCCTGGATGCCGGCCTGCTCGCGCACCCACGAGTGTTTGCCGTCAGCACCGATCACGCATTCCGCGCGGATCACCTGCCCATCGGCCAGCGTGAGGCGCACAGCGTCGGCTTCCATTGCAAAACCGGTGGCGGCATGCGGGAAGGTCTGCACGGTGTGGGCAAAGCGCAGCGCGGTTTCCAGTGCGCGCTCGACCAGCGACGATTCGGCAATCCACGCCAGTTGTGGCGCGCCGGCCGCATAGGCAGAGAAATGCAGATCGGAATGGCTGTGCTCGCCACGCGCGGCGGCGGCGTCGCCGAAGATGCGCATGTCGTGCACTGGCTGCACCCGCGTCATGTCGAGCGCGGGCCAGATGCGCAACTGTTCCAGCAACGCCTGCGAACTGGACGAGAACGCGTAGACGCGGGCGTCCCAGGCATCGGGCCCGGTAGGCGCGGGCGACGGCGCGGGCGGCGCAACGAGCGCCACACGCAAGCCGATCTGCGCAAGCCGCAGCGCGCACGCGCGCCCGACGATACCGCCGCCAACCACCGCCAGATGGTAGGCCGGTGCCTCCTTGGAAGCCGCCTTGGGAGAGGAAAACGCGGGTGTATTCATGGTGCGCCGATTATAGCGGCGGGGGCCGGCGCGACTTTGCCGCCGCGCAAATGTGTCACGGCAGGCACGCAACGCTGAAATGGGGTCGGTCGGTGTTTACGCCTAAGCAGGTGCCGAGGTGCGTCTGAATCACTTATGAGGATTGCGACGCGGGGTGCATTTTTTCTGCCACCCGAAGTGCCCCCAGCACCCCAAAAGTGGTCACGTCTTGGCATGTCCGCCAATCCGCAATGTGACGCCATTTCCACCTGAAAAACAGCGCTCAAGTCATCGCCCGGGATGGACGATAAAAGCCGGGCAATTCGACGTTTTGACGTGCGCGACCCGCCGATAGAGTGCGGGTCCGATCCATGGATTCCTGATCGCCATGTGGACTCTCTCCCATATGACACCGTTGCCCAGGCTGATTGCCGGTGCCGCATTGCTGGCGCTGGTTGGCTGCGCACAGTTGCAGACGCAGACGCACACAACGGCCACGCCCAACGCCCGCACCGCACCGGCAGGCGAGGTCATGAGCTTCACCATCCCGCCCGATGCACTGGGTGCGCATGACCCGCAACTGACCGCCGTGCTGACCAAGGCCGGCGCGCTGGCTGCCGCGCAGAAGCGCCCGGCGACGATCCAGGTTGCTGCGCTGGCGCAGGATTTCCGCTACCTGAACCAGGCGCTGTGGAATGGTGTGCCTGCGCAGCGTGCCAGTTACGTCCACCTGGAAAACCTGACCGTCAACGCCAGCCAGCCGTATGGCGTGACGATCCGCACGCAGGATTAAGAGGAATGTCATGCGTATGACCCATCTACTCTTTCCACTGACCGTCGGCCTGCTGGCCGTGCCGGCATCCGCATTCGCCGCACCGCCCGATTCTTTGATGCCGGCAACGGCGGCGGCCGCGGCGGCTGACAAGGTCTATCCGCCCCTGCCCTCGCTGGCGATGCTGCCGCCAGGCGGTGGTGGTGGTAGCGAAATCGAGCCTGCGCCCGCTGCGCGCACACGTGGCAGCAGGCGCAAGGCCACTTTCGTCCAGGTGCGCAAGGCAGCCGAGCCGGTGCCGCGCATGGTGGTGTCGGAGGCGACGCACACGTATCTGGCCGGCATCGAGCACCAGCTCGAAGCCGCCCTGCAGAAGTAACCAACCAACGACCGCACGCCGGAGCCGTCATGCCCGCCACCCACACCCTTCGCTTGATCTGTGGCCGACTTGGTGCAGCGCTTCTACTGGCGCTCTCGAGCTTTGCCGTCCATGCAGCAGGCGATTGCTTCGAGCAGGCCGGCGCCTACCAGGGCGTCAACCCGACGGTGCTACGCGCGATCGTGTGGTTTGAATCGAAGGGCGACGCGAATGCCGTGCACCGCAACGCCGACGGCTCGGTCGACATCGGCCAGGCGCAGATCAACTCGATTCATTTCAGTACGTTGGCGCGCTACGGGGTGCCGCGCCACGCGCTGACCGATGCCTGCGTCAACGTGTTTGTGGCGGCCTGGCTGCTCAAGCAAAAGATGGTTCGCCACGGAAACACGTGGCGTGCGATTGGCGCGTACCACTCCGAAACACCGGCGCAACGCGATTCCTACGCACGCAGCATCCAGCGTGTGCTGGTGTCGTGGGGGGAGTTGCAGCCCCGCTGATCGGCTAGCTGCCGATCGTCTTCTTAGTAGTAAGAGACGGTGGCGTACGCCTGACGTGCGCCGATCGAGCGGCGTTCACCGCTGACCAGGCGCATCAGCTCATCCTGGCGCGGGCAGACCAGCGCACGCACGCGGGCGTCGTTGGCCAGAATGCGCATCATCAGGTCGCGCTTGCGTTGCAGTTCTTCGCGCGACAAGGCCGGGCGCTGGGCGTGGCCCAGGCGTTCCATGTAGACCGCGCATTCGCGCTCCAGCGCGCTCACGCCGTCCCAATCGCCCATCTCGGCCGCCACGACCATCTCTGCGGACAGGGTGGCGATCGCCTCATAGCTGGCGAACAGGCTGTCGTTGCTGGCGACCACGTGGGTCGGGCGGGCGGCGGTGGTAACGGTCCAGGACATGCTGTGCTCCCCATTCAGATTTGTTGTTTGGAGTACGACATTGCAATAGGCATGCCCGGTCCGGGTGGCACCGGTTTTTGCTGGGCCAAAATTGGCCAAAAGCCTTATCCAGCCTGGGTTTACTGGCAGGCTATGGACTTCCCTACCCCCTTGCCGTCCCCCACCCTGGATGGGGTTTTGCGCAAAGTTGTTACGTTTCTGGAACGTCACGCGTAACGGCCCCGTAACGCGTTTTCAGCCCACCCCCCGGGCCTGCCGGGAATCGTCTTGCGTACCCGATGTGGCTTCCTAGAATTTGACAGTGGCGCGCCGCAGACGGATTGCGGGGCCGCTTTCGTCCGCTTGTCTTCGATACGGCCGGCTGCCTGCCGGCCCGTTTCCGACCCTCCATCCGGGCCAAGCCCTGACAACGTCCGCCCCGGTCGATTGCCGGGGCCGTGCGCGCATTCGTCAACCACGTCGGATGGAGGAAACCATGTCCTATCACCTGGAAGGCAGGCTGCTCGAAGTCTGCAATTGCCGCGTTCTGTGCCCGTGCTGGATCGGCGAAGACCCCGATTTCGGCACCTGCGACACCATCATCGCGTGGCACATGGACAAGGGCGCGATCGACGGTGTCGATGTGTCCGGCTGCACCATCGCCGCCGTCGCTCATGTCCCGGGCAACATCCTGGAAGGCAACTGGACGGCGGCGATCTTCCTCAACGACTCCGCCTCGGATGCGCAGGAGAAGGCGCTGCTCAAGGTCTACACCGGCCAGGCCGGCGGGCCGATTGCCGAACTCGCCAAGCTGATCGGCAAGGTCGTCTCGGTCGAGCGCGCACCGATCACGTTCGACATCATGGGCGCCAAGGGCACGCTCAAGATCGGCGCCGACTACTACGCCGAACTCGAACCGTACGTGAGCCCGACCGGCAGGCAGACCACACTGTCGGACACGGTGTTCTCGACCGTGCCCGGCGCGCCGGTGTTCGTGGGCAAGGCGCCGGTCTACCGCTCGAAGAACGCGGACATCGGCATCAACGTCGACCTCCAGAACCACAACGCGCTGCAGAGCACCTTCCTGTTCGACGCTTGAACGGTGGCGATCGTGCGCGTTGCCGCATCGCGCCACCAACGCGTCTTCCTGCCGGTGCTGGCCGGCCTGGTGACGCTTGCGTGGCTCACGCTGTGGCTGTGGGCGCGCAGCCCGTATGGACGCTATCTGGATCACGGCGACTGGACGGCCTCCGGCCCGGCGGCGTGGCTGTGCCGCGTCGTGCCGGCCGGGTCGCTCGTCGTGCCGGCGGCGCTCTACGCATTGGCCTGGACGCTGATGATCTTGGCGATGATGCTGCCGACCACGTTGCCGCTGTTCCAGGCGTTTGACCGCGTCGTTGCGGGGCGGGTGGATCGCCAGCGCCTGCTGGTGCTGCTGGGCGTGGGCTATCTGGCTGCCTGGAGCGCGTTCGGCCTGCTGGCGCATGGGCTGCATGCCCTACTGCTCGCCGGGGTCGCGCGGATGCCGCTGCTGGGCTGGTATGGCTGGCTGATTGGTGCGGCCACGCTGGCGGGTGCCGGTGCCTTCCAGTTCAGCGCGCTGAAGACTCGATGCCTCGACCAGTGCCGCTCGCCGCTGAGCTTCGTCATCAGCCATTGGCACGGCCCCGCGCCGCAACGGCAGGCGTTCCTGCTGGGCCTGCGCCACGGGCTGTTCTGCGTGGGGTGCTGCTGGGCGCTGATGCTGCTGATGTTCGTGGTGGGCGCGGGCAGTCTCGGCTGGATGCTGGTGCTGGCCGCCGCCATGGCGATCGAGAAGAACGTTGCGTGGGGGCGGCGGTTGTCTGCGCCATTGGGCGTGGCGCTGCTGGCGGGCGCCGCCGTGCTTGCGGCAACGCACCTCTGGGGCGCAGCGCCCATCGCGTGATGGCCACCATGGATGCCATGGATACCACCAACGACGGCCAGTTCGCCCTGCGCACGGTGGTGCTCACCAGCATCGCCATGGTGGCGTTTGCCGCCAACTCGCTGCTGTGCCGGCTGGCGTTGCAGCATGCGGCCATTGATGCGGCGAGCTTCTCCTGCATCCGGCTGGTGTCGGGGGCGATCACGCTGGCCATCCTCGCGCGGTTCAACGCCGGCCGGGCGCCAGAAGCCCGCACGGATTGGACCGCCGCGGCCATGCTGTTCGCCTACGTCGCCCTCTTCTCGTTCGCGTATCTCACCCTCAGCGCGGGCACGGGGGCGTTGATCCTGTTCGGCGCGGTGCAGCTCACCATGCTGGGCGCAGGCCTGACTGCGGGCGAGCGGTTCGAGCCGCTCGGCTGGCTGGGTTTTTCGCTGGCGCTGGGTGGCCTCGTCTATCTGGTATCGCCCGGTGTGACGGCACCGACGCCGCTGGGCGCCGCACTGATGACCGTGGCCGGCGTGGCCTGGGGCGTGTATTCGCTGCGGGGGCGGGGGCTCGACAATCCGCTGGGCGCCACCGCCGGCAACTTTCTGCGGGCCGCACCCATGGCCGTCGCCTTGAGTGCCGTGCTGGTCGCCCGCGCGCATGCCAGCCCGGCTGGGATTGCGCTGGCGCTGGCCTCCGGCGCAATCACGTCGGGCATCGGCTATGTGATCTGGTATGCCGCTCTGAAGGGGCTGTCGGCGATCCGCGCGGCGGCAGTGCAACTGTCGGTACCGCCCATTGCAGCGTTCGGCGCGGTGCTGTTCCTGGCCGAGCCGCTCACGCCAAGGCTGGCAACGGCCTCCGCTGCCATCCTGGGCGGGATCGCCCTGGTGCTGGCGAGCCGTACACAGCGCAAGCGGAACGAGGCGGCGTCGCAGGGCTAGACCCCATCCGGAGCGGTTACAATCACGCCTTTCCGTGAACGACGCGCACAGTCTTGTTTCCGCTGTGCTGCCGCCTTCCCCCGCGTCACGTAACCCCTTGATTTAGAGCCTTTTTCACCATGAGCCTCCAATGCGGCATCGTCGGTCTGCCGAACGTCGGCAAGTCGACCCTGTTCAATGCCCTGACCAAAGCCGGCATCGCCGCCGAGAACTACCCGTTCTGCACGATCGAACCCAACGTGGGCGTGGTGGAAGTGCCGGACGCGCGCTTGGCCGCGCTGGCCGAGATCGTCAAGCCGGAGCGCGTGCTGCCGGCGGTCGTCGAGTTCGTCGACATTGCAGGCCTGGTGGCGGGCGCATCCAAGGGGGAAGGCCTGGGCAACCAGTTCCTCGCCAACATCCGCGAAACGGATGCCATCACCCACGTGGTGCGCTGCTTCGAAGATGACAACGTGATCCACGTGGCCGGCAAGGTTGACCCGATCGCCGACATCGAAGTCATCAACACCGAACTGGCCCTCGCTGACCTGGCTACGGTGGAAAAGGCGCTGCAGCGCTACACCAAGGCCGCCAAATCGGGCAATGACAAGGAAGCCGCCAAGCTGGTTGCCGTGCTGGAAAAGGCCCAGAAGGTGCTGGACGAAGCCAAGCCGGTGCGCGGCCTGAACCTGACCGATGAGGAATGGGCGACGCTCAAGCCGCTGTGCCTGATCACAGCCAAGCCGACCATGTACGTCGCCAACGTGCGCGAAGACGGCTTCGAAAACAACCCGCACCTGGATGCCGTGCGCAACTACGCTGCGCAGACGAATTCGCCGGTGGTGGCCGTGTGCGCCGCCATCGAAGCCGAAATTGCCGACCTGGACGACGCCGACAAGGCCGAATTCCTGGCCGACATCGGCATGGACGAGCCGGGCCTGAACCGCGTGATCCGCGCCGCCTTCAAGCTGCTGGGCCTGCAAACGTACTTCACGGCCGGCGTGAAGGAAGTGCGCGCCTGGACGATCCACATTGGCGACACCGCCCCGCGCGCCGCTGCCGCCATCCACACGGACTTCGAACGCGGCTTCATCCGCGCCCAGACGATTTCGTACGACGACTTCATCCAGTTCAAGGGTGAACAAGGCGCCAAGGAAGCCGGCAAGATGCGCGCCGAAGGCAAGGAATACATCGTCAAGGATGGCGATGTGTTGCACTTCCTGTTCAACGTCTGACGACTTTTTCTGCTCTAGGGGGCATCCCCAAGAAAGAGCGCGCCCAGTCCAAGCGCAAGAGAAAGGCCGCATAAAAGGAATGCATGAGCGACGCGCCCGTATCTCTCGTTCCAGCTCCGGAAGGCTACGCGAGCTGGTTGGGTGAGCTGAAGAGCCGCATTCATGGTGCTCAGCAACGGGCCGCGCTGGCCGTCAATCGCGAGCTGGTTCTGCTCTACTGGCAGATTGGTCGTGACATCCTGCAGCGGCAGGCTGCACAAGGCTGGGGCGCCAAGGTCATCGAACGGCTAGCGCATGACCTCAAGACGGCCTTTCCCGACATGAAGGGCTTCTCCCGCGCCAACCTGATGTACATGCGCTCTTTCGCGGAGGCATGGCCGGACGCGGCAATTGTCCAACAGGCTGTTGGACAATTGCCCTGGGGGCACAACCTCGTATTGCTGGCCAAGCTGAAGCAGCCAGAACAACGTCTTGCCTACGCCCAACGGGCAGTGGAGCAAGGCTGGTCGCGCGCCACGCTGGAAATTCATATTGAATCCCGCCTGCTGGAGCGAGAAGGCCAAGCGATCACCAACTTCGCCGATCGCCTGCCCGCGCCGGGCACCGATCTGGCCCGGCAATCGCTCAAAGACCCTTACCTGTTCGACTTCCTGGATGTCGGCCAGGAAGCCAATGAACGGGAAATCGAGGCGGCACTGGTCAAGCACATTACCCAGTTCCTGCTGGAACTGGGCGCGGGCTTTGCCTTCGTCGGCCGCCAGGTTCATCTTGAAGTCGGTGGTGACGACTTCTTCATCGACTTGCTGTTCTACCACCTCAAGCTGCGCTGCTACGTGGTCGTCGAACTGAAAGCCGAGAAGTTCAAACCGGAGCACCTCGGTCAGTTGAGCTTCTACCTCACCGCCGTGGACATGCAGGTCAAGGCTGAACAGGACAACCCGACCATCGGCCTGCTGCTATGCAAAAGCAAAAACACTGTTGTGGCCGAGTACGCGCTGCGTGACAAGACCCAGCCCATCGGCGTGGCGGAATACCAGTTGATGGAATCCCTGCCTGAAGAACTGCAAACCAGCCTGCCCAGCATCGAGCAGATCGAGCGTGAACTGGGAGGCGAGCCTGAATAAGCACACCGCCAAACTGCTGGAAAAGCACTTCCCAAAAGCCCCGCAGTGCGGGGCTTTCCTTATGGGCAACGCGCAAGCCAACGGTCTGCCGTCAGACTAGTTCAGCGCCCTTCAGCTCAGGGATCAAGAAGAACGTCGCCAGCATGTCCAGCACATAGATGCCGGCCAGAAGCGCAATCGCCACCTGAAACGAATACGCCGCCGCCAGGCTGCCGATCGCCACCGGCCCAAACCCACCGATGGCACGGCCAATGTTGAACAGTACGTTCTGCGCAGTGGCCCGAGCGGCCGTCGGATACGCCTCGGAGATGAGCGCGCCGTAGCCGCCGATCATGCCGTTGACGAACATGCCCATGAGCGCGCCGGCCCAGAGCATCGTCACCGGATCGGTCAGCTGCGCATAGGTCAACACCATGGCCACGGCACCCGCCTGGAAGATCAGGAACGTCGGCTTGCGCCCGATGCGGTCGGCCAGATGACCGAACACCACGATGCCGGCCATCATTCCGAGAATCGTGACGGAGGTCCACAGCGCAGACTTGGTGAGCGAGAAGCCCAGCGTCTTGCCCAGATACGTCGGCAGCCAGATCATGATGCCGTAGTAGCCGAAGTTCTGGACGGCGCAGAGGATGACGATGCCCAGGCTGGTGCGCGTGGTGCGGGCATCGGCCACCAGCAGCCGGAAGGCATTGGGCTTCGGGCGCGCGGCATCCACGTGGCGGACGAAGACGACCGGCTCGTGCAGCGTCTTGCGGACCAGCCAGGCCACCAGCGCGGGCGCCAT
>RepKanNP_Acetate_BrdU_F21BDRAFT_1000217_pt1 | contig 29041 bp, 29 predicted proteins | sample RepKananBrdUF21B_FD_10624 | JGI IMG/M metagenome (IMG submission 10624)
CCCCGCCGCTGCCGCCTGCAGCAGCAGCGATGAATCCTGGAACATCAGCCCACCGCGCGGCTCGACAAACCCCTCCATACCAGCGGCCTCGAACCAGGGCGTCCAGTCCTCGCCCTCGCTGCGCAGCAAGGTCATGCCCGCCATCTCGGCCAGCGTGCACGGCAGGCGGCCACCGTTGTACGACGGGCTGCAGATCGGGAAGAACACGTCGTCGAGCAGCTTCTCCACATACAGGCCCGGATAGTTGCCCGAGCCCATGCGCAACGCCACATCCACCTCTTCACGCCCGAAATCGACCAGCGCGGGGCTGGAGAACAACTCCACCTCCAGTTCGGGGTGCTTTTCGATGAAGGTGCCGATATGCGGTGTGAGCCAGCGCGCGGCAAACGAGGGCATGGTGCTGATGGCCAGACGGTTGTCACGGTTGCCGGCGCGCAACTGGTGCGTGGCCTGGGCGATCTGGTCAAGCGCCTCGCGCACGCGATCGGCGTAGACACGGCCCGCATGGGTGAGCGTGACGCGCTTGCCGCGCCGCTCGAACAGCGGCACACCGAGATCTTCCTCCAATGCGCGCATCTGGTGGCTGACCGCGCCGTGCGTGACGAACAACTCCGTCGCCGCGCGCGAAAAACTCTCATAGCGGGCCGCCGCCTCGAACACCCGCAGTGCGCCCAGCGGGGGCAGGCGCATCGGTTCGCGGATCTCCGTCATATTCCCTCCGGATTTTGTTGTGCTGCTTCTTATCTCTATGTGAGCTGCACTATCAAAGACAACAATATATATCGTTTTGTACTAGGCAACCAACCACCTAGACTACTTCCACGGCAGGCCCCGCCTCGATGCCGTGAAGGAGCCGATCATGAAAGCTGTACTAACAAAAATTGTATTCACTCTCCAACCCGGCGAAGTGGTGGCACTGCGTATGCCAGCGAACCAGAACCTGCGGGTTGAAGAAGCTTTTGGCCGTGACGTGTGGGTCACGCACGAGAACAAAGCCGGCGACGAATGGCTGCACGCTGGCGGCAGCGTCGCCGTCACGCGCGGCGAGGAAATCGTTGTCTCGGTCGATCCGAAAGCCGCCGGCCCGGTGTCGCTGGCGATGGAAGCGGTAGATGGCCACATGCCGCGCAAACCGTGGCACGTGACAGATGGCTGGCGGCATACGCTGGCCGCGCTCGGCTGGAATGAGCACGCCGAAACGCCGATCGTGGCGGCCTGAGCTGGCCACCTGAGCACGCCGGACCCGTTTTAGCCTCCTTTTGCGGCCGATGCCGCGAAAGCCCGATGCCGGTGCGATGCATCCCATCGCACCGGCATCGTTTTTTGAGGCCAACCCTACGAGCCGACTGGGCAAAGGCGCCCCGGCGCCATCGGCGGCCCTGCGATACACTCGCGAGCATGATTCCGATTGACATCGTCGAACGCGGCTTGCTGGACTACGCCGCCTGCTTCGACGAAATGCAGACCTTCACCGCCAACCGCAACAAACCCGGCGGTCCCGACACCCCCGACACGATCTGGCTGGTCGAACACCCGCCGGTGTTCACGCTCGGTCTGGCCGGTGATCCGGCACATCTGTTGGCCCCCGGCAACATCCCGTTGGTCAAAGTCGACCGTGGCGGACAGATCACTTACCACGGCCCCGGCCAAGTCGTTGCTTACCTTTTGCTCGATCTGCGCCGCCGCGGGCTGTTCGTGAAGGCGCTGGTCGACGCCATTGAAGCGGCCGTCATCGAGACGCTCGCCACGTATAATGTCGCCTCCGAACGCAAGGCTGGCGCCCCCGGCATCTACCTGTCGAGCGGGCCGCATGCTGGCGCCAAGATCGCTGCGCTGGGGCTGAAGATCCGCAACGGCTGCAGCTACCACGGCGTGAGCCTGAACCTGGCGATGGACCTGTCGCCCTTCACGCAGATCAACCCGTGTGGCTATGCCGGCCTGGAAACCGTCGACATGGTGACCGCCGGCGCCCACGATGCGTCCGGGCGCGTCGTCGACGCGAACGACTGGCAACCCGTTTCCCGCGACCTGGCCAATGCGCTGGTCGCCCAATTGCAGCAACGCGCGCAAGCGCAACCTGCCGAAGCCGCTACCGCCTAGCGGCCGGCATGCAGCCGACCCAAGCGTGTGTCACAAGCGCACGCGGAGAACACGATGACCGATTCCGCCACCGGCGCCACTGTCGCCGAAACCTCTGCAGCCCCGTCGAACAAACCGTACGACGCCACCGCTAAGCAGAAGTCGCTCGACAAGACCGCGCGCATCCCCATCAAGATCGTGCCGGCCGAAAAGCTCAAGAAGCCGGACTGGATCCGCGTGCGTGCCGCCACCGGCAACTCGCGCTTCTACGAGATCAAGGACATCCTGCGCGCCAACAACCTCGTGACGGTGTGCGAAGAGGCCAGCTGCCCGAACATCGGCGAATGCTTTGGCAAGGGCACGGCCACGTTCATGATCATGGGCGACAAGTGCACACGCCGCTGCCCGTTCTGCGACGTCGGCCACGGCCGCCCGGACCCGCTCGACGTGAACGAGCCGGAAAACCTGGCCAAGACCATCGCCCAGCTCAAGCTCAACTACGTCGTCATCACCAGCGTCGACCGTGACGACCTGCGTGACGGCGGCGCCCAGCATTACGTGGATTGCATCAGCCGCACGCGCGCGCTGTCGCCGGCCACGCGCATCGAAGTGCTGGTGCCCGACTTCCGCGGCCGCCTGGAAAAGGCGCTGGACATCCTCCAGGCATGCCCGCCGGACGTGATGAACCACAACCTCGAAACCGTACCACGCCTGTACAAGCAGGCCCGCCCGGGCGCCGACTACGCGCACTCGCTCAAGCTGCTGAAGGACTTCAAGGCGCGCAACCCGAACGTGCCGACCAAGTCCGGCCTGATGGTCGGCCTGGGCGAGACCGACGAGGAAATCCTCGAAGTCATGCGCGACATGCGCGAGCACGACATCGACATGCTGACCATCGGCCAGTACCTGGCGCCGTCCGGCCACCACCTGCCGGTGCTGCGCTACGTGCATCCGGACACCTTCAAGATGTTCGAAGAGAAGGCCTACGAGATGGGCTTCACGCACGCCGCCGTGGGCGCCATGGTGCGCAGCTCGTACCACGCCGATCAGCAAGCGCACGAAGCCGGCGTGGTCTGATCGACCAGCGGAAACGCTGCACAAACAAAAAGGGCCTTGGGGTGAAACCCAAGGCCCTTTTGCTTTGGTGCAGTTCGATTAGACGTTCGAAGCAGCGTCCTTCGGATACGAAGCATCGCCATTCCACGACAAGTAACCATAGGTGTCGGCCTGGCGGTCAGCGCCTTGGGTGTACGGGTCGAACTTGGCAGCAGCGCCGTCCGTGTACGGATCAGCCTTGGCGATAGCGCCATCGGTGTACGGGTCGGCCTTACCGACGGCACCTTGGGTGTACGGGTCGAAGCGGTCACCCTTCCACGACAGGTAGCCGTAGGTATCGGCCCGGCGATCGGCGCCTTGCGTGTAGACGTCGTACTTGGCGGCGGCGCCCTGTGTGTAGGGGTCAGCCTTGGCGACAGCGCCTTGCGTGTAGGGATCAGCGCTTTGCACGGCAGCTGCGGCCGGTTGGGCCGACAGCAGTGCAGCAGAAGCGGACACAGTGGCCACCAGGGCCAGCAGGGTGTTGCGGGAGAAAGCGGTTGCGAGACGGGTGTTCATGATCGGCTCCTTTTATGTGCCTGGATGTTCGGTTGCGCTCAGTTCGTTGCGCTTGAGGTGAGAATAGATCGTTGCCCCCGAAGAATAAATGGCACTTCAAAGAAAAGACTGTTCTTCTATTATCAACAATACAGCACCGCAGCAAACATTGATGCAGAGGTGCTTGCATCACATTGCTCACAGCATCACGACAACTTGGTGCACAGAGCCGGCGTCGTCAGACCGCCGCGTGCAAAATGCCGCGCAAACAGAAAAGCCCTGGGTTTCACCTCCAGGGCCTTTTCTTTTTTCAAGCGACCGGATCAGGCACGCGCGTCAGAAGTCGTCGGATACGTCGTATCGCGGTTCCACGACAGGTAGCCATAAGTGTCGGCCTGGCGATCGGCACCATCGGTGTACGGGTCGACCTTGGCGGCGGCGCCATCCGTGTACGGATCGGCCTTGGCGACAGCACCTTGCGTGTACGGGTCGGCCTTCGTCTGTTCGGCGACGGCCGGTTGGGCCAGCAGTGCGGCAGAAGCGGACACGGCGGCCACTAGGGTCAAGAGGGTGTTGCGGGAGAGACGAGTGTTCATGGTCGGTTCCTTATGTGGCTGGATATTCGGTGGCGCTCAACGTGTTGCGCTTGAGATCAGAATAGATAGTTGCCACCACCGACAAAATAAGAAACGTCCTAAACGATAGTTCCAAAAGCAGCATCAATACGTCGATGTGGTGGACGAAGCCAATGACTCGGTGACCGGCATCGCGCCGCTGACCGACTCCTGCCTGATCGCGCCGGCATTGATGTCGTATCGGTTGGTGGTGTGTACCTCGCCCGCGTACCTGGCCACGCACGGTACGCCGCGGCATCCGAGCGAGCTGGCCGAGCACGAATACCTGGGCTTTGCGTACTGGGCGCCACCCACCGCGCTCGACTGGCAGTTCACCAATGCACATGGGCCGGAACATGCGGCGCGCGTGAAAAGCCGCTTCTCGATCGACAACGGCGCCGGACTGCGCATGGCGGCGCTTGAAGGGCTGGGCATCAGCCTGCAGCCGATGCTGAAATATCTTGCGAGCGGCAGGCTGGTCCTGCTGCTTGCCGATGATGAACTGCCGTCTCGGCCGATCCACCCGCTCTACTCGCCCGACCGGAGGCCGACGCCCAAGTTGCCCAGCTTCATCGATGCCGTGATCGCTGCATTCGGCAAATAGCGCGAGCGAAAAAAAACCGCGCTCGAAAGCGCGGTCTTGCCAAAACAACACGAACCTATTGCTGCGCTGGCTGCCCTGGGCGCGGCGCGCCAGGCGCTTCCGCCACCGGCCGCCCTGCCTGCTTGTTCCGCCACCAGCCCATCAGCGTCAACGCAAGCCAGAAGAATTGCGTCAGGAACGATGACAGGTTGAATGAACCCATCAGCGAAATCAGGATGCAGATCGGCCCGATCATGTTGAGCCGGACGGCAAATGCGCTGGTTGGCGATTTATGCAAGACCTGCACGCCGAAGTGCGCAGAAACATAAGCGGCGACGCCGACCAGACCGACAACGTCGGTAAAACCCAGGGAGGCCATGGTGTGTTGCTCTCAGAGCGAAGGTTGTGAGGAAAGGGTTGAAGGAAAGACGCCGCCTGCCGCTCAGTACGCTGCCGTCAGCTTGAGCACGACCGTGCGCCGGCCAAGCGTCATGCGGTCGGCGCCGTTACGCGCCGACACCTGGTTGGCATAGGCAGACGCGTCAGCACCAGTGAGGGCAGCGGACAGCGTCAGGAACTTGTTGATGGGCCGCGACAGCTCGACACGGTAGTCGGTAAAGCTGAATGCGCCGTGGTTACGCACGTGCTCATGGCCGATGTGCAGACCAAGCGTGAAATCGTTGGGCAGCGGCACAGCCCAGTTGGCCTCGGCATAGGTCGAGCCACGGCTGCCTTTGTCGATACCGTCGGCCAGCGAGTTGCCATCAAAGCCGAAGTAGTTCGACAACGATGTCCACAGCTTGACCGACACGCCGCGCCAACCGGTGCCAACCATCCACTCCGTGTAGCCGTAGCCGGTGGCCGGGCCGCCCGCAAAGGCCTTGTCATAGCGGGCACCCGGATACCAGTAGCGATACAGCCCGGTGGTCAGCTCGATGTCGTGCGCGACGGTGGTGGCGTAGCCCACGTAGGTGTCGATTTCCACATGGCCGCCGGCGATGACGTGGTCGCTGATCTGCGAGCCCCACGCGCCGATGTAGAAGCCATTCGGCATCGTGTAATCGACGCCCGCCTGCAGCGCGGGCTTGCCCCACGTCTGGCGCAGGCCGCGCGACACGTACTGGGAGACGACGGAGGCATTGGCCGACCAGCGCTTGTCGTCGCTGGCCGGTACGTCATCGGCGTGCGCGGGCAGCGCAGCAGCGCATGCCGCTGCCCCGCCCAGCATCGTCGCGACCTTGCGCCAGCGCATCAGGCCGTCACCAGTTCGCTGGCGACCAGCGATTTGGCGGGCGCCTGCAGCGGCGATTTGCCATGCACGTAGAACGCCGCATCCGAACGCGCCAGCGGTGCCACGCCACGAATACGATCGGCGATCTTCTCGGCCATCATGATCGTCGGCGCGTTCAGGTTGCCGGTGACGATGCGCGGCATGATTGATGCATCGACCACGCGCAGGCCTTCCAGCCCATGCACGCGGCCCTCGTTGTCGACCACGGCCATCGGGTCATCGGCCGAGCCCATCTTGCAAGTGCAGGACGGATGCAGCGCGGTCTCGGCATGGTCGCGCACGAAGGCGTCGATCTCGGCATCGGTCTGCACGCTCGGGCCGGGGCTGATTTCACGGCCGCGGTATTGGTCGAATGCGCGCTGCGCGATGATGTCGCGCGTAATGCGCACGCCGGCGCGAAATTCGCGCCAGTCCACGTCATGCGCCATGTAGTTGAACAGGATGCGCGGCTTGTCACGCGGGTCGCGCGAGGCAAGCTTCACGTAACCCGTGGACGGCGAACGCATCGACCCAACGTGGCACTGGAAGCCATGCATCTTCACCGGGTTGCTGCCGTCGTAATTCACCGCCAGCGGCAGGAAGTGGTACTGGATGTTCGGCCACTCGAAGCTGTCATCGCTGCGGATGAAGCCGCCTGCCTCGAAGTGGTTGCTGGCGCCGGGGCCGGTGCCGTTCATGTACCACTCCAGGCCGACCTTCGGCTTGTTGTACCAGAGCGTGGATTCGTAGATCGACACCGGGCGCAGGCACTCGTACTGGATGTACATCTCCAGGTGGTCCTGCAGGTTTTCACCCACACCCGGCAGGTGCGCGACAGAGTGGATGCCCATGGCGCGCAGTTCATCCGCATTGCCCACGCCCGAGCGTTGCAGCAACTGCGGCGAAGCGATGGCGCCGCTGGTGACGATCACCTCGCGGCGCGCACGCCACGTTTCGCGGTTGCCATCCATCAGCGCTTCGACGCCCACGGCACGCGTGCCCTCGAAGATCACGCGATCCGCCAGCACGCGCGGCAGCACCGTCAGCGTGGAACGCTTGCGCGCGGTATCCAGATAGCAGAGCGACGTACTGGCACGGCGGCCCTTGGCGGTCACGGTGCGGTCCATCGGCCCCAGACCTTCCTGGCGATAGCCGTTCAAGTCGTCCGTGGCTGGAATGCCAGCCTGCTCACCGGCTTCGATAAAGGCGTGGAACAGCAGGCTGTTGTCCTGCTTGGGCGTGGTGACCTGCAGCGGGCCAGCATCGCCGTGCCAATCGTTGGCGCCCTTGTCGTACGTTTCCGACTTGCGGAAGTACGGCAGGCAATCCGCGTACGTCCAATCGTCGAGTTGGAAGTCGCTCGCCCAGCGCTCGTAGTCCATCGCGTTGCCGCGGATGAAACACATGCCGTTGATGAGCGACGAGCCGCCCAGCCCCTTGCCGCGGCCCTGCGCCATACGGCGGTTGTTCATGTGCGGCTCGGGCTCGGTTTCGTAGGCCCAGTTGTACGTCGTGCCCTGCAGCGGATAGGCCAGCGCAGCCGGCATCTGCGTGCGGAAATCCCAGCGGTGGTCGGGGCCGCCCGCTTCGAGCAGCAGCACGGTCACGTCCGGGTCTTCGGTCAGGCGCGCGGCCAGCACGCAGCCGGCCGAACCTGCGCCCACGATGATGTAGTCGTATTCCTGTACGGTATTTGTCGTCAAAACAAGCCCTCCCTGGTTACGCAGCGTCCGTGCCAAACCAGCCCATCGGGGCCGGTGCGAGGTTGATGTAGCTGTGCTTGAGTTCGGTGTACTCGTCCAGGCCACCGCGGCCGAGTTCACGGCCAATGCCGCTGGCCTTGTAGCCGCCCCACGGTGCCTCTGGGAAGTACGGGTGATAGTCGTTCGCCCACACCGTGCCGAAGCGCAGTGCGCGCGAAACGCGGTTGGCGCGGTCCAGATCGCGCGTCCACACAGCGCCGGCTAGGCCGAACGGCGTGTTATTGGCACGGCGCACGGCCTCTTCTTCGGTAGAGAAGCGCTCAATGGTCAGTGCCGGGCCAAAGATCTCTTCAGTGGCGATCTTCATGTTGTCGTTCACGTTGGTGAGCACGGTCGGCTCCAGCCAGAAGCCACGCTCGAACTGCGTGCCTTCCGGCGCCTTGCCGCCACAGCGCAGCACTGCGCCCTCGGCCACACCGGCTTGCACCATGTTGACGATCTTCTGGCGCTGGAAGGCCGATTGCACCGGGCCCATCTGCGTGCCGTCTTCAAAGCCGTTGCCGATGCGGATGCGCTTGACGCGCTCGACCAGCGCTTCGACAAAGCGATCATGAATGCCGTCTTGCAACATCAGGCGCGAGCCGGCCGAGCACACCTGGCCGGCGTGGAAGAACGCAGCGTTGACGGCGTGATCGACAGCGGCATCGAAGTCCGCATCGTCAAAGATGATGTTCGGGTTCTTGCCGCCCAGCTCCAGGCCGATTTTCTTGAAGTTGCCGATGGCGGCATTCATGACCGCCGCACCGGCCACTGCACCACCCGTGAACGAGACCAAATCCACGTCCAGGTTGCGCGACAGTTCGGCACCGGCTTCACCGGCACCCGTGATCAGGTTGAACACGCCCGCCGGCACACCCACTTCAATCAGCAGCTCGGTAAAGCGATGCGTGGTCAGCGGCGTCAGGTTGCTCGGCTTGATGACGATGGTGTTGCCCGCACCCAGTGCGGGGGCGATCTTCCACGCGGCTTGCAGCAGCGGGTAGTTCCACGGCGTGATGAGGCCGCACACGCCCACCGGCTCGCGCAGCGTACGGCTGATGACATGCGACGGGGCTTCGTTGACGAGGCCCGACTCGGTGGCGACCAGGCCAGCAAAGTAGCGGAACGTGGCGGCAATGCCGTCCATGTCCCAGCGGCTTTCAATGATGGTCTTGCCGGTGTTCAGCGATTCGAGCGTGGCGAGGTTTTCCGCATCGGCGTCGATCGCGTCGGCAATGCGGTTGAGCAGGCGGGCACGCTCGCGCGTGCCGGTGTTGCGCCACGGGCCTTCGTCAAAGGCGCGGCGAGCGGCGGCGATGGCGCGCTGTGCGTCGGCCACGGACGCGTCGGCGGCCTGCGTCAGGACGTTTTCGTTGGCAGGATCGACGATGTCGCGGTACACGCCGCCTTCGGGCTGCACCCACTGGCCGTCGATATACAGATCAAGACGGGGTGCCAGCGTGGCGGAACGAAAATCGGTGGAAAGAGAAGCTTGCGTCATATCCAGTAGCCCTGTTGATGGCTGGCGCACACAGAAGACGGCGCCCGAAATGCCGACACCGTAGCGCCTGAACAGGCGGGATTCGGTGCGGCGACCCAGAAATTCACTGTTGGTGTTTTTATTTACCTTTAGAGAATTATGGACTAGTCTAGGAAAAATTAGTTGCCTCAGGCCAATCGTTAAGACCTAACAATCAGGCAATTGGATAGTTTTTCGCTATTTTCGAGGCGTTATACTGTCGCGAATCACTCTCAGTAAATCCCGCTCCATGACCGCTGCTTCACTCCCGTCGTCTGACGGCCCGCTCGATGACGACAGCTTTGCCGGCCGCCTCAAAGGCGTGCTGACGCGCGGCCGCATCCAGCTCAAGCAGGTGGCGGCGGCGCTGGGGGTGTCGCCCTCGGCGGTGCATAAGTGGACGCGCGGCGGCGAGATCGAATACGCCAACCTGCTGGCGCTGGCGCGCTTCCTGAACGTGAACTGGCTGTGGCTGCGCTACGGTGACCGCGCGCTGGCCGACCTGGAAGCCAACCTGAGCACCGACACCCGCGCCCGTGAAGGCCGCCAGAAGCACCTGGCCGCCATCATGGAAAGCGAGGCGCGCATGACCTTCGCGCAGGAGATTTCCGGTGTGGTCACGTGGGAGTGGAATCTGCTGACGGATGCGGTGGCGTATTCACCGAATGCCGCGCGGCTGTTCGGCCGGCCGATCCGTACGCTGGACGATTTCTGGCACTGCGTCGCCCCCGAAGACGCACCGGGTGTGCAGGCCGCCATCGCGCAGAACCTGGCCGAGGGCGGTGTCTACGCCCATGAATTCCGCATCAACCCGGCGCCGGATACGGTGCGCTGGATCGTCTCGCGCGCCACACTCGTGCGCGATGCGCAGGACCGCCCGGTCAAGATGATCGGCCTCAGCCTGGACATTACCGAGCGCCGCACGGCCGAGGCCGCGCTGCGCGATTCGGAAGCGCTGCTCGCCAAGGCGCAGCAGATCGCCCGCTTGGGAAGCTGGGTCTGGGAGCCCGGCAGCGACGCCTGCCGCTGGACCGACGAGGCGTACCGCATCTTCGGTTGGGTACCGCAAGCCACGCCGGTGACGATGGCGCGCTACCTGGATGCCATCGTTCCCGCCGATCGCGCCCGTGTGCAGGCCGTGCTGGACCAGGCCGTGACCACACGCCAGCCGTATCGCGTGGAATACACCATCGCCCTGCCCGACGGCACGCGCCGTCATATCCACGAGGAAGGCGAGGCGCAGGACCCGACGGCTGCCACACCCACCATGATCGGCGCCGCGCAGGACGTGACCGCCGAAGTGGAAGCGCAGGCCGCCTTCCGCGACAGCGAAGCCAAGCTGCGCACGCTGTTCGAGCAAGTACCGGTCGGCATCGCGCAAGTCAGCCTGGAGGGCCGCTGCCTGCGCGCAAACCCGTGGCTGTGCAAGCTGCTGGGGCAGCCCGAGGCCGCGCTGCAGCAGCGCACGCTGCTCGATCTCACGCATCGAGATGACCTTGCGCGCCACCTGCGCCAATACGGCGAGCTGCTCGCCGGCACGGTGCCAACCTATGCGCTCTCGCTGCAACTGGTACGCGGCGATGGCTCGGCCGTACCGGTGCGCGTGACCACGTCACTGGCGCGCGATCCGGCCACTGAGGCGCCGTTGCACCTCATCACCGTGGTGGACTTGGTGCCTGAGGCAGGTGCTTCCTAACGCACCACCGTCACTTGACGTTGCATACGTCAACTTCTGACAAACCCGTCAATCGTTGCGACTGATTTTCCGGCATGCCTGGAGGGCCGGCTTAGACTCACTCAGAAATACCTTCAGTTAATTTTTGCACCTCCAGTAACTTACGCGCCGCCCGCATGATGCATCGCGGGCACGGCGCACAGAACAAGGAGACCGGTTTTGGCTTCATCCTCCGCCGCCCGCGCGGCACATCATCGACGTACGCTGCAGTGGGGCTACCGCTGGGCGCTATGGGCCGCGATTCTGTGGGGCGCCTGGTACGTGCCGGGCACGGCCGTCTGGCATGAATCGCCATTCGGTGCGCTGGACCTCTCCGATCCGCGCGTCTTCCTGACCTGCGCGGCCGTCATCACGGCATTCCACAGCTGCATGGTGGTGCTGTTCCAGTGGGTGTGGCTCGGCACGCTAGGCAAGCTGGGCGACTACTTCCGCACCATCGGCCAGTTCCGCAAGATCTCGCGCTGGTACTTCATTGCCGCCGTGGCCGGCGGACTGATGGCCAACTTCGGCTCGTACCTGGCGATGGGCTACGTGGGCGCGGTGTTTGCGGCAGTGGCCGGCCTCCTCTACCCCGTGGTGGGCGCGACGGTGGCCAAGCTTTGGTACAACGAGCGCATCAGCGCGCGGGCGGCGGTGGGCATCGCCATCATCATCCTGGGCGGCGTGGCGATCTATGCGCCGGCGCTGATGGCCGAATCGCACAGCGGCGGCAACCAGTGGATCGGCTACCTGGGCGGCGCCATGGCCGCCATCGGTTGGGGGCTGGAAGGCGCGATCGTCGGCCGCGCGATGGACGTGACCGACCCCGACTGCGGTGTCTCCATCCGCTACACCGCCGAGGCCATCTACTGGGTCGTCCTCATCCTGCCGGCCATCGCGCTATTCGCACATGTGCCAGTGCCCGTCACAACCATCGTCTCCGGCATCGTGCACAGCAAGGCGCTGCTGTGGCTGGCGGTGGGCGGGCTCACCTTCTCGTTCTGCGCGGTGGCCTGGTACAAGTCTTTCCCGCTGATCGGCGTGGGGCGCGGGCAGGCGCTGGGGGCGTTCTACGCGATGTTCGCCACGATCTTCACCGCTGTCTTCACGCTGCAGTTTCCGGAGTGGTACTTCCTGATCGGGCTGGCGCTGGTGATCTTCGGCGGCTTCGTGATGGTGTCGGAAAGCTCGGAAAACCTCGAAGTGATCCGCGGCACGGCACCTGCCATTCCCACCACAACAACAGCAACCACGGAGACACACGCATGAAGCTGCACATGAAGGGCTACATCCTGCAATTGCTGGCCGACGGCGACGGCCTGTGGGACAGCGACATCGCCCATCGCACCTGCGTTGAATACGGCAAACCCGAAGACGAGTACTGGACGGGCAGCATCCGCGCGATCCTGGCCGACCTGTACTCCGGCGGCCTGGTGCAAACGCCCGAAGACTCGCTGGACGAAGCCACCGGCAAGGTGCACTTCCGCTATGTCATCACCGAGTTTGGCCGCCAGCGCATGGCGGACACCGGCCTGATCGAAGTCGAACCGAAGGAGACCACGCAATGAACTACTGGGGCTATCCGTTTGCCGACGTGCTGGCGATCGCGATGATCGTCGGGTTGAGTGCGCTGGCGCTGTATCAGGCACGCACGTATACGAAGCAGCTCTGACGCTGCGCATCCTATCGATGCAAGCAAAACGGCCCGCTGACTTGATTGCCAGCGGGCCGTTTCGTTTGGGTACTGCTTATGCGCCGAGTGCCGGGTCCGACACGCTCGGGCGATCCGTCTCTACGTGGCCGGCCAGGCGGCGCTGGAAGCCGGCGTCGGTGCTGGCCGTAATGGTCAGGTCGTACCAGGCGTGCTGACCACGCAGGTCCAGGTACACCGAGGCATCATCCCCACCACGCACTTCACGCTGCACGCTCTCCCCCGTGTAGGCGCTCTTGATCGTGAAAGTCGTGTGCGCGCGGCCGTGGTTGATCAGGCGCAGCTCCAGGTTGCCGTTGGCCACGTCGTAGCCTTCCTTCACTTCCAGCGCGCGGCGGCCTTGCGGATGCAGCAGGCCCGACAGCGTGAGCTTGCCGGCAAAGCGGCGCAGGAAGCCATTCGGGCCGTGCACCGTGAAGTCGTATGCACCGCCGGCACCCACCGGCAGTTTGTCCGACAGGCGCTTGCCGGCCTCCACCGTGTAGGTGCGCGGCGCATCCACGCTGCCGGCGGTGTAGACGAGGAAGGCCGCGCCCACGTCGCCCGTGTTGACGAAGTCGAGCTGGAACTTGGCAGCGGCCTCGTCGTGGCGGCCGCGCACGAACAGCTCATACGGCAGCGCACGCGCCGGACGCACGCCGCGCTCTTGCTTGGGCACGGCTTGCAGCAGCGGCGGCAGCGGGATGTAGTCCGGATGGCGTGCATGGTCCTTCGGCACGTAGGCCGCGGTGCTCGGCAGCGCCGGCACCACCTCGTTGGGCGTGGCGAAGTTGAACGCCGACGTCAGATCGCCGCACACCGCACGGCGCCACTTCGAGATGTTCGGCGACTTGACGTTGTGCGTGCGCTTAAAGCGCTGCTCGATGAAGCGAATGATTGAGGTGTGGTCGAACGTTTCCGAGCAGACGAAGCCGCCCTTGGACCACGGCGACACCACCAGCATCGGCACACGCACGCCCAGGCCGTAGCTGCCCGCGCCGTACTTGGCGTTGCCCGGGAAATACTCGCCCGTGGTGTCGACGGTGGACAAACCATTGCTGCCCGACGATGCGAACGGCGGCACGAGGTGGTCGAAGAAACCGTCATTCTCGTCGTAGGTGATGAACACGGCGGTCTTGCTCCACACCTCGGGGTTGGAGGTGAGGATCTGCAGGACTTGGTCGATGTACCACGCACCGTAGTTGGCCGGCCAGTTCGGATGCTCGGAGAAGGCCTCTGGTGCGGCAATCCACGACACCTGCGGCAACGTGCCGTTCTGCACGTCGCGCTTGAGGATGTCGAAGTAGCCGTCGCCGGCGGATGCGTTGGTGCCGGTGCGCGCCTTGTCGTACAGCGGGGTGCCCGGCTGCGCGTTCTGGTACTGGTGGAAGTACAGCAGCGAGTTGTCGCCGTAGTTGCCGATGTAGGCGTCGCTCGTCCAGCCCCACGAGCCGGCGGCATTCAGGCCGGTGCCGATGTCCTGGTAGATCTTCCACGAGATGCCGGCGGCTTCGAGCACTTCCGGATAGGTGGACCAACCGTAGCCGGCTTCCGCGTTGTCGATCACCGGGCCGCCGCCGACGTTGTCGTTGCCGACATAGCCCGTCCACATGTAGTAGCGGTTCGGGTCGGTCGAGGTGGGCGTGGAGCAGTGGTAGGCGTCGCAGATGGTGAAGGCGTCGGCCAGCGCGTAGTGGAACGGAATGTCCTGGCGCGTGAGATACGCCATCGTGGTGGTGCCCTTGTGCGGGACCCAGCCGTCGTAGCGGCCGCCGTTGACGGCAGCATGCGTGTCATTCCAGCCGTGCGGCAGGTCTTGCAGGAATTGCAGGCCCAGATCGGGCGCGCTCGGGCGGAACGGCAGCACTTCACCCACACCACCAGCGACCGGTTGGTGCCACACGCTCTTGCCGGTCGGTAGCGTGATCGTGCGCGTATCGCCATACCCGCGCACGCCCTTGAGCGTGCCGAAGTAGTGGTCGAACGAGCGGTTTTCCTGCATGAGGATCACGATGTGCTGCACGTCCTCGATATTGCGGTGCGCGTTATGGGCGGGAATCGCCAGCGCCTGGCGAATACCTTCGGGCACCGCACCCATGGCTGCGGATGCAGCAGCCAATTGGGCGGCGGAACGGAGAAAACCACGGCGGCTCTTGGAGGTCATGTTCTCTACCTGTTGTCTGTGTTGGGGGGTTGGGGGGAACAACACGGGGCAGCGCCTGACTGATCGGGGCGTCAGTCGACGGTATGCATGACGGGTGGAACCAGGCCGTCGCGCGCAGCGGTGGGCAACGCGGCGGCCTGCGGGGAAGACGGGGAAGACGAGATCGACGGGGAAACCTGGGATGGCGCCCGCACGACGGCAGGCACGTGCGGATCAGCGGCATCGCAGCCAGCCAACGCAAAAGCGAATGCCACCGCAGTCAGCAACACTGGGCGGAAGAGGCGTCGACTGGCAGCACGGCTTGCAGACACGGATGACCTCCTGATGACTCGGGCGGTCTGTCCATGCAGCGCGCGCCTGTCACTCAACAGGCGCTAAGGTAGAAAGGAATCGTGTCGGCCACGTGACGGCGGCGCACGCCATCACACAAGCGGATGCGGGGTCAGTCTTGGGGCCGGTTGGCACGCCGCTCCAGCTGGGTCTGCTCGGCCCGCCAGGCAAGGTAGCCGAGGCCGAGGAACGGCCACAGCCAGCCGATCCATTGCGACAGACTATTGAAATGGACGAAGCGCCCAAGCCGCCAGCTTTGCGCCGACACCCACGAGTACGGGCTCGGCGGCAACACGTTGGACAGCAGGATCAACGCCATCAGCAGCGTCATCGCCAGCGCGCCGCGCAGCCAGCGCGGCAGGCGCACCAGCAGCACCAGCACCAGCGAGCCCACCACCAGCCCGAAACGCGCGCCGGATGAGAGCCAATCCCACGCGCCGGCCAACGGAAACTGCAGCAGTGTCGCCCCGGCCTTCAACAGCAGCGCGCTCGCCAGCAACGCCGCCAGCAGGCGCAGCAGCGGCGCACCCCGGCGCATGGCCACGGTGGCCAGCAGCCCGGTGCCGATCCAGCTGCAGGCGGTAATGAGCGCCTCCAGCAATTCCTGGCGCTGCAGGGCCTCGGGGTGTGCCTGCAGCCGGTCATGCCAGTCGAACAGTTCCGGAAACCAGCTGTTGATGACGCTGGTGAGGAAAGCGTCCGGCGACGGATCCAGCACGATGCTACGGATCACCCCGCCCATGCTGAAGAGAAATTCCTGCGGAAAAATTTGCGCGAACGGCCACAGCAACAGCAGCAGGATCGCAAAGGTGGCATGCGGCTCGAACCAGTGGCGGCGCAGGCGGCGCAGCCCGCCCCGGTCGATCAGCCGCGCCGAGAACGGCAGCATGACAATCGCCCCCAGCAGCGCACCCAGCGTATTGGTCGCCAGATCCACATTGGACGACACGCGCGTCGGCAGATACGTCTGGATGGCCTCCATCGCGCCCGAGAGCAGCAATCCGGCCCCCAGCGCGATCAGCACCGCGCGCCAGCCAGTGATGCGTGGATGCAGCGCCAGCACCGTCAGCATGCCCAGCGGCATGTAGCCCCACACGTTGGTGACCACGTCGAAGACGGTGTTGTAGCGCGGCAGCGGCGCGGTCAGGTACGCAAACGGCGAGACCCCGGTGTCCGTCCATCCCGCAAATGGATACAGGCTCGCGTAGACCACCAGGAAGACGAAACAGGCCAGCCCGGCGCGTGCGAGCGGCGAGTGGCGATGCGGGGTAGGCGTGGAAGGTTGTGTGTGGAGGTCCGGCACCGGCGGGAGCTGCAGTCAAACTGGGGCGCAATGCCCATGATACCGTCCGACGCCGCCGGACGCGGACGGTTCCCTCTTCCGGTGGAAGGTCAGTGTGCGCGCACGGCCGGTTGCGATGCCGCCGTGGGCGTGTGGGCAGCCAGCGGGAGCGCTGCCACCCAGTCGAGCACCTCGCCGATGGCACGATCGGATGCCTGCGTGAGCGCCGCCACGCCGCCGGCCGCATCGGCGCTCGGGGCGGGTGCGTCGGCCTGCACCACGCGCTGGTCGACCACCTCACGCGACTTGAACACCGTCGCCCGCAGGCGTACCACCCCCCGGCTCGCACCCGGCTGGTCAAACACTTGCGAAAAGTCGACCAGTTCGACACGCAGCATCGGCACCTCCTGCCCGGCATAGCCGACCACCTGGCCGCGCGCGGCGGCGGCGTTGCGCAGGCGGGCATCGAACAGGTTCACCGGCGATTCCACCCAGCGGCTGTTGGCATACGCGTCGGTACGCTGGCTTTGTGCGTAGGCGAGGCGGTAGTAGATGGCAATGCCATCCATCCAGCTCGGGCCGGCCACCTCGGCCACGCGCAGCGCGGTGGGCAGGCGCGCGCCACTGGCGGCCGTTGGCGCGAGACCGAAATCGTAGAGCGCAGCCGGCGCAACCGGTGCGCTGGAGCACGCAGCCAGCGCCGTCACGAGCAACAGCGGGGCGGACAGCGCAAGCGCGCGGCTGAGTGTGGGACACAAGACAGCAGACAACATCGACATGGATTCTCCTCAGGGCTGGCGGGCAGCGGGCGCCGTGAAACCGGTCTCACCGGGGCCGGGCGATCCGGGCGCGGGACCAAACAGCACGCTTTGCGGCCGGGCGTTGAAGCTCGTCACGGCGTTGTCGAAACCGCGCACGGCCTGACGGGCCTCACGCGCAAAGCCGTTGAGCTGCGGCAGCGTCTCGTACGTCAGTACATTGGCGGCCGATTGCATCGACTGGGTGGCGGTGGCCAGGTCCGAGCCCGCGCCGGAAATCGTCGTCAGCAGCGGGCCCTTGGGATCAGACAGCGTTTGCGACAGCTTGCGCGTGGACGTGATCGTCGCGTCCAGGTTGTCGGCAATCTGCGGCAACTTGCGCAGGGTCGGCTCGGCCTGTTTCGCAAGCGTGCTGTAGGCGTCCATGGTCGTCTGGAACGACTGCATCGTGTTGGTGAGCTGCTGGCGGTGCTCGTCGTCAAACATGATCGACAGCGAGTTCAGCGTCTGATCCAGCTTGGAGAGCATCTGGTCGCCGCGCTTGTCCAGTTCATCCAGGAAGCCCGCTTCCATGCGGATGCGGGCCGGTTCCTTGGCCGAGGTGGCGAGGTGCTCCGGATTGGGTGCGCGCTTGCCGCTGCCGTTACCCTGATCGAATCCGCGATCGTCCAACTGCACGTAGGCAAGGCCGGTCACGCCCTGGTACGCCAGCCGGCCATAGGTGGTGGTGGTGATGGGCGCATCCTTGTCCACCAGCACACGCACCACGATCTGCCCCGGCACCTTGTCGTCAAAGCGGATGCTGTCGACCTTGCCGACATCCAGGCCGCGGTACTTCACGGCGGCCTGCGGGTTCAGCCCGTTGACCGTCGAGCGGGTGACCACGTCGTACGGCACGCGCACGGTCTGGTCGCGGTTGAACCACGTCACGGCGAGCGCAACAAAGATCACCAGCCCGATCGTGAACAGCCCGGCCAGAAATGCGTGGGCTTTGTTTTCCATCAATCCTCCCTACTCGTCCTGCAGCGAAAGCGAGGCGGCGGCCACCGCTTCCGTCATCTCAGGGCCCAATGCCATCAGGGCCCGCTTGCCCCGCTCACCCAGGAAGTACTCCTTGATGAACGGATGGTCGATCTGAATGATCTGCTCCACCGGCTTGGCCGCCACCACCTTGCGGTCGGCCAGCACGGCAATGCGGTCGGACAGCGCCACCAGCGTGTCCAGGTCGTGCGTCACCATCACCACGGTCAGGCCCAGTTCCTGGCGCAGCTCGCGGATGAGGGCAACGTAGTCATCAGAAGCGCGCGGGTCCAGGCCGGCGGTGGGCTCGTCCAGAAAGACGAGTTCCGGCTCCAGCGACAACGCCCGCGCCAGTGCCACGCGCTTGATCATGCCGCCGGACAGGTCCGACGGCATCTTGTCGGCGTCGGTGGATTTGAGCCCCACCATCTGCAGCTTGAGCATCGCCACCCGCACAATGAAGGCATCGGGCAGCGTACGCAACTCGCGCATCGGCAATGCTACGTTGTCGATCACCGACAGCGCCGAAAACAGCGCGCCATGCTGGAACTGCATGCCCCAGCGATTGCGCATCGACTGCAGATCGTTGCCGATCTGGCAGGTCAGCTCCTCGCCAAAGATGTGGATGGTGCCCGAGGTGGGCTTCTCCAGCCCAACCACCTGGCGCAGCAGCGTGGTCTTGCCACTGCCCGAACCGCCCACGATGGAGAGCACCTCGCCGCGAAAAACATCCAGGTCGATGTTGTCGAGCACCGTTGTGTTGCCGTAGCGCTTGGTGACGCCGCGCACCTCGATCACGCGTTCGCGCGCCGGCGTGAGGGGCGGCGCGACCGGGTGTTCCAACTGGGGATGGCGTGGCCGCGTCATATGCCGACGTCCTTGAAGAGGATGGCGAACACCGCGTCCGCCAGGATCACGATGGTGATCGACACCACCACCGAGGTGGTCGTGCCCTCGCCCAGACTCTGCGTGTTGGGCTGGATGCGTAAACCAAAGTGGCACGCCACCAGCGCAATCAGCATGCCGAATACCACGCCCTTGCCGATGCCAAGCCACAGGTTGGCCACCGGCACCGCATCGGGCAGCGAGGTAATGAAATAGGTCGGACTGATGTCGAGCTGGAACTTGGCCGCCAGGATGCCGCCGCCCAGCGCCAGCAAGTCGGTCCACGCCACCAGCAGCGGCATGGCAATCGCCAGCGCAATCACCTTGGGCAGGATCAGCCGGAAACCGTGCGAGATGCCCATCACGCGCATCGCATCGAGCTCTTCGGTCACCCGCATCACGCCGATCTGCGCGGTGATGGCCGAGCCTGAGCGCCCCGCCACCAGGATGGCTGCCAGCACCGGCCCCAGCTCGCGGATGATGGACATCCCCAAAATGTTGACGATGAAGATGCTGGCCCCGAACACGCGTAACTGATTGGCCGACAGGTAGCTCAGCACAATGCCGATCAGGAAGCCGACCAGTGCCGTGATACCGAGCGCCCTGTAGCCGGTGCTGTAGACATTGGCGGAAATCTCGCGCCAGGGGCCGAGGTGCGGCGCGCGCAGGAACCGCCCGAAATCGAACATCAACTGGCCGACCATGGCGATGCCGTCGCGGGCATGGTCGAAGAAATCGAACATGCCGTTGCCGAGGATCGCCACCGGGTTGATGCGCGGCGCCAGGCGTTTCTTCCAGCCACCCGGGTCGAGCTTGGCGACGCGGTCGATCATGCGGCGCTGGTCGGGGCGGGCATCGAGGTGTTCGGGCCACGCGTTGCCCCAGGCGCGCCAGAGCAATTGCGCGCCGAAGTGATCGATGCGACCAACTTCGGTCAGGCACCACGCGTTGGCGTTGTCCAGCCCGGCGCGAATCTGCTGGCGCGCGCTGCGCACGCCAGCCCGCTCGGCCAGCGCAAGCGTGGTCCAGTCGCCGGAGAGGAAGGCGACGGATTTCCCGTCGACAACGCGAACCTCAAGCTGGGGCGTACGGCAGGTGATCAAACGGGGTCTCCGGGGGTCGGGTGATGCCGGGTGATGCTGAGTATCGGTCGAATTGTAGCCAACACGCCGCCCGACACTGTCACACTGTGGGATTGATGCGCCGCTTAGTGCAAGCGCCGAGCCCCGGTTTGGAGGCCCCGCTCGTACAATGCGCCCATTCCCTGCGCGAATCTGATTGCCCTTTTTCATGTCTCTTGCCGAACCCTCCGCGCGCTGGCGCCTCACGCGCGAACGCATCCAGCCCAGCGGCCCGGCTGCCGATTGGCCGGTCGAGGTGGTCGAGGCCACCGGCTCCACCAACGCCGACCTGATGGTGGCCGTGCGCAACACCGCTTGGCCTGCCAAGGCCGCTGGCCCAGGCCAGGCGCCGCTGCTGTCCGCCCGTGTGCTGGCCGCCCAGCGCCAGACCGCCGGACGCGGCCGCCAGGGCCGCCCGTGGGATGGCGATCACGGGCTGACCTTCTCCATCGCCTGCGCCTTTGCCGGTGAACCGGCGCTGCTCGGCGGCCTGAGTCTGGCGGTGGGTGTGGCCGTTGCGGATGCCGTGGCAACCTACGCCGAAACCCATGGCGGCAGCGCACAGGCCCTGGCACTCAAATGGCCGAACGACGTGCAGATCGCCGGGCGCAAGCTGGCCGGCATCCTGGTCGAGACCGTGCGCACCGCGCCCGGACAGACCTGGGCCGTGATCGGCATCGGCCTGAATCTGGAGCGCCCGCACGTGCTGGAAAGTACGCTGGGCCGTGAGCTGTCGGGCGTGGAAGAACTGGTGGATGCGCCGGAACCGAACGGGGTATTTTCCGCACTGCTCACTGCGCTGGGGGAACACCTGCAGCGCTTTGGTGCGCAGGGCCTCGCGCCTTTCGTTGCGCCATTTGCCGCACGCGACGCGTTTGCCGGCGAGCGCGTGCGCCTGTGGCAGGACGGCACCGTCGTGCTCGAAGGCGTGGCCCACGGTATTGATGCACGAGGTCGACTGGCGATCGAATCGGGCGGCCGCGTGCAGTGGATCCACAGCGGCGAGGTCTCGCTGCGCGGCGCAAAAGATGCGCAACTGCAGGAGCGGCCATGACAGGCCTGAAGGCTCCGCACTCGGCGCCCGCGCGGCCGCTGCTGCTGGTTGACGCCGGCAACACGCGCATCAAGTGGGCATGGATTGCCAGCGATGTCGATGCCCTGCCCGTGGAGCCCGGTGATGCGCCGTGGCAGCACGCTGGTGCCCGTTCACACGATCAGCTTGCAGAACTTGTTGAAGACTGGCGCGATTGCCATGCGTTGGGGGTCGCACCGCCCGAGGTGTGGATCAGCGCGGTGGCGGGCCCCGCGCTGCGCGACGCACTCACCGCACGCATCGCCCGCGTGTTCGACGGCGCGCGCGTGCGCATTGCCACATCGGAAGCCGAGACCGCCGGCCTGCGCAATGGTTATCGCGAACCCACGCAGCTCGGCACCGACCGCTGGGTGGGCGCGGTGGGCGCGCGCAGCCTGTGGCCCGACACCGCCCTGCTGCTGGTGACAGCCGGCACCGCCACCACGCTCGACATCGTCTCGCCCGAAGGCCTGTTTGCCGGCGGCCTGATCCTGCCCGGTATCACGCTGATGATGCGCGCGCTCTCGCGCAACACGGCGCAGTTGCCCGAAGTGGATATCAGCACCCTCAGCGCGCGCGATGCCGTTGCGCCGCCGTGGGCCGACAACACGCAGGACGCCATCGCCCTGGGCTGCGTCACGGCCCAGGCTGGCGCCATCGCGCAGACGTGGCAGACGCTGCAATCGCAATACCCCGGTCCGGCACGCTGCGTGCTGAGCGGCGGTGCGCGCTCGGCACTCGCTCCGCATCTGCGCATGCCGTTCCAGATGCACGATAATCTCGTGCTGCTTGGCCTGCAGGTACTGGCGCGCGCGAACCGGGAAGGGGCGGCGACGCTGGCATAAAAGGCCCAGCCCACCGTTTTCGTATTACCGTTGTTGCTGTCGCCGTGTTCCTGCATTCTGAGCCACCGTCCGAATCCCTCTCCGTCCGCACCATGACGCTTCGCCTCGCCCTGCTGCTCTTGCTGCTCGTCAACGGCGTGTTGCTGGCGGCCAATACCGGCGTGTTCGGGCCGAACGTGCCCTCGGCCTGGTTCGAAAGCGACCGAGAGCCGGAGCGCATGCAGCGCCAGATCCGCACCGAAGGAATCCGCATTCTTGAACCTGCGCCCGCCGCCGGCACCGCCGCGCCCCAGACTGCGCCTGCGTCGTCGCCCGCAGCATCCGGCGCATCGGCTGACACCAAGGCCAGTGCGGAACACACGGCGCTTGCCGCAGACACGGCGGGCAGTTGCACCGAACTCGGCGGCCTGACCGACGCGCAGGCTGCAAAGGGCCTCGATCAGCTCAAGCAAGTGGTTGGCGTACAGGTCGAACGCATCACGCGCCAGGAAGACAACCGCTGGTGGGTCCACATGCCCGCCCGCGACACGCGTGACGAGGCCGAGCGCAAGGTGGCCGAACTCAAGCGCCGCAACGTGGCTGACTCGGCCATCGTGCAGGAAGGGAATACGTTTGTGGTGTCGCTGGGCCTGTTCCGCGACAAGGAACGCGCACAACAGCGTCTGGATGAGCTGCGCGCCAAGGACGTACGCACCGCCGTGGTCACGCAAACGCGCCGGCTCGGCGCGCAGACCGCGCTGCGGGTGACCGCCACCGCTGATGCGGCCTCGGGCGTTGCAGCGCAACTCGCTACCCTCAAGAAGACACTCGGCGCCGATGAACTGCGCGCCTGTACCGCCTCTGCGGCAAACGTCACCGCATCGCGCTAAACGCTCAGGACGTTGCGCGCACGCGCTTGAGCAGCGCGGTGGTCGAGCGATCGTGCTCGAACGGGATCGCCAGCGCCGTCCCGCCCCAGCTCCGCACCACACGCGTTTCTTCCAGCGCGTCGATGTCGTAGTCGCCGCCCTTGACGTAGATGTCGGGGCGCACGCGCTGAATGAGTTCGACCGGCGTGCGCTCGGCAAACAGCACCACGAGGCTGACCGATTCCAGCGCCGCTAGCACGGCCAGGCGATCGTCCTGCGTATTGAGCGGGCGATCATCACCCTTGCCCAGCATGCGCACCGAAGCATCGGTATTCACACCCACCACCAGCGATGCCCCCAGCGCACGTGCCTGCGCCAGATACGTGGCGTGTCCGCGGTGCAGGATGTCGAACACGCCATTGGTGAAGACGATCGGGCGCGGCAAGGCGCGCACGCGAGCCTCCACATCGGCGACGTCGCAGATCTTCTGTTCAAAGGCGGGTGCGGGCTGGCGAACGGTCATGGCTCAGAGACAATCGGAGTGGAAAACAAAACGGCCCATCGAATCGATGGGCCGCCGCAGTTGGCACAGGCCAGTGGCAAGGATCAAGCCGCTTGTTCAGTGCCGGCCGAGCCGAGCAGACGTGCGTTGAGTTCCTTGCGGTAACGGTTCAGGTCTTGCACGGTCTCGAAGGTGCGCTCGAACAGCAGACCCATGTTGTGCAGGATGCGCTCGATGACCTTCTTTTCCCAGCCGGCGTCGAACTTGATCTGCTCGTCGAGCCAGTGCTCGAGCCAGTCCGGGTTCGGCAGGCGCGATTGCACCGTGTCTTGCGGGAACAGCGCCTTGTTCACGTGCAGGTTCGTCGGGTGCAGCGGCTTTTCGGTGCGGCGGGCCGAGGCCATCAGCACGCCGATCTTGGCGAACGCGCTGCGGGCGTTATCACCAAACGTGCCCAGGTACTTCTTCATGTAGCGCAGGTAGGCGCCGCCGTGGCGGGCTTCGTCCTGCGACAGGTGCTTGTAGATCGACTTGATGACCGGCTCGGTGTGCCACTCGGAGGCACGGCGGTACCAGTGGTTCAGGCGGATCTCACCGCAGAAGTGCAGCATCAGCGTTTCCAGCGGCGGGGCCGGATCGAACTCGAAGCGCACGTTGTGCAGCTCTTCTTCGGTCGGCACGAGGTCCGGGCGGAAGCGGCGCAGGTATTCCATCAGCACCAGCGAGTGCTTCTGCTCTTCAAAGAACCACACGCTCATGAACGCCGAGAAATCGGAGTCGTGACGATTGTCGCGCAGGAACATCTCGGTGGCGGGCAGGGCAGACCACTCGGTGATGGCATTCATCTTGATGGTCTGCGCTTGTGCGTCGGTCAGCAACGACGCATCGAACGTGTCCCACGGAATATCCTTTTCCATATTCCAGCGGACCGCTTCCAACGACTTGAACAATTCGGGATAGAGCATGGTAAGCCTTTGAATTTGCAGGCGGATTCTAGCAGACATGCTTGACCGCTCCCGGTTTTTCATGGTCACCGGGGCAAAGAACGGTGTCTGCTCGTTTCCTCATCACAACAGGCCTGCCGGTGCCACGCATGCAACGTGGCTTGGCGACCCCCTTTGATACGCCGGGTTGTGGCGCATCGCCTCGCGGTGTGCCGCGATGTGATCGACGGCTGTCTGGTGACCGTCGGGCCGTCGTCTTCTGTGGGGCGGGCCCATTCGTCATCTGGAACGTCGGGCACCTCCTCCAGTATAGGAAGCGCCGCGCCTCAGATGGGAGACAAGCGACGGTTGGCGTGCAATGCGCAACGCACTTTTGATGCGGTGCGGCCCCGGGGGCGTTATACCCTAGACTGAAGGCAAATCATGTATTGCCGCTGACTGTCGGCTTCTGGAGGCTCGCCATGTTGTTTTCCGCCATCGCGCTCACGTCCCACCGGCGCCTGTACCCGCACGGGTCAGGCGCACTGCGCCGGCACCACCTGCTGATCGTTGCCATCGCCATCGTCCTCGCCATCATTGCCCTGCTGCTGCCGCGCACCGGGCACGCGGCTACGGCGGAGCCCGCAGCACAGCAGCCAACCGCTGCTGCGCCGGGCAGTTGCCCCGCCAGCCTGAATTTTCGCGTCAAACGGCTGCAAGACGACGCACCGCAAGACCTCTGCCAATACGCCGGCCGCGTGGTGCTGGTGGTCAATACCGCCAGCTACTGCGGTTACACATATCAATACGAAGGGCTGGAAGCGCTCTATGCAAAATACCGCGACAAGGGGCTGACGGTGCTCGGCTTTCCGTCCAACGATTTCGAGCAGGAACCGGGCAATAGCAAGCAGATCGCCAGTTTTTGCTACAACACGTACGGCGTGAAATTCCCGATGTTCTCGAAGACCGCGGTGGTGGGCCCAAGCGCATCGCCGCTCTATGCGTGGCTGGCCACGCAGACGAAGCAGCCGCCCAAGTGGAACTTCCACAAGTACCTGCTGGACCGCAGCGGCCACGTGGTGGCGGTGTATCCGAGCAAGGTTGAGCCGGGCGACCCGACGCTCACCAAACGCATTGATGCGCTATTGGCGGAACCGGCGCCGCATTGATGAATCAGGCCGCGCGCATGGTGTCGGGCACGACGCCGTACAGAAACGCGGCCAGCTCATCGCGCCGCGTCTCAACGTCGCGCTCACCCAGGTCGATCAGTTCCTGCGTGTACTCCGGCTCGAACAACAGATAGCTGGCGAACGCCGCACCGCGCGCTTCAGTACCGCCGAGCGGCTTGAGCAGCGCGCGCACCGTGCTCGGCAGGCGCTGCACGTGGCGCGAGGCAATCAGTTCGATGCGCTCGGACGGCGCCATCACCAGCACTTCGATCTTGCGCCAGCCGTCGCGCGCGTCGGAAATCTCGGGGTTGCGGCTGACCATCGCGTTGATGTGCTGCAACCGCTCGATATCGGCTGACAGCCCATCGAGAAAGATGCTCGCCAGCGCCTGCCCGGCAATCTGCGCCAGTGACGGATAGCCGGAGGCCGGCACCGTGTCGTACCACCCCGGCTGCGAACGCGAGGCCGCCCCCACCACCAGAATGCGATTCGCGCCCAGGTGGATGGCCGGGCTCAGCGGCGACATCTGCCGCATCGTGCCGTCGCCAAACCACTCGTCGTTACCTTCAAGCTGCACCGGTTCCGCCGGAAAGATGAACGGAATGCTCGACGAGGCCAGCATGTGCGACACGCCAATCTGATCGGCCACCGCAATCCGCTGCGAACGCCGCCACGGCAGTACCACGTGCGGCGACTGATAGAACGTGACATGGCGCCCCGTTGTGTACGACAACGCGGTGATGGCCAAGGCGCGCAACGCACCGGCATCGAATGCGGCCTGCACCTGCTGGCCGTCGTGCTGCGACGCCAGCAGTTCACGCAGCGGCGTGTTGTCGAACAGGGCACGCGGCGTATGGCCGGTCAGCCAGCCGAACGCCAGCGCGGTCAGCCAGCGCGTACCGCTTGCGCCAACGCGGCCGACATCGGTGCGATAGACGCGATCCGCATGGAGGTTCGCCCAGAGTTGGGTGAGCGCTTCGGTAGCCTGCGTGAAGTCCTGCGCGCCACGCGCCATGCCCAGGCTGTTGATGGCTCCGGCCGAGGTGCCGCAGATCACGTCGAACGGCGTGCGCACCACGCCCGGTGCGTACTCGCGTGCCAGTCGCGCAATGCCGCGCAGCACGCCCACCTGATAGGCGGCACGGGCGCCGCCGCCCATCATCAACAGTGCGGTGCTGTCCATCGACATCGATCAGGGCGTATCGTTGGTCGGCTTGTGCGGCGCAGTCTTGGTCGGCGCCTTCTTGGCCGCGGTCTTGGCGGGGGCCTTCTTGGCGGCAGCTTTCTTCGTAGCCGGCCCGGCAGACTTGCCCGCAGGCGCCTTGGCTGCCGGCTTGGATGCCGCCTTGGCCGCTGCACGCTTTGGCGCGGCCGGCGCGGTCTTTTCTTCGATGTATTCTGGCGCCGAGTCGAGCCCCTCCGCACCCGGCGCGCCGCCAAACCCAGGGAAACCACCGGGGAAACCCGGCATCAGGTTCTGCGGCATGGGCATGGCAGCCGCGGCCGAACTGGCGATCTGGTTGAACTGCTGCTGCAGCATGTTCCACCACGGTGACGGGTCCAGCGCGGCGGCGGCGGCGCGCGCTGCAGCGTGGGCTTGCGCTTGCGCCTGCGCAGCGGACTGCGCCCGAGCCTCGGCTTCGTCATCGTCGGCGTCTTCGGCTTCGATCTCGGCCTCGTCTTCGGGGGTGGGCTCGTCGGCTTCGGCCGCCTTGGTGGCGGCGGTATGCGGCCAAGCCGGCTTCGGCTCGGCGGCAGGCTTGGGCTCGCTGCCCGACAGCCCATCGAACGTGGCTTTCATCGCATCGGGCGACAGCGCCGAGCCGAACGTTTGCAGTGCGACCAGCGTGGCACGCTGCACTTCCAGCCCCTGGATGGCGGTGCGCAGCAGGCTGGCATTCAGCTGCAGCCAGCTCTCCACGGCACGCAGGTCGTGGATGCGCTTGTCGAGCTCCTCCAGGTCCATCGGCGGCGCCGCAAAGTTGGCCATGCTGGGCATCGCGCCACCGGCCATCCCCGCCAGGCCGCCGCCCCACAGCTTGCGCAGAAATTCAAAGCCGCCTTCAGCGAAGTTGGGCATCTGGGTGAACATGGTGTCTCCTACAGGATCGGTCTTGGATCGGGCGCCGCTCAGGCGCCATCGAACGTGGGTGGGCGCTTCTGACGCAGGCTCGCAATGCCCTCGCGTACGTCGGGGCCGGCAAACCCCATGAATTCAAGCGCCAGCGAGGTATCAAAGCTCGGCCCCGCCAGACGCAGCCAGTTGTTGAGTGCGTACTTGGTCCAGCGGATGGCCGTCTGTGAACCGGCAGCCAAACGCTCCGCAATCTCGAATGCGCGGTTGACGAGGTCCGACTCATTCACCGCCAGCGACACGAGGCCGATGCGTTCGGCTTCGTCGCCGGTCACGGATTCGCACAGCAGCAAGTAGTACTTGGCCTTGGCCATGCCGCACAACAGCGGCCAGACAATCGCCGCGTGGTCACCCGCTGCCACGCCCAGGCGCGTATGGCCGTCAACGATGCGCGCATCCTTGGCGGCAATCGAGATGTCCGCCAGCAGTCCGGCCACCAGCCCCGCGCCCACAGCTGGGCCATGCATGGCGCTGACGATCGGCTTGTCGCAATTGATGAGGTTGTAGACGAGGTCGCGCGCTTCGTGCCAGACACGGGTACGCACGTCAAAGCGATCGGCCATCTGCTCGACCAGGTGCAGGTCGCCGCCGGCCGAGAAGCCCTTGCCCTCGCCACGAATAAGCGCCACGCGCACCGAGGGCTCAGCGGACACGTCGCGCCAGATCTCGGCCAGTTCGCGATGCAGGTTGGCGTCAGCGGTGGAGAGCTTGCGATTGGCCGATTGCGCGGCACCCATCACGATCTCGAGGATGGGGCCATGCTGGACAAGCGTGAGCGCCTGGTAGCGGACGAAGCGGGGAGCGAGCGAGGTCGTCATGATGGATCGGAATGTGAATCAAGCATAGCGGATGAGGCCGCGCCTGCAACGCCAGATGTGCGTCATGGCGACTTTGCCTCGTCAGCCAGACGCCATTCGCCACGGCGTATCTGCGCCATCACGCGGGCGCGCTGGTCCAGGCCGACGTGGTCCTGCGGGCTCATGTTGACGACGCCGGTGCTGGTCGGCAGGTCACGCACATGTTCCAGCGCATCGCGCAGCGCTTCACGAAAGGCTGGCGTGCCCGGCTTGGCACGCTTGAGCGCCACCGGCACGGCGCGCTGCAGCAGCAAGCCAATGTCGCCCGTGTAGGCGGCGAAGATCGACACGGTGCGTTTGCCGAACGCAGCCTCGTAGCGGCGGGGG
>RepKanNP_Acetate_BrdU_F21BDRAFT_1000218_pt1 | contig 29006 bp, 28 predicted proteins | sample RepKananBrdUF21B_FD_10624 | JGI IMG/M metagenome (IMG submission 10624)
CGGCCCACGCGGGCATTGGCCAGCCGCCGCGCTGCGGCGCTTGCGTGCTGGGCGTGGCACCGCCCACCAACAGATTCGTCATGTGGCCTCCCCAGACCCTGTCGTGCATGCCGTTGTGCATTCGGTTGAGGCTCATGGTGGACGGTGCACCGGCAAGATGCATCACCCGTTCGGGGTATGCGTTGCTTGCCTGGGCCGTGTCATGATCGGCCCCGGTATTGCTTGGCTATTACTCGATTCTGGTCATGCCACGCGGGAGGCGCCGATGCGCGAGACAGTGGATATTCCGGCGGAAGCGCTCTCCAGGCTCATTGGCCTGATTTACGGCGCCGCCAGCGACGACGACCTGTGGCCCAGCCTGCTGCAGGCCATGGCCGACTTCCTGATGCAGAGCGGCGCGCAGGACGCACGGCCCGTCTCGACCGCTGAGACCGATGCCATCGTCGCCAGCTGGTTTGGTGACACCAGCAGCCCGCTGCCGAGCACTGCCAGCGCGGCGGAACAGCAGGTGTTCCAACTGCTCGCGCCGCATTTCGTGCGCGCGTGGGACATGCGCCAGACCCAGGCCGATGCAGAAACGCATCGCCGGATCAGTGACTCCGTATTGGACCGCCTGCCGGTGGGCGTGGCGCTGGTGGAAGACACCGGCGCCGTGGTCAGCATGAACCGCGCGCTGCGGCTGATTCTGGACAACAACGACGGCCTGGTACTCGTTGCCGGGCGCATGGAATCCCGCCCAAGAAAGCTGTTGGAAGATGCGCTGCGTGAAGTGGCCGCGGTGGCCTCGGTGGCCTCGGTGGCATCGACCGCCGCACACGCAGGCACCCGCACGGCATTCCGCCTGGAGCAGGCCGCCGGGCCGCTGTCCGTGCTCGTCAGCAAGCTGCAGCCGACCAACGAGAGCACCCCGCTGGCAATGCTGTGGGTGGCGAGCGCCGACGTGCCGCTGGTGCCCGAAGGCGGCCTGCGTGAACTGTTTGGGCTGACCGCCGCAGAAGCGCGGCTTGCCCAGCGGCTGGTGCGCGGGCTCACGCTGGAAGAATCCGCGCAGGATCTGGGCACCACCACCAACACCGCCAAGACGCAGCTGAAGGCCATCTTTGCCAAGGTGGGCGTACGCCGCCAGCCAGAGCTGGTGCAGGCCATCTGGTCAACGCCGCTGTGGCTCGACCAGGGTGGCGGCCAACCCAATCGCTTATCGCTCGGCAAGCACGCCACACTCGCGCCCACACCCCGCACATCCGCAGGAGACGGCCGCATGGTTCTGCCCGATGGCCGCGCACTGGCGTGGTCAGACAGCGGCGACCCGGATGGGCTGCCCGTGATCCAGATGCATGGCCTGTCTTGCTCGCGGCACTTGCGGCATCCGGACGATGCGCTGCTGCGGGAGGCGTCGATCCGCCTCATCATTCCCGAGCGGCCGGGCACGGGCGACTCGGACCCGATGCCCGGGCGCAAGGTGGCCGACTGGCCGGCTGACGTGCAAGCGCTGGCCGACCATCTCAAGCTCGATCGCTTTGCCGTGCTGGGGTACTCGGCCGGCATGCCCTACGCGTTTGCCACCGCACAGGCGATGCCCGAACGCGTGAGCGCCGTCTTCATTGTGGCAGCCACGCCCCCGGTTGAACGCGTGGACGACATCAAGGCCTACTCGGCGCACTTCCGCATGGCGCTCATGGTGGCGCGCTACATGCCGAACCTGTTGCCGCCGCTGCTGCACGTGGTGGTGCGCAGCATCCGCAAGGATGTCTACCGTTACATCGAATCCATCTTGAAATCCATGCCCGACGTGGACCAGCAAGTCTTCCGGCAAGCCGCGTTTCGCGAAAACTACGCGCAAGAGTTGCTGGCCGGCGTCAAACACGGCGGCCAGCATTTTGTGGTCGAGACACTACTGAACGTGCACGGCTGGCAGGTCGACGGCCACCGCTTTGCCATGCCGGTTGAATTCTTTCACGGCGCGCTGGATTGGCACGTATCCGTCAACGCTGCGCGCAGGCTGGTCCAGCGCATTCCGGGGGCGCAGTTACATGAGGTGGAGGATGGTGGCCACTTTTTGATCTACTCACATTGGCGGAACATCCTGCGCGCCATGCAGGCGCGGCTGTCCTGCATCGCCTGATGCAGCCGCAGTGCCTAAGCTTCCTGCAGCAGGCCGAGGTAGCGCGGCAGATCAATGTTGCCGCCCGTCACGATCACGCCAATGCGCGCCCCCTTGATGGGCAATCCGCCATAGCGGGCAGCAGCTAGGCCAAGACATGCGGTGGGCTCCACCACCAGCTTCATGGCCTGCGCAAAGCGGCGCATGCACGCCACCAGCATCGCGTCTTCCACGGAAACGATCTCTGTCACACCGCGCTGCAATAGCGCGAACGTCAGCGCACCGAGATGCTGTGCGCGCGCACCGTCCGCTATCGTGTCTGGCGGGTCGATATGCACGATGTGGCCGGCTTGCAATGACTGCCGGCCGTGGTTGCCCGTCACCGGCTCCGCCCCATACACCTTGCAGGCCGGCGCCAACGCAGCGGTCACCAGTGTTGCGCCGCCGAGCAACCCACCACCGCCCTGGCTGGCAAAGATGGCATCCAGCGGCCCCACCTCGTCGATCAACTCGCGCGTGACGGTGGCCTGGCCGGCAATGACGTCGGCATGGTCATAGGGCGGAATGAGCGTCAGGCCGTGCGCTTCAGACAGTTCACGTGTGATGGCTTCCCGGTCATCGGTACGCCGATCGTAGAAGACGATGTGCGCACCGCAATGCCGCGCCGCATCCACCTTGCTGGCCTGGGCATCGTGCGGCATGACCACGGTGACGGGAATGCCAAGCATCTGACCGGCCAGCGCCATGCCCAACGCATGGTTGCCACCCGAAAATGCCACCGCGCCACGCTTGCGCTGCCCGGCGTCAAAGCGCGCCAGTGCGTTGAACGCGCCCCGAAACTTGAACGCCCCGGTGCGCTGCAGGTTCTCGCACTTGAAGTAGACCTGCGCCCCAACCCAGGCATCCATCTCGGGGGAACGCAGCACCGGGGTGCGCAGCGCATGGCCGGCCAGGCGTGCGCTGGCGGCTTCCACATCGTTCCAATCCGGCAGCACGGGGGCTGTTGCGGCAACAGCGGTCACTCAACCGCCTCGTCCGACGGATGCTTCCATGCGGCCAGCACTTCTGGCGTCGGCGTCAAACCCAGAACAATGCCGCGCGCGCCAATCGGCTGCTGGAACCAGCGCTTCTGCAGCGCAAGCACATCTGGGCTGGCGAACAGCGCGGCCAGTGTCTGGTCGACCAACGCCTTCCATTGCACATCGGCCTTGGACAGCATCAGCGCGTTCCGCTCCACCGACAGCGTGGGGCCGACCACCTCGTATTGCGCCGGCGTCTTTGCGTTGGCGCGCAGGCCATAGAGCACCACATCGTCAAGCACGAACGCCTGCGCACGCCCCGTGTCGAGCATCAGGAACGATTCAACGTGGTCCTTGGCATAGACCTCGCGATAGCCGTACTGATCCTTGAGGCGACGCACGTGGCGATCGCTGGTGGAGCCGGCACTGGTCACCACGGTCTTGCCGCGCATGTCGTCAAACGACTGAATACCCGAATCCGTACGCACCAGCATGCGCACCGCCGAGACGTAGTACGCCAGGCTGAAATCCACCTGCTTCTTGCGCTCGGCCGTAATGGTGTTGGGCGCGCAATCAATGGCGACCAACCCGTTGACCACTGCCGGCACGCGGCTCTGCGCGGTCAGCGGCAACCAGCGTACTTTCAGTTCCGGCAGATTGAGGCGGCGCTGCGCCGCTTCGGCCACGCGCAGGCACAGGTCCACCGCATAACCGGCGGGCTGGCCCTTGGCGTCAGAAAACGAGAACGGCACCGCGCCTTCGCGGTACCCCAGGGTGATGGTGCCGGACTGGCGAATCTGGTCAAGAACGGGCGTCGGGCTCTGGGCCTGCGCCGGTGTGGCCACCGCAATCGACAGCGGCAGCAGCAGCGCGGCAAGTGCGCGCGAAACGATCGGCAATGCGGAAGACGACATGGTGATCCTTGACGAAAGCGGCAAGGATAGTCACCTGCCCCGTGGGCGCGAACGATCGATTGGCTATATGAGCATCCTGTGGCCGGGCATGTGCATATACGTCGTTCGCATATGCGCGTGGCGTTAGCTGCCCGACGATGCCGGCGATGCAGCGGACGACAGCGCCATCGCCATGCGCCGCTCCCGCGCCGCCACCCAGGTGCCCGCCGCCCCGCACATCGCAATGGCCAGGATGCCCGCCACTGACCAGCCATCCGGCACATGCGAGAAGACCAGCCAGCCGCCAATCATGGCAAAGCCGATCTGCATGTAGAGGTAAGGCGTGAGCATTGCCACCGGCGCGCGGGTGTACGCCAGGATGAGCAGGGCATGGCCGGCCGAACTGACAACGCCCATCAGGATCAGCAGCAGCCACCACGTCCACTCCAGCGCCTGCCAGCCGAAGGGCAGCGCAAAGGTCAGGCACAGCGTGCCGACGGCGCCCGTATAGAAGTGGGTCGTGCCTGCCTCGTCCACGTTGGCCAGCCGGCTGGTGACAATCTGGAAGCCGGTGTTGGCAGCCACCAGCCCCAGTGGCAGCAGCATGCTCCAGCCAAAGGTGCCGCCGCCGGGCCGGAGCACCATCATGGCGCCAAGAAACCCGCCCGCCATGAACACCCAGCGCACGGCGGAGACCTGCTCGCCCAGCAGCAGGGCCGCCACCAGGGTGATGACCAGCGGGGTCAGCATCACGATGGCCGTCACCTCGCCCACCGGCATCTGCCGCAGGCTCAGGAACGCAAACAGGCTGACCGACAGCAACAGCACCCCGCGCAGCACCTGCAGCCAGGGCCGGCGCGTACGCAGCAAGGAGCGCCCCCTGCTGGGCAGCAGTGTCACGCCCGTCGTGACCGTTTGGAACAGGTAGCGGAACCAGAGCGCCATGGCCACCGGCACGGTGGTGCTGACATATTTGGTGAGTGTGTCGAACGCGGCAAAGAGCGCGACCGCTGCAATCAGAAAAGCGATCCCCTGCAGAGGGTGTTGGGCACGACGCAAGGTGGTCGACTCCGAGAGCGGGCTGGGTGGGTGTGTCGCTGGTGCGACGCATCATACGCCCACCCTCATGCGCTTTGCCCGTGCATCACGTTGTGCGTTGACATCGGCCACCCGCGTGACTATCACCGATAAGTGGGAATCGACGACACGCAAGGCTCTTGGGGGAACAGACACCCCCGCACAGCGATAGCCGCGCGATGCAACAAGACGAGTGACGCAGTCACCGCTGCAAGGGGGCCATTTTGAGATCGGCACATCTTGAAGTGCAGCCGGGCTTGTTGCTGAGCCTGTCACCGGGGCGAAGGACCTATCTGACGGCACAGGCAGTGGCCCTGCTGTCGCTGGTGGTCTTCATCTCTGCTCTGCCATTTGCCAAGGTGCAGTTGGCACAGTTGCCCTCGTTCATCCCCACGTACGAATCAGCGCTCATTCTCAATGACCTGATTACAGCCGTCCTGCTGTTCGGGCAATTTGCCATCACACGTTCACGCGCCATGCTGGCGCTGGCCTGCGGCTACTTGTTTACGGCAACCACTGCCGTCGGCCACCTGCTGTCGTTCCCCGGGCTGTTTGCACACGGTGGCCTGCTGGGCGCAGGGCCGCAAAGCACCGCCTGGATCTATATGTTCTGGCATGCGGGCTTTCCATTGTTCGTGATCGTGTATGCCGTGCTGAAAGTGCGTGAAGACCGGGAGCCCGATCGGTATATCGAAACCCCGCTCACGCGCGGGACCGTCCTGCTCGTCATCACTGCCGTGCTGGCAGCCTCCGCCGCGTGCGTGGCACTGGCCACAGCGGGCGAACACCTGCTGCCGGCCTTCATGGTGGGCAATCGTTATGGACCCGCACAAATGGCGGTGGCCGGTACAACATGGCTGATCTGCATGGTCGCTCTGATCGTGCTGTGGCGTTGCAAGCCGCACCTGACCATCGACGTCTGGCTGATGGTGGTGCTGTGCGTGTGGCTTTGCGACGTCGCGCTCAGCGCCGTGCTCAACGCCGGGCGCTACGACCTCGGCTTCTACGTCGGGCGCGCGTTCGGGTTGCTGGGCGCGAGCTTCGTCCTGTTGCTGTTGCTGATCGAGAACAGCGTCCTGCACTCGCGCTTGGCTGCTGCCCGCGCAGAACTCAAACGCCTGGCCGCCACCGACCCGCTCACCGGCATCCCCAACCGCCGTGCCTTTGAAGCTGCCCTGAGCGAAGCCTGGCGGCATGGTGCGCATTGGGAAGCACCGCTGTCGCTGCTGACCATCGACATCGACGTCTTCAAAGACTTCAACGAGCGCTACGGCCCGATCCTGGGCGACCAATGCCTGACCACCGTTGCGCAGTGTCTAGCCAAACAGATGCGGCGCGAGGCCGACCTCGTCGCCCGTTACAACGGCGATGCGTTTGCCGTGCTGCTGCCGAACATCGACATGGCAACGGCAGCAAAAACCGCGCAGCGCCTGTGCGACGCTGTGGCCGCGCTGGCCATTCCGCACGCAAGCTCCAGCGTGGCAGGCTACGTGACCGTGAGCGTGGGGGTGGCGAGCGGATGGGCGCAGGAGGGTGTGTTGCCGCAGGTGCTCACCAAGGTGGCGGACAGCGCGCTGCAGATGGCCAAGGGGGATGGGGGGAACCGCGTGGTGGTGGTGCCGGTGCCTGCGCAGTTGGGGCGAGGGGTGGTGGCGGTGTAGGGCCGTCGAACCCGTCTCACAGGACCCGCCGAAGTGCACCGCACTCCATCAATGCGCCGCGATCACACGCACCGTCGCCCAATCCAACCGCAAGAGGCCGACCGAAATTGCGGGTCCACCGGCAGGCAGCAGACAGTACTCAGTACCGCCCGGCGCATAGCCCAACGCGGTCCAGTCCAGTGAAAGCAGTTTGCCCCATTGAAAGTCCTGCGATTTAATAGCCGCCCGCAGAGCGTCACTTGTCGCCAACTCCGACCGGATCGGCTGGCTCTGCAAATACTCGATGACACCCTGCTCCGTGTTAATCAGCGGCGTCACAATCCTGACCAGATAGGGGTCCCTCGGCGGAAAGCTCCTCGTCAAGCCAGTGACCGTTGCTGAGCCATCGCTTTGCTCGATCTCGATCTGTTGTTGCGTATCGACCCAGTCATTGTTCAGCCAATCATAGGTAACGCCATCACGCGGCACCATGATCAATGCCGACTCAAATTCGAGCTTCAGCGTGCCCAGATCAATCGAGTACATCATTTGACTCACATCCCTGGCGCAAATGGGGCATTCAGATTGAAAACACCCAGCCCGACATAGCCCGGCAGTTCTGCCTCGACCGGCAGGTCCTGCCCTACCCGCCATGTCCGTGTGATGTGGCTGACGCGCATACGCTGGTCGTACGAGAGGCCGAGCTCACCGTCCTGGTAATGCTGCTTGGCGAACTCGTACCCCCGTTCAGCCGAGATGGCCTGCCATAAGAAGCCACGGAACGGATCGCGCCTGACGCCTTTACCGTCGTAGTACGCTGAACCAAGGCTGTACTGCGCCTTGGCGTGGCCGGCAATTGCCGCCAGACGCAGCCATTTGATAGCGGCCACGTAGTCGGCCGGCGCGTACTTGCCCCCGAGGTACACACCACCGGCCGCAGCCCGCGCGTCAAGATCACCCTGCTCCGCTGCGCTCAGCAGCCAGCGCATGCCGATGGCACTGTCCTTCTCAACGCCACGCCCGATCAGGTAGTACCGTCCCACCTCCCGCTGCCCTTGCACATCGCCATGTTCGGCGGCCTTCTTGTGCCAAGCGAAAGCCTTGGCGTCATCTTTCTCAACCCCTTTGCCTTCTGCATATAGGAACCCGATACCAGCTTCACCGGCCGGTGCGCCGGCTTCCGCCGCCTTGGTGTACCACCGCATTGACGCTTGGAAATCCGGTTTGCCGTCAATGCCCTTGTAGGTCAGATAGCCGAGTTCAGCGTACGCAGCTGGGTCACCAAGATCGCCAGCCTTACGCAGCAACTCGAACGCTTTCGCACCATCCACCTTGACACCGCCGAGCCCTTCTCCATAGATGGTGCCCAAGCGGGTCTGCGCGTACACGACACCCTGCTCGGCAGCCTTCTGATACAGCACAAATGCGCGCTGCAGGTCGACGGGCACGTGACGGCCGGTCTCGTAGAGTGCCCCCAAGTTGTATGTGGCGTAAGCCAGCCCGCCATCGGCAGCCTGCTGGTACAGGCGCAAGGCTTTGTCCACATCGCTCGGCACCCCCAGCCCAAAGTCATACAGATAAGCGAGCCCATTCAATGCACAGACGTTGTGCTGATCAGCGGATCGTTGATACCAATGCGCAGCCTGAACATAGTCGACGGGAACGCCGTACCCGTACAAATACATGGTGCCGAGACCGTATTGCGCCTGTGCATCGCCTTCCTGCGCGTGCTTGCGGTACAACACCAGTGCCTTTGCGTAGCCCTCCGGGCCGGGCTGCCGCATGACGTAGAACCCGGCGAGCCCGTTGTCGCCCAGCGCGGGGTTCGTTTTCGCCAGCTTGCTGAACGTCTCCATTGCGGCCTTGTCGTCTCGTGGCATGCCGAGCCCATACATCATCAGCGTACCCAGGCTTGCTTGGGCTCGCGCGTCTCCATGCTTGGCTAGCGGCTGGAGTTCCGCCACGGCTTCGCCATAGCGTTGCTGCCGCATCGCTTGTTCAGCGCTTTTCATATCAGCATTGGCCGACAGGGCCAAACCGCACAGCACGGAGGCGGCAACCACGCCCGCGCCGGACACAATGAAGGAAGAACGAGGCTTAAGCATGGACTCAGTTGGTGATCTGCAGATGGGCGATTTCGCCAGCACGCGCGTGCTGCGCTCAGCGGTAGTCCGGCCAGGAAAGTGGCTTCGTCGGCTCTGGCGGCTTTGGCTGTTTTGGTTCGACGACCTGACCCTTGCGCAGCATCCACACAGCAAGCAGACCGAACAGAACCTGCATCGTGTTGATCACCTTAAGGTCGATGACGTATTCACGGTAGCCCGGCCCGAGCAGACGGACCAACGGCGATGCATACGGCAGGTACCCCAGTACAGTGGCAGCCATGATCACAACCGACACCATCAACCCCATGCCGAAGGCCCAGGCCCGTTTGTCCTTGGGCATCAAGCCCGCCCCTATCACCAGCCCGAGCAGCGCGCCAAGAAACGACACCCCTGGGCGGTGGAACACCGTAAGCATCCACCCGAGCCGCAGCGTGACGCCCTGATAGCTGATGGTGAACACGATGGCGGATACCGCCAGGATGGCGATGGCAAAGAAGGTGCGCTTGGGAGGCATCGCAGACACAGCCGGCGCGTCCGTCAAATAGCGGGTGCCCAAGCGACTCAGCAAGATTGCGCTTGTCGCCGCGAGCACGGGCACAGCGCTCAGTGCCAACACCCAAGGCTGGAGCACGAAGTACGCAATCACGGCAACAACCGCGGCCGATACATAGAGCGTGCGCCCCCATGCACGCCTGCGCAGCAACGCAGCGCCAGCAACCAACGCGGCAAGCGACCATAGCAATGCAACCGCCCACACCCAACGCTGCTTGGCCGGATAGGCGGCAAACACCTGCTCCCATTCGCCCCGGTACCCGATGAGGTAGGTCGCAATTGAAACCAGGGAAAGCGCCGCCGACAAGGTCAGCGCGTAAATGGCAATCCGGACTGTGGTGTGGCGCCGCATGGGTGATTCTCTTGTTGCATACCTTCAATCATCGGCTTACGCCGGCGTACAGTACTTGCCGTACGGCGTGCGATCTGTGATGGAGCGCTTGCTTGGCCTCTCCACCCGGAGCGTTGCCGCGCGATTCACCTGAATCTTCGATTCGACGGCATTTCCTGCACCCGCCAGGGCTTTGGCGTACTCATCCAGAATATCGGCATAGCCAGCCGGTGCTCTGGACGCAGCCCCGTCCTTGTCGAGCTCAGGCAACGCGCGCTCAAAGTACTCCACAGACTGCGCGAACTTCTTCTGATCCAGGCTCAACCTGGCCAGTTCGACCAAGGACAGATACAGCGGTTGACCTGCCTGCTTGTCGAATTCATAGGCGGCATTGAGCTCGTGCTCTGACTGATCAAAGAAGCACGTCACGCCCAGTGAGCGTCCGTACTCGTAGTGCAGGATCCCTCTGCGGCCGGCAGGCAACCCAGCCTGATCAGCATTGACGCTTGCGCGTGCATAGGCCCGGCGTGCGGTATCCCAGTCACCACGCGCTTGAGCTGCCGCCCCTTGCACCATGTAGTTGTTCGATATGCGCTCCTCGACAGCGGAGGCGCATCCGGCCAGCAATACGACCACGAGTAATGCGCTGACTGACTTCATTCTGTTTTTTGATCCTGTGCGGAACACGGTGTGAGAAATGGCAACGCTTTTAGCACGGGCGCGCGCCCAGCGTCATCCCCCGATGCGTTGGATACACAACGCGTTGGCATGGATCACAGCAGTAGGGCCTAGCCCAGCCCCCGAGCCACCCGCCACAACCGCACCAACTCCCCCTGCTCTGCCGGATACGTCTCAAACTGCGCCACCCCAGGCGGGATGAGAAACCACGGCTGCTTGCTGCGCGTATACACATGCGCGACGGGCACGAAGGCTTGCTGATGCTCCAGCGTGCCGGGCCGGAGCAGGGCGATATCCGGCTTATCCAGCGGCTCGGCCCATAGGCGCGTGTCGCAACGCGGGCAGATGCGGGCGCGCCGAGTATGGCCGTTGCCGAGGTCGAACTCGGCGAGTGGTGCGTGGCCTTCGAGAATCTCCAGATCCGTACGCCGGACCCACATCACGGGGAGTGCCGCGCCGCCAGTACGGCGCTGGCACATGGTGCAATGGCAGACGTAGAACGTGAGCGGATCGGCAATGAGCTGGTACTTGACGTTGCCGCACAGGCAACTGCCTGGATAGGGTGGGTGCATGTTGGACTCACGTGGAGCGTGACATCGACACAGGCTGGCAGCAGAATCGCGCGAACGTATCGGTCGTATCGGTCACGATTGCTTCAATCCAATGTCCAATAGATAGGGAGGCCCACTTGCAACCGCCCAACAACGCCGACGATCTCATGGCGACGCAGCCGTTCATGATAGTGGACCTCCCCGGCCTTGGCCGCCTCTACGAGCCCCCTGGCAATACCCGCGTGCCCCATGTGCTGGTGCTGCACGGATCGGAGGGCGCGTGGTCTGGCTTTGCACACCTGCAAGCCGCCGGCTTTGCTGCCAGGGGTATTGCGGCACTGCCGTTTGGGTACAGCGTGGGCGGCAACGGCTGGAACGCGGGCCAGATCGAGAACGTGCCCATCGACAGAACCGCCGCCGCGTTGGATGCATTACGCAGCCGCCCAAGAACGACCGGCAAGGTCGGGGCTTACGGCGCATCACGCGGGGCTGAGCACGCGCTCTTGCTCGCGGTGCTGATGGCCACCGACGGCACGATGCGCGCGCCCGACGCGGTTGCAGTCCATGCCGCGCCCGACGTCATCTGTGGCGCGTTCAACGCTAAAGAATGGCGAGACTCCGGTGACCCAGGCTGGCAAGCGTGGGACCCGGCACGACGCGCCTGGACGTGGAAGGGCACATCGGAAAGCCTGCTCCCAACACAGCCCATCGAGATTGAACGGTACCCCGGCCCGCTGCTCATCAGTGCCGCCGGGAACGACACCACGTGGTCTTCCGCCATGAGCTGGCGACTTGCCGACCGGTATGCCACCGGGGGCCGCGTTGCCGAGCTGTTGGCGTTTCCCGGAGAGGACCATATCTTGTCTGCAGAGGCCACGATGGTTCGCGATGCACGGCTGTCGGCGTTCTTTGCCGAGCATCTGGCGTAACGACAATGCACGCCCCCGCCCCCACGGACCCCGGCCCTGCGATGACCACCCTGGACGCATGGCTCGAAGCAACGACGGCTACCGGCACCATCCCCGGCGTGTCGATCGCCACCCTGCGATCGGGCAACGTCATCACGGAACGTTGCTTCGGGATTCGAGGCACGCACGACCCAAGCCCCGTCGACGCGCAGACCGTGTTCGAGGCTGCCTCACTCACCAAGCCGTTGGTGTCCTTCATTGCCTTGCAGCTTGTTGACGAGGGATTGCTGGATCTGGATATGCCGCTGCAGGATCTCTGCGGCGAATACGTGCCCAACGACACCCGCGCCCACCGCATCACGAGCCGGCACGTGCTGACGCACACCAGCGGACTGCCCAACATCGTGCGCGAAGCCGCGCCTTTGCAGACCTACTTCACGCCTGGTAAGCGTTTCAGCTATGGCAGCAGCGCATTCGCCTGGCTACAGCGCGCGATGCAGACCGTCGCAGATCGCCCGCTGGAAGCGCTGGCCCGGGACCGGGTTTTTGCGCCGCTTGGCATGGCGCACTCAAGCCTGGAATGGCAAGACCGCTTTGCCGCCAATCACGCCCAAGGGCACGAGTGGGAGGGCGAACCCGTGCCCAAGCGCCGTGTGGAAGCGGCGCAAGCATCGTGGTCGCTGCTGACCACCGCATCGGACTACCTGCGCTTTGTCCGCGCTGTGCTGCATGCGGAGGGACTCTCCAGCCGTTCTCACGCGCAGTGGTTTGCACCCGCGGTGCAAGTACGCCAGGGTGACAACGCTGAAGACTTGTCAGGCGCCAATCCACCCGACCCGAACGTGGCCTGGGGACTGGGCTGGGGGTTGGAGCCGGCGCAGCAGTGCTTCTTCCATTGGGGGCACAGCCCCGGTTTCCGCGCTTACGTGGTCGGCAACCGCGCGACTCGGGATGCGGTGGTGTGGCTTGCCAATTCCGCACGCGGTTTGCGACTGGCGCATACCGTGCTTCCGGAGACGGTGCCCGGAGAACACCCCTCCGTGCAGTGGTTGCAGATTGGGAAGTTGTGAGTCCGTAACCCAATCCTTCGCGTCGTCGGTCTAAGATCCACGGCACAACAACATTGCACGTTTCGGGGGGCGAAACTTGATGCAAAAGATCATCTCTCTAGTCTTGGCCTGCGCTTGCGCCATGAGCCAGGCGGCATTCGCGCAGACCACAACCGAGCTGGCCAGCACGGAGCCCGTTATCAAGGCCAACCACGACTACTGGGCACTCGATGGGCTAAGCGCGCGCATGCACAAGGCGACGGCCGTCACGCTGTACCTGACCGACCCCGGCATGCTGCCGCTCAGGGCCATGGACGAAGACCGCCTGAAGCAAGCTGGCTGCGAATACGCCACTGAAGACACGGCGCTCATTGCCAAGCTCGTGCAAGCCGTGGACAGCGCCGGCTTGCGCCACGCTACGTTCTCGCCGCAGTTCGAGCCACGGGAAGCGATCTATCTGACGCTGAGCGGCGGCGGCCAGATTCGGCTCTTGCTTGAGAAGCCCTACTCGGAGCAAGCGGCACTGCTCGGCCGCGTAGATGACCAACCGGTGACTGTGAACAAGGGCCTTGTCGAAGCGCTGTACCAATGGGCGGCCAATGTGAGGCGCGTTGGCAAGTGCGAGCACTTTGTCGGCAAGTACCGGGGTTAGGGATGCATTGAGGGTGGGGATTGAGCAGTTGCAGCAGTGCACACCGTTTTGGGGGTTTACAGGCGATCGACAAACGACACCCCTCGTCCATCAAACATGCCCGAGCGCTCTGATAACCTCGCCGCGCATTCTGGCCAGCCAGGAGTGATGACATGCGTTGGGTAGTGCCCCTTGTGATGGCAATCGTATGCACGTGCCCCGCGCTGGGGGAACCGGCCGCATTCAACGCGGGCGTCGTTCGCCTCACGGTGGCAGATGGGGCTGCTGCGCTCGACACGGTGGTCTTTTACCCCACGCATGCGCGTGAGGTGCCGTGGCAAGCGGGTCCCTTCACGATCGAGGCAACACGCGATGCCGCCCCCGCACCCGACGAGCGCCTCCCCGTCGTATTGATTTCACACGGCCGAGCCGGTAGCCCGTTCAGCCACCGTGAATTGGCGACGGCGCTGGCTCGGGCAGGATTGATCGTCGTCTTGCCAACACATGTTGGCGATGCTTCAGGCCTCCCCCGAGCGCAGTCTCAGGCGCAGATTCTGATGGATCGCCCCCAACAAGCGGAGGCCGCGCTCAATACCGTTCTTGCCGATCCACGGTTCTCCGCACACGCCGATACCAGCCGCATTGGCATGATCGGATACTCGGCCGGTGGCTACACCGCGCTGATCCTGGCGGGTGCGAAACCCGACTTTGCCTACGCCAGTGCGTACTGCGCAAACCACGATGATCCGGGATCGTGCCCCCAACCAGCAGCCAGCACGCACGCACAGGGCACCCAAGGCAAAGCGGCAGTCCCCGCTGAGCTGCTTGCCTGGCAACCGCCCGCCGATCATCGCCTGAAAGCCTTGGTGCTAATGGACCCACTGGCCATGCTGTTTGACGCATCTGGGTTATCTGCCGTGCGCATACCGACCATGCTCTATCGACCGCAAGACGATCGCTATCTCGGCTCTGCGCGAAACGCGCTTGCGATTGCGTCTGGCTTGGCCGCCCCACCTGCGGTGCACGTTGTGCCGGGCAACCACTTCGTTTTTGTTGACCCGTGCCCAGCGGCAATTGCAGCCAGTGCGGCGGCAGTTTGTGAGGATGCTCCCGGGGTGGACCGTGCGGCGGTGCATCGCCAGATCGAACATGAGGTCGTGGAGTTCTTGCGCACAACTCTATAAGGCGCTGTTGGCCCACGCACTGCGCAGGTCAAAGCTCGGTGAATGATGCTTTTTGCTCCGTGCGCCAAGCTCCAAGCTCGGCGTTTGGGGTTCTGAACCCGGTGGTGGAGCTTGCCCGCCACGAAACGCACTCGACCATGCTCGTTCGCAACATCGCATTGCTCTGCGCCACGGCGTTGATCGCTGGGTGCATGACCTATCAGGACCCTCGCAGCCGCGCAGAGCAGCGCGCTGCATTGCACGCGGCCGCTGACGAACTCGCCGGGTCATACGAGGTGGCGGACAGCCGTAACGACGATGGCCGCGGCTACGCGCAGGTGGTCGTCAGCAAGCAAGACGGCACGGATCAACTGAGCCTTGTGATGACGAGCCCGAAAACCGGCACCACGGCGTTGAACGGATCGGGCTGTCGCGGGTGGCACACAGACAACCACCGCTACACGGCCGTGCAGTGCGATGCGGACATCCGCGAGATCAACTTCTTTTCACTGCAACGGCAGGCCAACCCAGACCCTGTGAATTCCGGCACCCTGCCGGCCTCGTTCGCGACGATGGTGGTTCCGGAGGGGGGCTACGTCTTTGACATTGCGGACCGCAGTGGGCGGCATCACTACTACGTGCTGAGGAAGGTGGTGCGGTAGTGAGTGGGAAAGGAGATGCAGGAATGCGCGGAAACTAACGTTGCCTCCAACTAAGCGCCGGCAGCCATCCGGTTGGCAGCCAGGGCCAGAGCGCTGAAGATTTGCGCGGCGGCATTGCCTGCGTTGATTGACGCCCCCGCCCGTCTCGGGGTCGCGTTTGCTGCGGTTCTTATATTTCTATTTCTGCCGATTTGCGCGTTCCAGCACGCGCAGGATTTCCCACCGGTACAGGTCAACCAGCACGCCCTCCAGCGTGGTCAGCATGTACGCGCCAATCGCATCCAGAAACCCGGCCTGATATTCGGCCGGCTTGCCTTGGATGTGGAGCTGGTATTCCCAGCGCAGCGTCTTGGGCTCGAACTGGCGATGCAGCTTCAGGCCCGCCTGCGTGCGGCGCAGAAAATCTCGGCCGCTCAGGGCGCCTTGCAAATAGTCGCGCTTGGTTTCAAGGCTCATCGGGCGCCTCCGGACGGAGGATGTTGCGCGATGCGGGTGGGATGACAGATTACGGGGCGACGCCCGCGTGGGATGGGTACGGCTTGGGTCGGTTGATCCATTGTCTTGCCCTCTACTGATTGAGTGGGGAGCCACCCACCGGTGAGGGTGGGCGGGCACACGACAAGGTCTGCAATACCGACAAGTGTTTCCAAGAACCGGCAGGGCCGAGGCCCTCCCTGTCGGGCCCGCCCGTATAGGCGAACGACGACACGCGAGGGCTATATCGGCACTCACGGGAAATACTTGTTCGGGATTGCAGTCCCGGCTGCGCTTGTTTGCGACAGCCGGCGAAGTTTAGCGACAGGCAAGAGTGCAAGCAAGAGATCTAGGCAATCGGATACCGCACAAGAATATGACCGAAACACTAGATCACACCTAGCAAACCGGTTTTCCTCTATTCAAAATCTTTCATAGAGAAAACCGAGTTTTTGTCAAACGATGGCCTTGCCAATCCCGAGTATTTCTTTGCAATACATTCCGAATTTGCCTAGCTCTGTCAAAAGCTTGCTCCTCATCCAACTCGGATATCTCGGATATGCGCAAATAACCAAGAGAATTCGCCGAGGTACCAAGTCGAAGGCCAGTTGATTCAGCAACGATCCATCGATCATGGATCGGATGCTCCCCTGCAGCACCGAACCCGATAACAACTATCTCCGTTGCGGGGGGAGGCTGTTCGCAGAGGTCATCCCAAGCATCACGAAATGCCTCTTCAATATCTCCATCACGAACTCGTTGAGTCATCTGCTTACGACTAGTAAGAATTTCAATTTCTAAATCTGGCCTAACCTCGGCTATCGCTTTAATTATGTCAAGGTCATCTGGGCCGAAAAACGGATCCGATATTTGAATCTTTCTAATCGCATCGGAGGCAACCCATTGCTGTATCCGGGAATATACGACCTCTCGATCCCCCGGACCGACACTATCGCTGTTGTGCACCGGGTCGGCGCGCTCTGCCACTTCACTGCGTCTCACAAGCACTAGGGCAACATCCGCAGCGGCAGAGAGCGCATCAAAAACTGAAGGCAAAATCTTCGGCCCAGCCTGCTGAGTTGCCTTCCTAAGTCCGTTTTCCAAAATCCACTGCCAAATCGGGTAAGCCTGATCAACCGGGTTATAGCGAATCTTTCTGACCAGCCCAACAAAGTCCTTTGTTGGTTGGGCCAATTGCCTCCCCGCGTTCAAAGCCGCAAGATTTCTAAAAGATATCTCAATCAGATCATCGACATTCAGACCATCAGTTTGAAATCTATCAATACCCGACGCAGCTTCTTTTCTACAATTCAGAATCTTCGAATAATGCTTTAGATCCTTCTTTACGATCTTCGCCTCATCATCGTCCAGCAAATCAATCAACTCGTCACAAAAAGCCGGATCTATATTATGCGCGAGATCTAAAACTTTCTGCCTAACACTATCAACTTTATCAGATTCACCTAATTGATTTGCAAAATTCATTGCATCCCTAAGCAAAATTCTGGCGACATTCTTGTCCGATGACTCCAAAATTTCTGCCGCCCATCGCAATCTATCAAGATGATCAACATCCGAGGGAATTAGTGCCACGTCGCTACGTAGGCGAGTAAACCATCCCGCATCAACAAAAGGCTCAACGCGCCCCGCACATGAGGCGACGATACTTACTACGATCACGCGATCCGCGGCATTGGTTATCTTCTCCGCTGCCGAAAGCAGCGCCTTCCAATCATTCTTTTCCCCACCAATACCAAGTGCCAACCTGCATTTGAGGAGGTGCGCTTGGCAGGCGATTAAAAACCCATCGTGCTGAATATTATTCCTGTCTGGAAGTTGACTGGAAATAATTACCGACACTTCCGTAAGAATATCGGTTAGCTGACTCTTTCTGAGCACTCCTCTGTTCTTCTTTGCCGCTAGACTGGCGCACAGATCGCTCACGACGTTATATATATGCGAATCAGTTCTAACCTGTTTCAGCAAAGCCAGAATATCGCTCGCCTCCGAATAATCCAAAGAGAATTCCGAATTAACTCGATCCTGAAATGGAAGCGAAGCGCATTGCTTTCTAAATATCACATTACAAACAACTGATCTAGCGGCGTCACGACCAGCCTGATAAGAAATTTGATTAATTAGTGCGTTAGCCCCTGCCGGATGATTCAGATACAATGCCGGAGAAACGATGGAAATAAGAGAATGCTTTACTAGACTATTATTTTCAAAATTCTGAGAAAGTAACGGCTCAATCTTATCCTTAACTATTCGCCCGCTTAGATTTCTCTGTTTCTGAAAATGCAACGCCACAGACACAGAATTCCATATGGCGGCGCGATCTTCCTGCAAAGAGATTATTTCCACATAGCTATCAAGCTTATTTATGATCTTTTCATAGTCTCCAGGAACCGCCCCAATAACGGCAGTCGCCGCCCGCGAAACTAGTAGCGTCATAAAATAGAGATGGCTATTTCCGGCGATAGATAGCGATCTATCAATTTTTAATTCACCCCTTACTCGCATCAGCCATTCTTTCGCCAACACCTTGTCGACCGGCGCAAGCTCTCTGACAACCCAAAATCCGAGTCTCCATTTAAAACCGCCAGGAGGAACATCGCTCCAAATTCGCTCCGCCTCGGTAAGAAGCTCCATGATTGGCGTCACACTATGAGCAAGAAGATGAATTTTGTACGTGAGGACTATTGCCTCAAGTCTTTTGTATGAAAATTTTGATTGCTTCCAAAGAACCAGTAACCTTGGATCAACAGGCTCTACACCGTTTTCCTTCAAATTTTGGCAAATTGCACCCAAAACGCGAACAATCAATTCCTCACGCTCACGCTCGTTCTGGACTGCCTGAATACACTCGCAGATTACATTAGCAGATATGTTGTGCAATCTCCCCTTGGCCAGATTCACGGCTATTGCCCTATAGGCCTCCTCTCGCCGATATTCTGTATTAAGCTTTTTGGCCAATGCCATCGCCAATTCTGGCTTTGACATACAAATTGCACGGATCGCATCCTTTGCACATCGAAAATGCTCAGCCGTCTGCCCCAGTAAGATCTCAATCGACTCCATTAGACATCTTGTCGTTTCACTAATTACTGAGGTGTTTCCTTCTATCACATCCTTATCATTCATGAGATTGAGGTGATATAGCATCCAGGCATAACAAGCAGTCTTGTTTCCAACATCCTGTACTTTTTCTATTGAATGATGGAGATCAACCAGATCTTTCTCAACAGTTGAATCCGAATGCTTTCGCTTAGCTCGAAGAATTAGCATCTCAAGCCGAACAGCGTCTTCAGTGGTACCGTTCGACGTGAGACTACGTCGCTGAGCATCCAGCCGCTCTATCACCTCAGTTGCTTCGCTTTTGGATGAAATATGTGGAACCACAATCGCTATTTCGCGCAGTTCTTTGAGTCTCGGAGCCCTCGTTGTTTCAGCGAGCGCAACTGAAATCGCGACAAGTGCTACTCGAGCTGCTTCTGGATGGCGGCGATGGCGTTCCAGCCACCGTAGTAAGAGGAATGCTTTGTGCCGTTGCTCCAAAGGCTCCACTTTGGCAAGAACCTCATCCACCGACAACTTATTCACCAGAGTCGATGCAGCCTCAAAAAGCGGCTTGAGCTCAATCGCCGCCTCTTGATGAGAACCTGCATCCGGAGCGCCAGCCCGTCGTCCAGGCTCCTCATCCCCGCGTGCTGGTTTCGTGCTTCGGCGCGAAGATAAGACTCTTTCTGTGAACTCCCGACTATGCAACTTGGCTGCCACACTTAGAGCTAGATCTATATCCACGGACAACAGGTCCGACGATATAGACGCTAATACGGTATCGGGGAGATCGTCTGCGACAGTTGAAATCAACTCTCGCAGCGGTTGGTTAACTTGACCTGGAATGGGCTTCTCTCTACGGCTGAAACACGCAGCGACGGCCGCGAGACGTTGAACCCGTTCTTCCACAACGGGGGTACTTAGCGCCAATGCGCAAGCCTCCTCATCGTAGTCTAAAGCGAGTAGCGCTTCGATTTCTAAAGAACTTCCCCCTCCAATCGAGGCACTGCTAACACTGGCACCAGTAAGCGCAAATCGCAATTGAGCATTGAGATCATCTTCCTCTCGTGCGGATTCCAGGCCAAACTCGGCATGCAGTCTCAGAGGTTTCAGTGAATTCTCCAAAGACAGGAGCCTTGCAAAATGATGAGGAGTCAACTGCCCAAGGGCTTCCGCATGCCGCCCGGCGTTAATTAATTGCGATGGCAGATTTATTGTTGACTCAGGAGCATCCGTACTCATCATGAGCCTTTCTATTAATTTTCCCTCTATTTCATTCTTCTTATTATTGAGTTTCTTCTTTACAAAACTCCTCTGCAGATCCGCTCGAATCAACCAAGAATCACTAGTTTCATCGAAAGCAACCAGGCGACAATTTGACAAAATATTGTTCACATCCCCCCTTGGTAGCCCTGTCAAATCAGACAATGCATTCTCAGTGAGTCTAGCTTGTGACCATGCAAGAAAACCCAATATCCTATTCAGGTCCTCACTCTTTGGAAGGCGATCCCACTCTATTTCAAGAATGCTTGTCAACGATTGATCTCGCTCACAAAGCAAATCAGATACGGATACCCCATCAGCGAGAAGTGCGCGAATCTTTTCGAGAAATCCGATATTCCCACCGCACAATCTATATAGCGCATCGATGTCAGGCGAATCTAGCGAAAGATCCTCAAGATATGATTCAGCCTCCTCCTTACTGAGATCGACCAACGTAACCTTCTTTACTCCACCCTTGTTTGAAAAAATCGAACTGGAATATAGCTTCTCGGACCCGGTAAATAGAAACCTAAACTCAGATTGCCCCAACGGAAGCATCCGCATAATATCAAGCGCTATTTGACGGTCCGTCCCCTCTTCATCACTCAACCCATCCACGATAAATGTAATGACTTTTTTCTTCGCTACCCTTTGCAATCGTAGAAGTAAAGTAGAAAATTCTTTATCGTCAATTACGTAGTCATCTGGGCAAGCCGTCATATTGTTAACCAGCATGTAAGCCTGCTCACCGAGAGTCTGTCTCGCGAATACCGGAGAATAAAAGACTGGGGTATTTGGCGCTAAAAATGCAGCAATTGCCTGACCTTCGTGCCTACGCATAAATTCCGCGACGCACTCAGTTTTCCCAGATATTGCATCCCCTTCCACAAACACAATATCTGACTTGGAGAACGATTTTTCAATCGCCTGTATGAGATTATCGCGCGGCAATCTCCGCTCTGGCTCTCTGGGTGCATTTCTGGAGTGCCCAATTACTGTATCAATTACGATTTTCATAGTCTCTCTCGCTAACTCTCACGTGCGCAATATCATTTTTCTTACTCCTATTACCTTACCAACACCGCCCCAATCGCCCTGAATTGCGAGCGTGTGCGCATCATCTAAATCCATTACTCCTGCTCTTTTTCGACTACGCCGAGGACTTCATCTGCAACGTATACCGACACCCCGGGAAATTAATGCATCCCCAAAACGGCCCCGCCGTTCCCTTTCTTGCCACCAGCTTCACCCCACAAGCCGGGCACGAAGGCGTCTGGTAATCCCCCTCAAACACCTTCGCCAGCAGCGCGACTTGCTTGTCCTGATCGAGCGCGCGAATGCGCTCAAGAATCGCTGGCCCATCCAATAGCTGGATACCAGCGCTCTCCGAAAACTCCTGCACCGGATTCCCGACATAGCCGGACAGAGACCAGAACACGCCTCGCTTGACCTTGTGCGCCAGCATTGAGCCGCCCAGCGCCCGCACCTGCTCCACCTTCACGGGCTTGGACCACGCCTTGCACTGGACCACCGCCACTGGCGCGTCCAGGCCGGCCTTGTACAGCGTGGCGTCAATGCCGCCATCCGGGCCGTGCGGCACCGTCTTGACCGTGAACCCCATCAATTCGTAGTACTGCACGCACAGCAGCTCGAACCGCTTCCACTCAAGCGACTTGATGGCTTCCAAGGTCCAGCTCTGGGGTGCGGCGGCTTCTGTCTGCATGGGTGCTGGCTGGGGCGTGGCGGTGTCGCGCGTTGCGTTGGGAGCATCACCACCCACTGTTTGGCGTGCGGGCTGGGATGGCGCTTTCACCGGTCGGGGTCGCATGGCCGGTTCGCTGCGTGCGGGGTCGAGCCGGGCATCGGCCTGCTGGCGACGCTCCTGCAAATACGACAACACGGCAAAGAAGGCGAGCAGCAGCGCGGGCACCCACGCCAGCCCGCGAATCATCATCACGACGATGCCCAGAAACGGATTGGCCGCAAACGCCGCCGGGAGGATGTTGTGGAAGATCAGATAGCTGGCCGCCGAGCCAATCGCCAGCATCCACCACGGCAGTGCCAGCAGCACGTCGCTCGTGGAGGGTTGTTTCTTTCTCCTGCGCCCCATTTGCCTGACCCTTGTGAAGGTTTTCTTTCTTGGGAACCGCCTTTTAGATCATTAGGATTAGGCGATTTTTTATAATCCGAATAAGGTAATGGCACTCGGATTTTGTCGGCAAATAGCATAGCCCACGTTTTGGGGTTGAGAAGCCCTCTGCGGTGGGGATTTCTGACGGTACGTTAATAAAACTAAGCGCTACAGGTGCTGACTGACGCAAAAGCACTCAGGTACGATGCGTCACCTAATCCGCACATCCCCATGCCGCACCCATTCCAGACAACAGAACAAGAGGTGATTGCCGGATACCGGCTTCACTACACCATGAGCCGCGCAAAGGCTGCGTGGTTGGCCGCCGCGTTTGTATTGGGGGTCGCGGCCTATATCGCAACAGGAAGCCCGTACGCGGCTGGTTTGGCGGGGGCTCGGTGGGCGTGGCCGTGCTGCACATCGTGGTCCGCTACCTGCTCATTCCAAATCGGGGCCGGCGCATCTATCACCAACAGAAGAACCTGCAGCGCGAATATCAGTTTTCGTGGGACGACCAGGGCGTCACCGTCCATGCCGAGGGTTATCTGGAAAATCTGCGCTGGGCTGACATCACCAAGGCCAAAGAGAATGAGGCGATGGTGCTGCTGTATCGGTCTGACTACAACTTCAGCCTGTTCCCCCGGCGCTGCTTTTCTGGCGCGGAGGAGTATGCGCAATTCCGCTCGCATCTCGTGCCCCGGCTTCTCGGGTAATGCCGAGGCAAACCGCACTCTCCAAGAATCCCCATGAGAATCGCCGCCCTCTCCGATATTCACGGCAACCTGGCCGCGCTGGACGCTGTGCTGGAAGACATTCATGGCCAGGGGGTGGATCTGATCGTCAACCTTGGCGATATTGCGTCCGGCCCGTTGCAGCCGAGCGAGACGGTCGACCGGTTGATGGCACTGAACCTGCCGACCATTCGCGGCAATCATGAAAGGCAGGTTCTCGCGGGCGATCCGTCACGCATGGGGGCGTCGGATCAGTACGCATTTGCCGAGCTGCGGCCCGACCAGCTCGCATGGTTTGCCAGCCTGCCGGAGCTTCGGTACATCGAAGACGATGTTCTGCTCGTTCACGGGTCTGCTGAGAGCGACGTGACCTACTTTCTGGAAACGCTTTGGGAAAAGGGCTGCCGCGCGGCCACGCACGATGAGGTGCTCTCCCGCGCTGTTGATGCCGACGCCAAGCTCGTGCTGTGCGGCCATACCCATGTGCCACGTGCAATGAAACTGACGGACGGCCGCTTCATCGTCAACCCTGGCAGCGTTGGGCTGCAGGCGTACAGCGACACGCATCCCTTCGCCCACTCCATTGAAGTGGGCAGCCCGCATGCGCGTTACGCCATCGTGACGCAGCAAGCAGATGACTGGGCCGTAGAGTTTCGCGCGGTCGAATATGCGTGGGATCACGCGGCAGAGCTTGCAGAGCAGCACGGGCGGCCGGACTGGGCTGTAGCGTTACGCACAGGCAGGGCGAATGTGTAGGGAGGGCTGTGTGCCATGACGCAATCGCCTGACATCGTCACGCTGTTGGAGCAGCCCTATCGGCATGACTTGCCCGCCGCACAGGTTCGGGCCGCGCTGCTGACCGCGCTCGCGTGGCCGACGTCTTATTGGTCAGACTTGGCGGTGGGGTGGATCGAGCACGGGGCGCCTGTCGACATGGAAGTACAAATTGCGCTCGCCCAAGTGGCAATGAACAGCCGCTTCCCGCAGCGCTTGCGGCACAGGGCATTCGCCCTCACGCGCAAGCGCAGTAAGTCCAACGCCACAGGCGCAAACGTGATGACGTGCCAGTTGTCCGTTGAGGGCTCAGCCCTCTGGGCCGGCATGGCGGATATCGAGCTGATCACGCCAGACGGCCGCCACCAAATCTATCTGGGCTTTGAAGGTGAGCCGCCACACGGCGATTCCTATCACTCGATCTGGATCAACAACGTTCGGGCGCCTGGCTATGCGTGGGGGTGCCTGTTTGCGTGCACGCCGGACTCACGCTTTCTGGCGATGAGCTGGATGGAAAAGCTGTTCGAGCGAAAGACGGCGGTGTTTGATCTGGAGGAGCGGCGGTATTTCGTGCTGCCGTTCTATCTGCAGAGCTTTCGGTTTCGTTGGCCGCGCCTGGAGAGCACGGAGATTGAGTCTGACGGGCGCTCGTATGAATTTAATGGCGCTGAGGTTTGGCGCGCTTCGCACTCACTGGTCGAATCTCAATGACTCACCACTCGCGCCCACCTGACCTCATCGTCAAATTCCAACTCACGGCGCCCGACCGATTCGTACGGTCCGGATACCGCCCCACCTACGGAATTCGACCGGACTATTGGTCCAGTGCCTACCATGCGTTTATTGGCACCAATAGCGCAAAGACAGGCGAAGCTTGCCAAGCAGAAGTCTGGCTGCTGACGCCGGAGGCGTACCCACATACCTTGTGGGTTGGGCGCCAGCTTGACGTTGCCGAAGGCCCTCATGTTGTTGGAACAGCCGAGGTCCTGCAGATACTCAATCCGTTGCTGGAAGGCGCAGCGCCAAGTACCTAGCCCACTAGCCACTGTTGGAACGATTCACAAACCCCATGCTCAACCGACTCAAAACCCTGCTTGGCGGCACCAAACCCACGCCCGCTGATGCACTCCTGGTCAACGCCTACAGCACCCTGACCACGCTGCCCGCGATCGACTTTCCGCATCAGGTGCAAGGCCAGCGAGACCTAGGCGATCCGGAACTCAAACCACATCTGGATGGCTTCATCGGCTACGTGCTCAGCCGTGGCGACGGCCAGATGACCCGCACGCGCTATCACCTGATGCGGCACCTGCAGCGCGTGCAGCAGCACGTGAGCCTGTCGATCTCGGCCGCAGACCACGCAGCGTTCTCGCGCTGGGCAGAACAGGCAAATGCCGTGGCGTTCATGGAAGATGGCAGCGTGCGCGACCCACAGGGGCGCATTCTGCTCAACGGAGCCGGGCAGCAAGACGTAGAGGCGCAGGTGCCCTATCCGCAGTCCGCATGGCAACGCAAAGCGCGCAGCGAATTCCTGCTGGCCGAGCATGGCATTCGTGTAGCGAGCAGCCTGCCACCGCTGGTGAGCGAGCCCGAATTGCAGTTGCGTCCGGCGGCCGAGGTAGCTGGCCGTGTCATGGCACTACTAGCGGTGGCGGCGCGGGCGGAAAGCCTGAACGATCCCAACAGCAAGCCGCTCACGATTGACGCACTCCGGCAACGGCTGGCCCCCGCGTTCTCCTATCTCTCGCCACGGGAGCAGGCATATCTGCAGGATGACGCACCTGAAGAGAAAGCCACCATCCAGATGGTCTGGCGTTACGAAAGCCTGGCGTTGCTCGAATGGGCGCTCGGCCTTCTGCCGGAGCTACCGTTTCCCACCGGGATTTGCGACGTGCCGCAGGTCGCGCGGAATGTGCTGGACATCGCCTCAGAAGATTGGCCGGCCAAGGTGCAGTTGCGCCCCGCTGCAGAGATCCTCGATGCGCTGGACTTGCACTACCGCCTGCACTGGATCAAACGAGAAGCGGAACTGGGCCGGCAGGCGTTGCCCGATGGCCTGGTGCCGGGTGTCATCCTCGAACGGCACTACGCGCTCAATTGGCTGGTGCGATTCGAGAATGCGGATTGGGATGAGGTGGATACGCCATCCTGACAGGACACACTCCCATGCCCAACTGAAGAACCTATGCAATATCAACCGTATCTGGAACAACTCCAACACTGGCCCAGCGCGGGCCAACACATCATGGCGCAGTACGACGCAGATTCGATCTACGTCTACCAAGCCTACAAACCATCGATTGCCGAGTACGCCGTCGCCCACCAAGCCTTTGGCGGCGATTTCAGCTTTAGCCGCATGAGCTGGATCAAGCCGAACTTCCTCTGGATGATGTTCCGCGCCGGCTGGGCAACCAAGGAAGGCCAGGAACACATCCTCGCCATTCGATTGCCGAGAACATTCTTCGACGAGTTGCTGCGCACCGCGGTGGCATCATCGTTTGCCGCATCCGACTGCGCGACCGAAGAGGAGTGGCGTGCGCAAGTCACGCACTCCGATGTCCGCCTTCAATGGGACCCAGACCACGATCCGACCGGGCGCCCAATCGAGCGTCGCGCCATCCAGCTCGGCCTGCGCGGCCGCACGCTGGAACGGTTTGGGCGTGAAGTGCTGTTGTCGGTGGAAGACATCACGCCGTTTGTTGCTGAACAACGAGAGAAAGCCACGGGGGATTTTCAAGGGCTGATCGTGCCTGCGGAGGCCTCCTATATTCCGGGCGATTCTTCGGCAGGCTGACCCCGCGCGAACAAGAGCCAGCACATTACAGTCTGGCCACTACTCCCCCCTTCGGAACGTGTCCATGACCCGCGAGAGTCTCAAGCAAGCCCACAGTCGAGCGTATTGGTATCTGGCAATGGGGATTGGCGGCATCGCACTGACTGCCTACACCATCGACAGAATTGCGGCCGCACTGAACTCGCTTGCCAATCCGCTCACATTTGTCGTCATGCTCGTCTTGGCTGCCTGCCTATTCGTTGTCGCGACGTGTGCGGGATTTGGCTTGGCGTTCCTGTTCTCCAAGCGTTTCGTTGCCGAGGTCCGTTGTGATGGCTCGACTTTCACACTGATCTCCGCGTCAGGCCTGCCCTTGGTTCGAGCCGATGCCGTTCGGGTGATCAAGCGAATGGGCAACCCCTTTGAAATCCCACCACCGGAAGAAGACCTCTTCACCATCTTCTCGGCAGACAAGCGCTGGTGGATATGCCCATCAGCGGGCTATGCACCAGGGTTGGTTGCGGAAAAGCGCACCTAGGTCATCACACGCATCTGGCCCCAGCCGGGAAATAGACGGCCTGTCCCCGAAGGACCGCTCGGTCGCGTCTTAGCCACCCAACAAACTTATAATGACGCCCGGCCACGCAAACCCACGTGGCCGCCAGCCAGCGTCGCGCACAAAACTTGCGCCGCACCCGCGATGTCAAAGCACCGCACATCGCCAGGCCTTGCCCTTTTGACCCACACCATGCCCTACCGCTTCCGCCTGTTGTCCGCCTCGTGTGCCGTTGCCGCCCTGTTGTCGGCATGCAGCTCTGCGCCCACGCCGCTCTATCAGCAAGAGCAGTTTGACGCGGCGGCCAGCCCGTACTCGCGCACGTTCCACGCCAAGGCGGATGCCACGTGTGAGGCCGCGCGCCGCGCGCTGCTGAGCCAGGGGTATGTGTCGACATCACCGCGCGCTGACACGATCGACGGCAGCAAGAATTTCCAGCCGAGCAATGACTCGCACGTGGTGATTGCCTTCCACGTGGTGTGTGCAGACGCCAATGCAGACGGCACGTCCAGCACGGCGTATGTGAACGCGGTGCAAGACCGCTACTCGCTCAAGAAGACGAGCACGTCGGCCAGCGTGGGGTTGAGCATCCTGGGCTCGGTGTCGCTACCGATCGGCTCGGGTGACGATTCCATGGTGAAGGTGGCCAGCGAGACAATTCCGGCCGGCGTGTTTTACGAGCGCTACTTCAACCTGGTTGATCACTTCCTGAAGATCGACCCGGTGCGCCGTGACCGCGCGGCAGTGAAGGCGGCGGAAGCGGCCGAGAAGGAACACGTGGCCCCATTGCCCGAGCCCGCACCCACGGCGCAAGGCGAGCCGATGAAGATGACCACGCCCGTGGTGCCGACGCCGGCGGCTCCGCCGGTGCCTGTGGAGCCGCCCAAGGCAACGCCTGCGCCGGCTCCATCTGCGGCCCCTGCGTCTGCATCGGCTCCAGTTGCTACGCCGCCAGCGCCGGAGGTCAAAGCGCATGCTGAATCCGCACCGGCTTCGACGCCTGCGGCAACCACGCCATCGACGATGCCGACGCCGGCACCGGCTTCCGCCCCCGCAGCCACAGGCGGCGCGAACTGAGCGCACGGCATGCCGAATTTACGCAATCTTTATTTGCTGCGTGCCATACTGCCCGCACTTTGATTGCAGGCCCATTCACCCCGACAGCCCTGGCAAAAACGCCATGAACCGAGTGCGCATCAACGTTGCAGTTGTTCCGACGGCCGTTGCCGACCTGCGGGTCAAGGCACTGGCGGAACACGCTCGTGCGCGTGCTGGCATCGCTGGAATTGGGCGCAGTGTCGTGGTGCCGCCCAAGCCGTGCCGATCGCACACAAACCATCCGCGGAGTCGTCCTTGGGGACCGTCACAACGCGCACGGAATGCGTCCATGCGCTAGATCGAAAGCTCGATCCAACCCTCAAGCCCGGTGATCCGCTCAGGATGCCGGGCTTTTGTTTTGGGTGGTTGATGAACGCGGCAAAACACGACAGCCCGCTCAGCAATCAAGAACAGAAACACAACAGGAGGTAACGCTATGCCCGCAGACGACAGTCGACCTCGACCTTACCAAGCAGACCTTCGCTAATTCGTCTCCGACGCAGTCCAGGCATTGATCGGCCTCGGCGCTCTGGAGACCGCTCCAGGAGCCGCGCCATGTTGTTCGCACTACTCGTCGCACAGGATCGCCACCACGATGACGATCACACCCCCATCGTCCAGACAGCGGTAACGCACGCGCAACCAAGCCTGTGGCAACGGCTGATGCACCGCTTTAGCCGGCGCGCCTCGCACGGCTGAGCGCTCTCACCGCCAGTCTGATCCGTCATTCCCTTGACAGCCCGGGCCGCCCGCGCGGCCCGGCAGGGCCCGTTTTTTTTTTTTTTT
>RepKanNP_Acetate_BrdU_F21BDRAFT_1000220_pt1 | contig 28797 bp, 28 predicted proteins | sample RepKananBrdUF21B_FD_10624 | JGI IMG/M metagenome (IMG submission 10624)
AACTATCTGGCCGTACGCGGGGAGAAACCATGGCCACAAAATGCGCCATAAATGGCCGCCAGTGGGGAGCTTACGATGGCCGTCGACAACAACGGCTGGCCCAACCGTAATGATGGCCTGGGACGAGCCAATCGTGGTGGCTGGTGGGACTACAGTAACCCGGCCAACAAGGATCGCCGCGGATAAGCGACCAGTGTCTGGCACGCAGAACACGACGAGATGTCGAGCGTTGACCTCTCGTTCCAGTGGCACGTTGAAATCTCGCGCGGCGAGGGCGCACGCTCGACCCCGACTAGATACTCTATTGCCCGCACCCGATCCGGCCGGTCAGACATGTTCCGGCTACGCGTAACCGATTCGCCTTACGGACACTCAAGTGTTCGAGGGCTGGATCGACAAGGTCGCCCAGTCTCCGCTGCCCGTTCTCTTCCAGGACTGTTCGTGCTTCGGCGGTTCCATCAGGGCAGTGGTTCTGTACAGGTCGTACTTCACAACCTCAGGAAATGCGGCGGCAAGCTGATGCGCGTTCGTCTCGCTCGTCGAGCAGCCGGCTACGAGCGGCGTACCTGCCACCTCGGGAGCCGCGGTGAAGAGCCGGGTTACTGCCGAGGCAGGCAACCACCGGCCGCCCATCGCGGCAACCGGATCAGATGGGAAGGCCGTAGCCCTCGCGTAGCCTGCTCGCCAGCGATCGATGACGCGCGCGAGTGCTATCTCTTGCGTTGCCTCGACGTCGATCACGTGGATCTCGTAGCCGAAGTCACCCAGCTGGCCGACTAATTCCGTCGCCCATGGCATGTACCCCAACGTTCCGTCGATGGCTACATTCTCACCAGCCCGCATCGCGGCGATCAACGCACGTGCTTGCAGAATCGTCGACTCGTGATGCACCAAGGCGGAGAGTTCGAGGGGATGAAACTGTTCTTTCTGGTTGCCCCGCAGGGCCTCTGGGAGCAGGGTTGAGATCGAGCCATCGAGTACTGCGGACCGAAGCAGCAGCGTCTTGAAGTCGTCTGCGTCGATCTGGCGGTACTCTGCAAGATCGGTAGCCGGTGCGCCCATCAGAGTGCTTTTACCTGCTGCGGGCGGGCCGGCGAAGAGCGTTGCTTTGCGCTTCCGCCGCGGGGTACGAGCGGTAGATCGCCACTGGTCGAGTAGCAAAGTGTGCATCCTCCGGCGAGATGCAGTAGGCACCCATTCGCGATCCACTTTGCGAAAGTGAGCTTTGACCATGACGGTCGCGTTCGGGGCATCTATGTTGAGCGGACCACCCGGCGTCGACAAGCTCTCCAGCCGCGCCCGGCGGTCCTCTGCTTCTTCGTGTCTCAAGTCAGTCTGCTACTGCCTCAAGGATGCGGTCGTAATCGGTCTCATTGATGAATCGATCGTCCAATGCCCGACCGACCTGCAGATTGAATCCCGCCAAGCTCAGCGGCGGTACGTCGCCCTGGCTGGGCGATGCGCCCTCGGCCGTCTCGTAGATCCACGCTGACAGCTGCCTGAGCATCGTCTCTCGATCGAGCAACTTAGCGGCATAGCGAGCCGCGATCTCGTACGGAGTTCCGCCAGCCATGTCTGGGCGTACGTCTGGCGCATCAATGCGCGACATCTTCAACCACTGCGAAATCGCTGGCTGGCTGACCCCGTTGGCCTCCGCCAATCGTGTTTGAGTCCACTTTTTCTGTTCGTGGAGCTGGCGCACGCTGCGTAAGAACACGATGCGATCGACAACGCCACGTGCCTTAGATGTTGTCATGGTCGTCTCTAGCTGGTGTTCTAAGACATCGGACATGACTACCTCCTCATATATAAGTAACCTTATACCTGCAGCTCAAAGGCGGCAAATCGGCGGTGATGAGAAACATAAGTAGAGTGCGTTGACCTGTTGAGGCCAAGGTCGTTCTTGGCCACGAAAACCGCCGACCGCCCCGACTAGCTCTCCGTGAGCGTAGTTGAGCGGCAGTGCTCGTCGGTAGCATGAGCTACCCGGGAACCTCTGCTGTGAGTAAGCGTGGGGAGGACGTCAAGTGGAAGTGGGAGCGGCGACGATGCAACGGCTATGGCTTGACGTTCCCTACCGGGAGAAGGATTCGGCCAAGGCTTTCGGTGCCCGGTGGGACCCGCAGGCGCGCCGTTGGTATGCGCCACGTTCGGGAATGCGCACGCTCGACCAGTGGATGCCGTCACCCGCACCTACCGCAGCGGCGGTGCCCGTACCGTCATGGTCGAATGACCTGTCGGTCTTGCTCCGAGACGCAACCAGGGGTGAACTCCTGCCGTGGGCGATCCGTGCACCGCATGGTTGGTTCTGCCACATGTGCGACTCGACGTGCCGTGCCGGCGAGATCCAGAGCGCGAGGATCCAGACCCGCTGGCTGCGCAAACCGATGATCGTCACCCACCCGGTCGAGTGGTGGCATAGTCTCCAAAGACGTGAATACATCGATTGGCGGCTTCAGTCCCACATCACTCGAATCCTCGAACAGACCCTCGCGCCGGAAACTGCGATCCGCTGGAACCCTGATACCCAGCGTCTCGACATGATCACCGGTCCCATCATCGATTGGCGCGACGTCCGTGACCGCCGCGCGTGACGCCGCCAATGCCCTTGTGAGTGTCTTTTTGGCCTTGCGACAGGCGAGTTCAGAGTGCCGAAAGCATTCCAGCTTCCCGCTCGGTGCGCGCCAACTCGATATTCGCGTACAACGCTGAGCGCTTCAAACCTGTATTCCTGCACAGTGTTTCGATCTTGAACTGCCCCGTCTCATACGTTTGCAACAGGTATGCCCGCTCTTCCGGTGTGAGCTTGTGTTGACGGCCTTTCATCTTGCCAGCCGCTGCGGCTGCCGCCACGGCGTCCCTGGTCCGACTCCGGATCAGGTCGGACTCGAATTCGGCCATCAACCCGAGGACACCGATGAACATCTTGCCCATCGGATCCGATGGGTCGTAGATCTTCCCGTCGATCGACAACGCAACACCCTTGTCTGCCAGTCGCCCCACTGTCTCGTGAAGATCCTTCGCGGACCGAGAGAGCCGGTCGAGTTTGGTCACACAGAAGACGTCACCTTCCCGGGCAGCGTTGATCGCATTGTCGAGTCCGGGGCGCCGGGTCTGCCGGCTGTCAGTTTCAGAAGACGACTGCATTTTTCAGAAGACGACTGCGCGTTCGGCGGAAGCATCATCACTGAGTCATTCCCTGACTGCTGAACCTCGAGTCGGGGAATTGATCGGGTGTTCCTATCGAAGCCACCGGGTCCATCAATCGTTCGTTGTCGAGACAGTGTCAGGTGAGACATCGTGGAGTCCTAAGGGAATTCCCAGTGCAGCCAGCCCTCGTCGATGCTCGGAACCCAACCGCGACACGGGCGTCCATCCTCGAGTGAAGCAACAACCTCCTCCAGAAGCGAGTCGATGGATGCCCAACTTTCGCCCTGATCGTTGTCTTCTCCCATAAATCCGCGTACGCATCCACTGGAGTGGCCAGCTCGGGTGTCGACGAACAAAAGATCGCCTCGAATGTTGAAGGCGATCGGGATATACGCGGACAAGTAAGTTCCAGAGACCTCCCCCGCAGGCTCGTCGAGCAAACTGAGGCCGCCGACTGCTGCCGTCGTATCTGCCCACATTTCCGTCATCGATGCCCATCGAGATGCGACGAGATCCAACGGTAGCGGTTGGTATTCCGGAAATATCAGGGCGGAGTGCCTTCCGTCCGGGTTCCCGTTCTGGAGACCGAACCATGTCCGTAGTTCGGTCGGCCACTTTCTGCCAGTCAATGCTTCGACCTCGTCCACGAAACTTTGGCCCGCTGGTGGGTCGATCGCCGCGGCCGTTATCGGGGCTTCCCGCAAGCACCAATCGTGAAGCCTCAGCCAGTTCTCTTCCACGCTCATGAACGCACGCTACCCAACGAGCCTTTTCGAGGGTGTCAGTTTCAGAAGACGACTGCACTCTCGGCGAGAGCATCACTACCGCTCATGGATGTCTCTTCACAAGGGACCTTCGATGAGTTCGAGCAGCTCCGCGAGGAGTCGGTCGGCTCGGTCCTCGATTTCGTCGAGGGCCGATGTGACACTGCCGAGGGTGTGGTGTGCGTGTTTGCGGGCAGCGATTCCGTGTTCGTAGTAGTCGTCGCCGAGCGGCTCTATAGCATCCGATTGCGTTGTTGAGCTGTTGTTTTCGGGGCTCTTTCGTTGGGGTGGGTGGATGTGTCGCGGTGCCTGACCGGATAGGTGCGCGGCGGTGATGTCGGCTACTGCGCGAGCGGTGAGCGGCGTGGCGGTCAGTGGGGTGTGGCCCCATCGGTCGATCGGGGTCAGTAGCGGCCGCTGATCGGCCGGGTCGATGCGTCCGTCGTGTCCGGTGAGTTCGTTGCCGTCGCCGGTGTCCATGAGGCCCGCGAGCATGTGGGTGCTGAAATACCGGTCCGAGAATCCGAGAACTTCCATCCACCGCCGATACACCCGCGCCGGGGAGGCCCCGGCTGCTACGAGCCCCGGCGGGATCACCGCTACACGGTCGACCGCGTCGACGTGTAGGGCATCGGTGACAGGATCGGCGGTGACGTCGCAGATACGCAGCGCCGCGATCTGCGTGTACGTCAGTCCGGTAGGAGCGAGGGTGAGGATCATGGCGTCGCGGCGGGCAAACAACGCTGCCGGCCAACCCGTTTCGGGAAGCCGTGAGATCACCTCACCGGTACGGGCGGCGAGATTGTCGAGGCGTGCCCTGCGCGTCGCGTCAAGGGCGGCGCGGATATTGTCGCTGCGCCCCGGCGCCGGGAAGCCATAGCGGTGATGGGCTGTGTCGATGACGGAGATACGCCGGCGCTGCGTGACCGTACCTGCGGGGTGGGCGGAGAGGAACTGGGCCAAAAGTTCCGGCGTTGTCGGCAACGACGGTTGGTCGTGGGCGGCGCACCAGTCCGTGAACAACATCCAGGTGTGCCGATCCCGTGCCGGGAGTTGCGAATCCGGAGGTTGGGGTGCGAGATGGGTAGCACTGGTGGTGTTATCGATGGTGCTCGACTCGGTGGTCATGTCCTCACCTGCATCGACGTGGGTGGTCATAGGCCGAGATCGTTGACGGCATTGCCTATCAAGGGCGCATTTTCTCTCGCGTACACCTCGACCATGGCGGGGGTGGTGTGCCCGGTCTGGCGCATGATGGCGTGGGCGTCGGCGCCGTTGCGGAAGGCTTGGGTGACGAAACCGGCCCGCAAGGAATGCCCACCCAACTGTATGACCACGGCAGGGTCGTAGCCGGCTGCGGTGGCGCGGCGGCGGATCGCGGCATGGACCGCTGCCCCGGACAACGGGGTGTCGGAGAGGTTCCCGTTTTTGCGGATCGACCGGAATAACGGTGCCTGCGCGCTCATCTTGGGGATGGCGCCGCGGCAGACGTGCGCATCGAATGGGCCGGATGTCGTGAGTATTCGGATGACCCCGACACGTCCACCTGTATCGAACGCTGCCACGACCTGCGCCCACCGTGCCCATGCACAGGGCGGGCAGTGCTCGTGGCGGGCGGTGAACGGCAGAGCCCGGACCGCTCCGGTGCCGTCCTGATCGGTTTTCGAGCGCCGCAGCCGAACATGAACACCGTCGAGGCGGTCGAGTTTGACGTCCCCACACTGTAATTCGACGAGTTCACTGCGTCTGAACGCCCCGGCGAAGCCGATCAGGATCAGGGCACTGTCGCGGCGTTCGAGAACCTCGTCCGCCCAACCGGCGACAGAATCTCGGGCGGCGGCGGTGATGGCGGTGATGTCGGCGGTCAACAACGGGGCCCGCGGATTGCGGAGCCGATCACCGGCGGCGGCGTAGTCGCGGCGGATCCCGGCGAGGGTGCCGCGCACGATCTCGTGCGAGGTCGGGGACTCGTGCCCGGTACGTCGGTGGCGGTCGGCGATCGCGGCGACCCACTTGGCGAATGTGGGCGGGGCGTAAGCGCGGGTCCCGGAGGTAGTGAGGGTGTCGGCGGCCGCGACGAGATACGCAGCGACGGTCACCGGATGCGCAGGCAATGAACTGTGACTGTGGGCGGTGCACCAGTGCTCGAAGCGTCGCCACGCCGATTCGTACGCCCGCCGGGTGCCGTCGGAGCGAGCGGATTCCATCGATCGCCCGATCCGGGCGGCGACATCGTCGGGCAGATCCGGGAACACCGCCTCAGTGCCCACCGCAGCAGGGACGGATACGCGGTGGGAGCCGGTGAACTGCTCATTCCTCATAGCCGGAACAGTAGCCACGCCCTCCGACACATCCGTTTAAACGAAAAACTTGCTGAACTGCGCTTTCAATAGAGACGGTGCGGGAACGATATTTCTCGTCGGTCACCGCACACCGACCGTGGGTGACGCGGAGCGATGCCTGCAGACCCCTGTTTCGACGCGGCGATCGTGTCACCGATCTCGGTTGCCGATGTCGATGCCCAGCTCGTTGAACGTGTCGTCGATCTTGCGAATCTGCTGGTCGGTGCGGGCTCCGAGCAGGATGAATGCGTGTAGGGATCGGGCGGTGTCGGCGTTTTCTCGGGCTGCGGCAACAACGGCGTCGATCAGCGCGGGCAACTTTTCCCACGCACTGGATGCGGTGTCCGTGTGCGCCGGCGGCGCTGGTACCGAAGGTGGGAAGGGTATTCCGGCGAAGACTGCATCAGCCGGGTAGGGGCTGAGTAGATCGCCGTGTGTTCCGGCCGCGGTGATCGTGCCGTCCTCTATGAGGGTGATCGCGGCAGCGGCTCCGGCGAGGATCCGACTCTGATCGGCCCGATTCAGATATTCGACGGGCGAGTGAGTGCACGTGGTGGCCGGTCATCGGCGCATTCCCAGATCAGCCGAAGATCGCGGGCATATGTGCCGGCTTTGCTGAGCGGGATGCAGATCTCGTCGATCAGTGTGCGCAGCATCCGGAACCACAGACCCGCGTGCACACGAGCTCGGGGCAACAGCACGCTGCCTTCTGCCAGGGCAGCGGTGGTGCGGTGATCGAGGGCGGTGACCGTACTGTGCACCGGGGTGGGGCGCAGGTCCTTACCGAGGGCACAGACACTCCTGTCCCAGAATACGATCTGACCAGGTACGACATGACAGGGTTCGAGGCGGCAGCGATGCTCGGGGCAGCTCGCCACTAGCGACAGCTGCCATATCAACTTCACACCGATGACAGTGTCCGCGTCGCCGGCACCGATGCAGACCGGGCATACGCGGTCGTTGGGGGTGTCGGTGACCCACGGCAGCCATCCCGGTTCTGTTGGAGCGCGGCGGGGGCGATCACCCTTCGAAAGTTGCGGTGGGATCAGGACCGAGAGTTGGTGGACGTAAGTGTCGAAGTCGCATTCCTCTGGGTCGGTGCTGTCGAGCAGCCACGGAACCCAGCCCGACAGGCTCATCTGTTGTAGCTGATCGAGCGCAACGGTGCTGCGGGCAGCGAGCATTCGGGCCGCGGCATCGGGGATGTCTCGATCGAGATCCGACCCCGCGCCATCGGGGTGGAGTTCGCTCACGAGCTGGACGATGTTGCTGATCCCGTAGAGGTTTCCGATTCGGCGAAGCCAGGAGGTCAGTGCTTCACCGGTTTGAGGCTGCGGGTGCAGGGGCCATCGCTGCACCTCCTCGACCCCCTTGCTCATGCCAGGTCGCGTTCGAACTGTCGGCGCCGCCCACTGGGGCCGGTGTAGTCGGTGATCGTCAAAACGTGGTGGGTGATCGCTTCTTCGCCGGTCTCGATCGCGGCGACCGCGGCAGCGGTGAGGAGCATCGACAGCTCCCCGATGGTGCCTTCGCTGCGGGCAAGCAGATATCCGGTCATCTCCTCCGACGTCAGGTGTGAGGGCTTGCGCAACGGAAAGCTGGCCGTGAAGCTCGCGAGCAGCGAACGGGTATCGGAATCGTTGCCCCACACCGGAAGAATCGTCGGATGGAATCTGTTCTCGAGTTGCGCGTCGGCCCTGATCGCCAGATAGGCCTCGCGGGTCCCGACACCCACTAGCGGCATTCGTAGTTCGTTGCCGAGGTAGCGCAGCAGGTTCAAGAATTCGCGGCGAACACCGTCGCGGCCGGCCAGGAGGTTGTGCAGTTCGTCGATCACCAGCATCTGCACACCGGTGGCGCGCAGCAACGTCAGTGCCAGTTGCTCAAGCTCGTGGACTCTTCGGTGCGGACGGAGCGGAGCCCCCAACGCCGCCAACAATGCCACGTAGAAGCGGCTGACCGACGGCTCCGAAGGCATCTGCACACACAACACCGGGATCTGCTCGCGGTCGGGGACGCTGACCGGCGGGTGAGCGCGGCGAAACTTCTCGATGATCATCGACTTGCCGTTGTTCGTCGGACCGACGAGCAGCACGTTCGGCATTCGCCCTCGATCGGGCCACGCGAGCAGCACCTCAAGCTGTTCGATCACCGCCAGGGCATGGGGATAGCCGATCCAGCGGTCGGCCCGAACATGCCGAATACGCTGCGCCGCAGGGAGCATCGCCAGCGGTTGTGCCGCGTGATGCAGATGTGTCAGATCATCGTCTGCAGGCTCGGTCATGAAGTCACCACTGTTCGATGTCGTCGAACGCCGCGACGACATCACTGGGAGCGGTGGGATCGTCCGGCGGCGGAGTGCTCATCGCCCCGGATGATGTGGTTGCCGGGACGGGTAGGTGTTGGCGGCGGGCGCGGTTACGCCGCGCGGTGCGGGTCGCCTTCTTCGCCCCGGTCGTGATCTCACGCATCTGCTCGATCATCGAGAACAACGCACTCTCGTCGATCTGTGTGCGGCCCCGCTCACGCAACCGGGCGGCTGCAGCGCGGTGCTCCCACAACGTGACCGCCGGATGCGAGAGCGTCCGGTACGGCACTTCGACATACCCTGCACCATTGTCGGGTTCGAGGACCCAGATTCGGCTTATGTCGCGGGGATCACGCCGAATGACGAATGTACCCAACTGCTCCCGGCGACTGATCCACGGTTTGAGCGTGTTCGAGAAGTACTGGACATGATCGATGGTGAATCCCGTGCGGGTCAATCTCCGGCGAATTACCGGAAGGAAATCGACGACGAACGCAGTCTCGTCCACCACCACAGGCGGAGGGTTCCGCAGTGTGGTGATGCTGTCGGACCACTTCGCTGCCGGGCTCTGACCGAGGCTCGAATGCAGGCTCCCGTGGTACGAGGATGTCGAAATAACCAGCCATCGTTCTAGCTCGGTCAGGGTCAGCACCGCTGCTGCCTGCGAATCGTAGCTGCCCCGAGCAGCGGGATCGGAGAACGTGGTGCCGGGTAGTTCATGCACCCTGAGCATGGCGGTTCCGATGATGCGTTCGACGATGCCGCCGTAATGCGGGCGACCCGGTGGTCGGTATCCGAGATCGATGCCATGCTGCTCGCAGCCCCGACGCAACGCTTCACCTTTGAACTCCGCTGCGTTGTCGAGATAGAGCCGCCGCGGCTTTCCTGCCATCGGCCACTGCACCTGCCCGGCCAACCCCATCGCCTCCAGCCAGCCATTCTTGTCGCAGGCCACCCGGCCCAGACACAACCCGACCGATACCGCGGACGGCGGTTCGAGCGTCACCACGAAACCGAGGACACATCGGCTGAATACGTCGATCGCCATGGTCAGATACGGGCGGCCGATCGGTTCGCGGTCGTGCTCGTCGACGATCATCAGATCCACCACGGTGTGATCGATCTGCACCTGCTCGAGTACCGCTTCCACCGGAGGAGGGACACCGCCGGCGCTTTGGCGCGGCCGCGCAGCATCCTGGCCCCCACGCAACCTGGCTACAGTTCCGGGATGCATCGCTGCGATCCGCGTTGCCACCGTATTGCGCGCCGGCACCCGCAATCCTGATCGATGACAGGCCAACGCAATTCGGCGGTATATCGCCGCGACACTGAGTTTCTGCCGCTTCAAGAACTCCTTCGCGAGATAATCGGCGATCACCTCCTCCACCTCGGCGCTCACTCGGCCCCGGCCGCGGCCACCCGAAGGCGGTGCGATCAGCAGATCGGTGACAGTCCCTGATCCGCAGCGAATCCGATCGATCAGGCTGTATACCTGCCGGCGCGAGAGCTGCAACCGCTCGGCAGCCTCGTCGGCCGCCGCGAAACCGACTGTGTCCACCCCTGCCAACGGCGCCAAGACCGCGAACCTCGACCGGGCCAGCTCCCACTGCTCATCCGACGCTGTCAGTACGCCGCTCTCGACGATGCTGATTCTCTCCGCATCCACGACACGCCTCCGCAGCATGGCCTCGAGCGCAGCTGCCGAGTGCACTGCACTTCTGAACACAGAATGTCAGAAGACAACTGCACGCAAGGCCGAAATCGCAGGACACCGTGCAGTCGACTTCTGAAAATGACATGAATTGTCAGTTTCAGAAGACGGCTGCACGATGTCAGAAGTGCACTGCAGTGCAGCTCCGAGTTCTTGAGCACACGTCCGGCCTTATCCAGTGAGCGCTGCGATCCCTGACTGGATAGCGCATTGATAGTGAAATTTCGCATCAAGTTTTACTGGCCGTCGGTGAGCTGCGGGTCTAGCGTCGCGGCCGGCCGTGGACGGCTGTTGTCGCGCGAAGTGCTCGATCGGACACTTGCGGCATGGGCGGCGAGAAAGTTGTCGACGATTTGGATGCAGTCGTCGGCGTGGATGTGGCGCAGTCCTGTGAGGCGAGCGAACACTATCGGTCCGAGGAGCTGAATGAGGGCGAAGGTGGTGTCGATCTCGCCGAGCACAGCGCGGGCGTCAGGGGCCGTCAGGATCTGATCCAGGGACCTGCGGTATTGCTCTATGACACGGGCCCGAAGCGAGACCACCGCGCCAGGATCGAGATCGCGCCGGCTGGCGTCGCCGCTGTTGACGGGTCCCATTGCCAGCCAGGCCAGCGTGGTCATCTGCACCGGAGCTTGTTCGATGAGGTCGGCTTGGGTGGTGAGCAACGAAATCAGACGTTCGCGTAGCGGACCGGTATCGATATCGGTGTCGACTGGGGGTAGTAGTCGCTCGAAGGTTGCAGCAAGCAGGTCAGTGGTACTTCCGAAGTGGCGGTACAGCGTGGCACGCGCAACCTTCGACATGCGGGTGACCGCCTCCACGGTGACCGCCTCGACACCGCCGGTGGCCAGCAGCTGGCCCGCCGCTTCGAGTAACCGGTTACGTGAGCGCGCCAGCCGGGGGTCGGCCGGGCCCTCGGCCGCAACGAGAGGGTCGACCATGAACGGGCTCCGCTCCATTTTGACTGACAAAACATGTCCTAGCATGACCATTCTGTCACACCCGCAAAGTTATGATACTAATAGTCTCGCACCGAGACGATCAGTCTCAAACTGGGAGGCTGGCCGTTGAACGAACGTAGATCCGACTCTGCCAGCGTCGCTCGATGGAGCGGTGCCCAGTGGTGGATGTTGATTGTGTCGTGCATGGCAGTCGCGTTGGTGGTGGCCGCAATGGCGGCATTGTATTCAGCGTTGCCACAGATCGCGGTCGCGACAGGGGCGACGCAAGCTCAACTGACCTGGATAGTCGACGGTTATACGCTGGTATTGGCGTGCTTCGTTCTGCCTGCCGGTGCGATCGGTGACCGGTACGGTCGCCGGGGGGTGCTCGTGGCGGGGTTGGCGTTGTTCGCTTTCGCGTCGGCATTGCCCTTGTTTCTCGCCGACCCGGCGTGGCTGATCGCTGCTCGCGCGTTGGCTGGGGCGGGTGCGGCGCTGGTCATGCCCTCGACGCTGTCGATACTGACCGCGGGATTTCCACCGGCGCATCGCGGTCGCGCTGTAGGTGTGTGGGCCGGGGTTGCTGGATCCGGGGCGGTCCTGGGCATCCTCGGGGCTGGTGTGCTGCTCGAACAGTGGTCGTGGACCTCGGTGTTCGTCGGGTTGACCGTCGCCGGAACAGTCCTGGCCGGGTTGGCATGCAGTATCGCGGAGTCCCGCCAGCAGGAGCATCCACCGGTCGATTGGGTGGGCGCGGTGACCGTAGTTGTCGCGGTCGGGGCGATCGTCTTCGCTGTGATCGAGGTTCCGGCCCGTGGCTGGTCGGATTCGCTCGTCGCCATCAGCACTGCGGTGGGCTTGTTCGCAGTTGTGGTGTTCGTCGTCGTAGAACTACGTTCCTCGGCACCCCTACTCGATGTCCGGTTGTTCGCCCGCCGTGGCTTCGGTGCCGGCGCACTGTCGGTCTGTATCCAATTTTTGGTGACCTTCGGGGTGTTCTTGCTGTTGGTGCAGTATCTGCAGTTGATTCTCGGTTATGGACCGCTCACCGCCGCGTTGGCGTTGACCCCTATGGTCGTGCCGCTCATCGTGATCTCGGTGATTGCACCCTGGCTGTCGAACATTGTTGGGCTGCGGGTGATGACCACTGTAGGTCTGCTCACCATCGCGGCGGGACTGGTGATGGTGAGCAGACTGACCGTCGCGGCAACTTACCCTGACCTGCTGTGGCCCTTGCTCATCATGAGCGCGGGTTTGGGGTTGTGTACCGCCCCTGCGACTTTCGCCATCGTCTCGGACACTCCTGAGGCCAAGCACGGGGTGGCTGCCGCGGTCAACGACGCAGCTCGCGAAATCGGTGCCGCGATTGGGATTGCGGTAGCCGGTAGCGTGCTCGCGGCCGGTTACGTTCAGCACATTCAGCCGGCTCTGCCCCAGCTACCCGAGCCTGCCCGTGGTCCGGTGGCCGATTCTCTGGCCGCCGCGTTACAGGTCGCCGACCGCGCAGGACCAGCTGGTCAGCCGCTGGCCGAGTTCGCCAGAGCCGCATTCGTACACGGAAGTGGTCAGGCGACACTGGCGTTGGCGGCGCTGACCGCCGCTGGGGCACTCGTCCTCGCCGTCTTTGCGCCAGGTAGACGCAGCCGTACGACAGCCACCGCGGGTGATGGACGTCGGTGAAGGTCGGCCAGGGTGTCTATTCTTCGGTGTGATTCGTGTCCGTGGCCCGGAGTTGGGCTCGGGCTTGGGACTGCATGAAGTGTTCGACCTCGACCACCACGAACAGGGCAGTAGCGGTGGCTACCGAGCGGCCCTGCGCATCGTCCATCGTGGCCGTGAGATCCAGTTTGCGCCCATCACGAGACCGAACGGCAGCACGCAACACGTAGGGAGTGCCGAGCAGAACCGGCGCTAGATAGTCGAGCTCGAGACGCCGCGTCACGGCGAGCTCACCCACTGTGTAGAGCAGGAAGCCGAACAGATCGTCGAGAACGGTCGCCACCGCGCCGCCGTGTGCTATCCCGGGTGCCCCGACATGACGCTGGTCGAACACATGGTGAGCTACCACGCCGTTCTCGTCACGCTGGACCGACAGGGCGTGGCCGTGCGGGTTCTGCGGCCCACAACCAAGACAGTCGGGGTGGTGGGGCGGTAGATCAGGCGACTCGGAAGTCGTGCTCCAGAACGAGCGCGCCCAGTTCTCGATAGCGGGGCCGGCCGACCCGCTGACCTCGTCTGGAATTCTTTTCATGGTCGGACCTCTCTGTCGTGAAACCGTGCCGAGTCTGTCGCGTCTTCGCGCGCTCGGCCTGCACCGCAGCATCCGGTCGGGCGTTCGTCCGACCGGTCGGCGCGCTCGCCCCCGCCATGATTACCACGAGCGGGAGTCTTCTCACTCAACGCACCTCCCGGCCCGATAGCGCACACGACGCGGCCGTCGAGCCGAAAATGGTGACCGCGAAACATCGAGGGCTTCCGTCGGCGGGCTGAATTGTTGTCGGCGTGGGGCAGGATCAGGGTCTGTTGCCGAGTAACGACACGGCATCGATGCAGCGTCCACCGAGAGGCGTCCGACTGTTCCGTCCGGCAACTCTTCGGTCGTTCGGTGCCTCCGCACGCCTGGGGCGATCCGGCGCGGGCGGCTGCAGCACAGTGCGATGCGCCGTTTACCGCGAGGTGGTTCGGTCGGGTTCAACTCCCGAGACTTCGAGCCCTTCTGGTGGGGGGTAGGGGAGGGCTCATCTGGTTGCCACCTTTAAACTCGATAGCCCGCGGAAGGACAGCCCGGTACGCCAGCGAGGCTGTTCGACGAGCTGGAGACCGGGAAAACGAGCCACCAGGATCGGGAACAGTAGGGATCCTTCGAGCCGGGCCAGCGGCGCGCCGAGACAGAAGTGAATGCCGGCGCCGAACGACAACGGTGGGACTCCGGTTCGGGTGATGTCGAGCTTATCCGGGTCACAAAATCGGTCCGGATCTCTGTTGGCCGCCCCGAGCAAGGTCAATACGATCTGACCGGGATGTAGATCGACTCCTGCCAGCCGTGTCGGCTCGAGCACCGTGCGCCCGTTGGTCTGGACGGGGGAGTCGTAACGCAACAATTCTTCGACGGCATTGCTCGCCAAGTCGGGCCTGGCACCCAGTTCGCGCATTTGGTCGGGGTGAGCGAGCAGCGCGGCGACACCGTTGCCGATGAGGTTTGTGGTGGTTTCGAACCCTGCGGCGAACAACAGAATCGCGGTGCCGACGCATTCGTCGTCATCCAGGATGTCGTCGCCGTGCGCGACGGCGAGTCGGCTGAGTAGGTCATCGGCGGGGCGGGCGCGTTTGACCGCCAACAGGTCAGCGAAATACATGGCAAGTTGGTTCTCGGCTTCACAGGCGGCGGTCAGAGCCTCAACATTGGCTCCGGGTTCCAGTGAGGCGAGCAGGGCACGCACCAATGGCGCGGCAACTGCCCGATCGGCCGCGGGAACTCCCAGAAGTTCGCCTATCACATTCACAGGCAGCGGGAGCGCCAGATCGGTGATGATGTCGACGAAGACCTGTACCTCCATGACGTTAAGTAGGTGATGGATCTGTGTGATGATGCGGCTGCGCAACTCGTCAATGTGTCGAGGGGTGAACACGTCGGCCACCAGTCGACGCAGCCGGTGATGGTCAGGGGGGTTACGGAACAGCATGGTGCGCCGGAATCGATGCATGGCCCGACGTTGCAGCTCGTCAGGGATCTCGGACAAGCCGAAGCCCAGCGACTCGTCGGCCTTGCCGAGTCTGCGGTCGCGGAGCGCCGCCGCGCAATCGTCGTAGCGACTCAATACCAGCACCCCCGATCGCGTAACCAAGACGGGGCGCGTCTCTCGCAGCCGTCGGAACGCTTCGTAAGGTCCGGCTGCGCCGTGATCGGTGAGTAAGGCGTCCAGGAGCAGTTCCCTCTCGGTCGGTACATTCATGCTTGCCTCTTAGTATTCGCCTGTGACTGCAGGAAATGTTCGACGTCGACCAGGATGAACAGGGCGGTCGCCGTGGTGACCGATCGACCCTCTATATCCTCGATCCTGGCCGCGAGATTCAATTTCCGGCCATCGCGAGACCGTGTATCGGCGTGCAGGGTGTAAGGCGTGGCAAGCAGAACCGGCGCGAGGTAGTCGAGTTCGAGATGGCGCGTCACGCCGAGTTCTCCGACCGTGTAGAGCAGGAAACCGAAAAGATCGTCGATTACGGTCGCCACCGCGCCGCCGTGTGCTATCCTGGGCGCCCCTACGTGACGTTGGTCGAAGAGGTGGTGAGCAACGACGCCGTCTCGGCAACGCCGTACCGACAGGTAATGCCCGTGCGGGTTCGTCGGCCCGCACCCAAGACAGTTGGGGTGGTGGGGTGGCAACTCAGGCGAGCTAGATTCTTCCAGCGGCCGGAATGAGCGCACCCAGTCCTCCATGTCTGGGTCGACCGACCCCCCGACCGCATCCGAAGCTTTGCCCATGGTCCGACCTTCCTGTCGATGAAACCGCGCTTAATGCCGGTCTCGAGTGTGACCGTTATGCAAATACACCTGAGCGCACTCCGGAGAGTGCGGTGGCAGCCCTTCGCTCAACTCCACGTTGGTCAGGCGAGGTGTCCCGCCCAACGGGAGATCACGACCCCATCTCCTTCACCAGTGCCGTAGTCTGCGATGGACGCCGGTGTCGTGAAAAACTTCCCGCCCCGCGTTCCATCTGCCTCGTCCTATTCAGAACTCCGGTTGGAAAAAAATTTCCTAGATTTCGATGACAGCGAGCTCTCCTTCGGCGTGCAGGGAGCGTAGGCGCTTCTTGTCGAACTTGCCGACTGAGGTCTTGGGCACCTCGGAGATGAAGCACCAACGCTCGGGCAGCCACCACTTGGCGACCTTGCCGTCGAGGAAGTCGCGCAGACTAGCAGGTGTGGGCTCGCGGCCCTCACGTGGAACGATCACCGCGAGGGGGCGTTCTTGCCACTTCTCGTCCGGCACTCCGATCACAGATGCCTCGAGCACGTCTGGATGACCGGCAAGCAGCAGTTCGAGCTCGACCGAGGAGATCCACTCCCCGCCGGACTTGATCACGTCCTTGGCGCGGTCGGTCAGCGTCACGAAATTGCGTGCATCGATCCGCCCGACGTCGCCGGTGCGTAACCACCCTTCCTGAAACTTCTCACTGTCATGCTCCTCGCCGACGTACGAGCCGGTAATCCAGGGCCCGCGTGCTTGCAACTCACCGACCGCTTCGCCGTCGTGCGGGAGCTTATTGCCCTCGTCGTCGACAATCCTCAGCTCCACCCCTGCAACCGGGCGGCCTTGGGTGGCGCGCAGGCGCCAGCGCTCCTGCACATCGAGCGATACCGGTGGGCGTGCGATGGCGGCCAGCGGCGAGGTTTCGGTCATTCCCCATGCCTGGACGACCTGCACGCCGTACCTCTCCTCGAAGGCCTCCATCAGGTGAAGGGGTACTGCGGAACCACCGCAGGCGACCAGACCGAGAGAGGAGATGTCATAGCTGGAGTTTGCCTCCAAGAAGTTTAAGACGTCATTCCAGATCGTCGGAACTGCGCCCGCGACGGTCGGCCTCTGCGCGTCGATGAGCCGCACCAGCGGCTCAGCCTGCAGGAACCTGTCAGGCATGAGTAGGTCGGCGCCCGACATAAGGGCGGCATAGACTAGTCCCCAAGCGTTGGCGTGGAACATCGGCACGATGGCAAGGATCCGATCATCGCAGCTGACTCGCAGTCCGTCGGCGGCGCAGGCCGCCATCGAATGCAAGTACGTCGACCGGTGGCTGTAGGCGACCCCTTTGGGGTTGCCGGTGGTACCCGAGGTATAACACATAGCGGCTGCGGACTGCTCATCGAGATCAGGCCAGTCGAACGTATCGGACTGAGAGGCGAGGAACTCCTCGTACCCCACGACCCTGACCCCGTCACGGTGCAGCGGGGTAAGGTCCACTTCGCCGGTCACGACGACGGTGTGCACGCTGGTGAGCTGCAGCAGTACAGGGGCCAGCAAGGGCAGCAGGCTTCCATCGAGAATTACGACCTGATCCTCGGCGTGGTTGCCGATGTAGACAAGTTGATCAGGGGTGAGACGTAGGTTCAGGGTGTGCAGCACTGCGCCCATCGAGGGCACCGCACAGTAGGCCTCAACATGCTCCTGGTTGTTCCACATAAAGGTCGCAACACGCTCATCGCCTGTGATCCCGCAACCGCGCAATGCGTTGGCCAACTGTGCGGCTCTCCGTCCGACTTCGGCGAAAGTGCCGACCTTAACGCTCCCGTCGGACTGCAAGGTCCGTACGGTTGCCGAGCTATGCACACTCGAACCGTGGCGCAGAATCGCCGCAGTTGTCAAGGGAAAGTTCATCATCGTGCTCTGCATACCATTCCTTCATTCGATAGTGCCTGCGAACGAACAGCGATCCGCAGATCAATTCACCGGGCGTCCTGGTTAACAGCGGGCTGTCAGAGACCTGCAGCCGTAAGTGAGGTTGAAGCCAATTCCAGGGACTCGACCAGGTTCGACTCGAGTTCTGGTAGTCGGCTAGCCGCCGTGACCACCGCCGCTAAGCGAGCGCGCGCATCAATGTCGCGTTGGGTCCCGGCACGTGCAGTTTCGGTCCATGCCTGCGCACAACGGCTGGCGGCGACGGCGAGGTCGGCGGTGGCTAGATCACCGGTCAGGCGTGCGACATCCGCGCAGCCATCGGCGAGCAACCGGCGGAATAGGCCGCCGCCGGTGCCCGCCTTCTCGATGAAAGCGCCCAGACTGAACAGGAAGATCTCAAGATCTCTTGTCGGAAGGTCTGCCCAGGCTCGAAGGTCGGCCGCCAACTGCTCGACTGCAGCTAGCCCCTCGGCCCCGGCCTCCATGGTCGTGAGATCAACGATCCCCGGCTGTGACGGGTGGCGCATGTTGGCCGCGGATTGGCGAAATGCCTCTGCCGCCACTGTTGCCATGTCTGGCAGCGCGCTCGGCCAGGTGATGCGGTATGTACAGTGGCGCGTCGGTTGAGGGAAGGACGTCGAGGAACGCGCCCGAGCCAGCGAATCGAGCGGGACTTCCTGCACCTCGGCGCGATCATTGTCTACGACGAAGGCAATCCCCTTAGCTTCGTCGTAACCGATCACCACGATGTCGTGGCGACTCATCTGCAACTGGACCTGCAGGTACGGTAGCTCGGCTATGTCGCCCCACACCAGGCTGGGTCTGCCTGCGTCGATCTCGTCGAGAACCCAAGACCATCCCTCACTGGGATCGTCGGTGGTGAGAACGTGGACCTGTCCGCCTAGCCGGCGGGGTAGATCGATTTCGAAGTCGGCCCCTCGTCCCACCAAATACAATGGTGGAACCAGGTCATTCGATCGGAGGTACGCTAGCCCCAGCGAGCCGCCGAGTGCGAACACCAGACCTTCATCGGGTGGCCCTTCCCACCCCAGTCCATGCCAGTGCAGAAGATCCCGCATTGCGCCAGAACCACAGTGCCCCCCGATCTGATGGGGGTAGTCCTTGATCAGGATCTTGCGGGGCATGTATCTTCCTTTTCTGGGTGGTGGGTTCGAAGACCAGGTCAGTTGTTCCGAATTCTGTCCAGGTAGGCCTGACGTGCCCCCATGTCCACGTCGTCGAGGAATACAGAGTCTGTGTCCAGGGCCGATCCGAGCCTGGTGGCGAGCCGTTCGGGGACGAACTTCATCGCTGCGACCATGCTCCCTGCGAGGCGAGTGACGCGCACGAAGGGCCGCGGTTTCTCGATCAGTTCGCCTGTCACTCGAGCGATTTCCTCGGGCTCTGCATTGCGCAGTCCCTTGGCTCCTGCTGTCCCAGCAACGAGTTCGGTGTTGGTGAACGTGGGCCGCACTGTGGACAGCCGCACGCCTGACTTGCGGTATTCCAGTCGCGCCGCCTCCGTGAATCCGATGACCGCGAATTTGGTGCCGCAGTAGGTCGCCAGACCGGGGACGGCGAGCTCGCCGGCCAGTGATGCGGTGTTGATGATGTGTCCAGTACGACGAGGGAGCATCCGTTGAAGGGCGAGTTTGGTCCCAAAGATGACTCCCAGGACGTTGATCTCGACCTGCCGCCGGGTCACCGCGTCGTCTTCCTCGTGGGTGTGCCCGGTGGGCATGATGCCCGCGTTGTTGATCAGCACGTCGAGGGGGCCGAGGTCTCCCTCGACTAGGTCGAGAAAGTCTTTGAACGAGTCAGGGTCGGTGACATCGAGGCGGGTGACAACCTTAACCCCCAGTTCGGCGGCGGTCTCCTTAGCACGTGCCTCGTCGATGTCGCCGATGGCCACGCGGTGACCTCGTCGGATCAGCTCCTTCGCGGTCTGGTAGCCGATGCCGCGGGCTCCCCCGGTGATCGCCACTGTTTTCGCGGCGGTATGGGGATTGTGTGTCGTCACTTGCTGTGCTCCTTGTTCAGGCCGAGGCGTTGTCGTAGACCGCGACCGGCTGCTGCACGCAATACTTTTTCGGCGATGGCCGTACGTCGGGAGGTGTACGGGTACCACGTGAGTTCTCGTGTCAGGACAGGGATCCGCGGCTCGGTCACGGACTGGACCCGGCAGTATTTGTGAAGTCCGTAGGCGCCGCCTAGTCGCGCACCGATACCTGAGGCCTTCCATCCACTGTGCGGCAGTGTGGTGGCGAAGAGGTTGCTGAAGACGTCGTTGATGTTGACTGCACCCGCGTCCAGACGTTGTGCGATACGCCGCGCACGAGCATGGTCGCGGGTCCACACTGTGGCAGACAAGCCGAACGCCGAGTCGTTAGCCAGGTGGATGGCCTCGTCCTCGTCCGCGACACGCATCACAGGGATCGTGGGGCCGAAGGTCTCCTCGGTCATGCAGGCCATTGTGTGGTCGACGCCGACCACAACGGTTGGAGCGTAGTAGTTCCCGACCGCGCTTAGGGTTCCGCCGGCCAGTACCTGCGCACCTGCCGCCACTGCCTGGCTGACGTGGCGATCGGCTATCTCGACCTGTCTCGCCGTGACCATCGCACCTACGTCGTCACCTGCCGCGGCACCTTGGGTAAGTGACCGTACTCGTTGAGCCAGCCGGGCCACGAACTCGTCGTAGATCTCAGAGACCACATACACCCGCTCGACTGAGATGCAGACCTGCCCCGCGTTGAACAGACCGCCCCACGCGATCCCCTCCACAGCACGAGCAAGGTCGGCATCCTCCAGCACGATCGCCGGATCTTTACCACCTAACTCCAAGCTCACAGGCTTCAATTGCTCGGCACAGCGGATCGCGATTGTCCTCCCGGTGGCTGTCGAGCCCGTGAACTGAACGAAGTCAGCGGCGTCCACGACCGCAGCACCTGCTTCGCTAGCACCCACAACATGCGCCAAAACTGGTGGGGCGCCGATCTCGTGCCAGCCCTCGACGACTCGTGCACAGGTCAGTGGCGTCTCTTCCGAGGACTTCGCCAGGACTGCGCATCCGGCAGCCAGCGCAGGAGCTGCATCCATGAGGAAGAGGGTGATCGGGAAGTTCCACGGTGTGATGAGCCCGACAACCGGGTACGGGTGGTAGGTCTTGGACAACCGTTTCGGCAGACTTAGCAGACCTGCGGATCGGACTTGCTCGTCAGCGAGAAACTTCTCGGCATGGTTTGCGTAGTAGGTGATGAACTCGCACGATGCTGTCGTCTCAACCAGGGCGTCGGGGCGCACCTTGCCTGTTTCGGCTTGCAGCAGATCGGTGAGTTCGTCGGTGTGAGCCAGGATCCAGTCTCGCCAGCGATGCAACCATCGGGAGCGTTGCCGCGGGCTTGCCTGAGCCCACCCGAGCTGAGCGCGGCGGAGATCGGCCGCGATGCTGTTCACGGTCTCGCGGGTATCGATGGGGACGGTTGCGACCAGCCGGCCGTCGGCGGGGTTGCGTACGTCCAGGGCATCCGCTGTGGTCGCCGTGCTCATCGGGCCTCCGGGAGTGAGTGGAGCCCGCGGGCGATCCCGTCGGGCTGGGTGCATCTGTCGGGTGTGTCGGTGAAAGCGTCAGCGATCACGTGGGTGCGCTCAAAGATTCGCTGTCCATAGGTATGCCGAAGCTCGGTCAAGATCGTGTTCAAAGGCAGGTCGTCGAAGACGCCGCGCTCGCGGACATACTCCATGTGCAGGGCTCCGTCGGCGGCGAAGGCGTGCAGGAGGGCGTCGTGCTCGCCATCGAAATCCACCGGCGGCACCCCGAAACGGGCACACAACTCGGTGTTGAACGCCGGGGTCGCCTTCATCCACCGGCCGTTGACGTAGAGATGGCTGTAGCCGTGATAGACGAACAGGTCCGTGCCGCCCATGAGCGCTCGCAACGCTTCGGTCTGCAAATGATTTCGGACGTCGGCAAACCCCAGTAGCGCCGGAATCCCTGCCGCACGGCACACCGCGGTCAAGAGCACCGCCTTCGGGACGCAATAGGCGCGCCCGGTCTCGAGGACGAAGCTTGCTCGATAATGGGCGGGATCGTCCGACACCGTGTAGGGGTCGTACCGGATCTGGTCGCGGACGGCGGCGAAGAGGCGCTTCGCCTTGTCCCGGTCGGTGCCCGCATCCCCAACCGCGGCGGCGGTGAACGCCCGGACGGACTCGTGCTCGATGTCGAGGAAGTCGGTCGCCCACGAGTGCGCCAGCGGTGCCTTATTCATCTGCGCTCCAGAGTTATCGGCAACCCGTCGACCGGAATGGGGAGCGAGGTGTTGTCCCACCTCGCTTCATACTGATCGGGGACCGTCCAGGTGTAGGTGCGTAGCATGTGGTGCAGAATCGCCTTGACTTCGAGGGTGCCGAAGTGCAGACCGATGCACTTGTGTACCCCTCCTCCGAAGGGGATCCACCCGAGGCGGTGATTCTGGTCCTCACGCCGCGGTTCGCTGAAGCGGTCAGGGTCAAAGGTGTCGGGGTCGGTCCAGCACGACTCGTCGAAGTGGTTCACCGACGGAGCCACGGCCACCAGGGTGTCCGCCGGGATGTGGTGGCCGGCGATATCCACGTCTTCGACCGTCTTGCGCATCACGATGGGCACGGGCGCCACCAGACGGAGTGTCTCCTTGATCACCAGGTCGAGAGTCTCCAGTGAGTCCAGGTCGTCGATGTCCGGGCGGCGTCCACCGAGTCGGTCGGACTCGGCCCGCGCCCGTTCCTGCCAGGCCGGGTGCTTGGCGAGGAAGTAGGCGGCAGCGGTGGTGGTGATGGTCGATGTGTCGTGGGCCGCCATCATCAAGAAGATCATGTGGCTAACGACGTCCTCATCGGTGAACGCCTCACCGTCGGCCGTGCGCGCATGGCACAGCCCCGCAAAGAGGTCGCCTCCTTGGCCACTTCGAGCCGCCGGCAGGTGCCGGGTGAAGTAGTCCTCCAAGAGCGCGCGCCCACGGACTCCCGCTCGCCAACGAGTCCCCGGTAACGGGAAACGGATGATCGAGCTGGCCGCACGCACGGTGGCCACGAAGGCGTCGTTGATGGCATCGGTATCCTCGCTACCCCCCCGACCTGCCATGAAGACCTTCGTGGCGACGTCGAGAGTTAGTGCCTTCAGCAGCGGGTAGATGCGCGTGGTGGATTGTCCCGCTGTCCACCCTGGGATGCTGGCCTCCAGCGTCGGGCCGAGCTGGTCGACGTAGCCGGCGAGTCGGTCGCGGGTGAACGCCTCCTGCATGATCCGCCGATGCATCCTGTGTTCGTCGAAGCTCATCAACATCAGGCCCCGATGAAAAAAGGCATCGATGAGATAGGTCCACCCGTCCTGGGAGAACGACTTCGCCTTGGTGGTCAGCACCTCCTGTATGGCATCCGGTCCGGCAACCGCCACTATTTTCGTGCCGAAGGCGCCCATCCACGACACAGGTCCTAGCCGCTGGTACCTGGCCCGGGAGAAGTTAGATCCGAACCGGATGTAGTCCAGGGTGTGACCGAGCAGAGGCATGCCAGCGGTCCCTAAGACCGGTTTGAGGCCTGACCCCGCCGGGGGCGGGGCGAGCTCTCGGACAGGCCACCGGTCACTGGCCCCGAGCAGGGCCGCGTCGACCCGACTCGGCAGTGGCACCATGAGGACCGACGAGAGTCGCTCACGACCCTTCGCCAGCGGGAGATGGATAATGTTCGTCACTTGTGTTCCTTTCCGAAACGCAGCCCGCACTCACCATTTCGTACCCATCGCCCGAAGACCCGTCATCTCAGGCGGAGCTGGCAAGCGCCAGTTCAGTTCGGTCGATGGGGAGTTGCTGCGTGATTACCCGCTTGCTGAACATGAAGTCACGGGGGCGGTTGATGCAGTCGGCGCCAATAAGCTCTCCCTCACGGAGGTAGAAGCAGGTGAAGTCGCGGTCTCGGGTCGGGTCTCCGCTGAGGATGACTTCGTCGTAACCGGTGTTCAGACCGGCGATCTGGAGCTTGAGATCATATTGATCCGACCAGAACCATGGAAGCGCCGCTATCTTCTTGGACTTCCCACACACCGTCGCGGCAGCGACCTTGGCTTGCTCGTGCGCGCTCGGCACAGACTCCAGGCGTAGAGGGCGGCTGTAGCGAGCCATGCTGTGGCTTGCGCAATCCCCGGCGGCCACGATGTCGGGGTCGCTGGTCCGGGCCTGGTCGTCGATCACGACGCCGTTATCAATGACCAGACCTGCGGCGGCGGCAAGATCGGTGTTCGGCTCAACGCCGATGCCGACAATGACGAGGTCAGCGGGAATTGACTCGCCACCGGACAGAACTACTTCACGGACCCTGTCCTCGCCGGACAGAACCTCGACCAGCACACCCGTCCGGATTTTCACGCCCTCCTGCCGGTGAATACGGTCGAAGAACGCTGATACTTCGGGGGCAGTGACCCGCTCAAGGACGCGCCCAGTCGCCTCGAGCACGGTGACCTCCAGCCCCAGTGCACGCAACGAGGCAGCCGTCTCCAGTCCGATGTAACCGCCGCCGATGATCACTGCCCGACGTCCTGCGTGGGCGGCCACTCGGATCATCTCGACGTCTGCGACTGTGCGTAAGTAGTAGACTCCGGCCAAGTTGGCTCCCGGGGTGGGGAGTCGCCGAGGGCGGGCGCCAGTGCACAGCGCAAGCTGGTCGTAAGCTAGTGCGCCGCCGGTACTCAGTGAGAGATGACCACCCGAGCGGTCGATCGCCTCCACCGTCGCATTCAGGACTTGGATTCCCTGCTTGCTATAGAAATCGGCATTGCGGATCGCAAGCTCGTCGAGTGTGCTCTTCCCGGCCAGGTACGCCTTCGACAAAGGAGGGCGTTGGTAGGGCAACGTCGACTCATCGCCGATGAGAACGATCTCGCCGGTCCACCCTTCCTGTCGAAGACTGGCCGCGAGTTGGGCTCCGGCATGGCTGGCCCCGACGACGAGGGCCCGATGTAAGGTCATACGTCGGATTTCGGGGTGAGACGGACCATCATCTTGCTGATGCCCCTGACAAAGTTGGACTGCACATACTCGGGCTCGCCGACGACCTCGATCTTTTCGAAGCGAGAAAGCAACTCTTCCCAGAGAATCCGCAGCTGTAATTCCGCCAGTCGGTTGCCCATGCAGCGGTGGACACCGAAGCCGAAGGAGATGTGGTTGCGAGCGTTGGCCCGGTCGATGATGAAGTCGTCGGGCCGATCGAACATCCGCTCATCACGGTTGCCTGAGGCGTACCACATCACTACCTTGTCGCCCTTGCGGATGAACTGCCCGTTCAGCACGGTGTCGGCCTTGGCGATCCGGCGCATGTAGGCCAACGGTGTTTGCCACCGAATGATCTCCGAGACCATATTGGGGATCAGGTCAGGGTTCGCCTTCAGCTTCTCGAACTGGTCAGGGAACCGGTTCAACGCGAGAACACCGCCGCTCATCGAGTTCCGCGTCGTGTCGTTGCCTCCGACGATCAGCAACACAAGGTTGCCCAGGAACTCCATCGGTCGGTCGATCAGATCCTTGGTGTCTTCGTTGCTCTGCAACAGGGTGATCAAGTCGAATCCGGGTTCCTCCCCGGCAGCTGTCCGGGCAGCCTTGTCGCGCCAGAGAGTGCTGAGACCTCGCGCCATGTCGCGCATGCCGCGGAACACCTCGTCATTGTCCGAGGGGCCGCCGTTGGCTTGCTCCATCGAGGATGCGAGATCAGACCAGTAAGCGAGCTTGCGGCGCTGCTCGTAGGGAAAGTCCAGGAGGGTCGCAAGCATCCGAGCGGTCAACTCGACCGAGACGTTCTGGACCCAGTCGAACGGCTGATCCACGGGCAGGTTGTCCAGCACCTCCTGGACGCGCGATCGAATCAGACCCTCCATCTCACGCAGGTTCTTCGGTGCGACCACGCCTTGGACAGCGGCCCGCTGCGCGTCGTGTCGTGGCGGATCCATCGCTATGAACATCTCGATATCAAGAAAACGAGGTGGAACCCCGATGACGATCAACGGCTCGGCGGAGAAGACCTCGTGGTTCTTGTCGACGGCCATGATGTCGGCATGCCTTGTGACGGACCAGAACGGCCCGAACGGACTGTTAGGCTGGTAGTGGACCGGAGCCTCGTTGCGTACGCGCTCGAAGTACGACTGCCAGCGCCCCTGGCGATAGAGGAAAGGGTTGCTGAGGTCGATGTCGGCGAGTTCGACGTCCTCCACAGGAGGGATGGGGCTCTCGATGAAAAGCCTCTCTCCGTTCGCTCCGGTCACCCATCGCCGCGTCTTGTCGTACAGTTGTGCGCCCTGGATCTGCCGCTCCATCGGGATAGTCGACTGAACCTTAGCGGCGATTGCCTCAGAAAACTTCATTGCGTCTTATCGTCTCTCTCGTCGTCACATCTGAAACTCAGGCATTAGGACGGTCAGGCCGTCCCACGCCTCGGAGACCGGAATCTGGCAGGACAGTCGAGAGGTCGGTTGACGCTCAGGGTTCATCGCGAGCATCTCCTCCTCGTCGGAGCCGGAGAGGCCCACCTCCTCGGACCACTGCGGATCGACGATCACATGGCAGGTGCCGCACGCGGCCTCGCCTCCGCAGTCGCCGTCGATGCCGGGCACTGCATTGTTGGTCGCGACCTGCATCAGCGACTGTCCTTCTTGGAAAGGGACCTCGTGCTTCTTGCCGTCGTGTGAGACAAAGGTGACAACTGCCATAACCAACTCCTGATACGTTGTCCTCGCCTTGGGAACTTGATCAAAGTGTCGTCGGGGATGACCGCTACGGCTATGTTCTGCGGAGTCAAAAACTTGTGAATTCGGCTCAAAGGGATCTGGTGAACCAATGATCCTCGATGACGAGGGTGTGCCCCCGCTCCTGTTCGTGCAATTGCTCGAGCGCCAAGCATTCGACCCAGACGCCGTCGCGCGGCTTCGCAACATCATGTCTCGCGAAGGAACCGACGAGGCGACGCTGATTCAGCGCGACGTTCAGGCCCCCATACGGTGGTTTCGGGAGGTCTACCCCGAACTCGACGTCGACCAGGCAACACTGCTCGGCTTTGCGTTCGCTGAACAGGCCCAGTTGACGTCCTTCGGCCCGTTGAGTTCTCCGCTGGTCAGCGCAGGCTCGGTAGCCGAGATCGTGGAGTTGCTCACCTATCTGCCGTTGATCTCGACAGCTCTCAGTCCACAGTTCCATCCAAGTGACCACGGCCTCACCATCGGGTTCACCGCACACACAAGCGATCCGGCCCTGGACTGCCTGGTCGTCGCCTACTGCGGGTCGGCGCTACTGCGACTGCTTGACATGCTCGCCGGCGACATGCCTACCGTCACACTCCACTTGAGTTGGCCGGTGCCGCCCCTCCTGTCCAATCATGAGGACTTAATAGCCGGGCGCCTGTTTTTCGGCGCTCCGATGTCCTTCCTTCATGTTCCCGCGGACACGCTTAACGAGGTTTGCCGGTTCTCCGATCCCCTCACATACCGACTCGCCATCGGCGATCTGCAGCGAACTCTCGACCAGCGGGGCAGGACCACGTCGTTTTCGGAGAAGACGAGACGGCTGCTGGAGAAGGAGCCCGCACAGGGGAGTATCCACTGGGTCGCACGCGAGTTGTCGATATCCGTCAGCACACTCAAGCGGCGCCTCTCCGAAGAGGGGACCACTTTCCGCGAGTTGCGCCAGTCATTCCTGCGCGAGCGTGCGATGCTGCGGCTACTCGACCGATCAATGTCGGTGACTGAGGTCGCCACGGAGCTCGGATACAGTGACCTCACCAACTTCTCACACGCCTTCAAGCGATGGACCGGCCGTTCTCCGAACGAGTTCCGGCATCCATGACGCTGAGCCGCCCGGTCTCCGACGGGTTGAGGGGGCTGGCGGATGCGGTAAATCAGTGTGGGGCCGTTCCCAGTGCATGAGATCAGTGGTACTCCAGGGGCCGACCAAGATTTCGGTCCGACAGGATCTTCCTGAGTCTCGGGGTCACCGCAACGGCGTGATCAGTGGTGGAATCCGCGTCGACGTGGGCACTTTGCAGCCAAAGCGAGGGGTTATGCCTGCTGTGTGGGCATGGGCATGTGCTCGGGCATGATCATCTTTCTCGGAAGTGACAGCTCCGCATGGGAACCTAGATTTTCCGGATTGAAGGCAGGTGCTGCGGCAGTTGTGGCCGCGGGCCGGAGCGCCAGCCGACCACCTTTGTTCGAGAACGCCTGCTTGGGCACGTCAAGACACCCCCGAAGTTGGGCGCGGCCGCGTCGAGTAACCGGTTGCGTGAGCGTGCTAGCCGCGGATCGGCCTGCTCGTCGACTGCGGTGAGTGAGTCGGTCGTGGCGTGGTCCGGGGCGGTCATGGGAGCGCGCTCCTCCGATTCGTCTCGTTCAGCCCTGGGCGTATGTGTCGACTCTATCCCGAGCCCCCACCACTATGATACGAATGGTCTCGTACCGAGACTGTTGGTCTTTGAGTTGGGAGGCGCCGGTGGACACACCTGGGACGGGCGCTGTTGAGATCGACGGGTGGACCAGGGCCGAGTGGTGGATGCTGACGGTGTCGTGCCTGGCGGTGGCGCTGGTGGTCGCGGCCATGGCGGCGTTGTACTCGGCGTTGCCGCAGATCGCGGTCGAGACCGGGGCGACGCAAGCCCAGTTGACCTGGATCGTCGACGGTTACACGCTGGTGCTGGCGTGTCTTGTGCTGCCTGCCGGAGCAATCGGTGACCGTTACGGGCGTCGCGGTGTGCTGGTCACGGGGCTGCGGTATTCTCTCTCCCGGCCCCGCCACCAGCCGCTCACATGTACCACACGCGCACGCTCACGTCTACCACACGCGCAGGCCGTAAACTCGTCTCCCTGAGCATGGATCTGACAAACTGGTTCCGGTCGCGCCGTGCAAGCGAGTCGGCGCCCGACCTGCGAAGCCTAGGAAAGGCTGCGCTGACACTGCGACTCCGATCGATTGAGGTGGTTCGGTCGGGTTCAACTCCCGAGACTTTGAGCCCTTCTGGTGGGGGGTAGGGGAGGGCTCATCTGGTTGCCACCTTTAAACTCGATAGCCCGCGGAAGGATAGCCCGGTACGCCAGCGAGGCTGTTCGACGAGCTGGAGACCGGGAAAACGAGCCACCAGGATCGGGAACAGTAGGGATCCTTCGAGCCGGGCCAGCGGCGC
>RepKanNP_Acetate_BrdU_F21BDRAFT_1000221_pt1 | contig 28703 bp, 29 predicted proteins | sample RepKananBrdUF21B_FD_10624 | JGI IMG/M metagenome (IMG submission 10624)
GGGTCGTCGCGCAAGGCTACGCGGTTCAGCGCCCCGAACGGGTCACCCGCCGCGAGCGCGCGTGCGGCTGCCGTGATCAGCGAGTCCATCTGAATCCCGCCACACTTGTCACTCCCTCCGGTTGGTGTCGGCGCCTAATCTAGCACACGCGTTTCCACCCGAATTTCCATCCGAACTGTCCACCGACATGGAGGCAAGCATGACCACAACACACATCACCCAACATGCCACCGCGACACGGCAAGCGTGGCTAAAGGCACGTCTTGAATTGCTGGCAGCGGAGAAGGAACTGACCCGCCGCAGCGACGAACTCGCACGCCAACGCCAGGCGCTGCCGTGGGTCCGCGTCGACAAGACCTACCGCTTTGAAACCGATGAGGGGAGTGCGTCGCTGGCGGACTTGTTTCGCGGACGTTCGCAACTGCTCGTGTATCACTTCATGTTCGGCCCGGACTACAAGGCCGGCTGCCCGTCGTGCTCGATGATCGCGGATGGGTTCAATGGCTTTGCGACGCATCTGGCAAATCACGACGTGCTGCTGCTGGCGGTGTCGCGTGCACCGCTGGAGAAGCTGCAGGCCTACAAACAGCGCATGGGCTGGACCTTTCCGTGGGCGTCGTCGGTCGACAGCGATTTCAACTACGACTTCAACGTCTCGATTTCTGAAGCGCAGCAGCGCGCCGGTACGGCCGACTACAACTACGTGCGCGGCAGCCACGTGATGGACGCATCGGATCTGCCCGAACCCGTGCAGCAGTTCGCGGCCATGTGCGGTACCGATGCACCCACCTATGTGCGCGACCGACCCGGCATGAGCGCGTTCGTGCTGGAGGATGGCATCGTGTACCACACGTACTCCACCTATGCGCGCGGGCTGGATGGCCTCTGGGGCGCGTACCAGTGGCTGGATCGCGCACCGCTTGGCCGCAATGAAGCCGGTGTCTGGTGGCGTCGCCATGATGAGTACGCGCAGCGTTGAACTGCCACGCACACATGCAGCGTCCGAGCGCGGTTTCCTTGGCGTCTCGGCGCTGCTTTTCGTGGCCAGCACGGCGGCGACAGTCGCGTGGTGCATATCGATGTCGCGCATGGGCGAGATGCCGATGCCCGGCGGATGGACGCTGTCGATGGCGTGGGTGCCGATGTGCGGGCAGACATGGCTGGGCACCGCCGCATCGTTTCTCGGTATGTGGATCGTGATGATGGTGGCGATGATGCTGCCGTCTCTGGTGCCGATGCTGCGGGGGTATCGGCACAGCGTGCGCGAGGCGGGTGACGTGCGTCTGGGCGTGCTGACCACCCTAGTAGGCCTTGGCTACTTTGCGGTGTGGGCTGCGTTTGGCGTGGTGGTCTTTGCGTTTGGTGCGGCGCTGCTTGCGCTGGAGATGCGTTGGCCGATGCTGGCGCGTGCCATCCCAGCGCTGGCGGGAATCGTTGTCCTAGGGGCCGGTGTGCTCCAGTTCTCTGCATGGAAAACGCATCAGCTTGCGTGTTGCCGAGAGGCGGCAGGAGCCAACTGCGCATTGCCCATCGATGTTAGAGCGGCCTGGCGACACGGCGTGCGACTCGGTCTGCATTGCAGTGGCGCCTGCGCAGGCTTGACGGCGATCCTGCTCGCTACAGGTGTCATGGACCTGCGCGTGATGGCAGTTGTGGCGGCAGCCATCACCGTTGAGCGTCTTGCGCCTGGCGGTCAGGCAGTGCCGCGCGTTATCGGTGCCATTGCCACAGTGGCGGGCGTGTTCCTGACCGTGCAGGCGGCAACGCTCGGGTGACAGGGCGCTCGCGCCCTTGCGGCCGGCTGAGCGCCTTGTGCCCGCAGTCAGTCAGCCACAAGGCAGCGCATCAGCACGCGGAATATCCTGCCTTCCGTTCAAGCTGCCTTGTCGGACTCAGCCATGGCCCTGTCTTCAATCGAGCGTCAATCGAGCCTTGACGCGCTGCGCGGTTTTGCCCTGCTGGGCATCCTGGTCGTCAACATCATCGCCTTTGCTACGCCGTACTACGGCACGGGCGTGCCCGATCCGATGGCGCAGAGCCGTGTCAGCCACGCAGTCATGGCGGGCATTGCCTTGCTGTTCGAATGGAAGTTCTATCTGCTGTTCTCGTTCCTGTTTGGCTACAGCTTCACGCTGCAGATGCAGTCGGCCGAGCGCGACGGCAAGGCGTTTGTGCCGCGCATGCTGCGACGGCTTGTCGGGCTCTGGGTGCTCGGGCTGCTGCATGGCGTGTTGCTGTTCCACGGTGACATCCTGACCACCTACGCAGTGATGGGCGCTGTACTGTTGACGTTGCGCAGCCGGGCAGAGAAGGCGCTGGCCAAGCTGGCGGTGGGCCTGATTGTGGGCACGGCCACGGTGTGGGCGATCATCGGCGTTCTCTCGGTACTCGATGTCGATGCAACGCACGATTCGAAGGCACTGGCGCAGATCACTTCGGCGCTCACCGCGTTCCGCAGCACTCCCTCGGGCGTCATCGCCCAGCATGTGGAAGAGCTCAAGGGCGTGTGGGTCGTGACGGCACTGATGCAGGCGCCGACGGCACTGGCAATGTTCCTGATGGGGTGCATTGCAGGGCGGCGCGGGCTGTTCTCTGCATCGTCGCCAACCGCCGGCACCAGCAAGCTATACAAGCAATGCCTGATTGCCGGCACCTGTGTGGGCCTGCCGGCTGCGGTGGCGTATGCCTATGCCACGACAAGGCTGGCTGGCACGCCGTGGGATCTGCTGGGCCTGTCGTTGAGCTTGCTGACGGCGCCATTGCTGACCGCTGCGTATATCGGTGGGATGCAGCTGCTGTTCCGCAGCCGCTGGGGCCAGTGGTGGCTGGGCGTGCTGGCGCCTGCCGGGCGGATGGCGTTGTCGAACTACCTGATGCAGTCGCTGGTGTGTTCGGTGATCTTTCTGGCGTATGGGTTCCGCATGATGGGCCGGGTCAGTCCGCTGGACACGCTGCTGATCGCGTTTGCAATCTTTGCGGTGCAAACGGTCATCAGCCGCTGGTGGTTGCGGCGTTTTGCCTATGGCCCCGTGGAGTGGCTGCTGCGTGCGGTCACGCACTGGCGGTTTTCGTCGCTGCGGGTGGAGAGGGCGGGACGAGGCGAGTTGGCGGGCTAGGGCCGCTGCGGTATCTACGGTGGATCGGACTGCACTTTTGATTCAATCCGTGCGGCGACGCCCTTTGTGCATCTGTCGTAAGATGCCGGCTCGATTGAAAGTGGCGACATGGACGTCACCACTTTCAATCACAGCTTGCAACACAAAGGGAAAATGAACATTCCGCTCATACTGAATATCGCGACATTCGTCGCCATCCTGATCGCTCTGGGCCGCGTGAACGCGAGCTGGAGCCTGGCGAAACGCGTGCTGCTGGGCATGGTGCTGGGCATCGTGTTCGGTCTGGTGTTGCACCTGATTTATGGTGACGACAGCGCAACGCTCAAGCAATCGATTGCCTGGTTCAGCGTTGTCGGCGGCGGCTATATCCAGTTGCTGCAGATGATCGTCATGCCGCTGGTGCTGGTCTCCGTTCTCAATTCGGTGGCCAAGCTCAACAGCACAGCATCGCTGGGCAAGATCAGCGTGCTGACCATTGGCACGCTGCTGCTGACGACGCTGATTTCTGCGCTGGTCGGGGTGTTCGTCACCAACCTGTTTGGCCTGACCGCGCAAGGGCTGGTGCAAGGCGCGCAGGAAACCGCCCGCCTGACTGCGATCCAGGACAACTACGTCGGCAAGGTGGCGGACCTCTCGGTTCCGCAACTGCTGCAGTCCTTCCTTCCGAAGAACCCGTTTGCAGAACTGACTGGCGCCAAGCCGACGTCGATCATCGGCGTGGTGATCTTTGCCGCATTCCTGGGGGTGGCTGCACTGCATCTGCTCAAGGACGACGCCGTAAAAGGCGAACGCGTGCTGACCGCCATCGATACCGCACAGGCCTGGGTCATGAAGCTCGTGCGACTCGTCATCCGCCTGACCCCGTACGGCGTGCTGGCGCTGATGACCAACGTGGTGGCTGTGTCCAACGTACAGGACATCATCAAGCTCGGTGGCTTTGTGGTGGCCTCTTACCTGGGCCTGGCGATCATGTTCGGCGTGCATGCTGTGCTGCTGACGGTCAACGGCATCAATCCGATCCGCTTCTTCCGCAAGGTGTGGCCGGCGCTGTCTTTTGCGTTCACGAGCCGGTCGAGCGCCGCCACCATTCCGCTGAGCATCGAAGCGCAGACACGGCGCATCGGCGTGCCGGAATCGATCGCCAGCTTTGCGGCGTCGTTCGGCACCACCATTGGCCAGAACGGCTGCGCGGGCTTGTATCCCGCCATGCTGGCCGTGATGGTGGCGCCCACGGTCGGCATCAACCCGTTTGATCCGGTGTGGATCGCCACGCTGGTCGCGATCGTCACACTCAGCTCAGTCGGTGTAGCGGGCGTTGGCGGTGGTGCCACCTTTGCCGCGCTGATTGTGCTGCCGGCCATGGGCCTGCCCGTGACGCTGGTGGCGCTGCTGATCTCCATCGAGCCGCTGATCGACATGGGCCGCACCGCGCTCAACGTCAACGGCTCCATGACCGCCGGCACCATCACCAGCCAGTTGCTGGGGCAGACTGATCGAAGCGTGTTTGACGCCGGCGACGAGCCCGAGCTGATGCATCGCTGATCTCTGCGCCAAAAAAAGAAAATGCCGACCCCGTGGTCGGCATTTTTTTTTTGAAACCCTCAACGGGGCGCTTTCGCGTGCCTGCTGGGATGCGTCAGCCCACGTTCGGCCCGGTCGGGATGAAGTCGATGACGACATCCGGTACCGTCACGACCTTGTTCGAGTTGAAGGCAAATTTGTTGAAGGTCTCGGGGTTGGGGATCCACAGCTTCTGTCCGTTGGTGACAAGGTAGGTCGCTGCGCTGCTGCCCTTGGCCAGCACGGCGCCGTTGGTCAGCGCCAGCCCGCGCGGGATGTTGTCGACCAGGTAGTCGCTCACGATGATGCCGTCCCACGAGGCGAACAGGTTGGTGTACGTGGCCGGGTTGGGGATCCAGCGCAGTTGGCCATGCAAGACCAGGTAGACCGGCGAGGAGTTGCTGCCTGTAACCCGTTCCCCGTCGTACTTCGTCCAGTCGTTGACAGCCAATGCCTCCTTTGCCTGGCTTTCCGTTGCGTGCACGCGTTCAGCAAGAGATTGTTGCGTCATTGTTGCGCCTCATTAAATGGGGTTGTCCTGGAGTCTGTGTGCCAAGGCATCAATGCGCTTGGTCGAGTCATTATATTTTTCAGAAAATGCCGCGCCTCGCTATCTTGAGCTAATCATTATTAGATCGACGCGGTTATCCCAGGCAAATTGGCGTTATTTGAACAACGGGTAAGCAGGATAAGAAGAGGGTGGGAGGCTGCGTACGTGAGCAACTCTTTGATTTTTCAATGTATGTGGTATTGGGTCCCGGCTGCCTGACAGGGATGATGACCAATGTTGCATAGGCCATTCAGATGATGGTTGATATTTTATTTGATCTGTCTTCAATAAAGTGAATTGGTGGTTGATCGATGCATCAAATGACGTTGAATCAGGTTATTTGTATTGACTAATTTTGGTGGATAATGCGGCTGTCATTTAATTATTCGGATTATGAAAATCGTTACCTGTCTGTCGGCTAACGTTATAGTTTCAGCGTGTTTTCTCCGGAGTTGCATGCGCAAGCGCCCGGAGGGTCTCCATGAAAGCATCCGCCAACTCGGTTGGCGTGGCGGCGCTGCGGCGCAGCAGGCCAACGGGTTCTCCGGTGCCGGGTGTTGGCAGGTTGAGGCGTGTGAGCCAGCCTTGTGACAAGTCATCCTGGGCGGCACGCTCCGGCGTGATCCATATCGCATCGGAACGGCGGGCCAGCAGCCGCGCGACCGACACAGACAGCGTTTCCGTCACGCCCGCGGGCAGCCGCAGGCCGTGCGTCTGGAACAGGGCATCGGTGTGATGACGTGGGACGGTGCCGGGCGTGGCAATCACCAGCGGATAGTCGAGCACCGCCTGCAGGGATGTCACACCGTTTGCAGACAGGGCCAGCGGATGCTGCGGCCGCACGACCAGCGCAAGCGCTTCTGCATACAGCAGCTCGAACGACAGCCCCTGCATCATGGTCGGCTCGGCCATGCGGCCGACCACGAAATCGAGTTCGCCCGCCTTGAGCGCGGCCAACAGTTCGGCATTGGTGCCGGTGCGCAGGCGTACGCCGGCATGCGGGCGTTGCGCATGCAGCGCGGCAATCGCCTGGGGAAGCAGGCCGCTCGCCACCGTCGGCAGGGCGCCGACGTGCACGACCGGTGCAGAAGCTTCGCCCGAGCCCATCAGCGCAGCGGTGGCCGATTCCAGCGCCTGTGTCACCCCCACGGCGTGCCGCAGGAATTGCTCGCCGGCCGCTGTAAGCCGCGCCCCTTGCCGGCCTCGCTCGACCAGTTGCACACCGGCCAGCGCTTCCAGTTCGCCCAGTGTTTTCGACACCGCAGGCTGGCTCAGGTGCAGCCGCTCAGCCGCGCGCCGCAGGTTGCGCTCCTGCGCAATGGCAACAAAGCAGCTCAGATGGCGAAAGCGGATGCGTGAGGGCAGGTCACCGGGTAGGGCTGGTCTATCCATAACTTGGGGTTATCGATTTTTCGATTAGAAGTCAATTTACTTCACTTTTTGGCAGAGATACAGTCATCCCCACAGATTCCAACGGAGACGCCCCATGACCCTGCCGCTTTCCGGCACCGGCGAGTTCGCCCAGCGCGATACCGCCCAACACCCGCCCGCGCTCACCCCCGTGTACAAGACCAGCGTGCTGCGCTCGCCGCGCAATGCGCTCATCTCCACGCTCAACACGCTGTCGGAGACGACCGCGCCGGTGTTCCATCCGGACGACCTCGGCGCGCTCGACAACGACCTCATCCTCAACTACGCCAAGGAAGGTCTGCCGATTGGCGAGCGCATCATCGTTCACGGCTATGTGCGCGACGAATTCGGCCGCCCCGTGCCGAACGCGCTGGTGGAGGTGTGGCAGGCCAACGCCGGTGGCCGCTATCGCCACAAGAAAGACCAGTACATCGCGCCGATCGACCCGAACTTCGGCGGTTGCGGCCGCATGCTGACGGATGCCAACGGCTACTACGCCTATCGCACCATCAAGCCGGGGCCGTATCCGTGGCGCAACCGCATAAACGACTGGCGGCCCTCGCACATCCACTACTCGCTCTCAGGGGATGGCTGGGCGCAGCGTCTCATCACGCAGATGTACTTCGAGGGCGATCCGATGATCGCGCAGTGCCCCATCATCAAGACCATCCCCAGCGAAGAGCAGGTGCGCGGCCTGATTGCGCTGCTCGATACGGCCAACCACGTGCCGCTCGATGCGCGCAGCTACCGCTTCGACATCACGCTGCGCGGCCGCCGCGCCACGCATTTCGAGAACGCCCTGCAAGGAGCCAAGTGATGACGACGACCACGCTTCATGCCTCACTCGAACGTGCGCAGGCCGCAAGCATGACGACCACGCCGCCTTTCGCGCATTTCAATGAGACGGCCTCGCAGACAGGCGGCCCCTACGTGCATATCGGGCTCGCACCGCGCCAGGCCGGCTTCGACATCTACGAGAAGGAATTCGGCAACGTGCTGACCACGCCCGCCACGCGCGGCGAGCGCATCGCGCTGGAAGGCCGCGTGTTCGATGGTTCCGGCTCGCTCGTACGCGATGTGCTGATCGAAATCTGGCAGGCCAATGCCGATGGCAAATACGCACACCCGGGCGACCGTCAGGACAAGCCAGCCGATGCGGCGTTCCGCGGCTGGGGCCGTGCGGGTGCCGATTTCGACACTGGCGTCTACCGCTTCGACACCATCAAGCCGGGTGCCGTGGCAGGGCGCGGCAATACCATGCAGGCGCCGCATATCTGCATGGTGCTGTTTGCACGCGGCATCAACCTTGGCTTGCATACGCGCGTGTACTTTGCGGATGAGGCCACCGCCAACGGTGCCGATCCGGTACTCAACGGCATTGAGTGGGAAGTGCGCCGCAAGACGCTGATTGCCCAGCGCACCGAGCGCAATGGCGAGGTGGTCTATACCTTTGACGTGCGTCTGCAGGACACGCCCGATGGCGGTGCGGAAACGGTGTTCTTCGACATCTGATCGATCGCCGCGTCACATCAAACAACGCCCGATGGGTTCATCCCGCCGGGCGTTGTTTTTTGGAGCAATGCGCAAGACGTCATGCGCTTGTCGATAATGGAGGCCTTGATGCTCCACACCTGACACCCGCGCTGTGACCCAACTCACCCTTCCCGGATTCGAAGCCACGCCGCAGTTGCCCGCGCACCGCCTGTTTCTGGCGATCAAGCCCGATGCCGGTACCGCAGAGCGCATTGCCCGATTGGTCGAGCAGGTGCGCCCGGTAGTGGGTTTCAAGGGGAAGGCGCTGCGCCCGGAGCGCCTGCATATCACGCTGTATCACCTGGGCGATTTTGTTCAACAGCCGCCGGAGGATCTGGTTGCGCGCACGTGCCAGGCTGCTGAGCGCCTTGCCTTGCCGGCCTTCGATGTCACGCTCGATCAGGTCGTGAGCTTTCATGGCCGACGCGATCATCGTCCGTTCGTGCTGCTTGGCAGTGATGGCGTGAGCGAACTGATGGCGTTTCAGTTGGCGCTGGGCGAGGCCTTGCAGCATGCCGGCCTGCCCGTGCCGCTTGGGCATTTCAAACCGCACATCACGCTGTTGTACGACCGCGGTGGTTTTGCGCCCAAGCCGGTCGAACCCGTCACCTGGACGGTGCGCGAGTTCGTCCTCATCCATAGCTGGCTCGGCAAGACGCGGTACGACCAGCTTGGCCGCTGGACACTCAAAGGCTGAGCTTCGCGTCGTTCTTTGCCCGATTACACGCAGCCATCCGGTCCGCAGACCGGCCCATCAGCCTCACTTTCTGGTGCCGGTGCGCCGATGTGCTGTGTCAGGGCCTGCGCCCATTCTTCCGGACGGCCGAGCCACGGGCCGACGTCGATCGTGCCCAGGCGCCCCTCCGCATCTTCCAGTGCAAACGTCGGGAAACCCTGACCACCCACGCGATCCAGCCACTGCCGGCTCGCCGCAATGTGCTGCTGCGTAAGCGCGCCGGCCTGCCGCGCATATTCCGCATCGAACGCCTCAGGTGACAGGCCCAACTCGACGGCCAGCTCGCGCAGCACGGGCAGATCAGCAATCCGTCGGCCTTCTTCGTAGTGCGCGCGTTGGACGCGGTGGATCATGTCCAGCCCGAGCCCGCCAAGCGCTTCGGCAGCCAGCACCGCGGTGATGGGTGGTTCCGAATCCATGACCGCGCTGGTATCACGCAGCAGGCCGTCAAAGTACGGTTTGCCGAATGGCTGGCCGGACATCTCGGCAATGCGGTGGTCGTGGGGCATGACATAGTCGCGCCATTGCGGCGTGACCATGCGCCGGTTTGCGCCGGCCAGCATGCCGCCGCCATGAAAGGCGACGGTCAGGCCCGGCACTGCGCGGGCGGCATCCACCAGCGGTGCGGCGCCGTAGCACCAGCCGCACAGCGGGTCGAAGATGTAATGCAACGTCGTCATGAACAATCCTTGGTTACTGCGGCCACTTCATTTCGCCCTTGATGACCTTGGCGCTCAACTCCAGCGATGCATCACCAGGCAGCGACGGGTAGGCCGCTTTCATCGCCTTGACCAGTTCGGCCGAGTTGTTGGCGCGGGCAGCCTCCACCTCGAAGGTCTTCAGGTAATCCGCCGTAAAGCGTACCGCTTCCAACCCCGTGGGCATCGGCCCGGTGAAGTGGCCAGGCACCACCGTCGTCGGCTTGAGCGCGGTGATGTTATCGAGCGTCTGCAGCCAGCCCAGGCGTGATTCGCGCGTTTGCGTATCGGCCACCCACACGTGGTCGCCATTGTTGACCACCACGCCGCCGGCCACCGTCTTGAGCGACGGAATCCACAAGTACGTGCGTGCGGCGTCTGGGCCGTTCAAGCCCTTGATCTCGATCGTGCGGCCTTCCAGCGTGAGGTGATCGGCATGCAGTACGTCGGGCAGCACGAGCGCCTTGGGGGCGTTGTCTTTCAGGATCGGGCCCCAATAGGCGAGCTTGCCGTTCATCGACGCCTGGATGGCCGCCACGGTTTGTGGCGTGGCCACGATCTTTGCCTTTGGGAAGGCCGCGCGGATGACGTCCAGCCCGAAGTAGTAATCCGGATCACTCTGGCTGATGTAGACGGTGGTGAGCGTCTTGCCGCTGGCCTTGATCTTCTGCACCAGGGCCTCTGCATCGCTGCGCTGGAACTGCGCGTCGATCAGGATGGCGTCGTGCGCACCCGTGATGATCTCCGACGACACCGGGAAGACACCCTTGTCGCCGGGGTTGTACACCTCCAGGTGCAGCGGCGCCGGGGGGGCGGCATGGGCAACGAGGCCGGCGCTGACAAGGCCGGCGGCAAGCAGGGTGCGGATCAAAGTCATCGGGTGCTCCTGGGCAAGTGAGGTGTGATGGCAATGTCGTTACTGTAGGTTGCTTGATTCGATCGAAAAACCACCTAAGATGCGCATATTTGTTTCTTCAATCGATCAAATATGGACCGGATCGTTGCCGCTGAGGTGTTCGTTGCGATTGTCGAGCGCGGCAGCCTGAGCGCCGCCGCTGAAGGGCTCGACATGTCGCGCGCCATGGTCACGCGCTATCTGGCGCAGATGGAGGATTGGTCTGGTGCGCGCTTGTTGCACCGGACCACGCGCCGCATGGGCCTGACCCCGGCTGGCGAAGCCACGCTCGTGCGGTGTCGCCAGATCCTGGAGATTGCCGCGCAGATGGCCGTTGCAGATGGTCCCGAGGCCGACACGCCACGCGGTTTGTTGCGCATCGCTTGCGCACAATCGCTCGCACAGGAGGTGTTGAGTGCGGCGGTAACGGCCTTTCTGCGGCGCTATCCGCAAACGGCGGTCGACCTCGTTGTCGACAACCGCACCATCAACCTCGTGGAAGAGCGCATCGATCTGGCGGTGCGCATTACCAATGATCTCGATCCGAACCTGATCGCGCGGCGACTGGGCACGTGCGACTCCGTGGTGGTGGCTGCGCCGTCGTACCTGGCTGCGCACGGTACGCCGCGCCGAGTGGAAGACCTGGCCGTGCACAACTGCCTGACGTATTCGTACTTCGGCAAGAGCCTGTGGAAGTTCACTGATACGAAGACGGGGGTGTCGTCCGACGTGCCGGTGAGCGGCAATCTGAGCGCGAATGAGTCGATGGCGCTGCTGGCGGCCGCCAGGGAAGGCGCGGGCGTTGCACTGCAGCCGGCGTTTGCCGCCGCGCCACCCATCGCCGCCGGCCAGCTCGTGCGCCTGCTGCCCGAGCACGTGCCGCAGGCGCTCGGCATCCATGGTGTCTATAGCTCACGCAGGCAGATGCCGGCGGCGCTGCGGGCGATGCTGGATTTTCTGGTGGAGTGGTTCAGACCACGTCAGGGCGCTGTCTGATATTGCAGTCTGCGTGCGGTCACTAGAGTGGCGGGCTTTCAGGCAGGGAGCCCCATGAACTACGACGGCATCACCCCAGAGATTGCGCGCGGCCTGCTGGTGCTGCGCGAACGTATTGCCCAAGCGAAGATCCCGTCTTCCAAACTGGACGAAACGCTCAACATTGCCACTTGGAACATCCGCGAGTTCGGCAAGAAGCCGCGCACAAAGACCGCGCTGTACTACATCGCGGAGATCCTGCGGCAGTTCGATCTGATTGGCGTGCAGGAAGTGCGTGACAACCTGGGCGACCTCAAGCGCGTGCTGGAGATTCTTGGCCCTGACTGGCGCGCCGTGTATTCCGATGCGTTGACCGACGCCGGTGGCAACCGCGAGCGCATCGCCTATGTCTACGACCGACGCGCGGTGGCCTTTACCGGCTTGGCCGCGCAGGCACAACCGCCGCGCACGAAGCGCGGTATGGAGTATTTGTCAGACATTTCGTGGTGGCGCCGGCCGTACATGGTGTCATTCCATTCCGGCAACTTTGACTTCGTCTGCCTTTCCGCCCACATCCGCTGGGGAAACAGCGAGCGCGATCGCCTATCGGAAATCGAGGCACTGGCCGACTGGGTCTACACCAAGGCGCAAGAGAAGGACACGGATGGCAAAGACCTGATCGTCATGGGCGACTTCAATGTCCCCAGCGAGAAGAGTCCGCTGTTCCAGGCGCTGACCGCACGTGGGCTGCGCGTGCCAGACAAGCTGCTGCGCAGCACGTTCGGCAGCAATCTGGAGAAGAACAAGCGCTACGACCAGATCCTGCAAATGCCGGAATACCCTGAGAGCTTTACCAACGCGGGCGGCGTGCTCGACTTTTACCAAGGCGATCACACGCCGCTGTTCCCGCGTTTGACGAAGCAGGCGATGACGTATCAGCTTTCAGACCATCTGCCGCTCTGGGTGCAGATCAATACCAACACCGAAGAGCACATGCTGCGCGCGACTGCCGGCGCGTAGGCGAGGCTCAAGCGTAGGGCGCAAAGATGCCGTTGAGCTTGGCCCCGCTCGCCGCATCGCGCGCAAAGCCGAACGTGCCCGCTGTCCGCAACTCCTCGGCGGCGCGCAGAAAAGCACCCTGCGCAGCCCGTGCCAGTGCGGCGCCCACGCTGATGCGCTTGACGCCCAGTTCGGTCAGCTCCGCCACGCTCAGGTTGCCGTCGGCAAACCCCATCAGCACGTTGAGCGGGCGATCGATTTCGCGCAGCACGGTGGCGATCTCTTCACGCGTTTTCAGGCCGGGGGCGTAGAGCACGTCGGCGCCGGCATCTTGGAATGCTTGCAGGCGGCGGATGGTGTCGGCCAGATCGTTGCGGCCGTGCAGGTAGTTCTCTGCGCGCGCGGTGAGCGTGAACGGAAACGGCAGTGAGCGCGCGGCTTCCACGGCGGCGCGTACGCGCTCGACAGAGGCTTCCAGCGGATAGATGGGCGCATCAGCGCGACCCGTGGCGTCTTCAATCGAACCACCGACGATGCCCGTGGCACCCGCCAGGCGGATGGTCTCGGCCACGGTTTCTGGGGCATCGCCAAAGCCGTTTTCCAGATCGGCGGCCATTGGCAGGTCGGTTGCCGCGGCCAGGTCGGCCACGTGCGTGAGGATGAGATCGCGCCCAACGCCGTAGTCAGGCAACCCGCGCGAGAAGGCAAAACCGGCACTGGTGCTGGTCAATGCCTCGAAGCCCAGCGCGGCCAGCAATCGGGCCGAGCCCGGATCCCACGGGTTGGGGATGACAAAGGTGCCGCTGCGTTTGTGCAGGGCGCGGAAGGCGTGGGCTTTTTCGATCTGAGTCGGCATGGGCTATCCGGTCTGGGGTGGATGGGGATTGGACTGCAAAGCTGCGGCACAGGCGAGCGCGTCATCCAGGCGGTCATTGCCCCAGAACATCGCGTCGCCGACAAAGAACGTTGGGGCACCAAAGATGCCACGAATCTGCGCGGCGTGCGTTTGTTCGCGCAGGCGCTGCTTGTTGGCGTCGGACAGGGCTTCGGCCAGGATCGCTTCGGCGGGAAGCCCGAGTGCGGACAGTTCTTCGCACACGGCCTCTGGCGTGTGGATGTCGCTGTCCTGCGCGAAATTGCGCAGCATGATGCGTTGGCAGAACGCGCCGATCCACGGTTGGTCTGCGCCCAGCACCGCCACCCGTAGCGGCAGCACGGATTTGCGGGGGAAGGTGCTTGGCCGCGTCCACGGCACACCAATCTTCTGGCACTCGCGGACGATGTCTTGCCACATGTAGTCGCCCTTGGCTTTCTGCAGCATGAATGGCGAGTTACTCCAGCCGAACGATTGGAAGATCGGCCCGAGCAGAAACGGCTTCCACACGATGCGCACGCCTAGGCGTATGGCCGCCGCCTCGATACGCATCACGCTCAGGTAACTGTAGTTGCTGGCGAAGTCGAACCAGAACTCGACGGTGGGTGTGGGTACGAGGGCTTCCCATGTTGCGTTGTAGGGGGCGAGCTTAGTCATAGACCACCAGGCAGCGGATTTCGATGCTCTCGCGCGGTGGCGTGCCAGCCGGCGCCTCGGGGTGGACGAACGCGGCATGCGGTGTGAACCGCGCCACGCCGCTGGCCTGCGAGTCGTATTGCTTGAAGACCAGCGCCTCGTGCCGATCGATGGCGGAGGCGTACCACCAGCGGTGGCGCGGGTTGTGGGTGGCGAGGTAGAGCTCGCCGGTGCGCGTGGGGTAGCGGATCTCTGCGGCGACGAGGTCGGCAACGTTCACGCTGCGTGCATCGCACAGGGCCAGCGGCGTATCGAGCACCGGCCCGCGGATCGAGCGCCAGATGTTGACGATGCCATAGCGCCCGACTGCCGCAGCCTGCACCGGGTCGGTCAGCACACGGCCCAGGCGCAGGTAGCCGGAGGTTTCGGTGTAGTCGTTGTGGATGCGGCCTACGGCAGAGGGCGCACCGTCGCCTTCGCGCCCGAAGGTGAGGGTGGGGCGGCTTGGATCGCGCCGACGGACCAGGTGGTCGAACACGTATGCAGCGCGGCCACCCGTTACGGCGCGCGCAAGCTCGGCTGCTTCTGCGTAGTAGATCGCGTGGATCGCGTCTTCATCGCCAAAGTCCGCCATGCGCGTGGGCGCATCGGCAAGGAGGAAGCCTTCGCGCTCAAGCGCCGGTGCCGCGCCGCGCATGTCGGCGATGCAGACTTCGCGCAGTTCGTATTCGCAGGTCTGCCACGGCTCGCCGGCGGGCGGCGGGTACATGTAGTTGACGGGGGTGCCGGCGCCGGGTTTGACGTAACTCAGGCTGCCGACCACCGTTTGTGGCCGGGTACGTGTGTCCATGCAGCCTCCAACGTGGGTGTCGTTGGCTGCATTACACGTGGTGCGCGGCGTGCGCTCAAACGCGTTTCATGCAAGTTCGGATGCGCTGGGCGCATGCGAAGCCTGGGCCGCGGCTTCAGCGCAGATCCAGTTGGCCACATCACGTAAATCGCGGCGTGGGTTGAGCTCAGCCTGAATCAACCAATACGCATGCGTGTTGTGCACGCCAGGGGCCGTCGTCGGCACGGTCACCAACCGGCCATCGGCCAGCAGAGGGGCAATCAGCTCTTGCCTGCCCAGCGCAATACCCTGGCCCGCCACCGCCGCGTGGATGATCTGATCGTGCTGGTTGAAGCGCAGCACCGTGCGTGGTTTGGCGTGGCTCCAGCCGGCGGCGGCCAGCCAGTCGGTCCATTGGAGCCAGGGGCGGCGCAGGTCGCGGTCGTCGAAGTCGAGCAGGGTCTGGCCGGCCAGCGCATCGGCGGAGTCGAGCGAACGCAGCGCCAGCGACGGATGTGCAACCGGCGCGACGGTTTCCCCAAACAGGCGGATTGCGCCGGGCGGCGCATCCTCCGGCGGGCAGTAGCGGATGGCCAGCTCAATGCCCTCGTTCTTCAGGTCGACGAGGCGGTTGTTGGTGGCCACCCGCACATCGATGTCCGGATACTGCTGCTGGAAGCGCGCAAGGCGTGGCAGCAGCCACAAGCCCGTCACGCCGATGCTGGCGGTGATCGTCACAGGTCGGCGCTCGGCCGCCACGCGAATGGCGCCGATGGCGTCCTGCAACTGCTGCACAGCGCTGTCGGCGCTGCGGAACAAGCGTTCACCTTCAGGTGTGAAGGCGATCGAGCGGTGGCCGCGCACCAGCAGCTTTACGCCCAGCGTTTCTTCCAGCACCGACACCTGGCGGCTCACGGCCGATTGGGTCAGGCACAGGTCATCGGCAGCCAGCGTGATGCTCATGCGCCGGCCTACGGCCACGAAACCACGCAGCAGATCGAGCGAGGCCAATCGAACCAATGGTGTCGACATGCGTTTTCCTCATGTGAAACGTTCTCAAAGATCAATTGAGAACCCCAATATGGCGAAGTTTAATAAGCCATCGGACCACATTCCAGCCAAATGCACGCTTGCAACGCGGGAATGTCAGTCGCAACGGAGAACGCATCCATGACATCGAAATCCTTGACGCAGTCGCCCTGGCTGCCAGTACTGGCCGGCGGGGCGGTGATCGGCCTCGCGCTGGGTATCCGCCACGTGCAGGGCTTGTTTTTGGTGCCCGTGACGATGAGCCACGGCTGGACGCGTGAAACCTTCGGCCTGGCCATCGCGCTGCAGAACCTGATCTGGGGTGCTGCGCAGCCGTTTGCCGGCATGCTGGCGGACCGCTTTGGGGCGGCCAAAGTGGTGGTGGCAGGCATCGCCGTCTATGCGCTGGGCCTGGTACTGATGGCGCATGCAGGCACGCCGCTGGGCTTTACGTTGTCGGCAGGAGGGCTGATCGGCATCGGGTTGTCGGGCACGTCGTTTGGCGTGGTGTATGGCGCAATTAGCCGGCTGACACCACCGGAGCGGCGTAGCTGGGCGCTGGGGGTGGCGGGCGCCGTGGGTGGCGTCGGCCAGTTCGTGATGGTGCCGGCGGCGCAGGGGTTGCTGAGCAGCGTTGGATGGGTGATGGCGCTCGTGGTGTTGGCCGTGGTGATGGCGGTGTTCCTGCCGCTTGCGGCGCCGCTGCGCGAGAAGGCATCCACCGCCATGGCGCATGAAGCGCACCAGAGCCTGGGCGCAGCCATTCGCGAAGCGTTTGCGCACCCAGGTTTCTGGCTGTTGAACCTTGGTTTTCTGGCGTGCGGGTTTCAGCTTGCGTTCATTGCCGCGCACATGCCCGCGTATCTGCTCGACAAAGGGCTGACAGCGCGCCACGGCATGATTGCGCTGGCGCTCATCGCGGCCGCAAACATTGTCGGCACGTATTACTGCGGCGCGCTGGGCGGGCTGTTCCGGCGCAAGTACCTGCTGTCGTTGCTGTACCTGATCCGCACGGCGGCGATCGCGCTGTTCATCCTGCTGCCGCTGTCGCCGGTCACGCTGTATGGGTTTGCCATCGTGATGGGGCTGCTGTGGCTGGGCACGGTGCCGCTCACGAATGGGCTGCTGTCGCAGGTGTTTGGGGTGCGCTATATCGGCACGCTGTTTGGGTTCGTGTTCCTGGGCCACCAGATCGGTGCATTCCTGGGCGTATGGCTGGGTGGGGTGGTGTACGACCGCCTGCACGCGTACGACGCGATCTGGTTTGGTGCGATGGTGCTGGGCATCGTGGCGGCGTTGCTGCACTGGCCGATCGATGATCGCCAACTGGCGCGCACGCCGGTCGCCCAACCAGCATGAACGGGCGACGCAAGCGTTGGGCAGCGTGGGCGCTGGCGGCAGCCGGCGCTGCGCTGGTGTTTGCGGCGTGGCTGACACCAGAGAGCGCGTTTTCGTTTGTGACGTTGGCGTCCTTCTGCGGATAACCCCGATTTGTGAAACAATATCGGGTTATTCACTAGTGGGTACTGGTACGGTTTGCGCGGGAATGACGTCGTTTTGCGATGTTTTCCTGTGAATGCCACCGTTCAGACATGACTTACGCCGTCAAGGAAATTTTCTACACGCTGCAAGGCGAGGGTGCCAACACTGGCCGCGCAGCCGTCTTCTGCCGCTTTGCCGGCTGTAACCTCTGGAGCGGGCGCGAAGCCGATCGCGCCACCGCCGTCTGCAAGTTCTGTGACACCGACTTCGTCGGCACGGACGGCACGCAAGGCGGCAAATACACCACCGCAGACGCACTCGCCGACGCCGTCGTCGCCGAATGGCCGGCCGACGCCACGGGCGGCAAACCGCTCGTCATCTGCACCGGTGGCGAGCCGCTGCTGCAACTGGACAAGCCCCTGATCGACGCGCTGCATGCACGCGGCTTCGAAATTGCCATCGAGACCAACGGCACCATCGCTGTGCCCGAGGGCATCGATTGGGTGTGCGTGAGCCCGAAGATGGGCTCGGAGCTGGTTGTCACGCGTGGCGACGAGCTGAAGGTCGTGATCCCGCAAGACGGGCAAGACCTCGACGCATATGAACGGCTGGATTTCCAGCATTTGTTCCTGCAGGCCATGGATGGCCCGCTGGCGCGGCAGAATACGGCGCTCGCCGTCGAGCTATGCCAGCGCCGGCCGCGCTGGCGCCTGTCGCTGCAAACCCATAAGATGCTGGGCATCCGCTAAGGCGGGCCGCAGCATTTTGTCCCAGTCGTCTCTGCCGTTTCGCGGCGTTCGCTGCCGCCCTGTCCTTTGCGCTCCATGACCAAGACCGTTTCCATCACGCGCCGGCTCGAATTCGATGCCGGCCACCGCATCCCCGGCCACGCCGGCCAGTGCCGCAACCTGCACGGCCACCGCTACCAGCTTGAGCTCACGCTCACCGGCGAAGTCCTGCACAACGACAAGGCCGCCGACGACGGCATGATCCTCGACTTCGGTGACGTCAAGCAGCTCGCCAACAAGCACCTCGTTGATCTGTGGGACCACGCGTTCCTGGTCTATCGCGGTGATACCAAGCTGGTCGAATTCCTGAACGACATGGAAGGCGGTCACAAGACCGTCGTGCTGAACGACGTGCCGACGGTCGAGAACCTCGCGCAGGTCGCGTTCGACATTCTCGAGCCGGTGTTCCGCAATACGTTCGGCCATCACCTGCGTTTGTCGAAGCTGGTGCTGTACGAAACCCCGAACTGCTGGGCCGACGTGAAGCTCGCACGCCCGCACGAGCAGGATTGATTCCACTCGCATGACCACGCCCCACGTCCTCACGCCGCCTGCCGACATGTCCGCGCACGAGCGCGACGGTTACTGGATGCAGCAGGCGCTGGTGCAGGCCAGGTTCGCGTGGGGGCAGGGCGAGGTGCCGGTGGGCGCGGTGGTGGTGCGCGGCAACGAGATCGTCGGCGTCGGCTACAACGCGCCGATCGGCACGCATGACCCCTCCGCCCACGCCGAGATGCGCGCCCTGCGCCAGGCCGCCGAAAACCTCGGCAACTACCGCCTGCCCGACTGCGAAGTCTTCGTGACGCTGGAGCCGTGCGTGATGTGCGCCGGTGCCATGCTGCACGCGCGTGTCGCACGCGTCGTCTACGGTGCGCCTGACCCCAAGACCGGCGCTGCCGGCAGCATTCTCGACCTGTTTGCCGAGACGCGCCTGAATCACCAGACCGCCATCACCGGCAGCGTGCTCGCGCAGGAATGCGGCGACATGCTGCGCGCCTTCTTTGCCGAGCGCCGTGCGAGCCAGAAGGCCGCGCGGCTGGCAACGACCGACACCGACAAACCTACCGCATGACTACTGTCCGCCTGATTGCGCCTTCCGGTTATCCGAATGACCCCGCCATTGCCGAGCGCGGCGTGGCGTTCCTGCAGGCGCAGGGCTGCACGATCGTCAACCGGGAATGTCTGAGCCGCCAGCATCAACGCTTTGCCGGCGAAGACGACGCGCGGCTGGCCGACTTGCACCAGATCGCCACAAGCAGCGGACAGGAAATCGCCATGGCCATCCGTGGCGGTTACGGGTTGACGCGGTTGTTGGACCGTGTCGACTTTGCGGCGATCCACCAGCGTGCGCGGGCCACCGATGCCATCATCGTCGGCCATAGCGATTTCACGGCGTTCTCGTTGGCGTATCTGGCCGCGACGGGCGGCGTGACATTTGCCGGGCCGCACCTGTGCTCGGATTTCGCGCTGCCCGAGGTGGATGCCTACATGGCCGAGCATTTCTGGGGGATCCTGCGCAACCCGAACTATGCGTTGCGCGTGGATGTGCCGCAGGCCACGGCTCGCCCGGGGCATGCATCACGTATGGCCGGCACGCTGTGGGGCGGCAATCTGGCCATGCTGTGCAGTCTGGTCGGCACGCCATATCTGCCCAGGATCGACGGCGGCATCCTCTTCGTCGAAGACATCAACGAGCACCCGTATCGGGTCGAGCGCATGCTGCTGCAATTGCAGCAGGCCGGTGTGCTGGAGCGTCAGCAAGCGCTGGTGCTCGGCGATTTTTCAGGCTATCGCACCACGCCGTACGACGCGGGCTACGACTTCGGCCCCATGTGCGACTACCTGGCTGCGCGGCTGCCAATTCCGGTCCTGACCGGCCTGCCGTTCGGCCATTGCCCGACCAAGGCGACGCTGCCGATCGGCGCGCAAGCCGAGCTGGACATCGATGCCACGGGCTTTACGCTGCACTTGGGCGGCTATCCGACGCTGCGCGGCTAGGCCGCTTGCCTGTCCGGGTCATCTCCGGATGGTAAAATCCCAGGTTTCCTAAATGGCGCACGGCCAAGTGCCTGCCGCGCCAGATCACCGCTTTCCAAATCAAGGTTTCCACGTGCTTTCCACCGCCAATATCACCATGCAGTTCGGGCCCAAGCCCTTGTTCGAGAACATCTCGGTCAAGTTTGGCGAAGGCAATCGCTACGGCCTGATCGGTGCCAACGGCTGCGGCAAGTCGACCTTCATGAAGATCCTGGGCGGCGATCTGGAGCCGAGCGCTGGCAACGTGATGCTGGAGCCGGGCGTGCGCCTGGGTAAGCTGCGCCAGGACCAGTTCGCCTACGAAGACATGCGCGTGCTGGATGTGGTGATGATGGGCCACACCGAAATGTGGGCCGCCGCGCAAGAGCGCGACGCCATCTATGCCAACCCGGAAGCCACCGACGACGACTACATGAAGGCCGCCGACCTGGAGGCCAAGTACGCCGAATACGACGGCTACACCGCCGAAGCGCGTGCGGGCGAACTGCTGATGGGTGTCGGCATTCCGACTGACCAGCACCACGGCACCATGAGCAACGTCGCCCCGGGCTGGAAGCTGCGTGTGCTGCTGGCACAGGCACTGTTCTCGAACCCGGACGTGCTGCTGCTGGACGAACCGACCAACAACCTCGACATCAACACGATCCGCTGGCTGGAATCGGTGCTCAACGAGCGCAATTCCACCATGATCATCATCTCCCACGATCGCCACTTCCTGAACTCGGTCTGCACGCACATGGCCGACATGGACTACGGCACGCTGAAGGTCTACCCGGGCAACTACGACGACTACATGGAAGCCTCCATGCAGGCACGTGAACGCCTGCAGGCCGCCAATGCGCGTGCCAAGGAGCGCATCTCCGACTTGCAGGACTTCGTGCGCCGCTTCTCGGCCAACAAGTCCAAGGCCCGTCAGGCCACGTCGCGCCTGAAGATGATCGACAAGATCAAGGTGGAAGACATCAAGCCGTCGTCGCGTCAGAACCCGTTCGTGCGCTTCGAGTTCGAGAAGAAGCTGCACAACCTGGCGGTGGAAACCGAAAACGCGCGCAAGACGTACGACCGCAAGATTTTCGACAACCTGACCATGGCCGTGCGCGCGGGCGAACGGATCGCCATCATCGGCGAGAACGGCGCGGGCAAGACCACGCTGCTGCGCTCGCTGCTCAACGGTGCGGTCAAAACCGGCGTGCAGCGCGGCATCGAGATCGACGGCGGTACCGTCAAGTGGGCCGAGAATGCCAACGTCGGCTACATGCCGCAGGACACCTACGAAGAATTCCCCGAAGACCGCGACCTGATGGACTGGATGAGCCAGTGGACGCAGGCCGGTGACGACGACCAATCCCTGCGCGGCACGATGGGCCGTCTGCTGTTCTCGGCAGACGACATCAAGAAGAGCGTCAAGGTGCTTTCCGGTGGTGAGAAGGGCCGCATGATCTGGGGCAAGCTGATGCTGGGCCGCCATAACGTGCTGGCGCTGGATGAGCCGACCAACCACATGGACATGGAGTCGATCGAGTCGCTGCAGATTGCGCTGGACAAGTTCGAGGGCACGCTGATCTTTGTGTCGCACGACCGCGAGCTGATCAGTGCGCTGGCCACGCGCATCATCGAAGTGCGCCCGAACGGCACGCTTAGCGATTACGCGGGCACCTACGACGAATACCTGCAGAGCCAGGGCGTGGAAGTCTGAGCATCGCACACGTATTGAACAAAGGCGGCCTGAAAGCCGCCTTTTTTGTTGCCCGACGAACAGGCTAGCTGGTTGCTTCGTCGATCAGCAGATCCAACTGGGCGATCACGTTGCTGGTCTCGGGCTCGCCACGCGCCTTGGCAAGTGCGGCCTTGAGTGTGTCGCGCAAGGCGACGAGGTCGGCCACATTGCCGGCCTTTTCCACCTTCATTTCAAGCAGATAGCCGCGCAGGCCGAGGTAACGGCTGATGGTCTCGGTATAGAAGCGGTAGAGGCGCTGATAGCCTTCAACGCCGCGCTCGCCGGAGGTGGTGTTTGGCACAGGGGCCTCCGGCGCGGAGGCGGGTTCACTTGCGGCCGGCGTTGCTCCGATCCCGTGTGATCGGATATACCCGGCATGCTCCAACTCTTCGAATACGGCCTGGTTCATGCCCAGTGGAGCGAGCTGGATGAGGATCTCGTCACAGGTTTTCTCGCCGTTGACCATGAGCAGCAGCGCGCGATGCTTCTGATCCAGATGGTAGGCGCGCGTGCGGATTTCTTCCTGCCCCTTGTCCGTCTTCTGATAGATGCTGGCGGTCATGCTTCTCTCCCTCGGCCGGCGCGTCTGCAGTGCGCGCTCTGCTGGCTCTACAATAGAACGATCATAACCGCCCCGGGGGCGCGCCGATCTCAGTCGCAACCCGGATAGCACAACGCGCAAACCGCGCATCCACCAGAGCGAGACAAGCAACGATGCAGCAACGCGACAAGCTTTTCATCAATGGCAAGTGGGTGGCGCCGCAGGGCAAGGGCGTCATTGAAGTGATTCATTCGGCCACCGAAGCGGTGATGGGGACGATCCCTGAAGGCAGCGCTGCCGATGCTGAAGCCGCCGTAGCCGCCGCCCGCGCAGCGTTTGATGGTTGGGCCGCTACGCCCGTGGCCAAACGCGCCGAGTACATCCAAAAGATCGCCGACGGCCTCAAGGCCCGAGGTGAAGAACTGGCGCAACTGATTGCCGGTGAAGTCGGCATGCCGATCAAGCTGGCGCGCGCCATCCAGGTGGGTGGCCCGGTGTTCAACTGGGGCAATTTTGCCAAGCTAACGACCAAATTCGAGTTTGAAGAGCAGGTCGCCAACTCGCTGGTGGTGCGCGAGCCGGTAGGTGTGGTGGGCGCCATCACGCCGTGGAATTACCCGCTCAACCAGATCACGCTGAAGGTAGCGCCCGCGCTGGCCGCCGGCTGTACGGTGGTGCTCAAACCGTCGGAAGTGGCGCCGCTCAACGCGTTTGTGCTGGCTGAAGTCATTGAAGAGGCCGGCCTGCCGCCGGGCGTGTTCAACCTCGTCACCGGCTATGGCCCGGTGGTGGGTGAGGTGCTGGCGAGCCATCCGGATGTCGACATGGTGTCGTTCACGGGTTCGACGCGCGCGGGCAAGCGTGTGGCCGAGCTGGCAGCACAAACGGTCAAGCGCGTGGCGCTGGAGCTGGGCGGCAAGTCCGCCTCGGTGATCCTGGATGACGCAGACCTGTCGGCGGCGGTCAAGGGCACGTTGTCGGCGTGTTTCCTGAACTCGGGACAGACCTGCTCGGCGCACACACGCATGCTGGTGCCGCGTGCCAAGTACGAGGAAGTGAAGGCGTTGGCCGCGCAATTCGCGGCGGCCTACGTGCCGGGCGATCCGGCGCAGGAAACCACGCGCCTGGGCCCGCTGATCTCCGCCGTACAGCGCGACCGCGTGCTCGGCTATATCCGCCGCGGCCTGGAAGAGGGCGCTGAACTCATCACCGGTGGCGCTGATGCGCCGGAGGGCTTGTCCACCGGCTTCTTTGTCAAGCCGACCGTGCTGGGCAACGTCAGGACCACCGACACCGTGGCGCGCGAAGAGATCTTCGGCCCGGTGCTCACCGTGATCTGCTACGACAACGAGGATGAGGCCATCCGCATCGCCAACGACAGCATCTACGGCCTGGGCGGCGGGGTGTGGTCAGGCGACGAGGCGCGGGCGATTCGCGTGGCGCGGCGCATTCGTACCGGGCAGGTCGACATCAACGGCGGGCCGTTCAATATGCAGGCGCCGTTTGGTGGCTACAAGCAGTCCGGTAACGGGCGCGAGAACGGCAAGTACGGGCTGGAGGAGTTCCTGGAGTACAAGGCACTGCAGCTCAAGCCCGCGCAGACGGCTTGATCGGTCTACTGCGTCAACAAGAAACCCGGCTTCGGCCGGGTTTTCTTTTGGCGCTTACTTGCGGCTGCCGTCGGGGTTGTAGCCCTGGGCCGTGCCTTCGGCCAGGATGCGCGTCCAGACCACGTTGCGCTCCTCGTCGGTCATGAACACCCAGTTGCTGACTTCCAGCTGGGTGCGCCCACAGCCCTGGCAGACCTCATCGAAGAGGGTCGAGCAGATGCCGACGCACGGGCTGTCGGGGCGGCCGAGCAGGGTGCTTTCGGGCGCACTGGAAATGTCGTCGGGCATGGCGGGGGCAGTTGAATCAGCAGGGCCGCCATTCTACCGGGATGGCGGATCCCGGTTTCTAGGTTCCCGTCCACTGGCCGACATGTTCGTTCGCTGCGGACAGTGCCAGTGGAGAGTTGAACCGCTGCGCGAAGCCAGCGCGGCGGTTTCGCAATCACCGATCAGGGCGTAATCTTCGATTTTCGAGGGCATTGCACTCCACTCCAACAATCGATAAGGCAGCGACCATGCACGAGAGTACCCGCGTCATTCTTGAGTACAACGCCGGGCGAGACCCGGAGCGCCTCACGCGCAAGCTGGCCGCCATCGCCGCCGATCCGTTCTCATTCTTTCGCGGCACCAACAACATGTACGCCGCATCGATGATCGATGCGCCGCTCATGCACGAACCGCCCCGCACGCTGGTCTGTGGCGATCTGCACTTGGAGAACTTCGGCAGCTTCAAGGGCGAGAACGGGTTGGTCTACTTCGATATGAACGATTTCGACGAGGCACTGACCGCACCGTTTACCGTTGATCTCGTGCGCGTACTGTCCAGCCTACAAGTGGCTGCGCATAGTTGGAAGCTGGCTGACGAAGACGCAAACAACCTCTGCCGGCGGTTTCTCGATACCTATGCGGCTGCGCTGGTCGACGGCAAACCACGCTGGGTCGAGCGTGCCACCGCCACCGGCATCGTGCGTACCCTGCTGCGCGGCCTGCGCAGGCGCAACCGTGCGGCCTACATTGCCGAGCGCACGGAGCGCAACGGCAACCAGATCAACCTGCGCATCGATGGGCGCCGCACATTACATGCCAGCAAGGATGAGGCTCGCCGCGCGCGCCGCATTCTCCAGGCGTATGCCGAGCAGGGCAACGGACACGGCCAGCGCTTCGTTGCCGTAGATGTCGCGCGTCGCATTGCCGGCACGGGCAGCCTGGGGCTGGAGCGCTATTCGGTGCTGGCCCGCCCAGAGAACGACCCCGACACCCTGCGTCTGATCGACATCAAGCTCTCCGTGCCGAGCGTTTGGGCCGGCGTGCTGGGCGACGCGTGCAGCGTGGCGCCGTGGCATAGCGAGGCAGGGCGTGTGGTCGGCATCCAGCGGATCTCGCAGGCGATTTCACCGGCGCTGCTGCGTGGTGTCGTTTACGGGGCGAAGGGTGAAAAGCCGAAGTCGTACGTGGTCAAAAGCCTGCAGCCGACGGCCGACCGCGTGGAGTTGGGCTCCGGTAAGCACGTTGTTGCCAACCTGGACGACGCGCTACAGACCATGGCTCGCGTGGCCGCCTGGTGCCATCTGCGCAGTTGTGGCCGCCTTGGGACCGATCTGGTCGAGACGGTGCAGGACTACGCTGCCGGCACGGCGTGGCGCAAATCGGCGCTGAAGCTGGCCACGCACGGGCGCAAGGTGTCGCTCAAGCAATGGGCCGAGTTTGCGGAGGACTACCAGCAGGCGCGCAAGGGCAAGGCAGGCTAACGCCTTGAGCCAGGGGTGGTGTCAGGTGAAGCATTGTGCATGCCGCCCTCAAGTTCCCGCCGTGGGCGACCGATAGTGCCAAGGTAGCCGGCCGCCCGGCGCGATCGTCGCGCCTGCGTGAGAAGCCGCGCACGTCACTCTCGCCGCGCCCGCCCATGTCTGCCCGATTGACCATCCGCACCCGTCTGGTGCTTACGGTTTCCATTCTGTTTTTGCTGGCCCTGCTCATCGGTGTGGCTGGGCTGCTTGGCCTGCGTGACGCCAATCGTGCACACGAACAGACCTTCACCAACCAGTTTCCGTCTGCGCTGGCCCTGGGCGAATCCGACCTGAGCCTCACGCGCGCCCGCACCGCGCTCGACAAGGCGATGCTGTATCCGGAAGACAAGGGCGCGATGCAGTTGCTCGACCGCACCGAAGAGCTGATCGCCCGCTCGGACGAGGCGTGGAAAAAATACCTGGCCCTGCCGCGCGACGATGAAGAGGAACGCCTGGCCAAGGATGTCGCCACCAAGCGTGAGGCCGCATCGGGCACGCTGCGCGACATCATCAGGGCACTGCGCGCCGGTGACCGCGCCACTGCCGACAAGATCATGGATAAGGGCGTCTCCAAGGCCTTCCGCGATTCCAATGACACCAGCCTGGCGCTGAGCAAGAAGCAGCTCGCCTTCTCCAAGGCCAACTACGATGAATCGCGCGAAGCCTATGCGCGTTTCCGCATGATCGTGATTGCGGCCATCGTCTTTGCATTGCTGGTGGCGCTGGTGTGCGCATGGTCGCTGCTGCGCGCCATTGTCGGGCCGCTGAACGCCACACTGGCGCAATTCGACCGCATTGCCGCGGGTGATCTGACACAGCCCGTACATGTCGACCGTGGGGACGAGATGGGCCGCCTGCTCGAAGGTCTGGCTCGCATGCAGGGGGCGTTGACCGACACTGTGCGCCGCGTGCGCACCGGCTCCGAATCCATTGGCGCGGCCACCAAGCAGATTGCTGCCGGCAATGCCGACCTGTCTCAACGCACGGAAGAGCAGGCCAGCTCGCTGGAAGAAACCGCGTCCAGCATGGAAGAGATGACCTCCATCGTGCGCCAGAACGCCGACAACGCCCGTCAGGCCAGCCAACTGGCCGACAGCGCCTCGCATGTGGCCAGCCAGGGCGGCGCGGTGGTGACCGACGTGGTAGCGACCATGCGCGAGATCAGCGCGTCGTCGCGCACGGTGTCCGAGATCATCGGCGTGATTGACGGCATTGCCTTCCAGACCAACATCCTCGCGCTGAACGCCGCCGTGGAAGCCGCCCGCGCCGGTGAGCAGGGCCGCGGTTTTGCCGTGGTCGCCGGCGAAGTACGCAACCTCGCGCAGCGCAGCGCCGCAGCGGCCAAGGAAATCAAGGAGATGATCGAGGCCTCGCTGTCCAAGGTAGAGGCGGGCAGTGCGCTGGCCGAGCGTGCCGGCACCACGATGGAAGATATCGTCGCCTCCATCCGCCGCGTGACCGACATCATGGGCGAGATTGCCGCGGCCTCCAATGAGCAAAGCTCAGGTATCGAACAGGTCAACAAGGCCGTCACGCTGATGGACGAAGCCACGCAGCAGAACGCCGCGCTGGTGGAGCAGGCGGCCGCGGCGGCCGAGTCGCTGGAAGAACAGGCGCAGGTGCTGAACGCTGCCATTGCGGCGTTCCGACTGGTCTGACCCGATCCATACCGGAATTGATACAAGCGATCGATTTGATCGGCATGTGTGGCATTGACTTGCCTTGAGCGCCGTTTCGGTTGATATAACCGGAACGCTCATCCAAGGATCAAGGAATCTCACCATGCCGTTCATCATTGCCGCGTTTGCGCTGATTGGCCTGCTCGTCTACGGCGCAATCCGGTTGTACGCAGAAGTCGCCTCGGCTTACGGGGCTGTGGCAGGTGGCGCTGCGGTATTGCTTGCAGCGGCGCTTATCGCCTGGGCCGTCATCAGCCTGATCCGCCGCCACCGTGCGGTGCATGGCGTCAACGTGAAGGGCCAGCGGGTTGTGTCCCTGAGCGGGAGCTGGGGGCAGGTTGCCGTCGACGCCGAGCAGAAGCGCGGGTCATTGCGCCTGCATGACCAGGACGCCCGATTCCTCTTTGCCGACATTGGCGGCGCCGATGCGGTTGAGCGCGACGGCGCATGGTCTTTGGCGTTGCGCCTGAAGCACCAGGCGCAGGCGGATTGGCAGATCCCGATGCGCAGTCGCCAGGAAGCGAAGCGCTGGGCGAAGATCTTCGCTCTGGCGGCCACGCAGGAGCTTTGAGCACTGCGGTTATTCCGTCGTGCTCGGGTTCCAGAACGCCTGGGCGATGTGCGGCTGGGCTTGCAGCACAGTGACGATGCGGTCCAGCTCGACGGCATTGACGGCGGTGGACATCAGCATGGCTTCGATTTCCACATGGTCTTCGCCAAAGGGCTCGACCGACAGGTCGCTGACGGGGTAGCTGGCTTCTTCCAGCAAGCGCTCCAGGTCGGCCAAGGCTTCTTTCTGGCGCTCGCGCGCCGTGATCACGCACATGGTGTACGTGACTTCAGCGGATTGGTTGTTCAGCGGCGTGCGGTTGATGCGGTTCACCACGGGCCGCAGCAGGATGTTCGAGGCCAGCACAAACAGCGAAATCAATATCGCCTGACCGATCAGGTCCGAGCCTGCGGCCGCACCCACGGCAGCCGAGCCCCACAACGTGGCGGCCGTGTTCAGCCCACGCACGTTCAACCCTTCCTTCATGATGGTGCCGGCCCCCAGGAAGCCGACGCCCGACACCACGTAGGCGATCACGCGGGTGGTGTCCGATGGGCTACCGATCTGCGCGGCCATGTCGACGAAGGCGGCTGCCGCCACTGCCACCAGCGCGTTGGTGCGCAAACCGGCGGTCCGCTGCCTGACCTGCCGTTCGAAGCCGATCAGGGAACC
>RepKanNP_Acetate_BrdU_F21BDRAFT_1000222_pt1 | contig 28391 bp, 21 predicted proteins | sample RepKananBrdUF21B_FD_10624 | JGI IMG/M metagenome (IMG submission 10624)
CGCACGCGCCAACCGCGTCCCGCCAATCACGTTTCCTGAGGCGCTGCCGGTTTCGGCCCGCCGCGACGAGATTGCTGAGGCCATCACCGCCAACCAGGTGGTGATCGTCTCGGGCGAAACCGGCTCGGGCAAGACCACGCAGTTGCCGAAGATCTGCCTGTCGATCGGGCGGGGTATCGGGGCGGGCGGTACCGGGTTGATCGGCCATACGCAACCGCGCCGGATTGCCGCCACATCGACGGCCAAGCGCATCGCGCAGGAGATCGGCACGCCGGTGGGCGAACACGTGGGCTATCAGGTGCGCTTTAACGATGCGCTGTCGGCCGGCGCGTCGGTCAAGCTGATGACCGACGGCATCCTGCTGGCCGAAACGCAGAACGATCCGCTGCTGCGCGCCTACGACACGATCATCATCGACGAGGCGCACGAGCGCAGCCTCAACATCGACTTCCTGATCGGCTACCTCAAGCAGCTCCTGCCGCGCCGGCCCGACCTGAAGGTGATCATCACCTCGGCGACGATCGATGCGCAGCGCTTTGCCGAGCACTTTGCGGGGCCGAAGGGTCCTGCGCCAGTCATCGAGGTCAGCGGCCGGTTGTATCCGGTGGAGGTGCGCTATCGCCCGGTTCAGCGCGACGAGAAGGACAAGGAGCGCGATCTCTACGAGGCGCTCGTCGATGCGGTGGACGAACTCGCCCGCGAGGGCTCCGGCGATGTGCTGATCTTCCTGCCGGGCGAGCGAGAGATTCGTGAAGCCGCCGAGGCGTTGCGCAAGCACCATCCGGCGCATACCGAGATCCTGCCGTTGTTTGCGCGCTTGTCCGTGCAAGAACAGGAGCGCGTGTTCCGGCCATCCAATGCGCGTCGCATCGTGCTGGCGACCAACGTGGCCGAGACCTCGCTCACGGTGCCGGGCATTCGCTACGTGGTCGATACGGGGCTGGCGCGCGTCAAGCGCTATTCGTATCGCAACAAGGTCGAGCAACTGCAGATCGAGCCGGTGTCGCAGGCCGCCGCCAACCAGCGCGCGGGCCGTTGCGGCCGGGTGGCGGATGGCGTGTGCATCCGCTTGTACGAGGAATCGGATTTCATCGCGCGGCCGCGTTTTACCGATCCGGAAATTCTGCGTTCGTCGCTGGCGTCGGTCATCTTGCGCATGAAGGCGCTGCGGCTGACGGATGTTGAGCAATTCCCCTTCATCGAGCCGCCGCTGGGCCGAGCGATTGCTGACGGCTACCAGCTTTTGCAGGAGCTCGGCGCCGTCGACGACGAGAATGCGCTGACCCCGCTGGGCAAACAGGTCGCCCGCCTGCCGCTGGACCCGCGTGTGGCGCGCATGATCCTGGCCGGGCGCGACCACCAGTGCCTGCGCGAAATGCTCATCATCGCGAGTGCGTTGTCCGTGCAAGACCCGCGCGAGCGCCCGCAGGAACTCCAGCAGCAGGCCGACCAAGCGCACCGTTTGTTTGCCGACGAGAAATCTGAATTCCTCGGCTGGGTGAAGCTGTGGAAGTGGTTTGAAGAGGCCGTCGCGCACAAGAAGTCGAACAAGCAGCTGCAGGACCAGTGCCGCTCGCACTTCCTGTCGCACGTGCGGCTGCGCGAGTGGCGTGATGTGTATTCGCAACTGCATACCACGGTTGCAGAGCAGGGTTGGAAGCTCAACGAAACCGATCCGACCTACGAGCAGTTGCATCTGGCGCTGCTGACGGGGTTGCTCGGCAACATCGGCGTGCGCATTGAGGAGGCCGATGGCAAGGGCCGCGAATACCTCGGTGCACGCGGCATCAAGTTCTTCCTGTGGCCGGGCTCGGTCATCGCGCGCAAGGCGGGCAAGTGGGTCGTGGGCGGCGAGCTGATCGAGACCAGCCGTCTGTTCGGCCGCACGCTCGCGCGCATCGAGCCGGAATGGGTCGAGAAGGTCGGCGCACATCTGCTGAAGGTGTCGTGGAGCGACCCGCACTGGGAGAAGAAGGCCGGCCAGGTGATGGCCTTCGAGCGCGGCACGCTGTACGGCCTGCCGATCTACCAGCAGCGCCGCGTGCACTTCGGGCCGATGCAGCCGAAGGAAGCGCGCGAAATGTTCATCCGCCGGGCGCTGGTCGACGGCGAGTTTGAGACGCGCCTGCCGTTCTTTACGCACAACCAGCGCCTGGTGCGCGAGATTGAAAACCTCGAACACAAGTCCCGCCGGCAAGATGTGCTCGTGGACGACGAGTTGATCTACGCGTTCTACGACAGCCAGATTCCGGCCGACATCTACAACACCGTGTCGTTCGAGCGCTGGTATGCCGAGGCCGCCAGCGCCAGTGGCAAAGCCGGCCAGAAGCTGCTGTACCTGAATCGCGATGACCTGATGCGGCACGAAGCGGCCGGCATCACGACGGACCTGTTCCCGAAGGTGCTGCCGATTGCCGGCATCGATATGGCCCTGACGTACCACTTCGAGCCCGGCAGCCCGCGCGATGGCGTGACGCTCACGGTTCCGCTGTACGCGCTCAACCAAGTGCCCGCGCAGCGCGCCGAATGGTTGGTGCCCGGCATGCTCAAGGAGAAGGTACATCTGCTGCTCAAGAGCCTGCCGCAGAAGCTGCGCCGCCATTGCGTGCCGCTGCCGGATTACGCGGCGGGCTTCGTGTCGCGGGTGAAGCTGGGCGATGGCGACTTGCTCGACCGCCTGATCGCCGACGTGCGTGAGCAGACCGGCATCATGCTCAAGCGTGCCGACTTCAAGCTTGAGACGCTGCCCGCGCATCACTTCATGAACTTCAAGGTGATCGACGAGCACGGTCGCCAGCTCGACATGGGCCGCAACCTGGCCCAGCTGCGTGCAGAACTTGGTGGACGTGCGCAGCAGACGTTCCAGTCGATCGCCGCAAAAGACGCGGCGGTCCTCGGTGCGCAAGAGAACGCCAAGCCGAACAAGAGCGCAAAGGGCAGTGGCAAGGGCGAGGCGCCGTCCAATGCGGCGCTGTATTCCGGTCTCACGACATGGAATTTCGGCGAACTGCCCGAGCTGCTGGAAATCCGCAAAGGCAACCAGACGCTGTTCGGCTATCCGGCCCTCGTGGATGCGGGCGACCACTGCGATGTGGAAGTCTTCGATGACCCGGCCGAGGCCACGCGCATCCATCGGCTGGGCCTGCGCCGGTTGTTCGCGATCCAGCTACGCGAGCCGCTGAAGTACCTGGAAAAGAACATCCCCGGCCTGTCGCAGATGGCGATCCAGTTCATGAACCTGGGCACGCAGGACGAACTGCGCGACCAGATTCTGGACGCCACGTTGGAGCGCGCCTGCCTGCAAGACCCGCTGCCCACCGACGACGCCAGCTTCGGCGCCCGCAAGGACGAAAGCCGTGCTCGCCTGACGCTGCTGGCGCAGGAGATTGCCCGGCTGGTCGGCGCCATCCTGGCCGAATACGCGCAACTGCCGCGCAAGCTGCAGATCGCCAAGCCATTTGCTGCCGCCGCTGCGGATATCGACGCGCAGCTTAAGACGCTGATGCACAAGCGCTTTATCGAGGCGACGCCGTATGCGCAGTTGACGCACTTCCCGCGTTACCTGAAAGGCATCGCCTTGCGCATCGACAAGCTCAAGGCCGACCCGGCGCGCGACGCGCAGCGCATGCAGGAGATGGCGCCGCTGATCCAGCAATATCAGCGCGCCGAGAAAGCATTGCGCGTGCAAGGGCAGGGTGGCAGCGACCCGCGCATGGAGGAATTCCGCTGGATGCTGGAGGAGTTGCGCATCGCCCTGTTTGCGCAGGAGTTGCGCACACCGGTGCCGATGTCGGTCAAACGGTTGCAGAAAGTATGGGAATCGATGCAGCGGTAGCCCGCCGTGCATTGCTGGGCGCTGGGAAAGTTCCCACTTTCTTTTTTTGATTTGTGTCAGCGACGCCATAACAGCGGGCGTTAAAATGGCTGGCTAAGTTGCTGAATCTTCTCGCTATGTCTGCCTCGCGCGCCTCGTTTGCCTCCCGTTGGTTCTCCACACTCGTTCTGTCGGCCGCTGCCCTGATGGCAGCGCATGCGGCGCGTGCTGAAGTCGTCACTGTGCTCAACTCGGGCGACGCCAGCGTCTCACTGATCGACAAGGACACCCGCAAGGTGCTGGAGACCTTCCCGGTCGGCAAGGAGCCGCACCACCTGATTGCCACGCCCGATGAAAAGTCGCTGATTGTCGCCAACGCCGTCGGCAACGATCTGGTGTTCCTTGATCCGGTCACGGGCAAGATTCAACAGCGCGTGCCCCGCATTGATGACCCGTACCAGATCGGCTTCTCGCCTGACCAGAAGTGGTTCCTGACCACCGGCAACCGTCTGGACCGCGTTGATATCTATCGTTGGGACGGTCACGCGCTCACCATCGCCAAGCAAATTCCGGCCGCCAAGACGCCGAGCCACATTGCCTTTACCGCCGACAGCAAGATCGCGTTCATCACCGTGCAGGATTCCAACGAGGTGATGGCCATCGATCTGCCCACGCAGACCGTGATGTGGCGCATGACCATCGGCTCCGCGCCGGCCGGCGTGTGGGTCACGACGGATCAAAAATACCTGCTGGTTGGTATGACGGGCGCCGATTACGTTGAGGTGATCGACTGGCATACCCGCACCAGCGTCAAACGCATCCCGACCGGCAAGGGCGCGCACAACTTCCGCGCGCTGGGCGACAAGCGCCATCTGTTCCTGTCGAACCGCGTGTCGGGCACGATCAGCATCATCGACCAGCAAACGCTGACCAAGGTGGGCGACATCACTGGCCTGCCGCCCGGTCCGGACGATATGGAGTTGACCGCCGACGGCAAGCAGCTCTGGGTGACCTGCCGCTGGGCCAAGACGGTGGCCATCGTCGATGTGGCAAGCCGTACGGTGGTGGACAAGATCAAGGTCGGGCGCTCGCCGCACGGCATCTACTTCCGTTCGCGCGCTCCACTTATCTAACGCATGGCGGCCATGAAAACGGGTCTGTCGATACTTCGCACGGTGGCCGCTACGGCAGCCCTGGGGCTGTGTGCGCTAGCCATGGCAGCGCCTGGCGGCGTGAATGCCGGCGCCTGCAAGGGCACCGTCTACCTGACGTTCGATACCGGCAGCATGAGTCAGGCGCAGTTGATTGCCGACACGCTGCGCCGCCATCGCATCCACGCCACGTTCTTCCTCGCCAATGAGAAGACGATCAATGGCGACAGCACGCTGGACGATGGTTGGGCGCCGTACTGGAAATCGCTGGCGGCCGACGGCCACGCTTTCGGCACGCACACCTTCGATCACGTCTACTACAAGGGCGAAGCTGGCGCCGGAAAAGTCCGCTTCCGCCCGCAGTTCGGCGAGCAGGGCGGCCGCAACGTCGTCTGGGGCGAGCCCGAATTCTGCTCGGAACTCAAGCGCAGCGCCGAACGCTTCAAGGCCATGACTGGCCAGCCGATGGACCCGCTGTGGCGTGCGCCGGGCGGGCATCTGTCGGCCACCACCGAAGGCTGGGCCAAGCAGTGCGGTTTTGCCCACGTGGCTTGGGCGCCCGCCGGTTTCCTCGGCGACGAATTGCCGTCCGAGCGCTATCCGAACGACGCGCTGCTGCAAAAGGCGCTGTCCAACCTGCGCGATGGCGACATCACCATGGCGCACCTGGGCATCTGGTCGCGCAAGGACCCGTGGGCGCCAGCTGACCTGGAGCCGCTGATCACGGGCCTGGAGCGCAAGGGTTTCTGCTTCGCCACGCTGCGCGATCACCCGCAGTACAAGGCCTGGTTTGCCGCTCACCCGGCAGCCCGTTGAGTGTTCGCCATGTTCGACTGGATTTCCGACACCTTCACGCAAGCGCAGGATGTGCTGTTTCAGCACATCGTGATGCCGCTCACCTATGCGATTGGCCTCGGTGGCTACGTTGAAGATGCGTACCCCGGCACTGAATGGCTGTTGATGGGGCTGGTGCAGATCGCCGTGTTGCTGCTGGTTCTGCGGCCGCTGGAGCGCTGGCGCCCGGTGGAGCCGATGCATGACCGAAAGGCCGTGCGCTCGGACATCTTCTACACGTTGTTCCATCGGCTCGGTTTCTTCCCGCTGCTGATGTTCTTCACGCTGCAGCCGCTGATCGACGACCTGGACGGCAAGCTGCGCTTCTGGGGCTGGGCACACCTGAACGTTGAAGACTGGTGGCCGGGCGTCACGTCTGTCGCCATCGTCAGCTTTCTGATCTACCTGGTGCTGTTCGACCTGCTCGACTACTGGTACCACCGCCTGTCGCACAAGTTCCACTGGTGGTGGAACCTGCATTCGCTGCACCACAGCCAGCAGCAGATGACGATGTGGTCGGATGACCGTAACCACATCCTCGACGATGTGCTGCGCGGTGCGGTGTTCGCCATCGCCGCACTGGCCATCGGGGTTGAGCCGTCGCAGTACGTGCTGCTGGTTGCTGTCTCGCAATTGCTGCAAAGCTTGCAGCACGCCAATGTGCGGCTGCACTTCGGCTGGCTGGGTGGGCGGCTGCTGATCTCGCCGCGCTTTCACCGGTTGCACCACGCCATCGGCCTCGGGCACGAGGTGCCGGGCAAACCGGGCGTGCTGGGTGGCTGTAACTTCGGTGTGCTGTTCCCGTGGTGGGACATGCTGTTTGGCACCGCCATCTTCTCGCCGGACTATCACGCCACCGGCATCCGCGATCAGCTGCCCGCGCCGCAAGGCCGTTCGCGCGACTACGGACGCGGCGTGCTGCGCCAGCAATGGCTGGGCTTCAAGCGTCTGATTGGCCGCGCCTGAGGGGCACTCTGCGTGACCTGAGGCGATGCCGGCAGCATGTCGGCCTGCTGTGCTAGGCTGTCCGCTCCCTGATTTTCCGACTCCTGCATGAACGATCTGATTCGCTCGTTTGGCCGCGCGCTGCTCTCCCAACTGCATCCGCGCATGTTGTTCCTGACCGTGCTGCCGTTTGTGGTTGCCATCGTGGTGTGGGGCGCCGTCCTGTACTTCGGCTGGGATGCGATGAACGGCATGGCGCGGGGCGCCGTGGAAAGCTGGGCGTTTATGGGCTGGATCAAGAGCGGTCTGGGCGCCATCGGCATGTCGGGTTTGTGGTCGGCCATCGCGCCGCTGCTGGTCATCACACTGCTGGTGCCGGTGATCGTCGTGTCGATCCTCGTTTTTGTGAGCGTGACGGCGGTGCCGCCGGTCATGCGTTTTCTGGATCGCAGCTACCCGCAGTTGGAGCGTCGCAAGGGCGGTTCGGTGGTGGGCAGCGTGATGCATGCGCTGCTGTGCACGCTGGTGTTCATCCTGGTGGCGATCGTCACGCTGCCGCTTTGGCTGATTCCGCCGTTCTTCGCATTGATCCCCCCATTGCTGTGGGGCTGGCTGACTTACCGCCTGATGACCTACGACGCGCTGGCCGATCACGCCACGCCTGAAGAGCGCCGGGCGATCATGCAGCGCTACCGGTTGCCGCTGCTGGGCATCGGCATTGCAGTCGGCATGCTGGGCTCGGCGCCCACGCTGCTGTGGGTGTCGTCGGTGGTGACGATCGTGCTGTTCCCGATCATTGCGATTGCCGTCATCTGGCTGTACGTGCTGATCTTCATCTTCTCGGCGCTGTGGTTTGGGCATTTCTGCCTGCGTGCGCTCACACGCTTGCGCGCCGAGGCGCCACCCGCACGCATGGTCGAGGCGAGCGTCATCGACGTGCGGAGCATTGAACTGCCCCGCGAATAACAAGGACTGACATGGCTTTCGGCATGATCATCATCGGCGACGAGATCCTCTCCGGCCGCCGCGAAGACAAGCACCTGCGCAAGCTGATCGAAGTACTGGGCGAGCGCGGTCTGGCGCTGGAGTGGGCCGAGTATGTCGGCGACCAGCCGGCGCGCATCACCAGCGTGCTCAAGCGCACGTTCGCCAGCGATGACGTGGTGTTTTGCACCGGCGGCATCGGCGCCACGCCTGATGACCACACACGCCAATGTGCTGCCGCCGCGCTGGGCGTGCCGCTGGAATTGCATCCTGAGGCGCGTGAGCTGATTGCGCAGCGCATTGCCGACACGGCTGCTGGTGACCCGGTCAAGGCCGATCTCACCACGCCCGAGAACCAGCACCGTTTCAAGATGGGCGAGTTCCCGCAGGGTGCGCGCATCATTCCGAACAGCTACAACCGCATCCCAGGCTTCTCGGTGGCGCATCATCACTTCATGCCGGGCTTTCCGGTGATGGCGTGGCCGATGATGGAGTGGGTGCTCGACACCTACTACGGCGATCAATTCCACCGCGCGCCGCGCGAGGAGCGCTCGTTCCTGGTGTTTGGCTTGCCGGAGTCGAGGCTGACGCCGCTGATGGAGCGCATCGAGGCCGAGTTCGATGGCGTGAAGGTGTTCAGCCTGCCCAGCGTTGGCGATGCAGCGCGCGGCGAGCGCTATGCCCGCTCGCACATCGACCTAGGGGTGAAGGGTTCACCCGAGGCCGTAGCGCGCGCCTATGTGGTGCTGCGCGAAGGCGCGCTGGCGCTGGGCGGCGAGATCATTGAGGCGGACGCCGCAGCGGCGTCCTGATTGCCTTGAATTCCGTGGGCGGCGCGCTGTGTCGTTATGCGCCGTGCCACGGCAAGCCGCGGAAGCACCAGCCTTCCACCGTCTTGCGATGGCCTTCGCTGTCCTTGGCGCCCTCGAAACCTTCCAACACATCCATCGCCAGCGTGTAGCCGGCCTGTGCGGCCGCTACGGCGGCATGCTTGGAGCGCGCTGCGCTTCGGCACAGGAACAGCACCGGCACGTCCTTCGGCACGGCCGCTTCCAGCGCGCTGAGGAAGTTCGCGTTGCGCACGCCGCCCGGGTACTGGTTCCACTCCACGTGTGTGAACTGATCGGGCGCCACGTCCGGGGTACCAACCCAGTCCAGTTCAGCGCGTGTGCGCACGTCCACCAGATGGGCTTGCGGATCGGCCGCCAGCAGGGCGGCAGCTTCTTGCGGCGACAGGGCGCCGAAGTACTGGAGCTGGTCGGCCTCGCGGCGGGCAGAGGCCGCTTCCAGCAGGGACTCGCGGGTGAGTGTGGTGGCAGTCATGGCAATCGGCGAAAGGGAAAGCAACCATTCTAGCGTTGCCGTCACATGATGCGGGTGGAATTCACCGGAACGGTGCGAAGGCCGTTGGTGCGCACTTAAGTGGTGCCGCTCTGGTTTTCGTGCACCATGGCTGTGCGTTGGCTATCCTGCCTGAACAGCGGGGCTCTTGTGTGGCCGATTCCGACCAAGCTGTCTGCACCGGCGTCTTGATGCCGTCGCACCGTGTCAGGCATGGGCTGGCGCGGTGCTGCACTATTTGCGGGAGCACATGCCCGTCATCGGGGTGACACTGGCATGCTTTCTGCTAATATTCCCGCGGTCTTTTCCAGGGCGTTTGGCGGTGCCGGACGTCCCTGGCGAGAAGAAGATGTTTCGGGGGTGAGGGCGATCGCAGCGATCCGTCACACAACCGGCTCACAATACTTTGCGTTATTGCGCTACCAGGAGAATGGCATGTCCCAAAGCATTGCAGACGTGATGAAGCTCGTGAAGGAAAACGACGTCAAGTTCGTCGATTTCCGTTTCACCGATACCAAGGGTAAAGAGCAGCACGTCTCGGTTCCCGTCTCGCATTTCGACGAAGACAAGTTCGAAAGCGGCCACGCATTCGACGGTTCGTCGATCGCCGGCTGGAAGGGCATCGAAGCGTCGGACATGCTGCTGGTGCCGGATGCAAACACAGCCCACGTCGACCCGTTCTACGAAGAGCCGACCCTGGTGCTGACCTGCGACGTGGTCGAGCCGTCGGACGGCAAGGGCTACGACCGCGACCCGCGCTCGATCGCCAAGCGCGCTGAAGCCTACCTGAAGAGCACCGGCCTGGGCGACACCGCCTACTTCGGTCCGGAACCCGAATTCTTCATTTTCGACGGCGTGACCTGGAACGTCGACATGCAAGGCTGCTTCGTGAAGATTCAATCCGAAGAAGCCCCGTGGTCGTCGGGCAAGGAATTCGAACACGGCAACTCGGGCCATCGTCCGGGCAAGAAGGGCGGCTACTTCCCGGTTGCCCCGATCGACACGTTCCAAGACATGCGCTCGGAAATGTGCCTGATTCTCGAATCGCTGGGCATTCCGGTTGAAGTGCACCACCACGAAGTGGCTGGCCAAGGCCAGAACGAAATCGGCACGAAGTTCAGCACGCTGGTGCAACGCGCCGACTGGACCCAACTGCAAAAGTACGTGATCCAGAACGTCGCGCACACCTACGGCAAGACGGCCACGTTCATGCCGAAGCCGGTCGTGGGCGACAACGGTTCGGGCATGCACGTTCACCAGTCGGTGTGGAAGGACGGCCAGAACCTGTTCGCAGGCAACGGCTACGCCGGCCTGTCGGAATTCGCGCTGTACTACATCGGCGGCATCATCAAGCATGCTCGCGCGCTGAACGCCATCACCAACCCGGGTACGAACTCGTACAAGCGTCTGGTGCCGGGCTTCGAGGCTCCGGTCAAGCTGGCCTACTCGGCACGTAACCGTTCGGCTTCGATCCGCATTCCGTACGTTGCGAACCCGAAGGGCCGCCGTATCGAAACGCGTTTCCCGGATCCGCTGATGAACCCGTACCTGGGCTTCTCGGCCCTGCTGATGGCTGGTCTGGACGGCGTGCAGAACAAGATCCACCCGGGCGAAGCTGCCGACAAGAACCTGTACGACCTGCCGCCGGAAGAGGATGCAAAGATCCCGACCGTGTGCGCAAGCCTGGATTCGGCTCTGGAGCACCTGGACAAGGATCGCGAGTTCCTGACCCGCGGTGGCGTGTTCTCCAACTCGATGATCGACGCCTACATCGAGCTGAAGATGGAAGAGGTCACGCGCTTCCGTATGACCACGCACCCGATCGAGTTCGACATGTACTACTCGCTGTAATGCGCGAGCGCCCCGATCGATGTGTCGGGGCGAAGATCGGCTGTAAAGCGGACGGTTGTGAGGGGAGGGGCGGCGTAGGTCGCCCTTCCTTTTTTGCGGGGCGGAATTTTGTGGCTAGAATGATCGTCCGCCGGATTCCGGCGCCCGATCGACGTTTCGCCAGGTTCCATTTCATGCTCCGTCCTTCTTCACGCATTGCATCCGGACTGCTTTCCGCCGTTGCAGCGTTTGCTGCGTTGTCCGTGCAGGTGCCCGCGCACGCGGACGATGTCTACCTGTGCAGCGGCCCGAACGGCGTGCCGGAATACCGCAACAGCGGCAACACGAAGGGCTGCAAGAAGCTGACGCTGCCCGATGTGGTGACCGTGCCTGGTACGCGCAGCCCGCGCAGTGCAGGGGCTGCAGCGGCGCCGGCGCAGAGTAATGCAAGTGGTGGCTTCCCGCGTGTGGACAGCGCCACGCAGAAAGCGCGTGACGGTGAACGCCGCCAGGTGCTGGAAACAGAGTTGGCAGACGAGGAGCGCAAGCTCCAGGCGTTGAAGGCCGAATACAACAACGGCCAGCCCGAGCGCCAGGGCAATGAACGTAACTATCAGAAGTATCTCGACCGCACCGCGCAGTTGAAGAGCGACATCGAGCGCAGCCAGGCCAATGTCGATTCCATCCGCCGGGAGTTGGGCAACCTCAAGGAGTAACCGAGTGATGCGTCGACTGATCCGCAAAGCGGCACGCCGCGATGACCAGGAACAGACGACGCCCCCCGCGCCGTCAGTCCCCGCGCGCCAAGATATTTCCGACGGCGGCAGCATTGATGGTCCGCCGCCCATTCCGTTTTCTCATGGTGCACCGCCGTCGTACCCCGGGCTCGATGCGGTGCCCAATCCCATCCTCTTCGTCCGCCATCCGGCGCTGACGATTTTCTACGCCAACCCCGCCGCAGAAGCCGTACTGGCCGTGTCCCGCCGGCAACTGGTGGGGATGTCGCTGCATGAGCTGTTTGCTGAGCCGTCCGAGCTGGCCGAGATGATCGCCACCGTGGCGGTCCGCCAGTTCGATGCCAAGCGGCGCGATGTCTCGCTCGACAGGCTGGGTCATGAGCCGTTGCACGCGCATGCGGTGGTGGGTGCTATCGACTTTGCGCCGGGTTCCGTGCTGCTGGAGTTGATGCCCAATGAGCAGAAGATCCGCAGCGAGCGCGAAGAGCGCCTGCTGGACCTGACCGCCGCCAACAAGGAGCTGATCCGCAACCTCGCGCATGAGATCAAGAACCCGCTTGGCGGGATTCGCGGCGCTGCGCAGTTGCTGGAGTTCGAACTGCCCGAGCGTTCACTGCGCGAGTACACCCAGGTCATCATCAAGGAGTCCGACCGGCTACAGACGCTGGTGGACCGTCTGCTGGAGCCGCACCGGCATCCGCACATCGTGGGTGACGTGAACATCCACGAGGTGCTCGAACGCGTGCGCTCTGTGGTGCTGGCTGAGTTTCCGCAGGGTTTGCGCATCGTGCGCGACTACGACGCCAGCCTGCCCGAGTTCCGTGGCGACAAGGAGCAGCTCATCCAGGCCGTGCTCAACATCGTTCACAACGCGGCGCACGCGTTGGCGCATCGCATTGCACAAGGTGACGGCGAGATCGTGTTGCGCACACGTGTTGCACGACAAGTCACGATTGCAAAACGTCTTTACAAGCTGGCATTGGACTTGCATGTAGTGGACAACGGTCCTGGGATTCCGGACGACATCCGTGAACGCATCTTCTTCCCGCTGGTGTCCGGACGGGAGGGGGGGAGCGGGCTGGGCCTGACACTCGCGCAGACCTTCGTGCAACAGCATGACGGTCTGATCGAGTGCGAGAGCAGGCCGGGACAGACCGATTTCCGCATTCTTGTGCCGCTGCACTGACGCTGTATTTGGCGCACGCAGCGTACAAGGACCCAGGCAAAGACGAAGTCAAGCAGACGAACCAACACATGAAGCCAATCTGGATAGTCGACGACGATCAATCCATCCGCTGGGTCCTTGAAAAAGCGCTGGCACGCGAGAGCCTGCTGTCGCGCAGTTTCACCAACGCGCGCGATGCGCTCAATGCGCTGGATGAAGAAACGCCGCAAGTGCTGATTTCCGATGTGCGCATGCCGGGCGGTTCGGGGCTGGACCTGCTGCAGGCCATCAAGGCCAAGCATCCGGGGCTGCCGGTCATCATCATGACCGCGTATTCCGACCTGGACAGCGCCGTGGCGGCATTCCAGGGCGGTGCCTTCGAATACCTCGCCAAGCCGTTCGACGTGGATCGCGCAGTCGAGTTGATCCGTCGCGCGCTGGAAGAAAGCCTGCGTGAAGAGGAGATCGACGATCGCCTGAGCGATGCGCCTGAGATTCTCGGCCAGGCGCCGGCCATGCAGGACGTGTTCCGCGCGATTGGCCGCCTGTCGCAGTCGAACGTGACGGTGCTGATTACCGGTGAATCGGGCACGGGTAAGGAACTGGTGGCCCGCGCGCTGCACAAGCACAGTCCGCGTGCGAGCGGCCCGTTCATCGCGCTGAACACGGCGGCAATCCCGAAAGACCTGCTCGAATCGGAGTTGTTCGGTCATGAGCGCGGCGCCTTCACCGGCGCGCAGACCATGCGCCGCGGCCGCTTTGAACAGGCTGAGGGCGGTACGCTGTTCCTCGATGAAATCGGCGATATGCCGTTCGATCTGCAGACGCGCCTGTTGCGCGTGCTGTCGGACGGGCACTTCTATCGCGTGGGCGGCCACAACCCGCTCAAGGCCAACGTGCGCGTCATTGCTGCCACGCACCAGAACCTGGAAACGCGGGTCAAGGACGGCCTGTTCCGCGAGGATTTGTTCCACCGCCTGAACGTGATCCGCCTGCGCCTGCCGGCGCTGCGTGAGCGCCCGGAAGACATCACGCTGCTGGCACGCCACTTCCTGCAGAAGAGCGCCAAGGAACTGGGTGTTGAGCCCAAGCGGATGTCGGACGACGCGCTGGCACACGTTGCCACGCTGCCGTTCCCGGGCAACGTGCGCCAGCTCGAAAACCTCTGCAACTGGCTGACCGTGATGGCGCCGGCGCAGACCATCGAGATCAAGGATCTGCCGTACGACCTGGTACGGGGTAGCGCGCAGGCGCTGCCTGCTGCCGCCGATGCTGGAGCGGTACGGCCGGTGTTTGTCGGGGAACCTTCGTATGGCGGTGAGCCGTATGGCGCTGGGCTGTCGAGCGACACGCTGGCGACGACTGCTGCAGGCGCATCGGCCTCCGCAGGCTGGGAACGCGCGCTCGCGGGCGAGGCCAAGGCCATGCTCGAAGCCGGTCAGCCGGATGTGATGGACGCGCTCACGCGCCGCTTCGAAAAGGCGATCCTCGAAGCCGCACTTGGCGTGACACGCGGGCGTCGCGTGGAAGCCGCAACGCGCCTGGGCATCGGCCGCAACACGATCACGCGCAAATTGCAGGAGCTGGGCTTCGACTGACGCAACGTCGGCGCAGCCGGCCCCACCGAATATCGTCGAGCTTGGCGATTGGGATTGGGCGGATTTCCGAGAGGGGATCCGCCCTCTTTTTTTGCCGGGGCGGTGCCGCGCTTAGTGCAGATGGTGCTTCAGGCGCGACAGCTCGTCGTGCGAGCGCATGACGGCGGCGTGCACGCTGTGGTCGATCTTGCCGGCGCTTTGGCAGGCCATCTTGGCGCGGTCCGACGCGGCTTCCAGCTGGTCGACGGCCTGCACGAGTGCCTGCGTATCCTGGGTGTTCTCCAATGGCATGAGCGGCTCCTATCGGGTGGGCATCAGATGAGAAGGGAGCGCCGCATGCCACGCAATCGCTGTGTGCACCACGATGAGGCGTGTGCGTGATACGAATCGGTGCGGCGCACTAACGTGGCGCAAGCGGCGTGCCGCGTGCGCGCACCGATACGTGATAGGAGTCGGAAGAAACCTGAGAAATGGCTGATGAACGGCTGACTGCCGCCCGCTGTCGTTTGAGCCGGGCGGCAGTGTCTCAGCCGCGCGGGGCGGGAAGCGCCGGCGCGCGTGCCCCAAGAATGCGCTCGGCCACTTCAGCAAAGCCGCCGCCGCCTTCGGCCGCGGTCAGGTAGGCGGGCGGCATGGGTAGCGTGTCGATCACGTCCAGCACGTTAGCCACACCCACCGAGAGCGGGAAGAACTCGAACATCGCCGCATCGTTGGCGGAGTCGCCCACGAACACCCAGCGCTCGCGCTCGTCATGCAGATCGATGCCGAATGCGCGGCGGGCGAGTGCCACGCTGGCGCTCAACTTGTCGTGTTTGCCGAACCAGCCGTTGACGTGGATGGAACTGACAGTCGCATGCATGCCGTGCGTGCGCATGATGTCGACGATGTGCTTCACGGCGTTTTGCGGCAACGGCGGAACTTGCTCGGCATGATCGACGGCCAGGTCGGCAGCGTGCCAGGCCTGGTCGGTCGCCAGCGCCGAGCCCGGCACCGCACGCATGACCTCCGCACCGATCTCGCGGATACGTTCGAGGTTGCGCGCGCGGGTCTGCGCGTCGTCGACGAAATCGGTGGTCAGGTGTCCGCGTGAATCGATGCGCATGGCAAATGCGCCGTTTTCACCGATCACCGCATCGACCGGCCACAGCCGCGTAATGACCTCGCACCAGGCAATCGAGCGGCCGGTGACCGGCACGACCTTGATGCCCGCGCGGTGCAGTCGCTCCAGCGCGGAGTACGCCTGGGCGGGCAGCTTGCCGCGTGTGGTGAGCGTGCCGTCCACGTCGGTGAACACGCCGGTGATATTGCGCAGCGCATCATCCGGCAACTGGTGCAAGGCGAGCGGTACGCGTCGCGCGGCAATGACGGGCGCGGATTCGGGCGAATCTGCTGACGGCGGCGTAGTAGGAGAGGTCGGGGGGGCGAGCATGCTGCGTGTGCAAAAAGGGGTGGCTTCAATCCATTCTAACGGCCGTTGCAAGCCAAACCTTGGAGGGAATTCCCAATTTCTTTATGACAAAAAGACACGTAACATCCCGCTGTCATAAAAATGACCGACCGTGCCTATACAGTCGGCGCGCCGTGGGCGGAGCGAGGGAGCCCGCCGGGTCGAAACCAGGAGAAATGATGTCGATCAAGAAGATTGCGGGGGCAGCGGCAGTGCTGGCCGCGTGTACGTTTGCGCAAGGCGCGTACGCAGTGACGGAAATTCAATGGTGGCACTCGATGGAAGGCGCCTTGAACGACAAGGTGAACGAGATCGCCACCAAGTTCAACGCCAGCCAGTCTGACTACAAGATCGTGCCGGTCTACAAAGGCCAGTACGACGAATCGCTGGCGGCGGGCATTGCGGCCTTCCGCGCCGGTAATGCACCGGCCATCCTGCAGGTGTTTGAAGTGGGCACCGCCACCATGATGAACGCCAAGGGCGCCATCGTGCCGGTGGCCAAGATCATGAAGGACGCCGGCGAGAAGTTCGACCCGAAGGCCTACGTGCCGGCCGTGGCGGGCTACTACACGTCGAACAAGGGCGAGATGCTGTCGTTCCCGTTCAACAGCTCGACGACGATCATGTATTACAACAAGGACGCCTTCAAGAAGGCCGGCCTTGACCCGAACAAGCCGCCTGCAACGTGGCAGGAAGTGGCCATCGATGCGGCCAAGCTGAAGGCTGCTGGCGTGCCGTGCGGCTACACGACTGACTGGCAGTCGTGGGTGCATCTGGAAAGCTTCTCGGCCTGGCACAACGTGTCGTTCGCCACCGAGAACAACGGCTTTGGCGGCGCAAAGGCACGCCTGAATTTTAACGGCCCGGTCCAGATCAAGCACATCGAGAACCTGCTCGACATGCAGAAGAAGGGCTACTTCACCTACGCCGGCCGCAAGGACGAGCCGAAGGCGAAGTTCATCGCGGGTGAGTGCGCCATGCACACGGGTTCGTCGGCGGCGCTGGCGAACATTCGCAAGAACGCCAAGTTCAACTTCAGCCCGGCGCCGCTGCCCTACGAGGCTGGCGTGGCAGGCGCTCCGCAAAACACCATCATTGGCGGTGCTTCGCTGTGGGTGATGGGTGGTCACAAGGCTGAGGAATACAAGGGCGTTGCCAAGTTCTTCACGTTCCTGTCGCGCCCGGACGTGCAGGCAGATTGGCATCAGTCGACCGGCTATCTGCCCGTCACGCTGGAAGCGTATGAGCTGACGAAGAAGTCGGGCTTCTATGACAAGAACCCGGGCGCCGATGTGGCCGTCAAGCAGATGATTGTCAAGACGACGGACAAGTCGCGCGGCATCCGTCTGGGCAATTTCCCGCAAATCCGTCAGGTGATCGACGAAGAGCTGGAATCCGTCTGGGCCGGCAAGAAGCAACCGAAGGAAGCGCTGGACACGGCTGTATCGCGCGGCAACGAGCTGCTCGTCCGCTTCGAGAAGACCGTCAAGGAATAAGCGCAGCATTGCGCTCGTCGTCAACCGCCGGCCTCGTGCTATTGCACCGGCCGGCGGTGCGTTTTTGGAACGTCGTATGGAAAAACGCGTTGTCTTTCGATCGCGCTGGCTGCCGTATGTGCTGGTGGCCCCGCAGATCGTCATCACCCTGGTGTTCTTTTTCTGGCCCGCGGGCCAGGCGCTGTATCAATCGTTGCTGCGCCAGGACGCCTTCGGCATCAACCTCGAGTTTGTCGGGCTCGAGAACTTTCATGATCTCTTTGCCGATCCGACCTATCTCGGATCATTCAAGACCACCGCGCTGTTCGCCATTGGCGTGGCCTTCGTGGGCTTGGGCACCTCATTGGCGCTGGCGTACTTTGCGGATCGCGCGCTGCGTGGCGCCACGTTCTACAAGACGCTGCTGATCTGGCCGTATGCGATTGCACCGGCTGTGGCCGGCGTGCTGTGGAGCTTCCTGTTCAACCCGACGCTGGGCATCGTCTCGTTCCTGATCCACAAGATGGGCGTGGAGTGGAACTACGTGCTCAACGGCGAGCAGGCGCTGTTCCTGGTCGTCGTCATCGCGGCCTGGAAGCAGATCAGCTACAACTTCCTGTTCTTCCTGGCGGGTTTGCAGAGCATTCCCAAATCGCTGATCGAAGCGGCGGCCATTGATGGCGCCGGGCCGTGGAAGCGCTTCTGGTCGATCATCTTTCCGCTGCTGTCGCCCACGACCTTCTTCCTGATGGTGGTGAACGTGGTGTACGCGTTCTTCGACACCTTCGCCATCATCGATTCGGTCACGCAGGGCGGCCCGTTCAAGGCGACTGAGACGCTGGTCTTCAAGGTGTACCAGGATGGCGTGCGCGGGCTGGATATTGGCGGATCTGCCGCGCAGTCGGTGATCCTGATGGGCCTGGTGATCGTGCTGACGATTGTCCAGTTCCGCTACGTTGAACGCAAAGTCCAATACTAAAAGGAGGGCAAAGAACCATGATTGAACGCCGTCCATTCCTGGACTTCCTGACCCACGTCGTGCTGATCCTGGGCGTGATCATCGTCGCGTTTCCGGTGTATGTGGTCTTCGTTGCGTCGTCGTTGACGGCTGAAGATGTACTGCAGGCACCGATGACGCTGATTCCCGGTCCGCACCTGATCGAGAACTACCGCACGGTGCTCACGCAGGGCATGGGCAACTCCGCCACGCCGGTTGGGACCATGCTGATGAACAGCCTGATCATGGCGCTGGGCATCTCGCTGGGCAAGATCGCGATCTCCATCATCTCGGCTTTCGCGATCGTCTATTTCAAGTTCCCGCTGCGCAAGACGTTCTTCTGGCTGATCTTCGTCACGCTGATGCTGCCGGTGGAGGTGCGCATTCTGCCCACCTACAAGGTTGTTTCAGACCTCGGCATGCTGAATAGCTACGCCGGGATGACGATTCCGATCATCGCGTCGGCCACGGCCACGTTCCTGTTCCGGCAGTTCTTCCTGACCATTCCCGATGAGTTGGCCGAGGCTGCACGCATCGATGGTGCAGGCCCGCTCAAGTTCTTCTGGGACGTGGTGCTGCCGCTCTCGCGTACTAGCATCGCGGCGTTGTTCGTGATCCAGTTCATCTACGGCTGGAACCAGTACCTCTGGCCGCTGCTGATCACGACCGAGAAGAGCATGACCCCCATCGTGCTGGGCGTGACCCAGATGATCTCCCGCTCCGGCGATTCCGCCACCGACTGGAACCTGCTGATGGCCGTTGTGATGCTGGCCATGCTGCCGCCTGCGGCAATCGTGATCGGCATGCAGCGGTGGTTCGTGAAGGGCCTGGTGGAAACTGAGAAGTAAGCGAGAAGCAAAAGAATAGAAGACTCAAGATGGCAAAACTGTCTCTACGCAACGTTCAGAAGCACTACGCCAACCTCCAGGTCGTGCACGGCATCGACATGGAAATTGGCGATGGGGAATTCATCGTCATCGTCGGGCCCTCGGGCTGCGGCAAATCCACGCTGTTGCGCATGGTGGCGGGCCTGGAGCCCATCACTGGCGGCGAGGTGTGGATCGGCGACCGCGTCGTCAACGAACTGGAGCCCGCCGAGCGCGATATCGCGATGGTGTTCCAGAACTACGCGCTGTATCCGCACATGAGCGTGTTCGACAACATGGCCTACGGCCTGAAGATTCGCGGCCTGCCCAAGACCGAGATCCAGGCGCGCGTTGAACAGGCTGCGGGCATTCTCGAACTCGGCAAACTGCTCGACCGCAAGCCGCGCCAGCTCTCGGGTGGCCAACGCCAGCGTGTGGCCATGGGCCGCGCGATCGTGCGCGAGCCGGCTGTGTTCCTGTTCGACGAGCCGCTCTCCAACCTTGATGCCAAGCTGCGCGTGCAGATGCGCCTGGAGCTGAAGGATCTGCATCGGCGCCTGCGCACCACCAGCCTGTATGTGACGCACGATCAGGTTGAGGCCATGACGCTGGCCGATCGCATGATGGTGCTCAACGGCGGTCGGGTCGAGCAGATCGGCACGCCGTTGGAGGTGTACTCGCGCCCGGCCAGCACGTTCGTGGCCAGCTTCATCGGTTCGCCGCCGATGAACCTCGTGCCAGTGTCACGTCAGGCGGGCGAGGGCGCGCAGATCCGGGTGGATGGTGCGAAGGAGGGCGACGCTGCCGCCTCGCTCGGCCACCTGCCGATGGGCTTGCACCTGCCTGAACGCGCTTTGATGGGTTTGCGCCCTGAGCACATCGAGCCGTGTTCCGCCGATCAAGCCATCGCCTTTGTCGATGTGCGTGTGGTGGAGGCCCTCGGCGCTGATGCATTTGCGTATGGCTCGCTGGCGGGGCATCCGATCGTGGTTCGCCTGGAGCCGCATGCGGGCGTCAAGGCTGGTGACAAGCTGCCCATCACCACCTCGGCCGAGCATCTGCACTGGTTCGATCCGCAAACCACCCGCCGTATCGAGGCCCTGGCATGAGCGACGCACGCACGCTGCCGGCTTGGCCGTACCCGCGCGCCATCGCACACCGGGGCGCGGGCAAGCTGGCGCCGGAGAATACGCTGGTCGCGTTCCGCCACGGCGCGTCGTTCGGCTATCGCATGTTCGAGTTCGACGTGAAGCTCTCGGGCGATGGTGTGGCCGTGCTGCTGCACGACGCCACGCTCAATCGCACCACGAACGGTCACGGCCGCCCCGACGCGCTCACGCTGAGTCAGATCGCGCAGCTGGATGCTGGCAGCTGGCACAGCCCGGCCTACGCTGGCGAGCCTGTGCCCACGCTGGCTGCCATCGCCCGCTACCTGCGCGCCAATGGCTATCTCGCCAACATCGAGATCAAGCCGGTGCCGGGCGCGGAGTGGCGCACGGGCGCTGCCGTTGCACTTGATGCCCGTACGCTGTGGGCCGATGCCGATGTGCCGCCACTGCTGTCGTCGTTCTCTGAAGAGGCGCTGGCCGCCGCGCGCGATGCCGCTCCGGAGTTGCCGCGCGCATTGCTGCTCGACACATTGCCTGGCGATTGGCTCGACCGTCTGCGTGCGCTCGACTGCGTGGCACTCGACGCCAACCATCGCGAACTCACACCTGAAATCATTGCCGAGGCACACGCTGCCGGCTTCCGCGTTTGCTGCTATACCGTTAATGACGTCGACCGCGCGCAGTTGCTGTGGGACGCAGGCCTGGACGGCTTGATCACCGATTGGGTCGATCGGATTTCGCCCGCCTGAATGTGATGGAAAAGGTTCTTTGACGTAGCAAAACAACGGGCCGTTGTCACGTCAAAGAATCAGAATGTTGCTTATAAACGTGCTATGCTTCCCGCCCGTGAAGACTTAGGTCCTTCCCGCACAACTTGTCTGTAAAAGCTGTCTCGGTGCCTCCTTTCTGCTATGCACGATCTGGTCCGATCAGGTGATTTCAGGCGATTTAGTTTGCGATCCGCTAACCGGTCAAGCCGTGTCGCGGAAGGTTGATGAACCCGCTGAACTCCGGCAGACCCGGAGAAAAGTGAGCGCCCCATGACAGAGCTGTATAAGCAGTACCTGGACACTTCGTACCTGTCCGGCGGTAACGCCGCCTACGTTGAAGATCAGTACGAAGCGTACCTTCAAGATCCCACGTCCGTTAGCGAGGCCCTGCGCGCGTACTTCGATGCGCTGCAGAACGTCCCCGCCGTCGACGGTTCCAACGCCCGGGATATCCCTCACGCCCCCATCGTCACCTCGTTCGCTGAGCGCGCCAAAGCTGGCCCGATCAAGACGATCGTCGCGTCTGCCGATTCCGATATGGGTCGCAAGCGCGTGGCGGCGACGCAGTTGGTGGCTGCCTACCGCAACGTGGGCCTGCGTTGGGCCGATCTTGACCCGCTCAAGCGTCAGGAGCGCCCGCCGGTGCCGGATCTGGACCCGGCTTTCTACGGCTTTACCGAAGCCGACCAGGACATCATCTTCAACGCCAGCAACACGTATTTCGGCAAGGAGTCGATGAGCCTGCGCGAGCTGGTCAACAACCTGCGCGAAACGTACTGCGGCTCGATCGGTGCTGAGTTCATGTACATCAGCGACCAGGCACAGAAGCGCTGGTGGCAAGAGCGTCTGGAAACCATCCGCTCCAAGCCGACCTTCTCGGCAGAAAAAAAGAAGCACATCCTGGAACGCCTGACGGCCGCTGAAGGCCTCGAGCGCTTCCTCCATACCAAGTACGTCGGTCAGAAGCGCTTCTCGCTGGAAGGCGGCGAGAGCTTCATCGCGGCCATGGACGAAATGATCCAGCGCGCCGGCGAGAAGGGCGTGCAGGAAATCGTGATCGGTATGGCCCACCGCGGCCGTCTGAACGTGCTGGTCAACACGCTGGGCAAGATGCCGGCTGACCTGTTTGCCGAATTCGAAGGCAAGCACGTGGACGACCTGCCGGCCGGCGACGTGAAGTACCACAAGGGCTTCTCGAGCGACGTGACCACCCCGGGCGGCCCGGTTCACCTGTCGCTGGCGTTCAACCCGTCGCACCTGGAAATCGTCAACCCGGTCGTGGAAGGCTCGGTCAAGGCACGCCAAGAGCGTCGCGATGACAAGCACGGCGCGCAGGTGCTGGCTGTGCAAGTGCACGGTGACGCAGCCTTCGCTGGCCAGGGCGTTGTGATGGAAACGCTGAACCTCGCGCAAACGCGTGGTTACGGCACGGGCGGCACGATCCACATCGTCATCAACAACCAGATCGGCTTCACGACGTCGGACCCGCGCGATTCGCGCTCGACGCTGTATTGCACCGACGTGGTCAAGATGATCGAAGCGCCGGTCCTGCACGTGAACGGCGATGATCCGGAAGCCGTTGTGCTGGCCATGCAGCTGGCTGTGGACTTCCGTACCGAGTTCCAGAAGGACATCGCGGTCGACATCATCTGTTTCCGCAAGCTCGGCCACAACGAGCAAGACACGCCGGCGATGACGCAGCCGCTGATGTACAAGAAGATCGGCCAGCACCCTGGCACGCGCAAGCTGTACGCAGACAAGCTCGTCACGCAGAACACGCTGAAGGCCGAAGAGCCGGACGCCCTGGTGCAGGAATTCCGCGCCGCCATGGACGCCGGCAAGCACACCGTTGACCCGGTGCTGTCGAACTTCAAGAACAAGTTCGCAGTGGACTGGCTGCCGTTCCTGAACCGCAAGTGGACGGACTCGGCGGACACCGCTGTGCCGATGGCTGAACTCAAGCGTCTGGCTGAGCGCATCACTGCCATCCCCGACCACTTCAAGCTGCACCCGCTGGTTGAGAACGTCGTCAACAACCGCGCCAAGATGGGCAAGGGCGAGGTGTCGCTGGACTGGGGCATGGGCGAGCATCTCGCATTCGCCTCGCTGGTGGCGTCGGGCTACCCGGTGCGTATCACCGGTCAGGATGCTGGCCGCGGTACGTTCACGCACCGCCACGCCGTGCTGCATGACCAGAACCGCGAGCGTTGGGACGCTGGCAGCTACATCCCGCTGCAGAACGTGTCGGAAAGCCAGGCACCGTTCACCGTGATCGACTCGGTGCTGTCGGAAGAAGCCGTGATGGGCTTCGAATACGGCTACTCGTCGGCTGAGCCGAACACCCTGGTGATCTGGGAAGCCCAGTTCGGTGACTTCGCCAACGGCGCGCAGGTTGTGATCGACCAGTTCATATCGTCGGGTGAAGTGAAGTGGGGCCGCGCCTCGGGTCTGACGCTGATGCTGCCGCACGGCTATGAAGGTCAAGGTCCGGAGCACAGCTCGGCACGCCTGGAACGCTACCTGCAGCTCTGCGCAGACCACAACATGCAAGTGGTGCAACCGACCACGCCGGCGCAGATCTTCCACCTGCTGCGTCGTCAGATGATCCGGATGTTCCGCAAGCCGCTGATCATCCTGACGCCGAAGTCGCTGCTGCGCAGCAAGGACGCAGTGTCGCCGCTGACCGATCTGGCCAAGGGCCACTTCGAAACGGTGATCGCCGATACGGCAGAAGATCTGAACGCCGCCAAGGTGAAGCGCGTCGTGGCCTGCTCGGGCAAGGTCTACTACGACCTGGTCAACGCACGCAAGGAACGCGGCCAGACCGACACCGCCATCATCCGTGTGGAACAGCTGTATCCGTTCCCGCACAAGGCGTTCGCGGCCGAGCTGAAGAAGTATCCGAACCTCGCCGAAGTGGTGTGGTGCCAGGACGAACCGCAGAACCAGGGCGCTTGGTTCTTCGTGCAGCACTACATCATGGAGAACATGGCTGAAGGCCAGAAGCTGGGCTACGCAGGCCGTCCGGCCTCGGCATCGCCGGCGGTGGGCTACTACGCCAAGCACAACGAGCAGCAGAAGGCGCTGATCGATGCGGCGTTCTCCAAGCTCAAGGGCTTCGTGCTGACCAAGTAAGCGAGATCAGCTCCAGGGCGGTGGCAATGGCTACCGCCTTGGTGCATCTTCACTCCCGAATAACGCAAACGAATTGAAGCGCTGGCCCGCCCCGCCATGCAGGGTTGCAGGGCAGCGCACACAGAATCCAAGGAACCATCGAAATGGCTATTGTTGATGTCAAGGTCCCGCAGTTTTCCGAGTCCGTCGAAGAGGGCACGCTGATCTCCTGGAAGAAGAAGCCGGGTGAAGCCGTGGCCGTGGACGAAGTCCTGGTCGAAATCGAGACCGACAAGGTTGTGCTGGAAGTGCCGGCGCCGTCGGCTGGCGTGCTGGCTGAAGTGCTGGTGGCTGACGGTGCGACCGTTACGTCGGAACAACTGCTGGCGAAGATCGACACCGAAGGCAAGGCAGGCGCTGCTGCACCGGCTGCCGCTGCTCCGGCTCCGGCCGCTGCTGCACCGGCACCCGTTGCCGCCGCTCCGGCTGCTGCTGCCACGGGTGGCGTGGCCATGCCGTCGGCTGCCAAGCTGATGGCTGAGAACAATCTGTCGGCTGGTCAAGTGGCCGGCACGGGCCGCGATGGCCGTATCACCAAGGGCGACGTGCTGGGTGCCGTGGCTGGTGGCGCCAAGCCGGCAGCAGCTACGGCTGCTGCTCCGCAAGCTGCGCGTCCGGCCCTGCAACAAGTGGCTGCTCCGGTGGACTTCGCTGCCCTGGGCGACCGTCCGGAAGAGCGCGTGCCGATGAGCCGCCTGCGTGCCCGTATCGCCGAGCGCCTGGTGCAGTCGCAATCGACCAACGCCATCCTCACCACCTTCAACGAAGTCAACATGAAGCCGGTGATGGACTTGCGCGCCAAGTTCAAGGACCAGTTCGAGAAGACTCACGGCGTGAAGCTGGGCTTCATGTCGTTCTTCGTGAAGGCCGCTGTTCATGCGCTGAAGAAGTACCCGGTCATCAACGCCTCGGTGGACGGCAACGACATCGTCTACCACGGCTACTTCGACATCGGTATCGCTGTCGGCTCGCCGCGTGGTCTGGTGGTGCCTATCCTGCGCAATGCCGACCAGATGAGCCTGGCCGACATCGAGAAGAAGATCGCTGAATTCGGCAAGAAGGCCCAGGACGGCAAGCTGACGCTGGACGACCTGACCGGCGGCACGTTCTCGATCTCGAACGGCGGTACGTTCGGCTCGATGCTGTCGACCCCGATCATCAACCCGCCGCAATCGGCCATCCTGGGCGTGCACGCCACGAAGGACCGCGCTGTGGTGGAGAACGGTCAAGTCGTGGTTCGCCCGATGAACTACCTGGCCATGTCCTACGACCACCGCATCATCGACGGCCGCGAAGCCGTGCTGGGCCTGGTGGCGATGAAGGAAGCGCTGGAAGATCCCGCACGCCTGCTGCTGGACCTGTAATCGACCGCGTTGATGACACGAGACGCCGCCCCCGCTGTGCGGCGGCGTCCGAATCGAGGATTTCTCCATGAGCAAAGAATTTGACGTGCTGGTGATCGGCGCCGGCCCTGGCGGCTACATCGCCGCGATCCGTGCCGGCCAGCTGGGCCTGAACGTGGCCTGCTGCGAAGACAACGCCTACGACGATCCGAAGGGTGAACCGCGCCTGGGCGGCACCTGCCTGAACGTCGGCTGCATTCCCTCGAAGGCGCTGCTGGCCTCGTCGGAAGAGTTCGAGAACGTGAACCACCACCTGGCCGACCACGGCATCACGGTGGAAGGCGCGAAGGTCGACGTTGCCAAGATGCTCAAGCGCAAGGACGACATCGTCGGCAAGATGACCAAGGGCATCGAGTTCCTGTTCCGCAAGAACAAGGTGACGCTGCTCAAGGGCCGCGGCAAGTTTGTCGGCAAGACGGATGCCGGCTATCAAGTCGAGATCAACGGCAAGGCCGGCGCAGAAGTCGTGACCGCCAAGCACGTGATCATCGCCACGGGCTCGAAGGCGCGCCATCTGCCGAACGTGCCGGTCGACAACGTGATCGTTGCCGACAACGAAGGCGCACTGAAGTTTGGCGAAGTGCCGAAGAAGCTGGGCGTGATCGGCGCCGGCGTGATTGGCCTGGAGCTGGGCTCGGTCTGGCGTCGCCTGGGTTCGGAAGTGACGATTCTCGAAGCACTGCCGAGCTTCCTCGGTGCGGCGGACGAATCTGTTGCCAAGGAAGCCAACAAGCTGCTGACCAAGCAGGGCCTGAAGATCAACGTCGGCGTGAAGGTTGGCGAGATCGAATCGTCGGCCAAGGGCGTGAAGGTCAACTACACCGACGCCGCAGGCGCTGCACAAGTGCTCGAGTGCGACAAGCTGATCGTCTCGATCGGCCGCGTGCCGAACACCGACGGTCTGGGCCTGGAAGCCATCGGTCTGGCGACGGACCAACGCGGTTTCATCGAGGTGGATGACCACTGCGCAACCAAGCTGCCGAACCTGTGGGCGATTGGTGACGTGGTGCGTGGCCCGATGCTGGCGCACAAGGCAGAGGATGAGGGCGTGGCCGTGGCCGAGCGCATCGTTGGCCAGAAGCCGCACATCGACTACAACTGCATTCCGTGGGTGATCTACACCTTCCCGGAAATCGCATGGGTCGGCAAGACGGAGCAGCAACTCAAGGCCGAAGGCCGCGAGATCAAGGCTGGCCAGTTCCCGTTCCTGGCCAACGGCCGTGCGCTGGGCATGGGCACGCCGGAAGGCTTCGTCAAGGTGATCGCCGATGCGAAGACCGACGAGATCCTGGGCGTGCACATCGTGGCTGCCAACGCTTCGGACCTGGTTGCCGAAGCCGTGGTGGCGATGGAGTTCAAGGCTGCGGCTGAAGACATCGGCCGCATCTGCCACCCGCACCCGTCGATGTCGGAAGTGATGCGCGAAGCGGCGCTGGCTGTCGACAAGCGTCAGCTCAATATGTAATGACTCGCTGAAAAGCGAGCACGGTGCCCGGCTATCCACAAGATGCCGGGCATCGGTCCATTTGGGCCCGTCAATGGCGCCCCACGCAGATGAACGTCCAGGAAACCTACCTACAGGAACTGAAGGCGCGCGGCTATCAGCCCGACGAGGCACAGCAGCGTGCCGTCGATCGCCTGCAGCAGTGCTACGACGAATGGGTGGCCTACAAGGCCCGCCGCTCGAGCGCCTTGCGCAAGATGCTCGTGCATCCCGACCTGCCGCGCGGCGTGTACATGTGGGGCGGGGTGGGGCGCGGCAAGTCGTTCCTGATGGATGCGTTCTTTAGCTGCGTGCCGCTGGTGCGCAAGACGCGTCTGCACTTTCACGAGTTCATGCGCGAGGTGCATCGCCAGTTGGAAGAGCTGCGTGGCCGCGCGGATCCGCTCGACGAATTGGCACGCCGCATCGCCAAGCGTTACCGACTGATTTGCTTTGACGAATTTCACGTCAGTGATGTGGCTGACGCGATGATCCTGCATCGACTGCTGGACCAGCTGTTCGCCAATGGCGTGCAGTTCGTGATGACGTCCAACTATCGGCCGGACCTGCTGTATCCGGATGGCTTGCACCGTGATCGCGTGCTGCCCGCCATTGCACTGCTGCAAGAGAAGCTCGACATCCTCAACGTGGATGCCGGTGTCGACTATCGCAAGCGTGCGATGGAGCAGGTGCAGGCGTACTACACGCCGCTGGGCGCCAAGGCCAACTCGGCGTTGCGCGATGCCTTTGCTGCTGTGGCGGAAGTGCCGGACGAATCGCCGATGCTGCGCATCGAGCACCGTGAAATTCGCGCCGCGCGCAAGGCCGGTGGCGTGGTGTGGTTCGATTTCGCCACGCTGTGCGGTGGTCCGCGCTCGCAGAACGATTACCTGGAAATCGCCTCGCGCTTTCACACGGTCATCCTGGCCGACGTGCCGAAGATGACGCCGCGCATGGCATCCGAAGCGCGTCGCTTCACGTGGCTGATCGACGTGTTCTACGACCACAAGGTCAAGCTGCTGATGTCGGCCGAAGTGCCGGCAGACGAGCTCTATACCGAAGGCCAGATGGCCAACGAGTTCCAGCGTACGGTGTCGCGCATCGTCGAGATGCAGTCGCGCGAATACCTCGAGGCGCCTCGCCGCGAGGTGGATACGTCGTTGACCTGATCGCTACCGCGTTTGTCCCGACCCGCCGTTCTGACTAATGCGAGAGCGGCGGATTGCGGTGCGAAGACGGCGCGTGCGATGGGCGCAGGGTCGCTGCCC
>RepKanNP_Acetate_BrdU_F21BDRAFT_1000227_pt1 | contig 27855 bp, 28 predicted proteins | sample RepKananBrdUF21B_FD_10624 | JGI IMG/M metagenome (IMG submission 10624)
CGCAGACGCCGGCGGCCCGCCGGATCTGAAGGCCCTGCTCGCAGGCCATCCGGCGGAGACGCATTTCTACTGCTGCGGCCCCGGCCCGATGCTGCGCGCCTTCGAGGCCGCATGCGAAGCGCTGGGCTACACCAATGTCCACATCGAACGCTTTGCCGCGGATGCGGAAGTGTCGTCGGTGCAGGAGGGGGAGTACACGGTCAAGCTGGCGCGCACCGGCTCGGAGTTGTGTGTGCCCGCCGGCAAGTCACTGCTGGATGCGCTGCTGGAAGTGGGCGTGGAGGTGGAATACAGCTGCAAGGAAGGCGTGTGCGGCTCGTGCGAGACGCGCGTGCTGGAGGGGGAACCCGAGCATCGGGACAGCGTGCTCTCCAAGAGCGAGCGTGCCTCTAACCAGACCATGATGGTCTGCGTATCCGGCTGCAAGGGTAAGCGGCTGGTGGTTGATCTTTAAGCAGTTGAGCGCCGGCCTGACCAGCCGCGCGCTCTCTTTTTTTACGGTGCCAATTTCTTAAACATCGTTTCATAGGTGGAACGATCGATAACGGTCTGCCAATAGGCGGGCGATAACAACTGGCGGGGCCCGACACCCCGGCCAACGGAGGAAGCAAAAATGAGGAAGACACTGTTCGCCGTGGCGGCGATGAGCCTGGCCGGTACGGCTGCCGCGCAGAGCAACGTGACGCTGTATGGCAGCATCGACCAGGGCGTGGCCTACATCAACAACCTGAAAAGCGGTGCGACCAGCGGCTCTGCCATGCGCGTGGACCCGGGCACGATGCAGCCGGACCGTTTCGGTTTCCGTGGCTCGGAAGATCTGGGTGGCGGCACGCAAGCCATCTTCCAGTTGGAATCGGGCTTTCTGGGCGACACCGGCAACAGCGTGGTGGCGGGCAAGCTGTTCAACCGCGCCGCATGGGTCGGCCTGTCGAATGAGCGCCTGGGCAACATCCAACTCGGCCATCAGGCGGACTTCATGTTCGACTACCTGGGCCGCCTGAGCAACGGCTTCCAGCTCACCAACTTCTACCTGTTCCACCCGGGCAACTTCGACAACCTGGCCAACCAGTTCCAGATCGACAACGCCGTGCGCTATGTCTCGCCCATCTTCGGCGGGCTGCAACTGGGCGGCATGTACGGTTTTGGCGAGGTGCCGGGTTCGCCCTCGAAGAGCCGCAGCTACAGCCTGGGCGCGTACTACAGCAACGGCGGCTTCCGTGCGGCAGCGGCGTACACGGCCTCGAACGACCGCGCGCTGGACATTGCCGGTCGTCTGGGGATCACCAACACGCTGGGCACGACGCTGGTGCCGGGCGTGATGACGCCGATGAGCTCGGTCAAGTCGTTTGGTGCGGGCACGCTGTACCAGTTCAGCAGCCTGCCGGTGCAGATCAACGCGGTCTACACGCAGACGCGCATCACGCTGGGCGGCGCCAATGCCCGCTCGCAGAACGTCGACCTGGGCACGGCGTGGCACTACACCGCTGCGAATACGCTCAATGTCGGCTACACGTTCAGCAAGTACGAAAGCGCACGCTGGAACCAGTTCAGCGTGGGCAATGTGTATGCGTTCTCCAAGCGGACGCAAGTGTATTTGCAGGGTACGTATCAGCGCGCCTCAGGCGATGCGCAATCGGCGGCGATCAACGGCGTGGGCGTGTCGGCCAATCGTAGTCAGATCGTTGTCAGCACCGGGGTGCATCACTCGTTCTGATGGTCTGACGCGGTGCCGCGCTGCCAGACTGTCGTCTAGCGGTGCGGCGCCGCGCGCTCTCTAGGCCTTGCGCCGTGATTTGGCGGCAGGCAGCGGCATGGCGTTTGCCACCGCTTCGCGGCGCCGGGTGGATTCACGCACAACCAGGCGCGGTTCGAGCAGCGCATATTCGCCATCGCCATCCTGGCCGGCCAGCAGGTCGAGCAGTTTCTGCATGGCCACCTCACCCATGCGCTCGCTCTGCAAGTCCATCGTGGTGAGCGCGGGGGAGGAGTACTCCCCATAGGGCACGTTGTCGAAGCCCACCACCGATACGTCATCAGGCAAGTTGAACCCGAGTGCGCGCGCTTCCTTCATGAAGCCGAGTGCGATCAAGTCGTTGTAGCAGATCACCGCCTGCGGGCGTTTGGGCGCAAGCATGATGGCAGAACAGGCCTGTTCGCCGGCCTGTGCCGAGGGGGCGTGCGCGTCGTGAATGTCGACGGTAAGGCCGGCCTCCTGAAAGCACTCCGATACCCCGCGAATGCGCTCTGCATTCCAGCGTGACTGGCCGAAGCCCAGGTAAGCCACCTGGCGGTGGCCTTCGTTCAGCAAGTGTTTCGCCAGCATGTAGGCTGCCAGATGGCTGTCTGAGCCGACGCTGGGAATCTGCAGTTCACGTGTGCGGCCAAACAGCACCACCGGCTTGTTCAACTCGACCATCCACTGAATCGCTTCTTCCGGCATGCGCGAGCTGACGATCATGCCGTCCACGCGCTGTGCAAGCGCTTCGATCAACTGTCGCTCGCGCTCCTGGCTTTCTTCCGTATCCACCAGCAGCAGCGTGTAGTCATTCTGCAGGGCAATCCGGTTGGCGCCTTTCACGATGTTGGTGAAGTGCGGATTGCGGATGTCGAGGATGGCCAGGCCGATGGTGCGTGTCTTGCCCGTGATCATCGAGCGCGCGAGCGGGTTGGAGCGGTAGCCGAGCTGTTCGATGGCGGCCTTGAGCTTGGCTTCCACCGGCGCGGAAAAACGCTGCGCGCCGTTCATATACTTCGACACGGTGGCCACGGATACCTCGGCAGCGGCTGCAACGTCTCGAATGGTCGGAGAGCTCTTTTTCATCGGGTGGCACGTACGTGCAGGGGAGGGGCGAGAGAGTAGGCCGCTGCACGAAAACGGCAGCGGCCAATGGTGTGGAATTATAGGTGGAGAACGTTTTCCACCGGTGCGCATTGGCGTGGATGGCGTGGATGGCGCACCGTGCTGCGCCAGTACCCTCAGGCGACGGTGTGGTCCGCCATCAGTTCGAGCGCGCGCACCATGGCGGAGTGGTCCCATGCCTTACCGCCGTTGGCCGCGCACACGCTGAAGAGCTGTTGTGCACTGGCGGTGTTGGGCAGGGCGATGCCGAGCTTGCGCGCGCCGTCCAACGCCAGGTTCAGGTCTTTCTGGTGCAGTTCGATGCGGAAGCCCGGGTCGAACGTGCGCTTGATCATGCGCTCGCCATGCACCTCCAGGATGCGCGACGAGGCAAAGCCGCCCATCAGCGCCTCGCGCACGCGCGCAGGGTCGGCGCCGGCCTTGGACGCGAACAGCAGCGCTTCGCCCACCGCCTCGATGGTCAGTGCCACGATGATCTGGTTGGCCACCTTGCAGGTTTGTCCGGCGCCGGATTCGCCCACCAGCGTGATGTTCTTGCCCATCAGTGCAAACAGCGGCTTGGCGCGTTCAAACGCCGCCGCCTTGCCGCCCACCATGATGGTGAGCGTGGCATCGCGTGCGCCAACTTCACCGCCCGACACAGGGGCATCCAGGTAGTCGGCACCGAGCGCTTCGATGCGCTTGGCGAAGGCCTGCGTCTCGATCGGCGAGATCGAGCTCATGTCGATGAACAGCTTGCCGGCGGTCAGGCCCTGGGCCACGCCATCTTCGCCAAACAGCACGTTGGCCACGTCCTGCGTATCCGGCACCATGGCGATGATGATGTCCGCCGCCTGGGCGACAGCCGCGGAATTGGCGACGACCGTGGCGCGTGCACGCAGGTCATCGGGCACCGAGTGTTTGCCACTGACGACAAGCGTGTGATCGCCCTTGAGCAGGTTGCGGGCCATATGGGCGCCCATGATGCCCAGACCGATGAAACCGATGGTTGCCATGATGTTCTTCCGTGTTGTTCAGTGCAGCGTTGGTGAGGATTCGTAGTGTGGCATCAGTAGCGCGGCTTTTTGCGTGTCCAGTCGGGGCGGAACTTGCGCATCTGCGAGACATCGTCGCGGTTGGTGATGCCGCAGCGCAGGTACTGCTCGTGCAGGGTGGCCAGCGCATCCTGGTCAATCTCGACGCCCAGGCCCGGCGCGTCGGTCACGCTCACGCAACCACCCTCAATGGCGATCTTGCCGCCCTTGAGCACTTCGTCGTCCTGCCACGGGTAGTGCGTGTCACAAGCGTAGGTCAGATTGGGTACGGCGGCGGCCAGATGCGTCATCGCCATCAGGCTGATGCCCAGGTGCGAGTTGGAGTGCATCGACAGGCCCAGTCCGAAGGTCTCGCACATCGCCGCCAGCGTCTGCGTGGCGCGCAGGCCGCCCCAGTAGTGGTGGTCAGACAGCACGATCTGCACACCATTGCGTGACACGTTGCGGCGGAACTCGTCCATGTCGGTCACCACCATGTTGGTTGCCAGCGGCAGGCCGGTGGCCTTGTGCAGTGCAGCCATGCCCTCCAGGCCCGGGGTGGGGTCTTCGTAATACTCCAGGTCGCCCTGCAGAAGCTCGGCCATGCGGCTGGCCGTCTCCAATGACCAGTTGGCGTTCGGGTCGATACGCAGCGGGTGGTTGGGGAAGGCGCGCTTGAGCGCCTTCAGGCACGCCACCTCCACCTCGGGCTCCAGCGCGCCGGCCTTGAGCTTGATGCTGCCGAAACCGTACTCGTCGATCATCTTGCGGGCCTGTTCGACCATCTGCTCGGCGTTGAGCGCGGGGCCCCACGCGTCGGGCTTGTACGACGGGTCGACATCGCTGGCGAACTTGAAGAACAGGTAGGCGGAAAACGGCACCTTGCGACGCACGGCGCCACCCAGCAGCGCGTGCACGGGAATGCCGAGCGAGCGCGCTTGCAGATCCACGAACGCCACCTCGAACCCGCCGAACACCTTGCGATCCCCCTTGCTGGCCGCGGAGCCCGGCGCGACGTCCAGTTCGACGCCCTGCGACACCGGAGCACCTGCCGCCGCCACACGCTGCCACAGACCGTTCAGGTCAAACGGGCTCAGTCCGATGAGGGAATCCTTCACGCGCAGCAGGCCTTCGAGCACCGGCTTGTCGCCGTAGGTTTCGCCCAGGCCGACGAGCCCGTTGTCAGTCTCCACCTCGATGATGGAGCGCAGTGCAAACGGCTCGTGCACGCCGCTGGCGTTGAGCAGAGGCGGATCGCTGATGGCGATGGGAGTGACGCGGACGGCGGTGATCTTCATGGCGGGCTTCCTGTTGCGGATGGGGCGGCTGGTCTGCCGCTAGGAATATTAGGGTAACGTTTTCCTATCGTAAACAATTTTCCTGAAGGCGTAAACCGAGGGGTCAGCTGCCTGGCTTGCAAAGAAAGTACAGAGGCTGAGTTCGGCAGAAAGCGGGAAGGAGAAAACAGAATTTTTGCGTATCTAAGCCATCTTTGACTGAGTGGTGATGCAAGGATGGCGGTACGTTCCGGTTGGTATGAGCGGAAAGGTGGCGAGCGAATCGCTTTGGGGAAGCCCTCTGACGACGGATGCGGGTTTTCACGAATGCGGAAATTTAGGAAAACGGTTGACTTGATTTTGGTCGGTCCCTATAGTTTGGAAACCGTTTTCCAAGAAGTTCTCTTTCAACCGCTTCCTCGCTATGCACACTCAGTTCGATTTCCACGGCAAGTTGGCTGTCGTGACCGGCGCCAGCGGCGCGATCGGCGCAGCCATCGCGCGCGAATTCCACCGTGCCGGCGCGCACGTGGTCGCCACCGGCCGCAATCGCCAAGCACTCGATGCCCTGAGCAAGAGCCTGGGTGAGCGCTGCGACATCGTCATGGGTGACATGGCGGATGGTGCGCATCGCCAGGCCATCATCGACCGCTCGGCAGAGCGTGGCGGCATCGACGTGCTGGTCAACAACGCCGGCATGACCCAGACCAAGAGGCCAACGGCAGACGGCACGCTCACGGATTTCGACGAGATCGTCTCCGTCAACCTCCGTGCCATGTACGCGCTCAGCCTGGATGTGATCCGCGGCTGGATCGGGCGCGCGCATCCGGGGGTCGTGGTGAACGTGTCGTCGCCGGGGGCGCAGCGTGCGCACCGCAACAACGCAATCTACGACATCAGCAAGGGCGGCGTGGATGCCATGACGCGCTGTCTGGCAGTGGACTTCGGCCACCACGGTATTCGCGTGAACGCGATTGCGCCGGCACAGATTCCGCATTCCCACACGAAGAACGTCGACCCGGCTGCCGCACGCGGCTTGCCGCTGCCCCGTCATGGGTTGGCGGAAGAGGCTGCGCGGCCGGTGCTGTTTCTGGCGTCCAGCGCAGCGTCGTTCATCACCGGGCATGTGTTGCCCGTTGATGGCGGCCTGCTCGCGCAGTTGCGGATGCCCGCCACCGCGTAAGGGTAAGGGGCAGTGCAGGGCTGGCGCGGCTTGCCCGAGCCGGGGCGTGGAAGTTGATGAACGAGCACGGCGCCACATACGTTGGACGCCGGGCCGACAGAACAAGCAGGAGACAAGATGAAGATCACCAGGGAACGCACGCGCCTGTTTGCGCGGCTGATGGCATCTGGCGCGGCATGCGCGGCACTGCTCGGATTCGCATCGCACGTGCAGGCGCAGACCACGCTGCGTGTCTGGACGCGCTCCAACCCGGATGCGCGCACGACCTACGACAACATCGCAGCCGCGTTCACCAAGAAGACCGGCATCAAGGTCGAGTACTTCAATGCGATGACGGACTACGAGCAGCGTCTGTCGCGCGCCATTGCCGGCAATGACTTGCCCGACGTCATCATCAACGACAGCTCGTCGCTGGGTCTGATGATGAAGACCGGTGTGGCTACCGAGATCGACCGGGCGGGCTTCCCCGGCGGCGCCGATATCCAGGACCGTGCCTGGCAGGGCGCGCAGGGCTACAACGGCAAGTACTACGCGGTGCCGGTGTCGGTGCAGTCGTTCGTGTTCTTCATCCGCAAGGACTGGCGCGAGAAGCTCGGCTTGCCGCAGCCGAAGTCGTGGGATGACATGGCGAAGCTGGCCAAGGCCTTCACCACGATGCAACCGGCAGGCGCCGGCAAACCGGTCTACGGCTTTACGTTCCCCGCCTCGGCCACGCGTGGTTACACCACGTGGTTCATGAGCAGTTTCCTGTGGCAGGCGGGTGGCGATTTCATCCGCCCGGATGGCAAGGGCAAGTTCCGCGGCGCGCTGGATGAGCCCGCCGCCGCCAAGACCGTCGCCTACTTCCGCCAGATGCTGTGCACCGACAAGGTGACGCAGCCGGGCGCCATCAACGCCACCACGGCCGATGCCATCGCCAGCTTCCGTTCCGGCCAGACGGGCATCTTCTTCAGTGGCCCGTATCACATCGCAGTCGTGGATCAGGAGCCGGGCCGCGACAAGATCGAGGTGGTTGCACCGCCGCCGGGCCCGGCCGGCAAAGCGGACAGCCTGGGCGAAGGCGAGTTGGCGTATGTCACGCGTTCGGCCAACAAGCAGGCGGCGCTGTCATACATCGCGTTCCTCACGTCGCCGGAAGGGCAGAAGTTGGGCATGCATCCGGGCGGTTTTCCGGTGGTGCGCCTGCCGGTCAACAAGACGGTTGATGCCGGCAAGGTCTACAACGACCCGCGCTGGCAGACGGTCGAAACCGTGTACGAGAAGAGCGCGCACTACGCACCTGCCATTCCTGACTGGATGAGCATGCGCCAGCTCACGGCCGACGGCCTGAACCGCATCCTGGCCAACTGCAGCAGCGATATCGATGCCGGCCTGAAAGACCTGAACAAGAAGGTCAACCAGGAACTGGCCCGCCAGCGCGTGGCTGCAAACTGATGGCGGGCTTGTCATGCGACTCACCATGAAACGCAACGCGCGCGGGCTGGCCACACGCCATCCGATCGTGCCGTGGCTCTTCCTGTTGCCGGCCATTGCGGTGTTTGTCACGTTCAAGTTCGTGCCGATGCTGCGTGGGCTGGAGATGAGCTTCTACCAGGTGCACTTCGGCTCGGATTGGCAGTGGGTGGGGCTCGAGAACTTCGAGCGCGCCTTTGCCGACTCCGATCTGCATGCGGCTGTGGTGCAGACGGCGCTGTATGTGGCGGTGTCGGTCATCGCCTCCGCCGCGATCGCCTTCTTCCTGGCGCTGGCACTGGAAGGCCCGGCGCGCCATTTGCGCATCATCCGCACGGCGATGTTCCTGCCGGCCGTGACGAGCGCTGCCGTGGTCGCGCAGATCTGGCAGATCCTGCTGGCGCCCACGCCGGAGGGCATCGGCAACACGATCCTCGGCTGGTTTGGCGTGGCACCCGCAGGCTTCTTCTCCGACCCCGATCTCGCTCTCGGCTCGCTCATCGCCATGCAGATCTGGAAGACCGTGCCCTACGACATGATGATCTTCATCGCGGGCCTGACCGGCGTGAACCGCGAGCTGTACGACGCGGCCGCCGTGGATGGCGCACGTTGGCACCACCGCCTGTGGTACGTGACGCTGCCTGCCATCCGCCACACCTTCGTGATCGTGGGCGTGCTCGGTTTCATTCGCGGTGTGCGCGTGTTTACCGAGGTGTATTCGAGCACGGGCGGCGGCCCTGGCGGCGCTACCGAAGTCGTCATGACGTACGTCTACAAGGCCGGCTTCGTGCAGTTCGACTACGGCTATGCCTCTGCCGTGTCGTGCCTGCTGTTCCTCTTCACGGCGGTGACCACCGTCACCTACTTGGCCCTGCGGCAGCGGAGCAAACGTCATGAGCGCTAAACCGATCGTTTCCGGGCAACCCGTTGCCATGGCGCCTGCGCAATCCGGCGTTCGGCTTTCGGGGGTGGCCGGTACGGCTGTCCGCTGGCTGCTGTACGCAGTGGTCGTGGCTGTGTTTGCCGGCCCGTACTGGGCAATGATCGCCACCGCTTTCAATGCCGATACCGTGCAGCCGGGCCAGCTCCAGTTGTGGCCGTCGCACCCGTCGCTCAAGCATTTCGTCTATGCGTGGAGCGAGGCTGGCGCGTGGCGCAATCTGCTGAATTCTTGCGTGGTGGTGGTGGGCGGCCTGGCATTGCAGATGACCGTCAGCGCGTTGGCGGCCTATGCACTGGCCCGCAAGAAGTTTGTCGGCGCGGGCATCGTGAGCCTGTTGTTCCTGTCGACCATGATGCTGCCGGAAGAGGTCATCGCCATTCCGTTGTACCTCGTGCTCGGCAAGCTGCCGGTGGTGCACGCGAGCCTGTTGAACTCCTACCTCGGGATGATCCTGCCGGTGGCCGGCTGGGCGTTCTCGATCTTCGTGCTGACCGAGTTCATGAAGGCCGTGCCGATGGAGCTGGAAGAGGCCGCGCGCATCGACGGCGCAAGCGAGTGGCAGATCTTCTTCAACGTTGTGCTGCCGCTGGTCAAGCCGGCACTGGGCACCACGGCCATCTTCGGTTTCCTGATGATCTGGGACCAATACCTGCTGCCGCTCATCGTGGTCAACCGCGAGACGCTGTACACGCTGCCCGTGGTGCTGGCCTCGCTGCGCACGGACGAACACATTTCGCCCAACGTCTTCATCGCCGTCACGCTGCTGGCAATGATTCCCAGCGTGGGGCTCTACCTTGGCCTTCAGAAGCACTTCCAGCGCGGGCTGACGTCCGGCGCGTTGAAGGGCTGAGGCTGAACCCGGTAACCGATCAGAACAGAAAGAGGAGCGAACCATGGCTTCCGTGACCCTGGACGCAATCGACAAGCGTTTTGGTGACCAGCACATCATCAAGAACGTCTCGGTAGACATCCGCGACGGTGAATTCTGCGTGCTCGTGGGCCCGAGCGGCTCGGGCAAGTCGACGCTGTTGCGCATCATCGCCGGCCTGGAGGAAGTGTCGGGCGGCACCGTGCGCATCGGCGGGCGTGACGTCACGCAACTGCACCCGAAGGAGCGTGACATCGCGATGGTCTTCCAGAGCTACGCGCTGTATCCGCAACTGACCGTGCGCGAGAACATGGGCTTCAGCCTGAAGCTCGCCAAGCGGCCGAAAGCAGAGATCGATGCCATCGTGAATGAGATCGCGCGTTCGCTGGCGCTCGACAAGTTGCTGGACCGCTATCCGCGCCAGCTCTCTGGCGGACAGCGCCAGCGCGTGGCCATGGGGCGCGCCATTGTGCGTAAGCCGTCGGTGTTCCTGTTCGACGAGCCGCTCTCCAACCTGGATGCCGCGCTGCGTCACCACGTGCGTGCGGAGATCCGCGAGATGTACGAGCGCATGCGCACCACCTGTGTGTATGTGACGCACGACCAGGTCGAGGCCATGACGCTGGCCGACCGCATCGTCGTGTTGCGCGATGGCCGTGTCGAGCAGGTCGGCACGCCGGTCGAGCTGTATGACCGCCCGGTGAACCGGTTCGTCGCGCAGTTCATCGGCTCACCGGCCATCAACTTTTTCGAGGGCGTGGCCAAGGTGCGTGGTGACCAGGCCGCCATCCGCTGCGCGGAGGGCATCGAGATTGCACTGCCGGACCGCGCCCCCGTGCACGATGGCCAGGAGATCGTCTGTGGCGTCCGCCCCGAGCACATCCGCATTGGTGCGGACGATGGGGCGCAGGACATCCGGGTGAACGCCCGCGTGAAGAGCGGCGAGTTTTACGGCGCCGAGACGCTGCTCGTCTGTGACACCCCGGTCGGCGCACTTGCCGCAACCGGGCGCGACCGCCAGGCCTATGGCCTGCAGCACGGCGCGCAAGCCAGTCTCAGCATTCCGGCGGCGCATTTGCATCTGTTCGATCGCACGACTGAACTGCGGTTGAACTGAGAGACCGGTTTCCCGCAGTGGATCTGCCACGGGTGAAAACCACAACGCAATCACAAAGAAGACAGAGATCCACAAGGAGAAAGGAAATGGGTTTGAAGACGAAACTCTCTTGCGCAGCGGGCGCGGTGGCGGCGATGTGTGCGACCGTCAACGTGCATGCACAGAGTTCGGTGACGCTGTATGGGGTGATCGACAACACGGTCGAGGCTGTTCGCACCACGGGCGCCAACAAGGTGGGCGGCAACGTGCCGATGGCGGTGAAGGATTCCAGCAACAGCTCGCTGTGGGGCCTGCGCGGCAATGAGGATCTGGGTAACGGTCTGTCGGCCATCTTCCAGATTGAATACGGCTTCAATGCCGACACGGGTTCCGGCCCCAGCGGGCGTGACCAGTTCGTCGGCCTGCGCAGCGATAAGCTCGGCACGGTACAGATGGGTCTGATGACAACGCCGATGCGCGGCCTGGGCGGCAAGCTCAACTTTATTCCGGGCAGCACGTCGATTGCCAACAACATTGGCATCATGACTACGCTCAACGGCACGCAAACCAACCTGAACGCGCGCCTGGCCAACACCATTGAATACACCACGCCCGACATACTGGGCGGATTGAGCGCGCAGGTGGTGTATTCGCCGGGCGAGGGCGGCGTCGGCCCCACCAACAGCAGTGTGGGTGGCAGCGCGGGCAAGCCGATCAACGGCATGTATGCATGGGGCGCCGGGACGCAGTACGCGAACGGCCCGATCTACGCGGCCTATGCTTACGAAACGCGACGTGGCCAGGCATTGCTGGGCGCGGGCGCAGGCCTCTCGGGTGCAGCCAGCGCAGGCATGGGGGTCGCCGCAGCAGGCTACTCGAACGATTACGAACACCGCGTGGCCGTACGCTACGAAGCGAAGTGGCTGTCAGCAGGCTCGACCAACTTTTCGGTGGGCTGGGATCGGCTGGGCTCCAAGGGCATCTTTGGCACGGGCGCATCCACTGGCAGCGGTGAGACCTACCGTGACGCCTTCAGCGTGTCGGTCATGCAGAAGGTCGGCGCGCAGGATTTCATCTTCAGCTACTCGGTGGCGCGCCCGCTTAAATGCTCTGGCGCGGCGCAGTTCGGCCAGTGCTCGGATGCGCAGCGTGAGCACACTGGCGCCCAGCAGATGGTGTTTGCTTACCACTACTGGCTGTCGCAGCGCACCATGTTGCAGGCCTACGTCAGCCGCATTCACAACGGCTCGTTTGCCACCTATGACTATGACGTGAACCCGGTTGTCACTGCGGTGGCAAGCCGTACACCGGGCGGGTCGCCAATCGGTGTGGGTCTGGGTATCCGCCACTCCTTCTAACCTTCGGTGGGGCTTTTCCATGCAGCGCAACCGGTTCAAGGCACAGTTGCTCGCCCGCAAGCAGCAACTCGGCATCTGGAGCATGCTGGCCTCCAGCAATGTCGTTGAAGTCCTGACGCAGTCTGACTACGACTGGATTCTCCTCGACACCGAGCACGCACCCAACGAGGTGCCGATGGTGCTGGACCAGTTGCGCACGGTGGCCCAGACGACGATGTCGGCAGTGGTCCGGCCGAACACGAACGATGCGGTAGTGCTCAAGCGCCTGCTCGACATTGGCGCGCAGACGGTGCTGGTGCCCATGGTGGATACGGCGGACGACGCACGGCGCGCCGCTGCGGCAGTGCGCTATCCGCCGCTGGGCATTCGGGGGGTGTCGCTGGCCACACGCGCCAACCGCTACGGGCGCGATGCCGACTACGGCCAGCGCGCCAACGAGGAGGTCTGCCTGCTCGTGCAACTGGAGACACCCAAGGCCCTGGAGAACCTCGAGTCCATCGCCGCGGTGGACGGCATCGACGGCATCTTCGTCGGGCCGGCCGACCTGGCCGCCACGATGGGGCACCTGGGTAACGTCCGGCATGCGGCAGTGCAGGCTGCCATCCATGACGCCCGCGAGCGCGCTCACCGTTGCGGCAAGCCGATCGGCATCCTGATGGCCGATCCGGAGCTGAATGCCCGCTATATCGCCGACGGCTTCGACTACGTGGCCGTGGCCACCGACATCAGCCTGATGCGCAGCGGTGCCGAGGCGGCACTCAAGCAGGCACGGTCACATCAACGCTAACCACACCATTCAAGCATGGGAATCAACGACAAAGCAGGCGGCACGGCCGCACAAGGCAAGCCATTCAAGCGGCTGCTGCTGACCGGCGCTGCCGGCAATCTCGGCCGGCAACTGCGCGGCGCACTGGCAGCCTGGGCAGATGTGGTTCGCGTGAGCGACATTGCCCCGCTGGGCGAGCTGGCTGCGCACGAAGAGGGCGCGGTCGTCGACCTGGCGGACCGTCAAGCCGTGCTCGCCCTGCTCGAAGGCGTGGATGCAGTCGTGCACCTGGGCGGTATCTCGGTCGAGGCGCCGTTCGATGATCTGATGCAGGCCAACATCCTCGGTCTGTACAACCTGTATGCGGCTGCGCAAAAGCAAGGCGTGAAGCGCGTTGTCTACGCCAGCTCGAACCATGCGATGGGCTTCCATCCCGTCACCTCCGTGCTGGATATCGATGCGCCGCTGCGCCCCGATTGCCTGTACGGCGTGACCAAGTGCTTTGGCGAAGCGCTGTCGCGCTACTACTTCGATCGCTTCGGCCTGGAGACCGTGTGCCTGCGCATCGGCTCGTCGTTCGAGGCGCCGAAGAACCCGCGCATGCTGGTCACCTACCTGAGCTATCGCGATTTCATTGAGCTGGTGCGCTGTTCGTTGTTCACCAACCGTGTCGGCCATGCCATCGTGTATGGCGTGTCGGACAACCGCATCAAGTGGGGGGACAACACCAAGGCCGGTTTTCTGGGCTTCCGCCCGCAGGACAGCTCAGCCCAGTTCGAACATCTGTTCCCGGCCGTTGCACCCACCACCGATCTCGACGACCCGACGCAGCGTTTTCAGGGCGGACCGTTCGTGCTCGCCGGGCCGATGGAGCCAAAGTGATGCACGTGGTTTCGCAAGCACGTATCGAGCGCATTGACGAGGGGTACGCACCAGCCACGGTCGGTGAGAGCCCGGTCTGGCGTGCCCAGGAAGACGCGCTGTACTGGGTCGATATTCCCGCGCAGCGCATCGTGCGGCAGCACGTGGCCTTGGGAGTGCGCACGGAGTGGGCGCTGCCGGAGAAGGTTGCGTGTTTTGCGTTCTGCCGCCATGGCGGGTTGGTGGCCGGATTGGAGACGGGCCTGTTTGCCGTCGCGTTGCCAGAACCGGCGCCTGCCGATGGCGCAACGCCGGCCTACGCACGCAAGCTTGCCGCACCGGTGTTCCCCGTGCCGGGCATGCGCTTCAACGACGGCCGCTGTGATCGCCAGGGCCGCTTCTGGTCGGGCACGATGGTGCAGGACATGGCTGCCGCCAACCCGGCCGGCGCACTGTTCTGCCTGGACACGCAGGGGCGGTTGTCGGCGCCCGTGGTTGATCAGTTGATTGTGCAGAACGGGCTGGCGTGGTCGCCCGATGGCACGACGATGTATCTGTCCGATTCGCACCCGCAGCGCCGGCTGATCTGGGCGTTCGACTACGACACCGAGACCGGCACGCCCAGCCGCCGCCGCGTCTTTGCCGATCTGCATAGCTACGTAGGGCGCCCCGATGGCGCCGCGGTTGATGCCGATGGCTGTTATTGGATCTGCGCGAACGATGCCGGCGCGGTGCTGCGCTTCACGCCGCAGGGTGTGCTGGATCGCAGGATCGATCTGCCGGCCATCAAGCCGGCCATGTGTGCATTCGGCGGGACCGATCTCGACACGCTGTTCATCACGTCAATCCGCCCGGCCACCGGTGCCACTGAGCACGACGGGCATGTCTTCGCCGTCCGCCCAGGCGTGGGAGGGTTGGCCGAGGCGGAATACGCGGGGGTGCTATGAGCTGCGAAGACGTTTCCGGCCGGCACTTCCAGGGCCGTCGCCTGCTGCTGCGGGGCATGTTTGCGGCACCGCTGACGGCGGTGGCAGGCGCCTATCGCACCACGTGGGCAGACGGTGCCGTCGCCAAAACCAGTGCCACGCCTGCTGCCACCTATGCACTGTTTTCAACGCAGCGTGCAGAGGCGTTGGCGGGCAACGTGCCGCCTGCCGTGGCTGCGCAACTGATCTCGCTGGCACAGGCCGGGCTGACGCGTGAGCTGCACGTGCGCGACATTGTGCATACGCAGGGCCTGTTGCCGCATGAAGGCGACCGCGATGCGAGCGTGCTGGCGCAGCAGGACTGGCAGCAGACGCTGGTGCAGGCGCTGGCGTTTCGTGTGTCCAGTACGTCCGCCTATGCCGACAAGGCGGTGGCGTACATCGCCGGCTGGCTGCCGGCGTACCGGTCATCCTCCAACCCGGTGGACGAGGCGGGGCTGGTGCAATTCCTGTTTGGGCTGGATCTGGTGCGCGAGCATGTGTCGGCCGAACTGACTGCCCGCATTCCTGCCTTCGGCGCGCAACTGGCCGAGGCTTACCTGACGCCCGCGCGGCGCGTGGGCGACGACAGCACCCTGCTCAACAACTGGCAGAGCCATCGCGTCAAGCTGGCGACCGCCGGTGCCTACCTGAGCGGAGACAGGCGCTGGATCGACGCTGCGCGCGCCGCCTTCATCGGCCACGTGCGACAGAACGTGCGCGATGACGGCAGCACCTACGATTTCGCCCAACGCGATGCCATGCACTACGTGGTCTTCAACCTCGAGCCGCTGTTGATGGCGGCGTCGATGGCGGCCGCGCATGGGCACGATTGGTATGGCGCGCCCGAGATTCGCGGCCGGCTGGCGAGCGCACTGAACTGGCTTGCCCCCTTTGCGCGCGGCGAGCGGCAGCACGAGGAGTTCGTGCACAGCACCGTCAAGTTCGATGCGCGTCGTGCTGCTGCCAACGTGAAAGGCTACGCAGGCCTTTGGCAACGCAACGAGGCTGCCGACCTCTACCGGATCGCCTCGCATCTGGATCCGCAATTCCGCGCCGTATCGGTTGGGCTGGATGCCACGCCGGTTGCGCGCACTTTGTTCCCGGCCTAGGGAGACCGCAATGACAATGAAAATCAAGGGACTGCGCTGGTGGATGATCGGCCTGCTGACGCTCGGCACGGTCATGAACTATCTGGCGCGCAGCTCGCTCGGCGTGGCCGCACCCACGGTCATGCAGAGCCTGCACATCACCACGCAGCACTATGGGTGGATCACGGGCGCCTTCCTGGTCATGTATCCGATTGGCGCACCGCTGACCGGCTACCTGATGGACCGTATCGGCTTGCGCTTCGGCTTCTTGCTGTGCGGGGTGGCATGGTCGCTGATCTGCATGGCGCACGGGTTCGTGAGCGGCTGGGTTGGCCTGTTCATCCTGCGCGGCCTGCTGGGGCTGGTGGAGGGGGCATTCATTCCTGCCGGCATGCGGGCCACGGCCTATTGGTTTCCCGCACGCGAGCGGGGCTTTGCGGCCGGCACGTTCAACCTGGGCGCATCGGTCGGTGCCATCCTGGCGCCACCGTTGATCGCATGGTCGATCCTCAAGTACGACTGGGAGACCGCGTTCATCATTGCCGGCGCGTTGAGCCTGGGCTGGGCGGGGTTGTGGCTGATCTTCTATCGCCACCCTGATGAGCACCCCGCACTCACGCAGGAAGAGGCCGACTACATCGCAACCGGGCAGGAGCAGGACCAGAAATTCGCTGGCAGCGAGCGGGCAGGGCCGGCCAGGGAAGGCGGCAGGCCGCCCATCCGGCAGATCCTGTCGCAGCGCAATTTCTGGGGCATCGCGCTGCCGCGCTTCTTTGCCGATCCGGTGTGGGGCACGCTGGTCTACTGGATGCCGCTGTACCTGTACCAGGCGCGCGGGTTCGATCTCAAGACCATCGCGCTGACCGCGTGGCTGCCGTTTGTGGCGGCGGATTTCGGCTGCATGATGGGCGGCACCATCTCGGCCTATCTGAACAAGCGCTTCGGTATCCTCATCGTCGACGGCAAGCGCGTGGCATTCTCGCTGGGTGCGGTGCTGATGATCGGCATGGCGGGCGTCGGCTTCGTCAAGGATCCGGCCGTGGCCATCTTCCTGCTGTGCCTGGGCGGCTTTGCGCACCAGACGTTGTCGATCTCGGTGATCTCGCTGTCGGCGGACCTGTTCCCCAAGAATGAAGTGGCGACGGTGACCGGCATGGCCAGCTTTGTGGCCGGCCTCGGCAACCTCGGCTTTACGCTGATGATTGGCTGGCTGGTCAGCAGTATCGGCTACACGCCGTTCTTCGTGGCACTCGGTTGCGGAGACCTGATTGGCATGGCGTTGCTTTGGACGCTGGTCAGGCCGCGTGCGCAGACGCTAGGGCGTGATGTGCCCTCCGCTGCCAACGCGTGATTGGCGTTCTGCGAGGGCAAGAGACCCTGGATTTCAGCCAAGGTATGCTGATCAAGACAGGGTCTGCGCACTTGCAGGTCGAGTTGCGCAGACTGCGCGCCAAGCTCACCGCGCTGGGTGTCAATCGCGCGTCACATCCAGGTGGCGTGATGCAAAAGATCCCACTGAGAATTGGCCCCAAGAACCGTCATTGCTCGTGCAATGGCTTTTTGCTGCCCTCTCATAAGCTGAATCCGTGCCGATAAGACAGCTATCGGCACGGCAGAGATGGGAGGGGATATGTCCACCACAGCCACAGCCACAGCAGCCAATTGGATCGTCGTCCTGACATGTGCGTACATGGAGTACAGCACCTGGCGCGGTATGAGTGTCTATCGCCGCACAGTCGGCTATGAAAGCGTGGTGTGGTGCTGACTAGCGCGCCGGTGGCTCAGCGGGCAACTTCGGCAGCAACCGGCGGATCACATCATCCTGTGCCGCATGACGCTCCAACAGCACACGGCCCATTGCGCGGTCGGCCAATTCGAATTCACTGAACTCGAAGCCCGGCGCGACCGTGCAGCCAACCAGCGTGTAGCCATGTGCACCGGCCACACGCTCTGCAGCAAACCAGCGGCCTGCCGGCACCACCGCCTGGTACACCGCCATCTCGTCCTCGGCCGCATGGCCCAGGCGATGCGTGTGCACCGTACCGTCGTCTTCCAATACATGCACGTCTAGCGCATCACCCGTATGGAAATGCCAGAGCTCGTCTGACTGGATCCGATGCCAGGCGGAATATGCATCATCCGCCAGCAGGTAGTAGATCGCGGTGGCAGCCGCACGTTCAGCGGCCCGGCCATCGATTCGGCCGCGCTGGACGCGTTCCTCGCTGCGATAGGTCTCGCGGTAGAAGCCGCCTTCCGGGTGCGGCTCAAGACCGAGCCGGCGGATGAGGTGCAACGCAGCGGGTGCAATCGGCATGATGATGAGGCCTCTGCGGCTCAGTCTTTCTGACGCTGGAACGGAAAGCGCTGCTGGTTGATGAAGCCGTCAGGCATGTAGTCGCCCACCACGCCGTATTTTTCCGGAAACGCCTTCTTCGATTTCACCGCCGTGCCGAACAGGTAGTCGATGAAGGCGAAGTGCGCAGCGTAGTTCTTGTCGATGGCCTCGTCTTCCGACGAGTGGTGCCAGTGGTGGAAATCCGGCGTCACGAAGATGTACTTCAGCGGCCCCCACGGCAGGTGCACGTTGGCGTGGTTGAACACCGCCTGGAAGCCCACGATGATGATGTAGATGTCGACCACGGCCTTGTCGAAACCCAGCACGAACAGCGGCCCCAATACAGCCACGCGCGTCACGATCAATTCAAGAATGTGCTGGCGCGAGCCGGCCAGCCAATCCATCGTCTTCACGCTGTGATGCACGGCATGAAAGCGCCACAGGAACGGCACCTCGTGATACGCGCGGTGCGTGACGTACTCCATCAGATCGGCCACCAGCATGCACAGCAGCAACTGCGGAATGAACCAGATGTGCTGCACCATCTGCTGGAAGTCTGCGTGGACCATCCACCCGAATACGCGGTGGATCAGGAAGTTCACCACCAGCAGCACCAGCCCCACGATGAAGTGGTTGACCGCAAAGTGCGCCATGTCGGTCTGCCACTCGGCGCGGAACACCGGCTGCTTCTTGTAGAGCGGGAACAGCTTTTCGAGCAGCACGAAAATGGCCGTCGAGCCGAGCAGATCGAGAATGAACCAGTCCATGCCGATATACGGCGTATGGTCTGGAAAGTCGCCCACCGGCACCCGCGAGCCGCCCAGTGCCACTGCGATCACCACGAACACAAACGCCAGGCAATTGAGGCGGCGACGGTTATCCAGCACGATATTCGCCAGCGACAGCCCGCCCGAGATCAGCAACGAGAAAAACAGGATCTGCCGAATCACGTCCACAGAGTACGCACGCCGTAATTCCGGCGTGGTCATGTACTGCGGAAAATGAAACGCCAGCACGCCCAGCAGGCAGAGGAAGCCCAGCACCAGTGCCAGGACGGTGCCGATCATGCCGCGGCCGAAAACCATGCCACCGCTGGAGTGCAGCAGCGTGTTGGCATCGCGGATCGTGGCGTCAGCCACGCGGACGATGACGGGATGTTGTTCCTCTTCGGGCAACGGTGCCGAAGGTTTATGGTTGGTATTCATGGACCTGACTCGCGCGTATTGTTTTATTTTGTTTTGATAACAAACGATGTGCCTTATCGCGAAAACCCTTTTAGCTTGGATGTCGCTTGTTGTAGCGGGTTTTCCGTAGAAGCAACGCCCCGGATGATATACCGGTACGCGATGTAAATCGCACCGGTTCTTTTGCGTCTGGTGACTGAAATTGAGGGGTGAGTTAGAAGCACCGGATGACAAAAATCAAACGGCGCTAAACCATCGTGGATACAGCGCAAGTAGGAGGGGCGACGTTGAACGGGGGGATGCCATCATTCCCGGGTTCGGCAAGGTGACCGTGCAGGGCCGTGGGCCAATGGCGGCGCGGCCAAAGCTGATCCGCGTGCATTGACGCAAGCATCGGCAAATGCCCTGCGCGAGGGCAACACACTGCAGCGGTTCCTTGCCCTGCATCGGGTAAAGGACGGATAGCGCCCTTTACTCCTCAGCTTCGCTGCGCACCATCAGCACAGGTTTGTTGGTCTTGCGAACCACGCCTTCGGCCACACTGCCCAGCACCAGATGGCTGAGCCCACTCCGGCCGTGCGTACCAAGCACAATCAGGTCCGCTCCGTTTTCGTTGGCTTCCGCCACGATCGTTGCCGAGATCTGGCCGGGTTCGATCCCCCTTTCCAACAATTTGGTCGAGTGTTTGACGCCAGCCGCCCCCAGCTTGGTCGCTGCGCTGGCCAGGGTTTCCCGGCCCAACTCGAGCACGCGCTTTGCGTAGGCAACCGAGTCGCAGCCGACCATGTCGAAGGTCAAGTCTGAACTGTCGGCCACAAACAGGGCTTCGACCTCTGCGCCGGTGGCTTTGCCTACGACGATGGCCTGATGCAATGCGAGGAGCGATGCATGACTTCCGTCGATAGCGAGCAGGATGCGTTGGTACATGGTGGTCTCCAATGGGATCACGCGAAATGGTGCCGCGTGTCACCAGCGTAGGCCGCATGGAGGGCGCCCCATTGACCCACATCAACGCTGATCAGGCATTGACCCTCAGTACTGCCGCGCCGGCAACGCGCCCAGCGCGCAGGTCATCCAAGGCGGTGTTGGCATCCTGCAGCCGGTACGGCGTGACATGAACCTTCAGCGGGATTGCCGATGCCACACGCATCAGCGCAAGGCCATCCGCGCGTGTCAGGTTGGCAACCGACATGAGTTTGCGTTCTTCCCACAACAGCCGGTACGGGAACGACGGAATATCGCTCATGTGAATGCCGCCACAGACCACGGCACCACCCTTGGCCACGGCCGGCAGGGCGCGTGGTATCAGCGCCCCAACCGGAGCAAAGATCAAGGCCGCGTCCAGCAGCTCTGGCGCAGATTGATCGCTTGATCCCGCCCAACTGGCGCCGGTCTGCAGGGCAAGTTGCTGTGCGGCAGTGTCTCCGGCACGTGTGAAGGCAAAGACTTTGCGCTGCTCCGCTAAGGCAATCTGGGTGACCAAGTGGGCTGCCGCACCAAAGCCATAGATGCCGATTCGACGCGCATCTCCAGCCATGCGCAGCGTGCGATAGCCGATCAGGCCAGCGCACAGCAGCGGCGCCGCATGCGCATCGTCATACCGCTCTGGAATGGGCAGGCAGTATCGGGCATCGCAGACCACGTACTCGGCATAGCCGCCATCACGCGTGTAGCCCGTGAAGGCGGGGTGGTCACACAGGTTCTCGTGCCCGCTCAAGCAGAACGGGCAGGCTCCGCATGTCCAGCCAAGCCAGGGCACGCCAACTCGCTCGCCCAGCGCTGGCGAAGGAACGCCAGGGCCACAGGACTCGACCACGCCCACGATCTCGTGGCCGGGAATGAGCGATGCCTTGGGATGTGGAAGCTCACCATCCACGATGTGCAAATCGGTGCGACAGACGCCACACACGGACACAGCAATCCGGACTTCGCCCGGCCCGGGAATCGGCGCAGGCACCTCTCGCCACTGCAGTGGCGCCCCCGCGCTTTCGTGGACCATGGCTCGCATGGATTCTGGCATCGGCACCTCCAAACGCACGCACCTGTTCAGTATGGATGACGCGGAGCGTTCAATCTCGGCCGATGCCCATCATCCAATAGACCGGACACATGCGGATGAGGCCGGTGACCAGAGGTACCAGACCAAGCCATCCAACCCAGGCCGGTACCTTGCTGAAGAGCGCCAGCAGAATCATCACGAGGCCGATCAGGATGCGAACGATGCGGTCGGCTGTTCCTACGTTGGGAAACATGGCAGCACTCCTACGGATGACATGAAATCGGGCGCACGTCCGAAGCGCTTAACGGAGATCGGGTGTCGAAACCGTCGTCGCTGCACCGGTCGCGGCCGAGGATGCCGGCCAGCAGCGTCCATTCACCGCCGATTGCGCGGATGGTGTCGTCCAGTGTCAGCATGCCGATAAGCAGCTGCTGATCGTCAATCACCGCAAGGCGGTGCAGGCCGTGACCGAGCATGGTGCGCAGGGCTTCGCTCATGACCGCATGCCCCTGAATGGTCAGCACGCCGCGCGTCATGACTTCGGATACGGAGGTTTGCGCGCAATGGGTCTGGCTGGCGATGCCGTGTACCACCATGTCGCGGTCGGTCACGATGCCGACAACCCGCATTCCTGTTACGCCGTGCTCAGTCACGAACAACGCCCGCAGGCATTGGTCTCGCATCAGGCGCGCGGCCGTCTGCAGCGTTGCGGATACCGGAACGTGGACGATGCGGCGGGAGCAAATCTCACTGACCCTCATGCTGACCTCCGATACGCGTACGTACTCACTATAAGAACGGACAGGTTCCGGAAGTTGATCCTGCACAAGATGTTGTCGCCCTCGATTGCGGGTGTGGGTGGCCGCGGGTGACAAAAAAGTCTAGAGAAAAGGGCGTCAACACCCTTGAGGTAGATCAAGCAGCCTTGATCTCTTTGCGTGTGGAAAAACGCTGATGTAAATCAAGGGGCAATCCCTCCGGTGGTCCAACATGGAATCACGTCAGCCCGTGTTCGGGCGCTCGGGCCGATTCCATATGGAGGCACACCATGTACGACAGGATCCTGGTTGCGGTAGATGGCAGTCCAACGGCAGATCGCGCTTTGGACGAAGCCATTCAGCTCGCCCTGAAGCTCGACGCAGAGCTGATCATTGCGCACGTGATCGACAACAACTACCTGAGGTACGACGTTGGCTACATCGACGTGGCTGGATTCACTGAAATGCTGATTGAGTCCGGCAAGCAGATCGTCGCGAGCGCAAAAGCCAAGGCAGAGAAGGCAGGCGCGCGCGTCAAGACGGCACTCGTCAACGACCCGCTTGGTGCGTTCGATGTGGGCTATGCAATCGAGCAGGCTGCGCGCGACGCCGACGCCAAGCTGCTGGTGCTTGGAACGCATGGTCGACGCGGCTTTCGGCGGATATTGCTCGGCAGCGTGGCAGAGAGTGTCACGCGACAAAGCACGCTGCCGGTGCTGCTGGTGCGGGCCGTTCCGACCGAAACCAAGCACGCCGTTACAGAACCGCTGACGAACATTGCCATTGCGTAGTGCGTTCTTCTTCTGACTCAGAACAAGGTTCGATCATGACTTATGCCAGCGTGATGGTGCACCTCGATGCCAGCGAGCGTGCGATGCACCGCCTCAGTCTTGCCGCGCGCTACGCGCAGGCGCACCACGCAACGCTCATCGCTGTCTACGCAAGCTTTGCGCCAAGCCCGAACTGGTTTTACCGGATGGAAGGCGCCGCCCATTACCTGGACGAGGACCGCAATCGGCGCGACCGTGTTCGGGACGTTGTACACGCGCGTTTTCGTGAGGCGATGCAGTCCGTTCCTGTTGAGACGGAATGGCGGGCCGTCGACGGTGATCCGCTGGCGGAGGTGTTGCGTCAGGCGCGCGAGGCGGACCTGCTCGTTGTCGGGCAGGAAGATGGCAGCGACGCCGAGAGTTTTGTTGCCCCCGATTTTGTTGAAACACTGATCCTTGAGTCAGGCCGGCCGGTACTGGTCGTGCCGTATGCAGGCCGTTTTACGAGCGTGGCGCAGAGGGTGCTGGTGGCGTGGAGCGGCGGCCGAGAGTCGGCACGTGCGCTGCACGATGCCATGCCGCTGATGTCCGGAAACACCGTACGGGTGCTGCAGATGACGGGTGACCGCCCGCGACATTGGGCGGAGGACACGACGGTTGGCCAAGTCGCCCGCGCGCTGTTGGCACATGGGATTGAACCCACGGTTGAGGAAGCGCGCTGTGTGGATTCCGACATCGCAATTGGCGAGATGCTGCTATCGCGCGCCGCCGATTTCGGCGCTGACCTGATCGTGATGGGGGGCTACGGGCACAGCCGTTTGCGTGAGCTCGTGCTGGGTGGGGTGACGCGCACGCTGCTCAACACCATGACCGTACCCGTCCTGCTGTCTCACTGAGTCCGGACGTTGTTCCAGGAGGCCACCATGAAGAACGACATCCAGCTCAAGGGCGATGTGGAAGACGAACTGCAATGGGATCCGGCGGTGGATGCCGACCGGTTTGCCATTCGCGTCAAGAACGGCGTCGTGACGATTTCTGGCAGCGCCGACAGCTTTGCGGACAAGCATGCCGCGGAGGAAGCCATCTGCCGGGTTGCCGGTGTGACCGCGCTCGTTGTGCACGTGCAGGTGCGCGTGCCGCCCGATATGCGGCGCCCGGACGAGGAGATTGCCCAGGCCATCGGCCATGCCCTCCATTGGAACACTGCCGTGCCAGCAGACGCCATTCGCGTCACGGTCGAGGATGGTGCGGTGACCTTGCGGGGTCAGGTTGATCAGGATTTCCAGCGCCGTGCGGCATTGGATGCCGTACAGCGCGTGCGCGGGGTGACATCGATTGCCAACGCGCTGACCCTTCGGGAGGCCGCTGGCCCGGCAGACCTGTCTGAGCGCATCGTCAAGGCACTGCAGCGCCAGGCTGTTCTCGACGCCGCACGGATCAATGTGGTGGTGGCGGATGGCACCGTCACGCTGTACGGGCCCTTGCGCAATCTGCATGAGTGCCGTGCCGCGCGGGAGGCCGCCATGGACGCGCCAGGTGTCCGTGCTGTGATCGACCATCTTTGGGTGGGCACCTGACCTACGGCGGCGCACCGCCCAACCGTCTCCATTCCGGACATCTGCCATGGAAAAAAACCTGATCGTTTACTACTCGCGCACCGGCACGGCACGCCAGGTGGCTGAACTGATGGCGGCGCAAAGCGGTTGGCAGCTTGCCGAGGTTTCGGATGCGTATCCGCGTGCCGGCTTTCTTGGCGATCTGCGCTGCGTGATCGAAACGCTATTCCACAAGCGTGCCAAGTATCACTACGCCGGACCGCCACTGGATGAGGTCGACCAGGTTGTTGTGCTGGCGCCAATCTGGATGGGGCATCTGGCTTCGCCGATGCGGGATTTCCTGGCGGATCAATCGCCGTTCTCGGCAAACCTGTCGGTGATTTGCGTCATGGCGTCGCGTGGGGCATTCAGCGCCATCGAAGAAGTCGCGCGCATCACCGCCACCAATCCGGCCCCGGTCCTGGCACTTTGCCAGCGCGATGTGCTCAGTGGTCTTTCTCAACAAGAGATCTCGGGCTTTATCGAGCAAGTACAGACCGCTGGCAAATGGGACCAGTCCAAGCGCCGGCCGGCATGGCTGTCACCGACCGAGGCCTGAAACCTGCGTAGGGATTGCGCATCAGATCGACGGCAGGAGAGTGTGCATGGACCGCTTTACCGAGGCGCAATGGACGCGACTCAACACATTGCTTGATGAACAAGAGGCGCGCACACAGCGTCAGCTGGTAACACTGCGCGCCGCGACTCAACCCGCCTCTCGCGAGGCGCCAGTCGAGCATGCAACCCTGGCGGAACAGGAAGCGGGAGACCAGACGAGCGACATCATGCTCGTTCACTACCGAAACGAGCTCGCGCAGGTCGATGCGGCACGACAACGCATGCAGGAGCAGCAGTACGGTATCTGTGTGGATTGTGGCGAGGCGATTCCCTTCTTGCGCCTGCAAGCCCAACCAACTGCGCTGCGGTGCCTGAGCTGCCAGGCACTGCGAGAGCGCAAGTGGGGTTAGGGGGCAACCCAAGCACAGTAGGCGTGAGGTATGAAAATTGACTCACGACTTGCGACTTGCGTATCAAGCAAGACCTCAATGACGAGCCGCCCTGGGAGCCCGCGGTGGATGCAGCAGGCGTGGGTGTGGATGCCGCTCGCCACTTGATGGCAGGGCAGCACAGCCTGCCCCTGTCACGGCGGTAGTTGCCCGTTATCGCGCGGCTACAGTTCACTGAGCGCCGATTTGTTGGCAATGGCAATCTGCTTGCCGCTCACCGCGATCCAGCCTTCGCGCTGGAACCGAGACAGCGCGCGGCTGACGGTTTCCAGTTGCATGCCCAGATAGCTGCCGATCTCTTCGCGCGTCATCCGCAGCGTAAAGCTGGACCCGGAGTAGCCCCGGTCTTGCATGCGTGTGGACAGATTGAGCAGGAAGGTGGCGACGCGCGCCTCTGCTGTCAGCCCGGCCAGCAGCAGTATCAACCCGGATTCGCGCACGATTTCCTCCGCCATCAGTTGGTGGAGCCGGCGCTGCAGTGGGCGAATGTCCTGGCACAGGTCTTCAACACAGTGGAAGGGCATCGAGCAGACGGTGCTGTCTTCCAGGGCAATGGCGTCGCACGTATGACGATCTGCGGCAATGCCATCGAGACCAAGGGTTTCTCCAGCCAACTGGAAGCCTGTCACGTGGTTCGTGCCATTGGGGTGGGATACGACCGTCTTGAAAGAGCCGGAGCGGATGGCATACAGCGCATGAAAGGTGTCGCCAGCACGGAACAGCGATTCACCTTTGCCGACCTTGCGCCAGGTATGCACCAACCGGTCCAGCCGTTCTTGTAGCGCGGATGGTACGGCTGCGGTGATACACGCCCAATGCATCATGCAGCCGGCGCACCGGCTGCTCGGCGCCGGGCCAGCCGTTTGGCAGCGCTGTGTTGCATCGCGGATCAGCTTGAGCTGGGGAAGGGGCGTAGGGCGGACAACGTCCACGGACGTCTGGGCTTGGAGAGCGCTCGGAATCATGGGGGCCTCCGGAGGGCACGCGCTGTATGTGGTCTCGCGCCTGGTTGGGCGAGGCAGCATCGGCCACCGCATGCAGCCACAGTTCGGTGTCCGTATGTTCAGTATCGGAGGCGCAGCGTTTGCGCGAAATCAGGCGGCGCTGAGATGTGTGTCGGCATAGGCTGCGATGTTGTCAGGCATCCCTGACAGCGACGATGGGCTTTTCCAGAGGCGCATCCATCACTTGGCTAGTATCTCCCGCCATCCGGATGGGCTATGTTGTGTGCATCCCGGCCTTTTTTGGTGGCATTTGTGGTGGAGCAAGACAGCCATTCCTTAAAGGCGTCGCGCAGGCGCCTGTTGCTATCGCGTTCCACACTGGCTGAACTGGTGGCGGGCGGGTTGGCCATTCTGCTGCTGGCTGCGTCGGTCGCCTGGCTTGCCATGGCGATTCAGGCGCGGGATGCGCCGTTTGTATGGTTGGCCCTGGCAAGCATGGCGGCCGTCCTGGCGCTCGTCTTCTATTGGTTGCGACTTCGCGTGCTGCGTGCGGCGGTGGCCAAGGATCTGACCGATCTGGAGAAGAGCGAGGCCCGGTTGGCGGGCATCATCCGCTCCTCCATGGAGGCCATCATTTCCGTGGACGATGCGCAGCGCATCGTTCTGTTCAATCCCATGGCGGAAACCCTGTTCGGTTGCCCGGCCAAGCATGCCATCGGCCGTCCGCTGTCCGATTTCATGCCGGAACGGTTTCGCGGTGCACACGAGGCACACGTGCGGCGCTTTGGCGTGACAGGCGTATCCGAGCGCCAGATGGGCAAGCAGCGCCCGTTGTTCGCGCTGCATGCCGACGGCCGTGAATTCCCCATCGAGGCGTCGATCTCGCAGGTCGAGGTGAATGGTGGCAAGCTTTTTACCGTGATGTTGCGCGACACCACGGAGCGCGTGCGGGCGGAAGCGGCGCTGCGGCGCTCGCAGGAAGAGTTGCAGCACCTGTCGGACAGCATTCTGGCGTCGCGGGAGGAAGAGCGGCATCGCATCGCGCGGGAGCTGCACGATGACCTTGGGCAGCGCCTGAGTGCGCTCAAGATGGATATCTCGTTGCTGGCAACGGACCTGCAGGCCGGGGGAAGTGACAGGGCGCTGATCTCCCAGACAGAGGCCATGCAACGCGTGATTGACGAGACCATTGCGGCAGTCCGACAGATTTCTGCGGATCTTCGTCCGCCGCTGCTCGATGAACTCGGGCTGGTGCCGGCCATCGAGTGGATCGCCAAGAACTTCCGTCAGCGCTTTGGGCTGATCGTCAACGTACACGCCCAGGAGACTGCGCTGCAGGAGCGTGCGGCAATCTCGGTGTTCCGGATTGTGCAGGAGGCGCTCAACAACGTGGTGCGCCATGCTGATGCGACCCGCGTTGATATCGGGTTAGCGCAGCAAGGCGACATGCTTGAACTCACGATCCAGGACAACGGCCGTGGCTGGAGCGGGGTGCCGCCCACGGCGGGTGAGCGCAAGCCGCTGGGGCTG
>RepKanNP_Acetate_BrdU_F21BDRAFT_1000229_pt1 | contig 27685 bp, 20 predicted proteins | sample RepKananBrdUF21B_FD_10624 | JGI IMG/M metagenome (IMG submission 10624)
GCGCCGCGAACGTCGCTTGCAGCGTGTCGACGGCGGCCGCCACATCGGCTGCCTGGGTAATGGCACGCACCACCGCCACCGAGCCCACGCCGGATTCCAAAACGCGCGGCATCGCTGCCAGATCGATACCGCCGATGGCCACCAGCGGGGGCGCCGGCACGCGTGTGCGCATAGCCGCCGCATAGGCGAACAAGCGGCCCAGACCCTGCGGCACGGTCGGCATGGTCTTGGTGGGCGTGGCAAACACGGCGCCCAGCGCGAGGTAGCTCGGGTTCAGCGGGGCGACGCGCAGCATTTCGGCAAAGCCGTGCGTGCTGATGCCGAGTCGCAAACCCGCCGAGCGGATCGCGACCAAGTCTGCGTCATCAATATCTTCCTGACCGAGGTGAATGCCGTAGATGCCGCTGTTGGGCACGCTCGCATGCACGTCGAGCGCCACTTGCCAGTGGTCGTTGATGAACAGGCGCGTGTCGCTACCGCGTGCGGCGGCTTCTGCGCGGCGCACCTGGTCAGCTACGGCTTGTGCGTCATCCGACTTGAAGCGCAGCTGCACGGTCGGCACTTTGAGCGCGACGAGGCGCGCCACCCAGTCCGCATCGGGCACCACGGCGTAGATGCCGAGTTGCGTCGGGCACGGCGCGAAGGCGAGGTCTGCTGCGGTCGGGCACGGCAGCGCGGGTTCGAGCACGCGGGGCAGGGCGTTGAAGCGCGTGGGCCAGGCGAGCGCATCGGCGTTGGCTTCAGCGATCCACGCGCGGGCCACGCACAGCGCATCGCGCGGCTCGAAGGCCAGCGCGAGTGCCGCACCGAAGATGGCGACGAAGCGTGCGTCGAGCGCATCGCCTTGCGCCACCGACGTGAAGCGGTACGTGCCGAGGCGGTCGTGTACGGTGTCGATGCGTTGATCACCTTCCGTAGCGGTCAATACGACGGCGGCACCGGCGGTGCTGGCACGGTCAGCGTGTGCGGCGTCGGAGGTCAGCAGAACAGTGGTGGCGCTGGTGGCTTCATCAACGCGGTCGGTCACACTCCAGGCGTGCGGTGCGCGGCCGAAGGCTTCGGTATGGCGATCGATGATCTGCGCAGCGAGGGCGGCCGCCTCCGGCCACGCGGCGGAGGAACGCAGGGCAGACATGCTCATGCGCTTTTCTCTTCGGCGTGCCAGAAAGGCAGACCGACAACGGGTGTGCTGGCTTGTGCAACATCACGCTCAGGCATCGGGCCCGACAGACGTGCCAACCGACCGGCCTGCGTGGCCATCGCAAACGCCTGTGCCATCGCCACCGGATCACCGGCTTGGGCGACGGCGGTGTTGAGCAGCACGGCGTCGTAGCCCCATTCCATCACCTGCGTGGCGTGCGACGGCACACCCAGGCCCGCATCGACGATCAGCGGCACGTTGGGCAGGCGCTCGCGCAGCAGGCGCAGGCCGTACGGGTTGGTCGGGCCACGGCCCGTGCCGATGGGGGCCGCCCACGGCATCAGCGCCTGGCAGCCGACATCGAGCAGGCGGCGGCACAGCACGAGGTCTTCAGTGCAATACGGCAGCACCTTGAAGCCGTCGCGGATCAGGCGTTCGGCGGCGGCGGGCAGCGCGAGCGTGTCGGGCTGCAGCGTGTAGTCGTCGCCGATGACTTCGAGCTTGATCCAGTCGGTCTCGAACACTTCGCGCGACATCTGCGCCAGCGTATAAGCCTCGTCGGCGGAATAGCAGCCGGCGGTGTTCGGCAGCACGGGCACGCCGAGTTCACGCAGCATCTTCCAGAAGCCGGCGCCGCCCTCAGGCGAGCCAGCGCTCTGGCGGCGCAGCGCCACCGTCAGCATGGCCGGGTTGGACACGCGCACCGCGTCTTCCAGCGATTGCGGCGACGGGTAACGCGCCGTGCCGAGCAGCAGGCGCGAGGCGAAGGTCTCGTCGTACAGGCGCAGCGGATCAGCTTGGCCGGCGAGCGCGGAAAGATTCGTAGTGGTCATCAAGAACTCCTAGCCGCCCACAACAGGCTGCACGAGTGCAATGCGATCGCCCGTGTTGAGCGCGTGCTGCGCATGGCGCGCCTTGGGCACGAAATCGCCATTCACAGAGGCGGCAAACGGCGGCGCAATCTGCAGTTGCGGCGCGGCGGCACCGATGGCGTCGGCCAGCGTGCTACCAACAGGTAGTGCGAGCGACAGGTCGTTGAGGGTGACGTTCAGCGTCATGACAAAACAGGTTCAGGCGATGCGGCGGCGAATAGCTCGGGCCATTCGCGGTCTTGCGCATCGATGGCACGGCCATCCAGCAGATCACGCGCGACGGCCACCGCAGCTTGGGTGACGGCGGGCGCGATCATGTAGCCGTGCCGGTACAGGCCGTTGACCGACAACGTGCCAGCGCCATCCCAACGGATGGCCGGGCGGTGGTCGGGCAGGGTCGGGCGGCACTGCGTGTTCAGCTCCAGCACGCGCGCCTCGCCAAAGGCGGGGTGCACGGCATACGCAGCGGACAGCAACTCGAGCGTGGAACGCACGCTGGCCGGCGACATGTCGTCGGATTCGATTTCCGTCGCGCCGATTACGTAGACGTTGCCCGGCTTGGGCGCGATGTACAGCGGATAGCGCGGATGCAGCATGCGCACCGGCCGCGTGAGCGACACATCGGGTGCGTGGATGCGCGCGACCTCGCCGCGCAGACCACGCAGGCGCGGCCATTGGGGCTTGGCACCGAGGCCACGGCAATCGAGCACGAGACGTGCGCCAAGGCCATTGGCCGCGAGGGCATCGGGGCGCGGATCCGCAACGTCCGTGTTCCAGCGCAGTTGCACGCCCACGGCTTCCAGCTCGGTCGCCATTGCATTCAGCAGGGTGCGGTTGTCGAGCTGGCCTTCGCCCGCCAGATACAGCCCTTGCGTAAAGCGTTGGGCGAGCAGCGGCTCCAGCGTGCCGATGCCCGCAGCATCGACCGCGCGCAGATCTGCGGCCACACGTTCCGGCGGCGCAACGGCGCGCACGCGAGAGGCGAATAGCGATGCCTCACCGCGGTCCGCCGCGTGCCACACGACCAGCGTGCCGGCTTCCTGGAAGAACACCGGCGTACGCAGCTTCGGCAGCCACGCGCGCCACAGCGCCAGGCTTGCCAACCCCAGATCGACGACAAAACGATCCGCCACGGCGGCTTCGGCCAGCGGCGCCAGCATGGCTGCCGCTACGTACGCAGCGGCACTGCTGCCGTCGCGCGCGCCGCGCTCCACCACGGCAATGCGCGCTGCCGGCACACCGGCTTGCACCAATTGCCAAGCACACAGGCGGCCAGCGAGGCCGCCACCGAGGATCGTTACGTCGAAAGGCGTTGGCATTGCGCCAGTCCAGTTGGTTATGGGTTAGCTGTAGATCTTGCTGCCCGTCTTGCGGAACTCGATCGACTTCTCTTCCATGCCCTGGGTTGCGGCCGTGGCGTTGGCGTCGAGCGAAGCCGCGTAATCGCGCACTTCCTGCGTGATCTTCATCGAGCAGAACTTCGGACCGCACATCGAGCAGAAGTGCGCAATCTTGGCGCCCTCGGCCGGCAGCGTTTCGTCGTGGAAGGCGCGTGCCTTTTCCGGATCGAGGCCGAGGTTGAACTGGTCTTCCCAGCGGAATTCAAAGCGCGCCTTGGACAGTGCGTTGTCACGCAGCTGCGCGCCCGGCCAGCCCTTCGCCAGGTCAGCCGCGTGCGCAGCGATCTTGTAGGTGATGATGCCTTCGCGCACGTCTTCCTTGTCCGGCAAGCCCAGGTGCTCCTTGGGCGTGACGTAGCAGAGCATGGCCGTGCCGTACCAACCAATGTTGGCCGCGCCGATGCCGCTGGTGATGTGGTCGTAGCCGGGGGCGATGTCCGTCACCAGCGGGCCCAGCGTGTAGAACGGCGCTTCGAAGCAGTGCTTCAGCTCTTCGTCCATGTTGGCCTGCACGCGCTGCAGCGGCACGTGGCCCGGGCCTTCGATCATCACCTGCACGTCGTGCTCCCACGCCTTCTTGGTGAGCTCGCCCAGCGTGTGCAGCTCGCCGAATTGCGCAGCGTCGTTCGAGTCGGCAATGCAACCCGGACGCAGACCATCACCCAGGCTGAACGACACGTCGTACGCCTTCATGATTTCGCAGATCTCGTCGAAGTGCGTGTACAGGAAGTTTTCCTTGTGATGCGCGAGGCACCACTTGGCCATGATCGAGCCACCGCGCGAGACGATGCCCGTGATGCGGTCGGCCGTCAGCGGCACATAGCGCAGCAGCACGCCGGCGTGGATGGTGAAGTAGTCAACGCCTTGCTCGGCCTGCTCGATCAGCGTGTCGCGGAACATCTCCCACGTCAGGTCTTCGGCCACGCCGCCGGTCTTGTCCAGCGCCTGGTAGATGGGCACCGTGCCGATGGGCACCGGCGAGTTGCGCAGGATCCATTCGCGCGTTTCGTGAATGTGCTTGCCGGTGGACAAGTCCATGATCGTGTCGGCGCCCCAGCGGATTGCCCACACCATCTTTTCCACTTCCTCGGCCAGCGACGACGTGACCGCCGAGTTGCCGAGGTTGCCGTTGATCTTCACGCGGAAGTTGCGGCCGATGGCCATCGGCTCCAGTTCCGTGTGGTTGATGTTGGCGGGGATGATCGCGCGGCCGGCGGCGATTTCTGCGCGCACGAATTCCGGCGTGATGTCTTCCGGACGCTGCGGCAGGTTCGCGCCGTACGAGAAGCCCGGATGCTGCTTGAGCAGTTGGCGGTACTCGGGCTTGTCTTGCAGCGCTTGCAGGTTCAGCGATTCACGCAGCGCGACATATTCCATTTCCGGCGTGATGATGCCGCGGCGCGCGTAGTGCATCTGGCTCACGTTGGCGCCCGGCTTGGCGCGGCGCGGGTTGGTCAGCTGTGCAAAGCGCAGGTGAGCCGTAGCCGGGTCATTGGCACGCGTGCGGCCGTATTCGGACGACAGCCCCGAGAGGATTTCCGTATCACCGCGCTCGTCGATCCACTTCGCGCGCAGCGGGGCCAGACCGGCCTTCAGGTCGATGTGCACGTCCGGGTCCGAGTACGGGCCCGAGGTGTCGTACACCGGCACCGGCGGGTTCAGCATCTCGCCCTTGTCGGTGCGCGTGGCGGTCTGCTTGATGGTACGCATCGGCACGCGGATGTCCGGGCGGCTGCCGGCGATGTAGGTCTTGCTGGAGGCCGGGTAGGCAAACTTCTGGTCGAGCTCGGACTGCAGCGAGTCGAATGAGGCGGCGGGGGCGTTTTTGGCTTGGGGCATGGTCTCGTCCTTTGATTCTGTGGCCTGGTGGAGCAGGCTGTGGACGAAACCGGGAGGAGAGGCGGGGCCCGAAAGATCGGGTTGCCAGAGGCTCGGTGTTCTGAAGAAACTTCCCACGCCGGTACGAACCGGATCGGGTGCTAAGGGACTCTCTCAGCCGCACGGCCCATCCGTACGGCACCCCTGTTTCATCCAACGAGGGTGCATTTAAGCACAGCCGGATCGACGTTGCCAGCAAGAAAACCCGGCAGGTGACGGTCAGCCAGTCATTTCAGTCCAAACCCCCATGCAACGCGCTGCAAATGTGCTGCCTTCCGCACGGACACCGCCTGCCTTGATCTGGCGCAATCCAGCCGCGTTTCACCTATGCGACGCTCGAACCCATTTTCTATTGCATCGCATTATGTTGCGGTTGAGCCGCAGGGGAGTTGTCATGCTGGAACGTCGGTTCACACTCGCGGGGCGCAGCCTCGTGCCCATCGTGCAGGGCGGGATGGGGGTGGGTATTTCGGCGCACCGGCTGGCCGGCGCCGTAGCGCGCGAAGGCGGCGTGGGCACCATCGCCAGCATCGACTTGCGGCATCACCATGCGGATCTCGTCGCTGCGACTGAGAAATCGCATGACAAGGACGCCATCAACGCGGCCAACCTCGTCGCACTGGATCGGGAGATCCGGGCCGCGCGCGAGGGTGCGCAAGGCAACGGCCTGATCGCAGTGAATGTGATGAAGGCCGTGGAATCGCACGCGGCGCTGGTGCGGCAGGCGTGTGAAAGCGGCGCGGATGCGATTGTCATGGGCGCGGGCTTGCCGCTCGATCTGCCGGAGATGACGGCGGAGCACCCGAAGGTGGCGCTCATTCCGATTCTTTCCGACGCACGTGGCGTGGGCGTGGTGGTCAAGCGGTGGATGAAGAAGGCACGGTTGCCGGATGCAGTGGTGATTGAACATCCCTCGCATGCGGGTGGGCATCTGGGTGCGGCGCGCATCGAGGACTTGCGTGACGAGCGGTTCTCGTTCGCGCGCGTGCTGGACGAATGCCGCGAGCTGTTCGTCAAGCTGGGGCTGGCGGCGGAGCAGATTCCGATCATCCTGGCCGGCGGCATCGATTCACATGCGAAGGTGCGGCATTGGCTCGACAAGGGCGCGGCTGCGGTGCAGCTCGGCACGGCGTTTGCGGTGACAGAGGAAGGCGATGCGCACCCGCGCTTCAAGCGTGTGCTGACGGGCGCGGAGGATGGCGACATTGCCGAGTTCGTCAGCGTGGCAGGGTTGCCTGCACGTGCGGTGATGACGCCGTGGTTGTCGCGTTATCTGTCGCGTGAGAGCGCCTTGCAGGCCAAGGCCAAGGTGCGGGATTGCCTGCAGGGGTTCGATTGTTTGCAGACGTGCGGGCTGCGGGATGGCATCGGCAAGGTGGGGCAGTTCTGCATTGACCTGAAGCTGGCGCAGGCGCTACGGGGGGATGTGGAGCGGGGGTTGTTTTTCCGCGGCGCAGGCAAGCTGCCGTTTGGGGAGGCGATCCGGCCGGTGCGGGAGTTGATGCACTACTTGCTGACTGGGGAAAAGCCAGCGATGGGTTGAACCGGTGCGGCTCAGCCCTTATTTCATCCCCTGCCGGGGCCGATACAGGGGATGGACCACCAACAAAAAACCAGCCCGAAGGCTGGCTCTTTGCCAAACACACACCGCGTCAGAACGGCGCACTAAACGTCAGCCGCACCCCCTGCTGCAGACCACCCATCCCCAGCATCACGTTGTAGTCGAGACCGAACGTGAGCGGCCCGGTACGGAACTTCGTACCCAGCCCGATCTGCATGCGATCACGACCAAACGGCGTGCCCGGCACGTAGTACGCTGGGCCAGCCGACGCCAGATCCGCATACGCCAGCCCCGCATTGCTCTGCCCGTTGAAGTCGTGCTGATACTCCACGCGAGCGAACGGCAGGAACGTGCCCCACTTGGTCTTTTGCGCGTACTCCGCGCGCAGGCCCAGCGTGCCCGACACCGTCGTCACCGTCTGCTCGAAGTACGTCAGCGCGTTGATGCCCGCCCCCGATTCGCTGAACTGATCCAGCGTCGATTGCGACACCGACAGGCGGCCGTACGGCGAGATCAACCACGTGCGATCACGGTGTTCATAGCCGGCTGAGACCGACGCGAACATCTGGCGGCCGTTGCGCTTGCCGGTGGCGAAATCGCTGGCGTCCGTCACCCAGCGGCGCGAGTCGAAGCTGAGCGTGCCGATGCCTGCCACGCCATCCACGAACAGCGACGGCTGCGGACGGTAGCTGCCGTAGAGCGCCAAGCTGTAGCTGTCACCCGTGCTCTTGGTGCCGGCGTTGCCGATGTCGGTGGAATCACGTCCGTAGCCGAAGCCCGCACCGACCGAGAGCTGATCCGACACACGGTAGTCCGCACCCGCCGTCACCCCACCGGTGGTAAAGCGGAAGCCCGAGCGCTGCGCCCCCGCGTTGGCAAAGCCGAAGTCGAGCGTACCGGCGCTCCAAAACGCGAGGCGCGGGTCGGTGCTGTCTGCACCGGTGCTTGCGGCATCGGCACCCGGCAGGTCGGGGCCGGTGTCGGCGTTGGACGGGTCGTCTTTGTTGGCCGTCGCGTCGGGGTCGCGCTTGCCGCGTGTGAGCGAGCGGCCCGGGCCGTCACCGCGCAGGCAGGCGTCACGCGCGGCAATGCCGGCTACGTCCTGGCAACGCGCCTGCGCATCGGCTGCGCGTACACCCGGCAGGGCCACCGTCAGACCGTTATCCGACGGCGCGCGGCCGGTGCCGTGCAGCGCTTCGAGACGGCGGTTGTAGTTGTCGATCTGCGTGGTGGCAAAACGGCGTGCCGCCTGGACCTGCGCGTTGATAAGGCCCGCCACATCCGGATCGGCCGACGGATCCTTACGCGCCGTCACACTCACCTGCAAGGAGGCCGGCATGGACGTGGCGTACGCGTTGGACAGGGTGTACGTCAGCACGGCCGGGCCGCTGTAGGTGCTCGACGGCGTGAAGTTCAGCAGGTAGGTCGATGTGGCGGCGGCCGGGGTCTTCACACCGGCCGGGGCCTGCACCGCCTTCTGCACGATGCTGGCCGTGCCCGCGTTGGACGGCACCACCGACACCAGCGTCGCCCCCGTGAACGGGCCGCCCGTGGCGCCTTCGGTCAGGTCCACGCTCACCGCCTGGCCAGATGCCGTGGTGGCTTGCTTCTGCGGCGCCGCAACCGGCACCCCGTTGACGTTGACCGTGACCGGAATCGGCGCCGACGTGCCCGCCGTGTTGATCAGCGCGTAGGTGAAGTTGACCGCGCCCGAGGTGGTCAGCGCCGGCGTATAGACGATGTCCAGACCGTTGATGACCACCGAGCCGCTGGGCGGCGCACTGACGATGGCGATGGACGAGAACGGCCCGCCTGTCGCATTGGCCGTCGCGTGCACGGTGACGGGCGTGCTGGACAGCGTGGTCACTGTCACAGCCGGCGCGGTGCCGATCACCTGGCCCACCACGATCGCGTAGCTGCGTGTGCCGCGATACGGCGCACCGGTGCCGGTGCTGCTGTCGGTGGCCTGCACGGTGAAAGTGTTGGTGCCCAATGCGGTGGGCGTGCCCGAGACCACGCCGGTGCTGGCGTTCAGGCTCAGGCCCGCCGGCAGCGTACCGGTGGACACCGCATACGTGTATGGCGCGGTGCCGCCCGTGGCGCTGAAGGTCTGGCTGTAGGTCGTGGTGACCTGGGCGGCCGTCATGGCGGCGGGGCTGACCGTCACCGTCGGTGCGCCGATGTTGAAGCTGTAAGCGCGACTGGCCGTGAAGCTGTTGGCGTCGGTGGCCGTGACGGTGAAGTTGAACGTACCCCCCGCGGTAGGCGTGCCGGTGATGGCACCGGTGCTGCCGTTCAGGTTCAGGCCCGCCGGCAGTGCACCGGCACTCACCGTATAGGTGTAGGGCGCCGCACCGCTGCTGGCACTCACGGTCTGGCTGTAGGCCGTGGCAATCGCGGGGGACGGCAAGGTGGCCGGCGACACCGAGATGGTCGGTGCCGACACCGTCAGCGCATACGTGCCCGTCACAACATACGGGCCGCTGCCGGTGCTGCGGTCGGTGGCGGTCACCGTAAAGTTGACCGTGCCGGCCGTGGTGGGCGTGCCCGACAGCGTGGCCGTACTGGCATTCCAGGTCAGGCCCGCGGGCATCGTGCCGGAGGAGACCGCCATCACGTAGGTGTAGGGGCCAACGCCGCCGTTCGCACTGAAGTTGCGGTTATAGGCCGTGCCTGCCACGCCGTTGAGCGCGCCGGAGGCGGGCGTGATCGTCATCGTGGGCGACGCTACCGTCAACGTATAGGCATGGTTGCCGGAGTACGGCCCGGTGCCCGTGCTGCTGTCGGTACTGGTGATGGTGAAGTTGAAGGTGCCGCCGGCCGTGGGTGTGCCCGACAGCATGCCGGTAGACGTGAGCATCAAGCCCGCCGGCAGCGCACCGGCCGTGATGGCGTACGTATAGGGCGCCGTGCCGCCGCTGGCCGTCACGCTCTGGGAGTAGGCCGTGCCGACCGTTGCACCGGACAGGCTGCCCGGGCTCACAGTGATTGCGGTGGCGGCGATGCTCAGGCCCAGGTTGCGTGTGCCGGAATAGCCGTTGGCATCAGTGGCCGTGACGGTGAAGCTGAACGTGCCGCCCGCCATGGGCGTGCCGGCGATGGCGCCGGTACTGCCGTTCAGGCTCAAGCCGGCCGGCAGCACGCCGGTGGTCACCGTGTAGGCGTAGGGCGCCGTACCGCCGCTGGCCGATACCAACTGGCTGTAGGCCGTGGCGATCGCCGGGCTGGGCAGCGTGGCCGGCGACACCGAAATGGTGGGCGCAACGGCGGTCAGCGTATACGTGCCGGACGTGCTGAACGGCCCGGCCCCCGTCGAACTGTCGGTGGCGGTAATCGTGAAGTTGACGGTGCCTGCGGTCGTGGGCGTACCGGCCAGCGTGCCGGTGGCTGCGTTGAACGCCAGGCCGGTTGGCAACGTGCCGGTGTTGATGCTGATGCCGTAGTGGTACGGCGCCGTGCCACCGCTGCCAGCGAAGACCTGGCTGAAGGCTTGGCTGAGCGTGGCGTTCAGGCTGCCGGACGACGGCGTGATCGACAGCGTAGGCGAGCCCACAACGATCGCGTACACACCGGAGGACGAGAAACCGTTGGCGTCCGTCGCTTTGATCGTGAAGTTGAACGTGCCGCCCGCGGTTGCCGTGCCCGACAACGTACCGCCGGATGACAGGGTCAGGCCGGCCGGCAGACTGCCCGCCGTGATGGCATACGTGTACGGCCCGGCGCCGCCGCTGGCGGTGATGGCTTGGCTGTAAGCCGTAGCAACCACCGGATTGGGCAGCGTGGCCGGCGACACCACGATGGTGGGCGCAACGGTGGTCAACGTATACGTGCCGGACATACTGAACGGCCCGGTCCCCGTCGAGCTGTCGGTGGCAGTCACCGTAAAAGTCGTCGCACCCAGGGCAGTGGGCGTGCCGGACAGCACGCCCGTGGCGGTGTTGAACGACAGCCCGGGCGGCAATGCGCTGATGGTGTAGCCATACGGCGCTGTACCACCGCCGGCAGTGAAGGTGCGGCTGTAGGCCTGGCCAGCCGTGGCGCTCAGCGCGCCCGAGGTCGGCGCAATCGACAGCGTGGGCGTAGCAACGTTCAGCGAATACGCCCTGCTGCCCGTATAGGGGCCGATGCCGGTTGAGCTGTCCTGGGCTGTCACGGTGAAGTTGAACGTGCCGCCCGCCGTGGGCGTGCCTGACAGCGTGCCATTGGACGACAGCGTCACGCCCGCCGGCAAACTGCCCGTCGAGACAGTAAAGGTGTACGGCGAGGTGCCACCGCTGGCCGACAGGCTCTGACTGTAGGCAGAAGCAACCGTCGCGTTGCTGAGCAACGCGGGCGACACGCTGATCGTCGGCGCATTGATGGTCAGCGTGAGCGGGCCGCTCGTGGCCGAGAACGGACCGGTGCCGGTGCTGCTGTCCGTGGCTGCGACCGTGAAGTTGAACGTGCCGGCCGCCGTGGGCGTGCCCGACAGCGTGCCGTTGCTGTTCAACGTCAGGCCGGCGGGGAGCGCCCCCGTGGCCATCGCATAGGTATACGGCCCCGTGCCGCCACTGGCCGCCGGGGCCAGCGTCTGGAGATAGGACGTGCCCACCGTGCCGGCTGCCGGCGACGATGGCGCATAGGTGACCGTTGCACTCGACACGGTGACTGTGACGGTGGCCGGCGCGGACGTGCCGCCCGCATTGGTGACCGTGTAGGCAAACGTATCGGTGCCCGAATACGACGCGTTGGGCGTGTAAGTAATGTTCAAGCCCGAAGCGGTGGCCGTGCCGTGGGTGGCCTGCGTGGAGACGGTCGAACTGGTCGGCACACCCATGACGCTCAGTGGAACGGTGTTGTTGGTGCTGCCGTGTGCCACGGTGGTGCTGGTCGGGCCGGCCATCGGTGCCGCCGTGTAGGTAAACCGGTCCGCCGCGCTGATGCTGCTGGTGCCAACGGGCGTCCCGACCGCCACGTCGACAACGTTGTTGCCGGACGGCGCCACCGCCGTGATTTGTGTGGCGCTGTCGATATTGAAGCTCGGAGCGCTCTTGGCACCGAAAAAGACCACGGTGGCGCCGGTGAAACCGGTACCGGTGATGGTGATGGGAATCCCGCCGGCAAGCGGTCCGGCGCTCGGGCTTACGGCCGTCACGGTGGGTGGTGGGGGCGTCGTAACGTTGACGAGCACGAAGCTGTTATAGGGGTAGCAAGAGTTGCCGCTCGAGCACCCGTAGAGGGTGAACGTCCATGGCCCCTTGTTGCCGGCCGCGGGCGTGAACACCAGATATTCGTGATCAAGGGCACGCACGTCGACGAACAGCGACGAACCATCCAGCGCAGTCACCGGAAAGGTATCGCCCTGGGAGTTGGAAAAGATGCCGTTGGACGCGTTCGGATCGCACGCGGCGTATTCGGCGGACGTCAGTTCCCGCCTGTACACGCCGTTCCCCTGCTTTTCCGAGTCCTGGATGTTCCAGTTGATGTTGCAGATCGCCCAAGCCGCGGAGGCGGGCGCCCACAGTACGAGCATCACCATCAGCGCGCGCAGCCATCTCCACCCCGTGCGGCGATGCGCTCGCGCAAGCCACGGGGACACGGTACGGCTCCCTCCCCACACCGGCGCCGTCATGCCCAGGCGCCAGAAGATCGACCACCTGGCATCCCCACGCCGGCCCAACGGGCTGTGTTGTGTCAGCACGCGCATGACTCCCTCGTTCGCCCGCTGTGTTGCGGGCTGATTTCTTTTGCGTTCGGGGAAACTCAGACCTGATTGCCATCAGGCTCCCCCGTTGCAGGGGAAAGGCATGCGGAATTCAACACCGACAACCCATTGTGTAATACACCACGACACAATCGTTGTTCGCTGTGAATGACCCGTTAAAAATCCCCCGTGAATCGATGCGGCCTTTTTATTTTCACGTGCACATCCATTCCGGACGCGATACTAGAAAAAGCCACTTACCCAGTCAACACAAGCGCCCCGCAAAAACCCTTATCAGACAATGATTTATGCGGTTTCGATGACCTTTTCAGGGTGTCATGACCGCATGAAACAGCGCATATTGAGACAGCGTGACCAGCGCTTGAGACGCCAGGACCATTGTTCGCAAAAATATCCATCCCCCATTATTTTTTATTTCCTGAGTAAATCGATGCGACATATTGCAACGCGAATGCGATTCCTCAGCAGACCTTCGGCACCAAACGGGGGGCTTGGGTCAACCCGTCGCAACACGGCAGCGGCGACGTGTATTGCGCAGTCACGTGTAAGCGGTGAAGAGCGGGCAGGGCTGAGATGGGCCGGTTTCCAATCGCTTCACGAGAGGCCTACCATGGACCCACAACCGACAGCGACACCCCAGGAGACCCCCCAATGCCCACCGAGGCCACGCACCGCGTCTTCAACCAGGTCCCGGACCTGACCGGCTTCAATCCCTTCACGTCCGACACCACGCTGCAAGGCGCACTCGAACGCCTGGGTGGCGGCTGGAACGCCAGCGCGCTGCAAGCCTTCGGTGACCAGCTCGGCGCCCCCGAGACCCTGCGGTGGGCCACCGAAGCCAACCAGTACCACCCCGAACTCCACACCCACAGCCGCACCGGCGAGCGCATCGACAGCATCCGCTTCGACCCCGCGTGGCACGCGCTGCTCGGCCTGATGCGCAGCCAGGGCCTGCAAGCCCTGCCGTTTGCCAACCCGCGCCCCGGCGCATGGGCCGCGCGCACAGCGGGCTACTACATGCAGGCGCAGATCGAATCCGGCACGCTATGCCCGGCGACGATGACGTTCGCCAGCATCCCCGTGCTGCAGAAAGAGACCGCGCTGTTTGCCGATCTCGCCCCGCGCCTCTTCGCCCGCGAACACGACGCACGCGACCTGCCGTGGCGCCAGAAGACAGCCATCCTCATCGGCATGGGCATGACCGAAAAACAAGGCGGATCGGATGTGCGCAGCAACACCACGGTGGCCACGCCTTTGCGCGGCGAGGGACGCGGCGCCACCTACGCCATCACCGGGCACAAGTGGTTCTTCTCCGCACCGATGTGCGATGCGCACCTGGTGGTCGCGCGCATGGGCGCGGAAGACGGCCCGCTGTCGTGCTTCTTCGTGCCGCGCTTTCGCGATGACGGCAGCAAGAACCCCATCCAGATCCAGCGCCTGAAAGACAAGCTCGGCAACCGCTCCAACGCCAGCAGCGAGGTGGAATTCCGCGGCGCGGAGGGCATCCTCATTGGCGAGGAAGGGCGCGGCATTCCGACCATCATCGAGATGGCGACACACACGCGGCTTGACTGCGTGATCGGCAGCGCAGGCATCCTGCGCCATGCGCTGATGCAGGCGCTGCACCACGCGCGGCACCGCATGGCGTTCGGCCGCTTGCTGGCCGATCAGCCGCTCATGCGCAACGTGCTGGCCGACCTTGCGCTCGAGTCACAAGCTGCGACCCTGCTCATGATGGAACTCGGCAGCGCCTTCGAGCGTGCGGAGGCCGACCCGTTGGCCGCCGCCTGGAAACGCATCGTCACACCCGCCGCCAAGTTCTGGGTCTGCAAACGCGCCATCGAAGCCACGGGCGAGGCGATGGAAGTCTGGGGCGGCAACGGCTACGTGGAAGAGGGCCCGATGGCGCGCCTTTACCGCGAGGCACCGGTCAACTCCATCTGGGAAGGCTCGGGCAACGTGATGTGCCTGGACGTGCTGCGCGCCATCGCCCGCACGCCGGACGATGCGCTGCGCCTGCTGCAGGACATTGGCGAGCGCGCGCAGGGGCACCGTGCCGTGCGCGCCGAACTGGCCGCGCTGCAGGCGATGCTGCATCAGCCGGGCGACATCCAGGAGACCTCCGCACGCCGCATCGCGCAGGGGTTGGCACTCACGGCGCAAGCTGCGCTGATGCTGTCTCACGCCCACCCGGAGGACGCCGAGCGCTTCATCGCCAGCCGCTTCCACCATCAGCATGGCCGGGTGTTCGGCACGCTCGATGGGCACGCGCAGGAACTGGGCGCCGTGCTGCAACGCGCGTGGCCCGTGTGAAGAATCCGTGAAGCACAAACCGCGTGAAAGCACGATGAAAGTCTGCATCGCCTAGGGTAGGTGGGCCGTGCGCCCACGCCCGGCACAAAAAGAACAAACAAACAGGAGACATCCCACGTGCCGCACCCGACCCGCGCCTTGCTCGCGGCCGGCCTGGCGTTGTGCGCATTCCAGGCGTTGGCTGCATCCCCCGTGCTTGACCGCATCCGCGACACCGGCATTGTCCGGCTGGCGTATCGGGAGAACTCCGTACCGTTTTCCTATCTCGACGGCGGCAAGCCGATGGGGTATTCGATCGACCTGTGTGCGCGGCTGGTCGACGCGATCAAGGTGGCGGTCAAGCGACCCGACCTGAAGGTGCTGAAGGTGGAATACGTGGCCGTGACACCCGCCACGCGCATCGCCGCCATCACCGAGGGCAGGGCGGACCTGGAATGCGGCTCCACCAACAACACGCGTGAGCGGCGTGAAAAGGTAGCGTTCACTATCCCGCATTACATTGCCAGCAGCCGCATGCTGGTGAAGACCAGCTCGGGCATCCACCGCTGGGAAGACCTCAACAACAAGACGGTGGTGTCCACACGCGGCAGCACCAACGGCGGGCAGATCAAGGCGATGGCCGATGCGCGTGTGCTCAAGGTCAACGTGATCGAGGCCAAGGACCACGCCGAGGCCTTCGGCATGGTGGCCGCCGGCAAGGCTGACGCCTTTGCGATGGACGACGTGCTGCTCTTTGGCTTTCGGGCCACCTCGCCCAACCCGGCGGACTACGTGGTGGTCGGCAGCAACCTGGCGGTGGCGCCGTACGCGATCATGCTGAGCAAAGACGATACCGAGTTCAAGAAGGTGATCGACCTGGCAATGTCACGCACGATCCTCGATGGCGAGGCCGAGAAGCTCTACAAGAAGTGGTTCCAGCAGCCCATTCCGCCCAACGGCGTCAAGCTGGAGATTCCGATGAGCTTCCTGCTGCGCGACTCGTTCAAGTTCCCGACCGACAAGGTGGCGGACTGACGCAAGATCGGAAGTCCATGCACCGCGAAGGTGCTTGAGGGTATACCCGCAATCAGGCCATAATGCGCGCCCATGGCGGCGCGTGACATTGCTTCACGTTTTGGCATTCCCCGGGGGAGTGGCGGCGCGCAAGCCAGTTCTGCGCAATCGAGCCGGGCCCCGCCCAGCAAACGATTGCTCAGATGGCCGCGTCGACAGGGCAGCGACACGGTCAGCCGTGCCCAGATAGCCCTAACCCTCTCCTAGGACCTTTGACGATGCTGTTCCCTGCGCGCACGTGGCTGCTGGCCGCGCTTGCCGTTCCTGCGGCGTTCTTTGCTGTTTCTGCTTCCAACGCAATGGCCGCTACCCCGACGCTCGATCGCATCCGCGATTCCGGCACGGTGCACGTGGCCTACCGTGAAGACTCCATCCCGTTCTCGTACCTCGACGGCAGCAAGCCGGTCGGCTACACGATCGACATCTGCTCACGGCTGATCGATTCGCTGCGCACCTCGCTCAAGCGCCCGGACCTGAAGGTGCAGTACGTGCCGGTGACGGCCGCCACCCGTATGGACGTGATCGCCTCGGGCAAGGCCGACATGGAATGCGGCTCGACCAACAACTCGCCGGATCGCCGCGAGAAGGTGGCCTTCACCATTCCGCACTACATCACCAAGGGCCGCATGCTGGTCAAGGCGAATTCGGGCATCCAGCAGTGGGAAGACCTGAACGGCAAGACGGTGGTGGCGGCGCGTGGGTCGACCAATGCTGAACTGGCACGCAAGCTCAACGAGAGCGGCATGACGGTGCGCGTGGTGGATGCCAACGATCTGCGCAGCGCGTTCGCCATGCTGGCGGATGGCCGTGCCAATGCGTTTGCGGGGGATGACATCCTGCTCTCGGGCATGCGTGCTACGTCGAAGAACCCGGCGGACTTTGCGGTGGCTGGCAAGACGCAGCTGGTGTCGTCGTACGCGATCATGCTCAGCAAGCAGGATCCGGAGTTCAAGAAGATGATCGACCAGTCGATGACGCGGCTGATCGTGGATGGTGAGGTGCCGAAGCTTTACAAGAAGTGGTTTCAGCAGCCGATTCCGCCGAATGGCGTGAATTTGGAAGTGCCGATGAGCTATTTGCTGCGGGACTCGTTCAATACGCCGACGGATAGTGCTGGTAACTGATCCGAGCGGGGATGGATGTTGTTGGTTCATCCCTTGTTTCATCCCCTGCCGGGGCTGACTCACTTTCTCTGTCTTGCCAGAGAAAGTAAGCAAAGAGAGGCGCGCCCGAGATGGCGACTTCCCCTTGAATTTATGTCGCAGGGAGGGAAGGGAGGCAAACTCGCTGCGCTCAAACAGCCTCCCTTCTTTTTCCTCCCTGCAACAGAAATTCAAGGCGCCATCTAGGGCAGGGTACGGCCACACCGTCGGTGTGCGAGCCTCACCGCCAAGGCATGTTCTGTTGCTTAGTGCACCGCGGCCGGCGTGGTTTGCGCAGAAGTCCCTGCCACTACATTCAGCGTCGGGCGCCCGCCTTGGCGGATCAGGTCTGCCACGCGCTCGGCAATCATGATGATGGGCGCGTTGGTGTTGCCGCCAATCAGCGTCGGCATGACCGAGCCGTCGATCACGCGCAGGCCGCTCACGCCGCGTACGCGCAATTCCGGATCGACCACGGCCATCGCATCGTCTGCACTGCCCATCTTGCAGGTGCCGACCGGGTGATAGATGGTGTCTGCGTGCTGGCGGATCAGTGCGCGCACGGCTTCGTCGTCGGAGCCGTCTCCACGGATGTCTCCCGAATACAGTTCCCGCCCGCCCAGCTCGGCCAGCGGCTGCTGCGCGAAGATGCGCTTCACCGCGCGGAAGCCTGCCAGCATGCCATTCATGTCGTCCGGGTCGGAGAGGAAGCGCGGGTCGATGAGTGGTGCGTCACGCGTATCGGTGGTCGCCAGGCGCACCTCGCCGCGGCTCTTCGGGCGCAGCACGCAGACGTGGCACGAATAGCCGTGGCCGTAGTTGAACGTGCGGTTGTGGTTGTCGGCCATGGCGACCACGAAGTGCAGTTGCAGATCGGGTTCGGCCAGATCGGGGCGGCTCTTGATGAAGCCGCCGGCCTCGGCAAAGTTGGTGGCGATCATGCCGCGCCGCTCGCGGCGATAACGCAGGATCTCGCCCAGCATGTGCACGCTGCCGCGCAGTGAATAGCCGATCAGATCCAGGTTGAAGGTCTTCTTGTGCAGGATGATGTCGAGGTGGTCTTGCAGGTTCTGGCCGACGCCGGGCAGGTCCTGCACCACCGGAATGCCGAGTGAGCGCAGGTGCTCGGCCGGCCCCACACCCGAGGCCATCAGCAACTGCGGTGAGCCGAATGCGCCGGAAGACACGATCACCTCGCGCCGCGCCTGCAGGGTCTCGGTGCGGCCACCGCGATCCACCACCACGCCCGTCGCGCGCTTGCCTTCGAACACGATACGTAGCGCCTGCGTGTCGGGCAGCACCGTCAATTGGCGGCGGCCACGGTTGTAGGTGGCATCCGTCTTGTCGCCACCATGCAGATAGGCGCGTGCAGCGTTCCAGCGCTCGCCGTTGTATTGCGTGACTTGGTATGGGCCCACGCCTTCCTGGTCGGGACCGTTGAAATCGTCGTTGCGGCGATAACCCGCGGCGGCGGCGGCATCCACAAAGCGGCGGGCGATCGGGTTGCCGGTGCGCAGGTCGCTCACGTGCAGCGGGCCGGTACCGCCGTGCAGTGCGTCGTCATCGCGGCCGGCAACGCGCTCGTTGCCCTCGGAGCGTTTGAAGTAGGGCAGCACGTCGTTCCAGCCCCAGCCGGTGCAGCCGAGCGCAGCCCAGTGGTCGTAATCGTTGTGCGTGCCGCGGATGTAGATCATCGCGTTGAGCGACGAGCTGCCGCCCAGCCCGCGTCCACGCGGCTGGTAGCCCTGGCGCCCGCCCAGGCCGGGCTGGGGCACGGTCTCAAACCCGTAGTTGCGCTTGTTCTTGAACGGCAGCGATGCGGCACACCCCGCCGGCACCCACACTGAGAAGTGGTGGTCGTGCGGCCCGGCTTCGAGCAGGGCAACCGTCACTTCCGGGTCTTCGGTCAGGCGAGCAGCCAGCGCGCAACCAGCCGAGCCGGCGCCGACGATGACGTAGTCGAAGGTGAGCGAATCGTTGGCCATGGATGTCTCCGGAGCGGTCTTTTTTTTTGGACTCGACCTCACATCGTAGACGCCATGGGTTGTTTCAAACGGTGGGGGTTACCCCGCATTAGAGGCATCGTTCGGTGGCAGGCTGTGCACCGCCAAGGCATTAGCAACGGTAAGATTTTCGTGCCGATGCATTAGCACCTAGAATGCATTGATGGCCAAGAACCTCGACATCACCCTCGTCCGCACCTTCGTTGCCGTGGCGGAAAACGCCAGCATGACGGTGGCGGCCAACGCGCTGCACCTCACGCAGGGCGCCGTCAGCCAGCAGATCAAGCGGCTCGAAGATGCCTTCGAATGCCGCCTGTTCGAGCGCGACGGCCGCCGGCTCGAACTTACCCACGCGGGTGAGCGCTTCCTCGGCCGGGCCAAGCGCCTGCTCGCCCTCAACGATGAAGTCTGGGCTGATATGGCCGCACGCCCGCTGCAGGGCCCGGTGCGTTTGGGCGTGCCGTATGACCTGGTCGGCACCGTCTTCCCACCCATCTTCAAGGCGTTTACCGAAGCGTGGCCATCGGTGGAGTTGACCATCGTGTGCGGCACCTCACCCGAGCTTGCGGAGGGCATCACGCGCGGCGAACTGGACGTCGCCGTGGTCGAAGCCCCGGTGGATGAAGCCACCGGTGAATGCCTGTGCGTGGAGCGTCTGGTGTGGGTGGGCGCGCGCGGCGGCAACGTGCATGCGAAGCGGCCGCTGCCCCTGTCGATGGTGGATGAGAGCTGCGCCTTCCGCGCCCGCGTGCTCAAGGTGCTGGGCGAGCACGGTATCGAATGGCGCACGGTGTTTGAGAGCGGCAACATCGAAGCGACCACCGCCACGGTGCGCACCGGCTTGGCGGTAACGGCATGGCTGACGCCGACGGTGCCGGCCGATCTCGACATCCTCGGGCCGGAAGCCGGCCTACCGNACANNGCCGATGTTTGCGATCAGTCTGCTATTGCCCGCGCAGGGCGCGAGTACAGCGGCGCAGGCGTTGGGGCAATGTATTCGTGAAGGGTTCTCTACGCGGCACCGGGTCGGAGAGCGGCGCGTGGTCGGAACCGGTTGGGATCGCGCGGCCTGACCGGCCCGCGCGTGCTCTTACACGCCGCCGCCTTCGATCTGCACGCGCCCATTCGGCGTGTCGAGCACGAGCGTCAATGCGGGCCGCGCCGCATCGGCAAATGCGACATACCGATTCTCCGGGCAGGCAGCATCCCAGCCCAGTCCATCCAGCTTTGCGCGAATGGCGGCCATCTCCGGATGGGCGAGCTGGAACTGATTCAGGTGGAGGCCGACATCCTGCATGTTGTCGACGGGGCTTTTGCCTCCGGCCCAGTCGATCATGGCCGGCAGGCATCCACCGGCTTCTGCCTCGCCATCCTTGCGATGAAAGAAGTGCCATCGCAAATCACCGCGAGATACCTCAAGCAACTCGTGTTGCGATAGATCGGTCGCGTTGCGCGCCAAACCGGGAAGGCTGGCAACCCAGCCGAACAATCGGGGCCCGTCTTCCAGCTTGCCTTCCTGCATAAGGCGGTCCAGCGCAAACCAGCGGGTGCGGTTTGGCACAGGCGCCTCCGGGTCAATGGCAATGAATTCGAGGAAGATGCCCGGCGCAATCCGCGTCACCAGGTTGTGCGTTCCCATCAAGGGATGCTTGCCGCCGGCTGGCAGCTTCACGCCGAACCTCTGCAAAGCATACGCGCGCGCCTGGTCGAGAGATTGCGCAGCGAAGGCGATGTGGTCGATCTTCAAGACAGCTCCCGTTGGATTGCGTCAGAAATCTGCGGGGCTCAGGATGCCACAGGGCACTGCATGGCGTTTCTTGGGAAGCCGTTTTGGCCAGCGAATAGCTCGCCGAGCGAGCTTACGAAGACTCCCCGCCCCCGAACCCTGACGCCCCCACTGAGGGCGATTGATTTCCCCAACCCAGGCTCGGAGAATGTGCGCGGCTTTCTCTCAACCACCTCGCACAGCAGTGCCCGTACACACCTACATTCACCCCGTCCTTTCGGAACGCAAGGTCAAGACCGGCCTCCACTGGCCCGCTCTTGCGTGCGGCACGTTCTGGGCATTCTCAGAGGGCTTGGTCGAGCAGGGTGGCCGATTGACCGCTATTGACGCCACCGCTGGACTGCTGTGGACCCTGGGACAGCCTATGGTTGCGGCGCTCCTTTTTCTGGTGAAGAACATCTATTGCGGGGTTCGCGGAGGTGCATGGCTTGAGGCTTCGCTTGTGCGTACCGGATATCGGCGACTGGCTTGAGCGGTTAAACGCAACGCAATATAGCTAGTCGCAGGGCACTGTTAGAGACCGTCTCCACACAAACAAAAACCCCGCCAACCGGCGGGGTTCCCCAAATCCTTTCGAGCCTGCAAGCGCATCAAGCCTGCGGCGCAGCCCCATCTTCCGGAGCAGCCTCGGCGCCATCGGCCTTGGCTTCGTCTTTCTTTTCCACCATCTCTTCCAGTGCGCCCGCGCCCTTGAAACCGGCAATGGCGGCGATGCCCTTGGTCAACAGACCAGCATCCGGATCGACTTTTTCAGCGGCTTCAACAGCGGCGACGGCGCCGGCGATCTTGCCCACTTCATCCAACAGTCCCATGGTCACCTCCGCATGTTTGAACAGGGAGAGCCATCTTCCCACCGGCGAGTGACAGAAGCGCAAACAAAGTTAAAAATTTTCGCGCGCTGTCGTTTGCGTCGACCGGGCGTCACGCAGCGCGCGTTCGCTTACTCGGTTTCCGCGCCGGCCGGGGTCACAACCAGGGCGGCCAGTCGTGCCCGTGCGCTATCGGTAATCGCCGCCGATTGGCGCGTGGCGACGTCGATCTGCACGATCACCGACTGCGAGGTCGCAGCGCAGCGGCCGTTCTGGAAGATGGCCTGCTCAAGCTTGACCGAGCTGCGCCCGATGTGCGCGACGCGCGTGCCGATCTGCACCGAGCCGGGCCAGAGGATCTCGTTGCGGAAGTCCAGCACAAGCTGCGCGATGACGAACTCGCAGCCGGGTGCGGCCAGCGGGTTGTCGGGATTGAAGAGCAGTTCAACGCGGCCGGTTTCCAGGTAGGTGGCAAAGACGGCGTTGTTGATGTGGCCCTGGCGGTCGGTGTCGCCGTAGCGGAGCTTGTCGGTGGCCTGCAGGGGGAAGTCGTTGAGCAGCGGGAGGGTCATTGTGATGTTCGGAACGGCCAAGGGTGCGTGCATTGTGCCGGGCTTTGCGCGGCGCTGCCTTACCCCAACGCCCGCACCGACGTACAGATCGCCCGCGCCGACTGCAGCAGCGCCGGCCCCAGCTTGTTCTCCATCTCCTCCGGCGTCCAACGCCCGGTGGGTGCAACGAGGTGAATCGCCCCGAGCGCCCGCCCGTTGCCGCTCACGATGGGCGCGGCGATGGTCATGTCGCCCAGGAACAGTTCTTCGCGGTTGATGGCGTAGCCGCGCTGGCGGGTTTCGCGCAGCGTTTCCATGATGTCGGCCACCTCGGTGCGCGTATGCATGGTGTGCGCAACGCGGTGCGATTTCTCGACAATGGCCTGTGCCTCAGGTACGGGCAATGCGGCCAGGTAGGCGCGGCCCGATGCCGTGCAGTACATCGGGATGCGGCTGCCGATGGGCATGTGCACCGGCACGAAATGCGCGCTCACGAAGCGGGCGACGTACACCATCTCGTCCTGGTCGGGCTCGGTCAGGCAGGAGGTTTCCGTGGTCACCTTGGTCAACTCGGAGAGGAACGGGTTGGCCACATCGATGAGCGTGTCGGCGGCCAGGTAGTTGAAGCCGATCTTCATGACCGCGGGGGTGAGCTGGTAACGGCGCGTCTGCGGGTGCTTGCGCAGGTAGCCGAGCTGCTCCAGCGTGTAGACCATGCGCTGCGCCGAGCTTTTATTGATGCCCACAGCGGCGGCCACTTCGGCAATCGTCATGGTGCGGCGCTGCGCGTTGAAGGCGCCCAGCACGGCCAGCCCTTTCTCCAGCGACTGGTTGAACAGCAGGTTGGGCGCGTCGTCAGTGTCAGTCATGAAAGTGGCGCCTGAGTGGCTTGTGCGTGGTCTTGGAACACCCAAAGAATCGCATATCGATTCACATACGTCGATTAGTGGTTTTCCATAGTTATATATCGATGCTGTGCGTTCGAATATTGGCACAAGCATTGCATCACGTTGAGCCAGTCCCCGTACATGCGCGTTCGGGGTGCACCTTTTTCCGTTGCCTGGAGGATTGCCATGTCTGTTGTCACCACCTTCCGTCGCGCCGCACTCGTTCTGTGCATGCTCGGCACCGCATCGTTCGCCTGGGCGCAGGGTAGTGCGCACACCTACAACGTGGGTGCCACGGCCACGGGTGTGCCGTTCACCTTCCTCGATGTGAAGACGAATTCCATCCAGGGGATGATGGTCGACACCGTCACTGCCGTGGGCAAAGCCGGCGGCTTTAACGTGAACGTGCAGCAGACGGTGTTCTCGGCGCTCATTCCGTCGCTCACGTCCAACAAGATCGACATCATCTCGGCGGCGATGTTGAAGACGCCGGCGCGTGCGCAGGTGGTGGACTTTTCCGACCCGGTGTACTCGTACGGCGAGGGCCTGATCGTCAAGGCCGACGACGCCAAGAACTACGCCACGCTCGATGACCTGAAGGGCGAAGTGGTGGGCGCGCAGGTGGGCACGGTGTTCCTCGACATGCTCAACAAGAAGGGCATCTTCAAGGAAGTGCGCAGCTACGACTCGGTGGCCGACATGACGCGTGACCTGGCGCTTGGCCGCATCAAGGCCGGCCTGGGCGATCAGCCCATCATCGCGTACCAGATCCGCCAGAAAACCTTTGAAGGCGTGAAGCTCGCGCCCAACTACAAACCCGCCAACGTGGGCGATGTGTGCCTGGTGGTGCGCAAGGGCGATACCGAAACGCTCACCCGCATCAACAAGGCCATCGCCAAGATCAAGGCCGACGGCACGCTGGACGCCATCGTGAAGAAGTGGGGCATCTGACGCTGACGACACGGACAGGTGATGCGCCATGAGTGTTACAACGTTCATTGAACACGCGCAGGAGTTCCTGCCGATCCTGCTGCAGGGGGCGATGGTCACGGTGGAGGTGACCGTGCTGTCGTTCCTGCTCAGCAGCGTGATTGGTCTGGCGCTGGCGCTGATGCGCTTGTCGCCCATCAAGGCCGTGTCGACGGCGGGGGCGACCATCGTCAACGTCATTCGCGGGCTGCCGATCATCGTGCAGCTCTTCTACATCTACTTTGTGCTGCCGGACATCGGCATTCAGCTCACCGCGTTCCAGGCGGGCGTGATCGGGCTGGGCATTGCGTATTCCGCGTATCAGGCCGAGAACTTTCGTGCCGGCATCGAGGCGGTGGACCCCGGCCAGCGTGAAGCCGCCGAGGCAATGGGCATGCGCGGCGCACTCATCATGCGGCGCGTGATCCTGCCGCAGGCGTTTCGCATTGCACTGCCGCCGTACGGCAACACGCTGGTGATGATGCTCAAGGATTCATCACTGGTGTCCACCATCACGGTGGCAGAGATGACGCGCGCGGGGCAGCTCATTGCGTCGTCCACGTTCCAGAACATGACGGTCTACACGCTGGTGGCGCTGCTGTATCTGGTGATGAGCCTGCCGCTGGTGTATGGCCTGCGCCGGTTGGAACACCGCATGGGCGCAGGGAGGGCCAAGCGATGATCGAGATCCGTGATCTGCAGAAGCACTTTGGGGACCACCACGTGCTGCGCGGCGTGAGCCTGCACGTGGACAAGGGCGAAGTCGTCTGCCTGATCGGCCCATCTGGCTCGGGCAAGTCGACGGTCCTGCGTTGCATCAACGGGCTGGAGTCGTACGACGGTGGGGAGATCCGCGCGTTTGGCGAGCGTGTGGACCGCAACAGCAAAGCCATCCACACGCTGCGCAGCCGCATGGGCATGGTGTTCCAGCGCTTCAACCTGTTCCCGCACCGCAGTGTGCTGGAGAACGTGATGGAAGGCCCCGTCTACGTTAAAGGTGAACGGCCCGACGCGGCGCGTGCCAAGGCGATGACGTTGCTGGAGAAGGTGGGCCTGGCCGCCAAGGCGCAGGCGTATCCGAACCAGCTCTCCGGCGGCCAGCAGCAGCGCGTGGCGATTGCCCGTGCGCTGGCGATGGAACCCGAGGCCATGCTGTTTGATGAGCCCACGTCTGCACTCGACCCGGAACTTGTCGGCGATGTGCTGGAGGTGATGCGCGCACTCGCCCGCGAAGGCATGACGATGATCGTCGTCACACACGAGATGGGCTTTGCGCGCGAGGTGGCCGACCGCGTCTGCTTCCTGCACAGCGGCACCATCGTCGAGGAAGGGCCATCTGCACAGGTGCTGGGCGCGCCGCGTCAGCCGCGTACGCAAGACTTTCTGCGTCGCGTATTGCATAAGCCTGCAGACAGTGTGGCCAACTCGCCGGCCGGGGACCTTGTGCCATGACGCTGCCGCAACTCGATATCGCATCCGGTACTGTCGGCGGCGAGCCGTTGCCGCCGTCGCTGTGGGCCGCCACCGCACCCGCTGCACCGCCCACGCCGCCGTTGCTGGATTCGACCCGCACCGACGTGCTCGTCATCGGCGGTGGGTACACGGGGCTCTCGACCGCGCTGCATCTGGCCGAGCGCGGCGCACAGGTCACGGTGCTGGAAGCCAACGACCCGGGCTGGGGTGCCTCCGGTCGCAACGGCGGGCAGGTCAACCCGACGCTCAAGCATGACCCCGATGAACTGGTGAGCCTGTTCGGCGCCGCACGCGCCGAGCCGTTGATCGACGCCGTCTCGCGCTCCGCCGATCTGGTGTTCGATCTGATCGAGCGGCACCAGATCGACTGCCAGCCGGTGCGCGCGGGGTGGCTGCAGCTCTCGTACTCCGACAAGGCCGTGCCGGCGCTGCATGCCCGCGCACGGCAATGGGAGAAGCGCGGCGTATCGGTGGAAGTGCTCGACCGCACCGCCGTCGCGCGCCGTGTCGGCACCGAGGCGTTTGCGGGCGCGTGGCTCGACGGCCGTGCCGGTGCCATCCAGCCGATGGGGTATGCGCGCGGGTTGGTGCGCGCTGCACAGCAAGCGGGCGCCGCCGTGCACGGTCACACTGCCGTCACCGCGCTGGAGCGGCAGGGCACGCAATGGATTGCCACCACCAGCGCGGGCGCCCTGGTACGCGCCCAGCGCGTGGTGATTGCCACCAACGGCTACACCGGCCCGCTGTGGCCCGGGTTGGCGCAGACAGTGCTTTCCGCCAACAGCTTTATCGTCGCAACCAAGCCGCTCAGGGCGGCGGATGCGCAAGCCATCCTGGCGCGTGGCGAGACGGCTTCCACCTCGCAACGGCTGCTGCTGTACTTCCGCAAAGATGCAGCCGGGCGCCTGCTGATGGGTGGACGCGGCTTTTTTGCCGAGCCGCGCCACGCGCAGGATTTTGCACACCTCGAACGCTCGCTGGAGCTGCTGTTTCCGCAGCTGGGGCCCTTGGAGTATGAGTACCGCTGGGCCGGCCGCATCGCCATCACGCGGGATTTCATGCCGCACATCCACGAACCCGCGCCGGGCGTGACGATGGCGCTCGGCTGCAACGGGCGCGGCATTGCGCTGTGCACCAGCCTGGGCCAGCACATTGCTGCGCGGCTGTCGGGCAGTGGGGAGGCGTTTCCGTACCCCGTGTCGCCCATCACGCCGATCCCGCTGCATGGGCTGCAGCGCTTCTACATTGCGGCCGGCGTGGCGTGGTACAGCCTGCTCGACAAGTTGGGCGGGTGATAGGACGGCTGACGGTTGTCACAACCGGGCGGTGCAGCATGGTCTAGGATGAAGGCACCTTTCGTCACATCCTAAGGACACGCCATGCTGCTTCGCCACCTTCCTGCCCGTCGTCTTGCCCTCGCCCTGACGGGCGCCGCGCTGCTTGCCGCGGCCACGCCGTCGTTCGCGTACTTCCGCAATGTGCTGGCCAGCACCATCATCGGGTCCATGAGCGAGACGGAGGTGAAGTCGTTCACCAAGGCCATCGGCAGTGTGCTGGTCAACACTGCGGACAACACACCCGCGCAATGGACGTGGCCTGCCAAGGGCAAGCAACCGGCCATCGAGGCCACCATCACGCCGCTGGAGAGCAAGACCGACGCCGGCCAAGCCTGCCGACGCCTGCAGAGCGAACTGACGCGCGGCTCCAGCAAGGAGCAATGGACGGCCTGGCTGTGCAAGCAACCGAGCGGGGAATGGAAGCTGCGCCGTCTGGTCCAGTAAGCCCCCCAGCAAGCGCTTGCGCTAACGCGTCAGCACTGCCACAGGAACTTCACCTGCCCCGCGTGCTTGGCGCATTGGAAGAGGTAGGCGCAGCCGCCGCCAAAGTTCATGGCGGTGTGCGCGTCGGGGCCTTCCTCCAACTGCGCGGTCAGGTGCATGGGGGCACCGCAGGCGGGGCAGCCAGGGGTCTCATCCGCCTGTAGCCAGGACGGCGCACCGTGCAGTTGGCCGATCACCTGGCAGCCGGGCTGGCCGGTGCGCTCGCACCATTGGCGGCGGGCGGCTTCGTAGTCTTCCGCATCTTGTGTTTCCGTGCGTGCGCCGTTCGTGGTTTCGCGCAGGGTCAGGCCCTCGGCGGGCGG
>RepKanNP_Acetate_BrdU_F21BDRAFT_1000230_pt1 | contig 27199 bp, 20 predicted proteins | sample RepKananBrdUF21B_FD_10624 | JGI IMG/M metagenome (IMG submission 10624)
CACTTCCGGCCGCCCACCCTTGCACGATGCCCACCCGCCCGGCCCGCTCACCCGCCTGGGCGAGCTGGCAGACCCGCAGGTCTCCACGTTTGACCCGACCACCGAGGTCGGTGCGCTGGCCGTGCGTGTCGGCCACCTCGCCAAGTATTGGGAACAGGCACTGGAGATCAGCGAGCAGGACGTCGCCTTCTTCCGCGCATTGGCCGAGCAGGCCCCGGTCGGGCTGGCGTTTCTGGATCGCGCGCTGGCGGTGCCGTTTGCCAACGTGCGTTTCGAACGGCTGCTGGGCGCGAGTGCGCAGGCCATCAGCCTGGCATTGCAGGCCAAGGAGGGCGACCCGGTTCCACCTGCCGCGCGGGCCGTGGCCACCGCGCTTGCCCATCTGCCGCGCGCACCGCTGGCACTGGCGGATCAGCCGGTGGTGATTGCCACGGGGCAAGGTGCCGCTATTGGCGCGGTGCTGCTGACGGCGCGGCCCATCGGTGGCGCCGGTGCGCCGCTGGCCGGGTGGATCGTCGCCGTGGTCGACAGCACGCGCGAGCAACGCGCGAAGGAGGCGCTCGAACAGGAGGTCCGCGCCGCGCTGCTGGTGCTCGATGCCATTCAGGAGCCGCTGCTCACGATCGACGGCGATGGCATCGTCACCCACGCCAGCCGCGCCATTGAAACGCTCGTTGGCACACACCCCGCGCGCGCGGTCGGCCAATCGATCAACCGCCTGCTGCACCTGGTGGAGCACGACAGCGGCAGACGCGTCATCCCCACGCAGTTGTTGCGCTCGGGCGGCAGGCTCTCGGGCAACCTGCGGCTGGAACGCGCCGACGGGCGCCGGCACGATGTGGAGTTGTCATGGGGCCCGCTGCCAGGCACATCGGGCAGCGGCGTCCTGGTGCTGCGCGATGTGTCGGCCACGCGAGAGACCGTGCAACGTATCGCCTGGGATGCCACGCACGACGTGCTGACCGGGCTGCTGAACCGCCGCGGCTTTGATGCGACCTTGCGCGCGCAGGTCGAAGCGCATCGTGGCGGCAACCCAGTCACGCGTGCGCCGCTGGCCCTCATCATGATCGACCTGGATGGCTTCAAGACCATCAACGACCGCTATGGCCATGCCGCCGGCGACGACGTGCTGCGCGGCGTGGCCGAGCTGATCGTGCAGAACACCCGCACGCAAGACTACGTGGCCCGCCTGGGCGGCGACGAGTTCGCGGTCATCCTGCCCAACTGCGACATGCAGGCTGCCGTTACGTTTGCCGACCGCATCCGCGCGGCGCTGGCCCGTCAGCCACTGCTGGCCGCCGGTGCACGGGCAGAGATTGCGCTTTCGCAGGGGGTGGTTGAATTGCATGCAGACGATGCCGACGTGAGCACCTTCCTGGCACGTGCGGACGCCGCTTGCTACCGCGCCAAGAACGAAGGCCGCGGCGCGATCGCCAGCGACTGAATACCCTACACTCGGCAGGCACCAAAGAAAAAACCACCGGATAGCGGTATCCGGTGGCTTCAAGAATACGCTTTGAACGGGGAAGTTCAGCGCACTTGAAGGATAGGCAATGACCCCCGCCCGGCCAATACCCAGGATAGGGTAATTTGGCAAAAACCCAGTACCAGTAGCGGTTTTACGCGCACCCTGCCTTTTTGTGCCTTCGGCGCAACGCCCCTCCCCCGCGTGAATCCCTCGTCCAAAATAACCATCGCGGCGACCCGGTGCCGCAGCCCCTCACGCTTGATGTTGCGATATAATGAAAACGATTCGCATTTACGTAGTAATCAACGCACTCAGCAAGTGAGCGACTAGGCACGATGCGGCTTTCCGAGCTTTCCCGCCGGGCGACGGCGGTGGTGGATCACGTTGAAGACCGTGAGCCCGCCGATCCCATCAGCCAACGCCTGCGCGAACTCGGGTTCGTCACGGGCGAAGTGGTGCGCGTGGTGGCCGTAGGCCCGTTCGGCGGTGATCCGCTGGTCGTGCAGGTCGGCTTTACGCGCTTTGCGCTGCGCCGTCAGGAGGCTGCCCGTGTTCGCCTGCGCGCTGAAGCGGCCAAGCAACCCGCCGCTGAGGCGATTGCCGCCACCGAGGCGGCCCCGCCCGCGCAGGTACGCGAGGCGGCGTAGCCCGTCGCCCGCCGCCGACACTTTCCGGCCCCGCTTATCCGGTCTTCATGCAGATGCACGCCTCTCCCGCCTCCTCTTCCTCGCCAGCATTGCGCGTTGCCCTGGTCGGCAACCCCAATTGCGGCAAAACCGCGTTGTTCAACCTGCTGACCGGCAGCCGCCAGAAGGTGGCCAACTATGCGGGTGTGACGGTCGAGCGCAAGGAAGGCCGCTTCACCGCGCCGTCGGGCCGGCACGTACAGATCCTGGACCTGCCCGGCGCCTACAGCCTGGTCGCCACCAGCCCCGACGAAGCCATCACGCGCGATATCTGCCTAGGCACGTTCCGTGGCGAACCGCGCCCCGACATGCTCATCTGCGTGGTGGACGCCACCAACCTGCGTCTGCACCTGCGCTTCGTGCTTGAGTTGCAGCGACTGGGCCTGCCGATGGTGCTGGCATTGAACATGGTGGATGCTGCCGAACGGCGCGGCATCCGCATCGACCGCGCCAAGCTGGAAGCCGCGCTGGGCATGCCCGTGGTGCAGACCGTGGCCATCAAGCGCAATGGCGCGGCAGAGCTTGTCGCCCATATCGATCACGGGCAACTGCCGGCCGTTCCGGTGGGGCTGCCCGCCGACGCCGACCCGCATACTGAGGTCAAACGCCTGCTCGACGCTGCCGTCACCATGCCGCGCAGCACCGCCGAGTTGGATGACCGGCTCGACCGCATCGTGCTGCATCCGGTGCTGGGCCTGCTGCTGCTGGCCGTGCTGATGTTCTTCATGTTCCAAGCGGTGTTCTCCTGGGCGCAGCCGCTCATGGACGGTATTCAGGGTGCCGTGGAAGCCGTGGGCGTGTGGGTCGGCACGGTCATGCCCGACGGCATGCTCAAGAGTCTGCTGGTCAACGGCATCATCGCCGGCACGGGCAGCGTGCTGGTGTTCCTGCCGCAGATCCTGATCCTGTTCCTCTTCATCCTCTCGCTGGAAGAGTCTGGCTACCTGCCACGCGCGGCCTTCCTGCTTGACCGGCTGATGGCGGGCGCCGGATTGTCGGGGCGCTCGTTCATCCCACTGCTCTCCAGCTTTGCCTGCGCGATTCCCGGCGTGATGGCCACGCGCACGATTCAGGACCCGCGCGACCGGCTGGTGACGATTCTTGTGGCACCGCTGATGACGTGTTCGGCACGGCTGCCGGTGTATGCACTGCTGATTGGCGCGTTCATTCCGGTGCGTCAGGTGTGGGGCGTGTTCAACCTGCAGGGGCTGGTGCTGTTCGGGCTGTACATGGCCGGCATCGTGTCGGCGCTGGTCGTGGCCTACGTGCTCAAGTACCTCAAGCGCGATCGCAACGAGCACCCGCTCATTCTCGAACTGCCATCGTATCGACTGCCCAGCGTGCGTAACCTCATCGTTGGCCTGGTCGAGCGCGCGCGTATCTTCCTGCGCCGCATCGGCACGGTCATCCTGAAGATGATGGTGGTGCTGTGGTTCTTGTCGACGTTCCCGTCGCCGCCCGCCAACGCCACCCTGCCGGCCATCGATTACAGCTTTGCCGGCATGATCGGCCGGGCGCTGGAAGTCGTGTTCGCGCCGATCGGCTTCACGTGGCAGATGTGTGTTGCGCTGATTCCTGGCATGGCCGCGCGCGAAGTGGCCGTGGGTGCGCTGGCAACGGTGTACTCGCTGTCGGCCACGCATGAGGATGCGGCTGCGCAGCTGGCGCCGATCATTGCTCAGCAATGGTCGCTGGCCACGGCGCTGGCCTTCCTGGCGTGGTACGTGTATGCGCCGCAATGCATCTCGACGCTGGCCACCATCCGCCGCGAAACCAACTCGTGGAAGGTCATGGCAGCCACCGCGGGTTATCTGTTTGCGCTGGCCTACCTGGCCGCCTTTGCAACCTACCAGATCGCACGGGTGCTGACATGAGCGTGTACCACGTTGTCGAAACCGGCGTTGTTGCTACGGTCGTGGCGCTGAGCGCGCTGTCGATTACCGGCCGCTATGCACCGGTCATGCGTGCGCGCACGATGGCGCGTGTGGCAGGCTGGTGTGATCGGCCATCGCGACCGGACTGGATGCGTGCTTTCGGGCAACGCTTGCTTGCGCCGGGAGCATCGCCGTCATGCCACTCCGATGCGCTCTCGGGCAGCGCATGCGGCAGTGGTTGCAGCGGCTGTGCATCGGGCGAATCGTCATCCGCTGCCGCGGTTGAGCAACCCATCCATTTCGTGCGCCGCAAATAACGGCCGACGCAACATCACAACACCAACGGGCTCGCATCATGCGGGCCCGTTTTATTTTTGTGGAACGCAGGCGTAGACTGGTCCAAACCTGAACGGGGGACGCGTCATGACCGAAGAACTGCTGGTCCAGTTGATTGCGGAAGTCGAGAAGGAAGACCCGGTGGATTTCGCCAACCTGCCCTTCGACGAGCAGATGCTGCGCGACCTGGTCTGCAAGCTGGTCTCGCGCCAGCTCACGCAAATGGAAGATGCCCACTTCAGCCAGGACGAGGTGATCGTCTCACTCACGGCGAGCATCGCTAAACTGGTGCTGGAAAATCTCGTGCTGAATGCGCGCCTGCTGGCACAGCAGGGACACGGCGAAAGCGCCCGCGCACTCCTCGAGCGCATCGCCCGACAGGCGAAGGGCTGACGACGCCCACACCTGAGCGTTACGACACGACGTTGTACTGGGTGCGCGCCCGCGTCAGCAGACGCTTGGCGACCGAGAGGCCGCGAATGGCGGCCGCGTCGTCATCGCTTGGGAAATCGAATTCGGCGCTCCAGTTGCAGCCGGTGTGATCGGGCCGGTGAATGCACATGGTGCGCAACTCGCAGTTGGCGCATTCCGGATGCTGCTGAACACAGCGGGCCAGCAGGGTCTTGAGTTCATCTTCGGACTTCAGACGGCGTTGCATCGGCATCTCCTGGGTAACACGATGTGTTGGAACCCACGGCAGCGGATGAGTTTCGCCACGATCCCGCCGATGATGTTTCCAGGCGTTACGGGATCACATCAATGTGAAGCGCGCTCCGAAGCCAACGGCGCACCTGCTTTGGCCTGGCATGCAGGGCACACGCCATACAGCGCCAGCGCGTGATCGCGCAGCACAAAGCCGCGCTCACTTGCCACACGCTCCTGACGGGCCTCGATGGCATCGTCGTGAAACTCTTCCACGCGGCCGCACGACATGCAGATCAGGTGATCGTGATGCGCACCCTCGTTGATCTCATACACCGCATGGCCGGCCTCGAATGTATGACGCAGCAGCACGCTGGCATCCACCAGTTGGTTGAGCACGCGGTAGACCGTCGAGATGCCGACGTCGAGGTCCGACGTCAGTAGCTGACGATAGACGTCTTCCGCACTCAGGTGACGGCCGTGGTCCGTGCCGGCAGCAAGGATTTCCAGAATCTTGACGCGCGGTGACGTGGCTTTGAGCCCAGCACGGCGCAGGTCGGTCGAGTTTGGCATGGCGTTCGGGGGCGTAAGGCAAGGAGGTCAGCGTAGACAGCGCAGCAGGGCCGGAAGCGGCGTCGCAATCGTGCAGACGGGGGTTCCGAAAAAAGACGGCATGGCTGGCGGCCCGGGAAAGTCGCAGTCGGGAAAGCGGGGTCTGAGTGCTTTCCCGACTGTCGGGCGGCTTGCTACTGCCAAACGCTCTGTGTGTCAGAGCGGTCCCCACAAAAGATCGGTTGCTGGGGCGCTAGGCATTCAACGGCCGGCACACTCACAGCGGAATTCGGTTCGACAGGTTGCGCTTGGTGGCTTGTCCATCGGCTGCAGCGCTGTCGATGGACAAACTATAAATGCGAATGATTCGCATTACAAGGACTTTTTTGAAAGTCGCCGAAAACCCTTGGGGAGGACGGGCTGAAAAACGGGCTAGAGGCGCCCGATAGCCTGCGCATAGCCGGCTGGCGCAAAGCGTAGCGTCGTGGCCACGGAGACGATCACGATGGCGATCAGCATCAGCCATGGCACCTGGAATCCGCCGGTCGCTTCGCGCAGCAAGCCCACTGCGTAGGGAATGATCCCTGTGATGATGAAACCAATGCCCTGCACGAATGCCGCCAGATAGCCTGCGGCGCGTGCATCAGACAGATGGTCCAGCGTAAGCGTCAGGCACAGCGAGAACATGGAGCCCAGGCCGCAGCCGATCAGCGCGACCCAGAGCAGCGTCCCGCTTTGCGGAGCGAGCAGCAGACCAGTCATGCCCATCAACTGCGCCAGCAACATGGCCGCCAGCCACGGGCGGCGATCCGGTTGCCGCCGCGCGAGCAACGGCGCCCCGAACGCCCCGATCACCTGGAAGATCGTCATCACGCCGATGAGGCCGCCGGCATCCTGCGCGCTCCAGCCGAGTTGGCGATAGAACATCGGCAGCCACGCAATCATGCTGGTGTAGCCAGCGTTGGTTGCCCCAAAGTAGAACGCCAGCAGCCACGCGCGCCGATTGCCGAAAAAGTTGATCACGGGCCCGTGCTGCGTGGTTGGCAGTGCCTCGCGCGGGCGGGCAGTCACCCACAACACCAGCGCGGCCAGCGCTGGCAACACCCAGATGCCAAGGCCCTCGTGCCAGTCGGCTACGTGTGCAATGCGCGGGCTGAGCGTGGCCGCCACGCCACCGCCCGCCATGAGCGACGCGGAATACAAACCCAGCGTGAACGGCACACGCTGCGGAAACCAACGCTTGATGATGCCTGGCGCCAAGCCCTGGATGATCGCAACACCCGTGCCGGCCAGCGCGGCGCTGGCAATCAGTGCGGCGCCGTGCTCGGCCCACAACCGCCACAAGCACGCTCCTGCAATTGCCAACAGGCTGCACACGACGCCGCGGTGCTCGGCCATCCAACGCGCCAGCCACGGAATGAACAACGCGATGCTGCCCATGCACAGCACCGGAATCACGGTCAGCATCGACACACCCTGCAGGCCGAGGCCCGTGTCTGCGCGAATCTCCGCCAGCAGCGGGCCGATCGTCGTGAGGATGGGGCGCAAGTTCAGGCCGAGCGCAATCACGACCAGCACGCCGATCCAGCCGGCATCGGCGCGCGCAGGCGTTGCAGTGGATGCAGCCGATGCAGCGTGCTGAGCAGTTGCCTCGGTCACGATTGGTGTGCCTGCCACGCTTCGTACAAGCCCTGCTCGCCCGTCGGCCGCAGTGCACTCATCTGCAGAGCGCGCGCTTGTGGCTCACGCTTGAGCTCCTCGTAGATGGCGGCGGTGGACATACCGAACGGCTCGCCGTCTTCGTTCGAATACGCAAAGTACGCGGCGCGGATGCCGCAACGATGCATGGCGGCAAAGCACATCGGGCACGGATGGCCGCTGGCATACATGACGGCGCCGCGCATGTCCGGTGTGGCCAGCGCGTGGCTGGCCTGACGGATGGCCTGCATCTCGGCATGGGCGGTGGGGTCGTTGGTGGCATGCACCTCGTTGACGGCACGGGCGACGATCTTGCCGTCGCGCACCAGCACGGCACCAAACGGCGCGCCGCCGGCGTTGATGTTGGCACGGGCCAGCTCAACCGCCTCGCGCATGTACTGTTCATCGGACATCGTGATCTCCTGAATCTCTTGGAAAAGGGGAGTTAGCGGGCGCCGGCAGCGACGAGCATGTCGGCAATCGCCTTCTGGCCGCGCTCACGCGCATGCTGCAGCGGCGTCACGCCCATGCTGTCGGCAAGATTGACGTCAGCACCGTGGTCGATCAGCAGACGGACAATCTGCTGGTGGCGCGGCCCGCCGTCGCTCAGCAGGATGGCTTCGAGCAGCCCTGTCCAGCCGAGGTTGTTGACGTGGTTCACGTCGACACCGGCGTCGATCAGCGCCTTGACGACCGCCACGTGGCCACGCTCGCAGGCCGGGATCAAGGCTGTGCCGCCGTAGCGGTTGGTGCTCTTGAGGTTGGCGCCATGGCTGAGCGTCATGCGCAAGATGTCCAAGCGCCCTTCTGCACCGGCCAGCAGATAGGCGCTGTCCAGGCGCTTGTTCTGGGCGTTGACATCGGCGCCGGCATCAATCAGTGCACGGGCGGTATCAACGTGATTGCCTTGCGTGGCGAGCAGCAATGGCGTGTTGTCGCCGCCATCACGCACATCCACGGGCACGCCCTGCTTGAGTTGCTCGGCCACCTTTGCTGTCTCGCCCTTGGCTGCAGCATTGAGCAGCCACGCCGGCTCACCGGCTGCAACGCACCCCGTTGTCGCACCTGCTGTAACACCAGCGGCACACATCGTCACCATCCAGCGCTTCCAGACACACAACGCCATCTCGGCTCCCTCCTGGCAATCGGAATAACCGGCCGATTATGGTTGCGCGCTGATGTATGTTCAAATTAAATGATTGAATGCACATCAGTGGATTACCAAATGATTGATCTGATCTTGCTGCGCAGCTTCGTCACGGTGGTCGACACCGGCAACTTCACACGGGCGGCGGAGCACCTGCACCTCACGCAATCGACGGTGAGCCAACAGATCCTGCGGCTGGAGCAGCAACTGAACTGCCGCCTGCTCGATCGCAGCCAGCGGCAGGTGCTGCCCACCGAAGAAGGCGACCGCCTGCTCGGCTATGCGCGCCGGCTGCTACGCCTGGCTGGTGAGGCCAGCGAGGCGCTCAGCCCGGAACACACCGAGGGTGTGCTGCGCCTGGGCGTGCCGGAAGATCTCGGCAGCGGCGCGTTGATGCCGCTCATCGCCAGCTTTGCGCGCGAGCGCCCGCGCCTGCGACTGGAAGTGGAAAGCGGCCTCTCCCACCACCTCTTGCGGCTGTACCGCAATGGCGATCTGGACATGCTGCTGGTCAAGCAATGGGGCACCGACAGCGACTGCCATGCGCGCTGGGCGGAACCGGTTTGCTGGATCGACAGTGCCGAGCGGCCACATACGCTGCCGCTCGGGCCCACGCAGTCCGCGCTGCCGCTGGTGGTGTTTCCGGTGGGCGCGCTGTATCGGCAGGAGATGCTGCACGCGCTGGAATCGCTCGGCCAGGCGTGGCGCATCACGTATTCGAGCCCGAGCCTGGCAAGCCTGTGCGCGGCGGTCAGTGCAGGGTTGGGCGTGAGTCTGCTACCGGCCAGCTGCATGCAGGCCGGGCATCGTGTTCTTGGCGCTGCCGATGGTTTTCCGGAGATCGGCGGGTTGGAACTGGCGCTCTTTGCGCGGCCCGACCTCGACAGCGCGGGGCGCGTGTTGCGCGACCGCCTGGTGGAGATGTGCAGCGAGCGCGCGCAAGCGCTGCAGTCCGCCGCGGGCTGAACACCAAAGAAAAAGCCGGACCCGCTCATCGCAAGGTCCGGCTTGGTCCGGCTTGGTACGCCTCCGTTCAGCTTCAGGCAGCTTCAGCCAACGGCACGCGGATCAGATGATCAAACGCCGACAGTGCAGCCTTGGCGCCATCACCCGTGGCGATGATGATCTGCTTGTACGGCGTAGTGGTCGCGTCGCCTGCAGCGAACACACCTTCCGCGCTGGTCTGGCCGCGTGCATCGACAACGATCTCGCCGAAGCGGTTGCGCTCTACCGCGCCATCCAGCCACTCGGTGTTGGGCACCAGGCCGATCTGCACGAACACGCCTTCCAGCGCGATCTCGTGCTCGACGCCACCCACGCGGTCCTTGTAGCGCAGGCCGTTCACCTTCTCACCGTTGCCGGTGATCTCGCTGGTCTGCGCGTTGGTGACGATGGTCGCGTTCGGCAGGCTCTTCAGCTTGCGCACCAGCACGGCGTCTGCCTTCAGTTCTTCGGCAAACTCCAGCAGCGTGACGTGGCTGACCAGGCCAGCCAGGTCGATGGCGGCTTCCACACCAGAATTGCCACCGCCAATCACGGCCACACGCTTGCCCTTGAACAGCGGGCCATCGCAGTGCGGGCAATAGGCGACGCCCTTGTTCTTGTATTCCTGCTCGCCGGGCACGTTCACATTGCGCCAGCGTGCACCGGTCGACAGGATGATCGAGCGGCCCTTGAGCACCGCACCGTTGGCCAGCGTCACCTCGGCAAAGCCGCCCGGCGCATCCGCCGGCGTGAGCTTGACCGCGCGCTGCGCGTTCATGATGTCGACCTCGTACTGACGCACGTGCTGCTCCAGCGCGGCGGCAAACTTCGGCCCTTCGGTTTCCGACACGGAGATGAAGTTCTCGATGGCCAGCGTGTCCAGCACCTGACCACCAAAGCGCTCGGCCACCACGCCGGTGCGCACGCCCTTGCGTGCCGCGTACACGGCTGCAGCCGCGCCAGCGGGGCCACCGCCGACGATCAGCACTTCATACGGTTCCTTGGCAGCGAGCTTTTCAGCATCACGTGCGGCAGCGCCGGTGTCGATCTTGGCGAGGATCTCTTCCACGCCCATGCGGCCCGTGCCGAACGTTTCGCCGTTCAGGAACACCGTCGGCACCGCCATGATCTTGCGCTGCTCGATTTCGTCCTGGTACATGCCGCCGTCAATGGCGACGTGCTGGATGCGCGGGTTGATCACGGACATCACGTTCAGCGCCTGGACCACGTCCGGGCAGTTCTGGCACGTGAGCGACATGTAGGTCTCGAAGCGGAAATCGCCTTCGATATTGCGAATCTGTTCGATGACGTCGGCTTCAAGCTTGGGGGCATAGCCGCCCACTTGCAGCAGCGCCAGCACCAGCGAGGTGAACTCGTGGCCGGTCGGGATGGCGGCAAAACGCACGCTCACATCAGAGCCGGTGCGGCGGATCAGAAACGACGGTGCACGCTCGGCTGCGTCGCGTTGTTCGGTCAGCACAATCATGCTGGACTGCTCGGCCACATCACGCAGCAGGTCCATCATGTCGCGGGAGCCCTCGCTGTCATCGACGTTGGCGACCAGCTCAATGGGCTGCACGAGGCGTTCGAGGTAGGCCTTCAGTTGGGCCTTGACATCAGCATCCAGCATGACGACTTCCTTTATTCGTTTTGAGTCCACAACGGGACAAATCAGAGGGCGCGACACACGTCGCTGCCCTTAAGCAAACGGCCGGCAGAGCCGGCCGTTTTTCACGCTGCATTTCTGCAGCAACAGCCTTGACAACTTAGATCTTGCCGACCAGGTCGAGCGACGGCTTGATGGTCTTGGCGCCTTCGTTCCACTTGGCCGGGCACACGTTGCCCGGGTTGTTGGCGACGAACTGGGCAGCCTTGAGCTTGCGCAGGGTTTCCTTCACGTCACGGGCGATGGCGTTGTCGTGCACTTCCAGCGTCTTGATCGTGCCTTGCGGGTCGATCACGAACGTGCCGCGCAGAGCCAGGCCTTCTTCCGGAATGTGCACGCCGAAGGCGTTGGTCAGTGCGTGCGTGGGGTCGCCCACCAGCGGGAACTGTGCCTTGCCCACGGCCGGCGACGTTTCGTGCCACACCTTGTGCGAGAAGTGCGTGTCGGTCGTAACGATGTAGACCTCGGCGCCGGCCTTTTGGAATTCTGCGTAGTTGTCAGCAGCGTCTTCCACTTCGGTCGGGCAGTTGAACGTGAACGCGGCCGGCATGAAAATCAGCACGGACCACTTGCCCTTGAGCGACTCTTCCGTAACGGTGATGAACTTGCCGTTGTGGAAAGCTTCGGCCTTGAACGGTTGAACTTGAGTATTGATCAGCGACATAGTGGTTGGGTTGGTTGGGTTGACGACGGGAGTGATCGTATCGTGACCCGTCATATTGTACAAATTGATTGATACGATCAATTCGATTACTAAATACTATTATACACCGATGCGGTGACAGCTTGCTGGGCGCACTCTCGCCCAAAATTACAAACCTGCGAGCAAGCTGCGCACGGCTCACCCCGAAGGCGAACCACCACCTACGCCAGCTCAACGGAATCTGCGGGTTTTGCAAGCCACGCGCGACTGCAGCCCTGCAGGCACGGCATTTGCGCAGGACATGAATTCGCCAACCCGCCGCGCGCCGATCGCATCACGCCTCCGGTGGAACGCTCGCTCATGCACGTTCACCGTCTGGTGCAACGCCGGCTCATGGAGGATCTCCTGTCATGACGCGCAACCCGACCGCGCTACTGGTGGATGACCCGCTCTGGTACAAGGACGCCGTCATCTACCAGTTGCACGTCAAGTCGTTCTGCGATTCGGACAACGACGGCATCGGTGACTTCCCCGGCCTGATTTCCAGGCTCGACTACATTGCCGAGCTGGGCGTGGACGTCATCTGGCTGCTGCCGTTCTATCCCTCACCGCGGCGCGATGACGGCTACGACATCGCCGAGTACCGCGGCGTTCACCCCGACTACGGCTCCATGGCCGACGTGCGCCGCTTCATTGCCGAGGCGCATGCGCGTGGCCTGCGCGTCATTACCGAACTGGTCATCAACCACACGTCGGATCAGCACCCGTGGTTCCAGCGCGCCCGGCGGGCCAAGCCGGGCTCGGCGCTGCGCGACTTCTACGTGTGGTCAGACCACGACAAGAAATACGCTGGCACGCGCATCATCTTCATCGACAGCGAGCCCTCCAACTGGACGTGGGACCCGGTGGCCAACGCCTACTACTGGCATCGCTTCTATTCCCACCAGCCCGATCTCAACTTCGACAACCCGCGCGTGCTCAAGGCCGTGATCGGCGTGATGAAGTTCTGGCTGAATCTGGGCGTGGACGGCCTGCGGCTCGACGCGGTGCCCTACCTGGTGGAGCGCGAAGGCACCTCCAACGAAAACCTGCCCGAAACGCACGCCGTATTGCGCAAGCTGCGCGCGGCCATGGATGCCGAGTTCAAGAACCGCCTGTTGCTGGCCGAGGCCAACCAGTGGCCCGAAGACACGCAGGAATACTTCGGCGCGGGCGACGAGTGCCACATGGCGTTCCACTTTCCGCTGATGCCGCGCATGTACATGGCGATCGCGCGCGAAGACCGCTTCCCGATCACCGACATCATGCGGCAGACACCGGAAGTGCCCAACACCTGCCAGTGGGCGATCTTCCTGCGCAACCACGACGAGCTGACGCTGGAGATGGTGACCGACGCCGAGCGCGATTACCTGTGGGAGGTCTACGCCAGTGACCGCCGCGCTAGGCTGAATCTCGGCATCCGCCGTCGCCTGGCGCCCCTGCTGGAGCGTGACCGCCGCCGCGTTGAGCTGATGAACAGCCTGCTGTTCTCGATGCCCGGCACGCCCGTCATGTACTACGGCGACGAGATCGGCATGGGCGACAACATCCACTTGGGCGACCGCGATGGTGTGCGCACGCCCATGCAGTGGTCGCCCGACCGCAACGGCGGTTTCTCGCGCGCCGACCCTGAGCAGCTCGTGCTGCCGGCCATCATGGGCTCGCTGTACGGCTATGAATCGGTGAACGTGGAGGCGCAGAGCCGCGATGCGCACTCGCTGCTCAACTGGACGCGGCGCTTGCTGGCCACGCGCAAGCAGCATCGGGTGTTTGGGCGCGGCAGCATCCACTTTCTGCAGCCGTCCAACCGCAAGGTGCTGGCCTACATCCGTGCACTGGAAGATGAACCACCCATGCTGTGCGTGGCGAATCTTTCCCGCGCTTCGCAGGCGGTGGAGCTGGATCTGTCGAACTACGCGCAGCGCGTGCCGATCGAGCTGATTGGCGGCACGGCGTTCCCGCCCGTGGGGCAACTGCCGTATCTGCTGACGCTGCAGCCCTATGCCTTCTTCTGGCTGGAGCTGCGCGAGAACGAACCCGGCCCGAGTTGGGCGCAACCAGCTGCCGAGCAGTTGCCAGAGTTCATCACACTGGTCTTGCGCTCGGGGCTGGATACGCTGTCCGACACGCGCCAGCGCGAAACGCATCGCCAGTCGATCGAACGTGAGGTGCTGCCCACCTACCTGCCCATGCGTCGCTGGTTTGCCGACCGCGACAGCGCGCTGCACGAGAGAGATGGGCTGCATGGCAAGGATGTACTGCGCAGTGCCCGCTTCGCCTGGGGTGCGGCGGTGCCTGTGGATGCTTCGTCCACCAACCGGCCGCTGGAGGGCGCGACACGGCCGGAGGTGTTCTTCAACGAAGTCGTTGTCACGCTGTGCGACGCGGATGGCGTAGAGCGCATCGAGCGCTATCTGCTGCCGCTGTCGATCGCGTGGGAGTCCACCACCCTGCCCGCGCTGCCGGTGCAACTGGCGCTCGCCCGCGTGCGCCGCGGCCGCCACGTCGGCTACCTGACCGACGCCTTCACCACCGAAACCTTCGCCCGTGCGCTGCTCGCCAATCTCGTGCGCGGCGCCACGCTGCAAGCCAGTGACGGCGCGGTGCATTTCCTGCCGGAGCCCGGCGTTGCCGACGCCGCCACATCCACCGCGCCCGAAGCTCGCTTGCCATTGGCGCCCGACGCACACGTGCAGTGGCTGGCGCCGGAGCAGTCGTACAGCGTACTGGTGATTGATGACGCGGTGACGATCAAGCTGATGCGCCGCGTCCACGCGGGCACGCATCCCGAGGCGGAAATGGCGCGCCACCTCACGCGCGCCGGCTACGCCAACACCGCCGCACTGATCGGCGAGATCACACACGCTGGCCCGGTGGGTGAACCGGCCACGCTGGCAGTGCTGCAGCGTTACGTGCCCAACCAGGGCAATGCCTGGAACTGGGCGCTCGACTATCTGCGCCGCACCATCGACGAGTTGGCCGTGCAGGCGGAAGCCGTGGCCTCGGGCGACGGCGAGGTCGCGCCGATCGCCGCATCGGAATCGCGCACCGATACCAACGAAGCGCTGGCGAGTTATCTGGCACAGATCGGCGCCATCGGCACACGCCTGGGCGAGCTGCATGCGTTGCTGGCGCAACCGAGCGATGACCCACGCTTCGGCACGCGCCCGGCGGACACCGACGATGTGCGCAACTGGACGGCGCGCGTGCGCGAACAAGTCACGCAAGCGTTGAACCACGTGGAAGCATGGCAAGACGCCCACGCACCGCACGAACCCGCCGAGTGGCTGCTGTTGCAACGTGACGCCCTGCCCGCGGCCATCAGCGCATCGGCCCAGGCCGGGCTGGGCGCAACGCTGTCGCGCCTGCATGGAGATTTCCACCTCGATGAGGTACTCGTCTCACAGGGCGACGCATTCCTGATCAACTTTGGTGGCAACCCGGCATTGCCAGTCGAGGTGCGACGCCGCAAGGACAGCCCGCTGCGCGACGTCGCCAGCCTGCTGCATTCGCTGGACGATGTGGCCGAGGCCATGCGGCAAGGCCCCGAGCACGTGACGGGGCCGGTGCAGGAGCGTCGCGATCAACTGCTCGAACGCTTTCGTGCGGCGGCTGCGGCGCACTTCCTGCAGACCTATGCAGATGCCGGCGGATGCCCGATCCACCCAGAACTGCTCAAACTGTTTCTGCTGGAAGACGCAGCCCGCCACCTTGATGCGGACACCGCCAGCCGGCCAGCCTGGCTGCCGGTTCCGCTGGCGGGCCTTGTCCGTGCGGCACGGCGCCTGCTTGGCGTAGAACCCGAGCCCGCAGCGCTCTCCACCGTCAGCCCCGTCGATGATCGCCCGGAATCCACGCTATGACTGCAGCTGCTGTACCCACCCCCACGTCACATCCCCTGCACGCCACGCAGCATGCGGCGTGCTTCACGCATGACCTGCCGTTTGGCGCGACGTGCCTCGGGCCGGAGCGCACGCGCTTCCGCCTGTGGGCGCCGGACGCCACCGAAGCGTGGGTCGAAATCGACGCTGGCCACGAGCGCAACGGCGGCAACGGCGGCAACACCATCCGCATGGACGCGGAGCCCGACGGCTGGTACGCAGCCATCGCCCCCATCGGCGCCGGCTTGGGCTACCGATACCGCGTAACCGACCGCAACGGTGTGACCCTCACCGTGCCTGACCCGGCTGCACGTGCGCAGTGGCAGGACCTCTATGGCCCCAGCCTGGTGGTCGACCCCGCACGCTACCTATGGCGCCACGCCGACTGGCAAGGCCGGCCGTGGCACGAGACCGTGCTGTACGAACTGCACGTCGGCGCGATGGGCGGTGCGATGGGTGGATTTCGCGGCGTACGTGCACGGCTGCCCGAGCTGGCGCGCCTGGGCGTCACCGCCATTGAACTGATGCCGCTGGCAGAGTTTCCGGGTGCGCGCAACTGGGGGTACGACGGCGTGCTGCCGTTTGCGCCAGACGCCAGCTACGGCTCGCCCGACGAACTCAAGGCGCTGATCGACACGGCGCACGGCCTCGGGCTGATGGTCTTTCTGGACGTGGTCTACAACCACTTCGGGCCCGACGGCAACTACCTGGCCCACTACGCGCGCCGCTTCTTCCACGAAGGCACGCACACGCCGTGGGGCGCCGCGTTCGATTTTCGCGAGCCGGTCGTGCGCGAGTTCTTCATCCAGAACGCACTGATGTGGCTGATGGAATATCGCTTCGATGGCCTGCGCCTGGACGCCGTGCAAGCCATTGGTGAGCGCGACTGGCTGGGCGAGCTGGCAGCGCGTGTACGCCAGGCGGTCGAGCCGGGGCGCTACGTGCACCTAGTGCTGGAGAACGAGAACAACGCCGCCTCGCTGCTGCGGGGGGCCACAACGTTGGCTACCGGACCGGTTGATCACGCAGCGGCCACGGCGGGCGCATTCGAAGCCCAGTGGAACGACGACGGCCACCACGCGCTGCACGCCCTGCTCACGGGCGAGCACGAAGCGTATTACGCGGCCTACGCCGATGCGCCGGCCAAGCGTCTTGCACGCGTGCTGCAGGAAGGCTTCTGCTATCAGGGCGAGCCCTCTGCGCTGCACAACGGCGCGCCGCGCGGCGAGCCCAGCGGCACCCTGCCGCCCACGGCCTTCGTGCTGTATCTGCAGAACCACGATCAGGTCGGCAACCGGCCGCTCGGTGAACGGCTCACGCGCCTCGCCCATCCGGAAGCCCTGCACGCCGCGCAAGCGCTGCTGCTGCTGTGCCCGCAAATCCCCCTGCTGTTCATGGGCGAGGAGTGGGGCAGCCTGCGGCCGTTCTACTACTTCACCAGCCACCACGGTGCGTTGGCCGATGCAGTGCGCGAGGGCCGGCGGCGCGAGTTCGGCCGGTTCTCGGCGTTCGCCGATCCGCTCAAGCGCGAGCGCATTCCCGACCCGAACGACGAGCGCACCTACCAGGCGTCCTGGCCCGGCGAGGCCGAACTCACCAACCCTGAGCACCTCGCCTGGCTCAACCGCACCCACCGGCTGCTGACACTGCGCCAGGCGCAGATCGTGCCGCGCCTGGTGGGCGCACGCGCGCTAGATGCCGTGCCGCTTGGCACCACGGGCGCACTGGCGCGCTGGCGACTGGGCGACGGCAGCGTACTGACACTCGCCGTCAACCTGGGCGCGCAGCCGGTATCCGTGCCGACTGCATTGGCGGGCAATCCCTCTGACCTGCTCTATGAATCGCGCGATGGTGCCGCCGCCACGCTGGCCACGCGTCACGTGCCCGCGCACGCCTGCATCGCGCTGCTGACGTTACCTGCTGACTGAGCCATCACGATGAACCACGTGCCCGACAACACCCTGCATGCGCTTGCCCAGCAGGCTGGCCTGCAGATCGAGTGGAACGACACTGCCGGCCGCGCCATGCACGTGAGCGACGACGTACTGCGCACCGTGCTGGGCTGCCTGGGCCTGCCTGCCGCCACGGCGGCAGAGGTTGCGGACAGCCACGCGCATCTGCAGGCCGAAGCCGATGACTTGACCGTGCCCGGGCTGATCACCGGCGTGGTCGGCCAACCCATCGTGCTGGAGACTGCGCCGCGCCAATTGGCCGTGCTGGCGGGGCAGCCCTATCGCGTGGATTACGAAAATGGCGGCGGCACGGTCGAAGGTACCGTCGGCGCCGACCGCGCCGCGCTGCAGTTGGCGCCGATACCTACAGCCGGTTATCACCGGTTGCGCATCGACACCGGGGCAGGCAGCAGCATCGACGCCACTCTCGCCATAGCGCCACCGCGCTGCTATGCCGTGGCCGATGCGCTGACAGCGCGTGGGCGAGCGCCCGACGCACGCCTGTGGGGCAGTTCGGCGCAGCTCTATGGCCTGCGGGCCCCCGGCGCTTTGGCCTCGCTTTCCGCCGGGCTGGGCAGCTACGCAAACGCGGGCACGCTGGCGCGCAGCCTCGCACAACACGGTGCCGATGCACTGGCCCTGAGCCCGGTGCACGCCATGTTCAGTGCAGACCCACATCGCTACTCGCCATATTCGCCATCGAGCCGATTGTTTCTCAACGCAATGATGATCGACCCCGCTGCGCTGTTCGGTGAACACGCCGTGCGACAGGCGGTGGCGGATTACAGCCTGGGCGACATCCATGCGCGCACGGAAGCCGCCACGCTGATCGACTGGCCCGCGAGTGCCACAGCACGGCTGACAGTGTTGCGCGCATTGCACCAGCAGATGCAGCAGCAGGTGGCCGCAGGCGATGCGCCCGCCCTCCGCCTACATGAAGACTTCCAAGCCTTTTGTACCGCGCGCGGCCAGAGCCTGCTCGACCATGCGCATTGCGAAGCGCTCGATGCCCACATGCGCGAGCACGATCCGCAGATCTGGCATTGGAAGCAATGGCCCGCGGCGTATCAGTCGCCATCCGACCCGGCAGTGCACACATTCGCCCGCGATCATGCAGATGCCGTGCGCTTCCACCTGTTTCTGCAATGGGCGGCCGCACGCCAGTTGGCCGCTGCACAGCGCACTGCAGAAGACGCCGGCATGGCCATCGGCCTGATCGCCGATCTGGCCATCGGCACCGACAGCGCGGGCAGCCATGTCTGGAGCCGGCAACAGGACGTGCTGATTGGCGTGACGGTGGGCGCCCCGCCCGACCTCTTCAACACGCAGGGGCAAAACTGGGGCCTGACCACCTTCAGCCCACGCGCCATGCGCTCGCAGGGTCGGGAGGGATTGCGGGCCTTCATCGAAATGCTGCGCGCGGTCATGTCCACACCCGGCGGCGTGCGCATTGACCACGTGCTCGGGCTGATGCGGCTGTGGGTGATTCCGGACGGTGCTCCCGCGCTGGATGGTGTGTACCTGCGCTACCCGCTGCAGGACCTGCTGCGGCTGATTGCGCTGGAGTCGTGGCGCAACCGCTGCATCGTCATCGGCGAAGACCTCGGCACCGTGCCAGGCGGGCTGCGCGGGCAACTGGCCGAGCGCGGCCTGCTCGGCATGCGCATCCTCTGGTTCGAGCGCGAGGAGGAAGTGCCCGGGCAACCGTTCCGCCCACCGCAAGACTGGGCGCGCACCTCCGTGGCGATGACCAGCACGCACGATCTGTCCACGCTGGCCGGCTGGTGGGTCGGCAACGATCTGCGCTGGCAAGGCAAGCTCGGTCTGCTGCCTGCCGGCATGGACGAAGCCCAGGCGCACGTGCAGCGTATGGCCGATCGGCATGCCCTGGTGGAAGCCTTCGCGCACCACAATCACGCGATCGAACAATCCGGCAATCCACCGCCGTTGCACATCACCGCGTTGAAGTTGGCGCTGGAACGCGCCAGCACGGCGGATTCAGTCGATGCCGATGTCGATGCCGACATCGCACTCGACGCCACCGCCGACGATTTCACCACGGCCGCCACGGCCTATACCGCCGCCGCGCCGCTGCCACTCACCATCGTGCCGATGGAAGACCTGCTCGGCCTGGTGGAGCAGCCGAACCTGCCCAGCACCGTCCATACGCATCCCAACTGGCGCCGCCGACAACCGGGGCCCGCAGACACGGTGCTGGATAACCCCACCGTGCAAACCCGCCTGACGGCGCTGGTCCGCGCCGGCAACAACATCGCCTAACGCTTTCCGCACGGGTTAACACCAACTGCATCACCTGATCGGCGGCCCTAGAATTCCTCTATTCATATAGATGACTAGAGCAATGTGCTTTTCAGTACATCGCCCACGTCACTCGGAGGAGACCGCATGTTCGGCTGGTTCAAAGAGATTTCAAAAGGGGAGAAGCGCACCTTCTGGGCGTGCTTTGGCGGCTGGGCGCTCGATGCGCTCGACGTGCAGATGTTCAGCCTCGTCATTCCCACCATCATCGCGGCGTGGCATATCGACAAGACCGAGGCCGGGCTGGTGTCGGGCGTCACGCTGGTGGCCTCCGCGCTGGGCGGCTGGATTGCCGGTGCGCTGACCGACCGCTTCGGCCGGGTGCGCACGCTGCAGATCACGGTGTTGTGGTTTTCCATCGCAACATTCGTCTCGGCGTTTGCGCAGAACTTCGAGCAGTTCCTGGTGCTCAAGGCCATCCAGGGCTTCGGCTTTGGCGGGGAATGGGCAGCAGGCGCCGTGCTGATGGCCGAGAGCATTCGCGCCAGCCACCGCGGCAAGGCCATGGGTACCGTGCAAAGCGCATGGGCCGTGGGTTGGGGTGCGGCCGTGCTGCTGTACGCGCTCACGTATTCCTTCATCGAGCCGGACCTTGCCTGGCGCGTGATGTTTGCCGCAGGCCTGTTGCCGGCGCTGCTCATCATCTACATCCGCCGGGGTATTCAGGAACCCGTGCCGGCGGCCAAGCCGGAAGCGAGTGCCAATGCCATGCCGGTCTCGCGCTTCCCGCTGCTCGACATCTTCCGCCCACAGGTGCTGCGCATGACGCTGATTGGCGGCCTGCTGGGCGTGGGTGCGCATGGTGGCTACTACGCGCTGATGACGTGGTTGCCGACGTATCTGAAAACGGAGCGCCACCTGTCTGTGCTCGGCACGGGCGGCTACCTGGCAGTGATCATCTTCGCGTTCTGGTGCGGCTGCGTGGCCAGCGCCTGGCTGCTGGACGTGATCGGCCGTCGCGGCAACATCCTACTGTTCTCGTGCTGCTGCGTGGTCACGGTGCTGGTGTACCTGCTGGTGCCGCTGTCTGACGGCGCGATGTTGGTGCTGGGCTTTCCGCTGGGCTTCTTTGCCGCTGGCATTCCGGCCAGCATGGGGGCGCTGTTCAACGAGCTGTATCCGCATGGCGTGCGCGGCACGGGCGTGGGCTTTTGCTACAACTTTGGCCGTGTAGTGTCTGCCGCCTTCCCGGTGCTGGTGGGCAAGATGAGCGCATCGATGTCGCTCGGCACGGCCATCGGCATAGATGCGGCCATCGCGTACGCCATCGTCGCCGTGGCCGTGCTGATGCTGCCCGAAACACGCGGCCGCGATCTCGCCGCCGTGACAGCCTGAGCCCTGATCTTCCAGAACAACACCATGTGCCCGACGCTCTTCATCCGTCGCCACCAGGAGACCCCATGCCCACACGCCGTGCCTTCAACACCGGGTTGCTTGCCATGCTAGGTTCCACTGCCCTCGCCGGATGCGCCACCACCGGCACGCGTACGACCTCCACAACGAATGCCGCGCGCATCACCGGCATCGATACGCACGCCCACGTGTTCGAGCGCGGCTTGCCGCTGGCCAATGCGCGCCGCTATGCGCCGGGCTATGACGCGCCGCTGTCGGCCTACCTCGCGCAGCTCGACGCGCATGGCCTGTCGAACGGCGTGCTGATCCAGCCGAGCTTTCTGGGCACCGACAACAGCTACCTGCTGGCCGCACTCAAACAGGCACCGCAGCGCCTGCGTGGCGTGGCCGTCATCGACCCGTCCGCGCCCGACACCCTGCTCGCGCAGATGAGCACCGAGGGCATCGTCGGCATCCGCCTGAACCTGATCGGTGCACCGGACCCGCAGTTGACATCGCCCGTGTGGCAAGCCGCGTTGGCGCATCTGCATGCACTCGACTGGCATGTCGAGTTGCATGTAGAAGCCCGCCGCCTGCCCACCTTGCTGCCGCCGCTGCTGGAAGCCCAGGTGAACGTGGTGGTCGACCACTTCGGCCGCCCCGAGCCCACCCTGGGCGTGGACGACCCTGGCTTTGGCGCGTTGCTCGCCGCCGGCCGCACGCGCCGCGTGTGGGTGAAGATTTCGGGGGCTTACCGTAACGGCGGCAATGGCGACAATGGCCGCGGTGAAGCCATCGCCGTGGCCGCCATGCCGCGCCTGAAGGATTCGCTGGGACTGGACCGTCTGGTCTGGGGCAGCGACTGGCCGCACACGCAATTCGAATCGCACATCACCTACGACAAGATGTGGGCCTTTGTTGACGTGCTGTTGCCCAACGCGGCAGATCGCAAGCAGGTGCTGGTCGACACGCCCGCGAAGCTGTTCCGCTTCGTCTAAGAGGGCCCTCGCGATACCCGCAGAGCACTCGCGCGATACCCCATTTCGCCAATCGCGAATTTCGCTGCACGGGCCACGCTCCTACACTGGCCGCTCCTCGTCCTCACAAGAACACAGGAGCAGCCATGCAGCAGCATCGACTCGTCGACCAGCAGTTCGGCCAGGTGGCCCAGGCCTATCTGACGAGCGCCGTACATGCCCAGGGCGCCGACCTGGAAGCGCTGGCCGCGCTGGCGCAATCGATGCCGCATGCCAAGGTGCTCGACCTGGGCTGCGGCGGCGGGCACGTGAGCTTTGCCATGGCGCCGCATGTGGCAGCCCTGGTGGCTGTCGATCTGTCGGAAGACATGCTGGCCGTGGTGGCGGCTGAAGCGGCCAAGCGCGGTCTCAAGCAACTGCATACGCAGGCCGCCCGCGCGGAAAGTCTGCCTTTCGACGACGGCGCATTCGACATCGTCGCCACGCGCTTCTCCGCCCACCACTGGTACGACGTACGCGCCGGGTTGGCCGAGGCGCGCCGCGTGCTCAAACCCGGCGGCAAGCTCGTCATTGTCGACATCGTTGCACCGGAAACACCGCTGCTCGACACGCTGCTGCAAACTGCCGAGGTCCTGCGCGATGCGTCACACGTGCGCGACTACCGTGTCTCCGAATGGCAGGCCATGCTGACCGATGCCGGCTTTCAGCCGGGCACGCCGCGCACCTGGAAGCTGACGATGTCCTTTGATACCTGGATTGCCCGCATCCGCACGCCGCAGGTGCGCGCCGATGCCATCCGCGACCTGTTCGACCACGCCGCCGATGAAGCCCGCCAGTACTTTGCCGTGGCACCGGACCATTCGTTTGCCATCGACGCGATGATGATCGAAGCGGTCTAGTACGTTTTGTTCCATCCGTTGGAGGGGGGTCCTTGCAAGGCGCCCTTTTTAGGATTTCGTTTAAGCCAGAATAAAAAAGATGTGACATCGGAACCCGTGCGCGGAGGCAGAGAAAGACAGTACTCTTGAGGGTCGCCGACAGTCCGTGTCGGTAGTGGTACCCGGCACGTTGCGCCGGCTTCCGACCCACATGTACGCCCTCCTCCCTGCCTTCGTCTCGTCGCTGTTCCTGTTCTACGGCGTGTATGTGCTTAGCACACGCGGTCGGACGCGTGCCAGCTTGGCATTCTTCAGCATGACCGCGCTTACCAGCCTCTGGCAGGGGCTGTGGGCGTTCCTGTTTCAGACCACCGATGCCGACGTGGCGCATCTCCTGGCAAAACTCGGCTGGATCGCCATTCTGATCGTCCCGACGGCGTTCTATCACTTCATGGCAGAAGTCGCTGAGCGGGTGGAAGAGCGCCGCTGGATCATCGCCTCGTACACGCTCAATGCGGTGCTGATCGCGCTGCTGCTGGGCGGCCATTGGGTGATCGCGGGCGTTTGGCATTTTCCGTTCGGGTTTTATCCGAAGGCGGGCCCGCTTGAGGCCGTTCATGTTGCCCAAACCGTAGTATTGGCGCTGCGCAGCGCCTGGCTGCTCTATGCCGCCCAACAACATGCCACCGCAGAAAAGCGCAAACGCCTGTGGGTCTGCCTGTTTGGTCTTGGGCTCTATAGCCTCTCTGCTGCGGACTACGCGGTCAACTACGGTGTCGCACTCTATCCGCCCGGTGTGATCTTCATTGCCACCAGCCTTGGCATCATTGCCGTGGGCGTCGTGAAGTTTGACCTGATGCATCCGTATGCACTGGCCGCCACGGTGGCGCACGAAGTCCGCACGCCGCTGGCGACTATCCGGCTGCAGGCAAGCGAGATCGCGCGCGCATGGCCCGATCTGTTCCGGGGCTACCAATTGGCTGTCGACAACGGACTGTGCAATGACCGAGAACCGCTTTCTCCGGCCATGCTCGAGCGCGTGTCGAAACTGGCTGGTGCAATCAGCACAGAAGTTGCCAGCGCACACAGCATTATCGAAATGGCGTTGGCCTCTGTCACGCTGGAACGCCTCGACAAGCGCACGTTCAGCGCACATTCGCTGCACGGCTGCGTTGCGATGGCGGTTTCACAATACCCATTTCAACCAGGCGAGCGTGAGCGAGTTCGCGTCCGCGAGTTCGACGCCGGCTGGCATTTCGTCGGGTCAGATACGTTGCTGATGTATGTGCTATTCAATCTCATCAAGAACGGCCTGCACGCCATCCAGATCGCAAGGAAGGGGCAGATCGAAATTTCTGCCCGGCGCGACGGCGATGCCTATGTGCTGGAAGTGCGTGACGATGCGACCGGCATTCCGCCAAAGGTGCTTCGCCGCATTTTCGACCCGTTCTTTTCCACTAAGCACCATGGCAAGGGGGCAGGCGTGGGCCTGATGTTCTGTCGCCGCGTCATGCATGCGTTCGGTGGCCGCATTCAATGCGAGTCGGTAGTTGGGGAATACACGCTGTTCTCCATGCGGTTTCCCCAACCCTCAACGATTTAGCAGGGCTTTACGCCACAGCGTTATGCAGCCATCTGCGCAGGCTCCATCAACTCATACTGCTTGGCGCGCTGCATGATGTGCGCCGGTATGCGTTGGATGTTGCGATCCGTGCTCGCAATGACAATCTGCTGATACCCCAGCGACACCAGTCGCCCGCCGGACATGAAGCGGAACACCAGATACGCCGAGCAGGACCGAACACGGAACGTATTCAGATAGCAGTCGACCCGCTGGAACGGAAACGTTTCCTGCACAAACTCCTGATGCGCCCGCTTTGTGATGAAGATCAGATTGCCGCCCACCAGGTTTGCATCAATGCACTCATAAAACCACCGCTCACGCGCCACCCCCTGCCATTCGAAATAGCGGGAAAAATAGGTGTTGGCAAAAGCGTTCGAATCTTTCAAGTACACGTCGAAAGCATGATGGAAAGTCTGTTGTGCAGAAAATGGCGTGAAAAGATCTGCGCTGCGCAGGTACTGATCAACGACTGCGTCAATGGATTGGCCTGTCGGCATTGTGTGCTCCATGAATGGATTGACTGCATGCGGCAGCCACGCATGCGCGGAAACCCGCGCACACCCCCATTCTTGCGACGCTTGTTAAGCTTTGTAACAGGCAAATTGACTACCCCACGCGATACGCTCTATTTCTGTTTCGATGCACAACACCTAGTGCGGCAGCCAACCTGATTCAAACAGACCCGTAACAACACACACGACTCCTGCACACGGAAAACCCCACAATTACCGCTTCCGAGAAACGCCGACATTTTGCGTCGTGAATACTGCCTTTTCACCGGCCTCTAATTCCATGTACGCGCTGTTACCGATCTTTGTTTCCTCGCTCTTCCTGCTCTGCGGCATCCACGTGCTTACGACGCGATGGCAGACGCGAGCGGGCCGGGTATTTTTCTGCCTGACCGTTCTCATCGGCGTGTGGCAGGGGCTATGGGCGTTCCTGTTTCAGGCGAACGACGTCGACACAGCGCAAATGCTCGCCAAAGCAGGCTGGGTAGCGATTCTCATATTGCCCACCGCGCTCTACCACTTCGCAACAGAAGTGGCGGAATGCCGGGAGGAGCAACGCTGGTTGACAGCAGCGTACGCGCTGGACGCCGTGCTGATTGCCCTCTTGTTGTGCAGCGAACTGGTGATCGCCGGCGTGCGGCATTTCCACTTTGGTTTCTATCCGAAAGCCGGCCCGTTCGAGGCCGTGCACATCGCACAGACCATTGCGGTGGTATCACGCAGCATGTGGCTGTTGTATGTGGGCCAGAAGAATGCCACCGCTGAAAGGCGCAAACGGTTGCGGACGTGTCTGTTTGGCGTTGGGCTGATTTCGCTGTCTGCGGTGGACTACGCGACAAACTATGGCGTTGCGATCTACCCGCCCGGCGTTTTTCCGCTTGCCATTGCCCCAGGCACGATCGCTGTGGGCATCATCATGTTTGATCTGATGCGCCCCTACGCGCTCGCCGCCACCGTCGCACACGAAGTACGTACACCGCTGACGACCATCCGCTTGCAGGCTGCAGAAATCGCACGCGCGTGGCCCGAACTCTTTCACGGATACCGATTGGCAGTCGAGCACGGCCTATGCCAACCGCCCACGCACCCAGGCATGCTGGAGCGCGTGTCCAAACTGGCAGGAACGATCTCGTCCGAGGTTGCTTCTGCGCACGGCGTGATCGACATGGCGCTTGCCTCTGTCACGCTGGAGCAACTCGATCGCCGCTCCTTCACTCGGCATTCGCTGCGTGAATGTGTGGATACGGCGCTAGCCCAGTATCCATTCCAATCCGGTGAGCGGGAGCGCGTGGAGATCCACAATATCCGCCCCGATTGGTACTTCAATGGCTCCGACACCCTGCTCGTCTACGTACTATTCAACCTTCTGAAGAATGCACTGCACGCCATTCAGATCGCGCGCAAAGGGCATATCGAAATTGCATGCCGGCAAACGGAAGATAGCTACATACTGGAACTGCGTGACAGCGCGACGGGCATTCCGCCCACGATTCAACGCCGCATCTTCGATCCTTTCTTCTCCACCAAGCAACATGGCAAGGGCTCAGGCGTTGGGTTGACCTTTTGCCGGCGCGTCATGCAAGCATTTGACGGCAGCATTCAGTGCGAATCCGTCGTGGGGGAATACGCACTGTTTTCCATGCGGTTTCCCAAAGGGTCGTCAGTCTGACCACTTGTGGTAGCCATGCTCAAGAGGGGATCCCTCCTGAAAGACTGTTTGAGATGATTGCCATTTTCACCAACATGGACGGAATTTGTCCTGGATAATGGCACCGCATCAATATAGCTCCCTGATTCGGACATTCTGATCGCCGAAATATATGACACGCGCACGTCTTGTTGTACTGGCAGCCTCGGTTGCCCTGCTGGCTACGCCGCTCAGTTGGGCGAAAAGCTCGGGGTTCAGCTCAAGCTCCAGTTCGAGCTCAAGCAAGTCGTCATCCAGCAGCGCTTCGAGTTCAAGCCGATCCAGCGGATTCGGCTCCTCCAGTT